>Ga0136632_10000422_pt1 | contig 12295 bp, 5 predicted proteins | sample AntDrymUQ6112106_2_FD_104670 | JGI IMG/M metagenome (GOLD analysis project Ga0136632, IMG submission 104670) | Polar desert sand microbial communities from Dry Valleys, Antarctica - metaG UQ611 (21.06) | ecosystem: Environmental > Terrestrial > Soil > Desert | place: Antarctica: Dry Valley...
AGGGCATGCATCCGACACGCGCGCAAGTGGTCCCGTAAGGCCCCGATTCAATCAGTACGACACGAGCGCCTGCCTTCGCGGCCTCGCGGCGGGCCGATAAACCTGCAGTGCCTGCCCCTATGACGGCAACATCGACGGCACGTGTCGTCATAGTCCCATTAGAATGCAAACAATTGACATTAAACAGTATTCAGCATCCTATTTGCCTAGTCCTTGCCGGAAGTCGGAGGAGGCAAGGGCCTACCTTCTTGCTTGTAGAGATCGATGGTGTCATCGACGATCTCGCAAAGCTCGGCGAAGACTTGGCTTTCGTCATCACCGTGACATCCGCCGTAGAACAGCTCCGGACAGCTTCCTACGAAGCATTGGTCCTCCTCGGACCATTCGACGATCTTGACATAGCAAGCACCCTCTTTCATCGTCCTGTCTCCTCTAACGCTGCCTTTACGGCCCTCTGCTGATAGTGACGCGCATCGTCGCCAAGCTGGCCGGAAATAACAACCGGCTTCGGCACCTTGGGATGTACGAATTTTCTATGGCTTCCTTTCCTGCATTGGTTCACAAACCCAGCCTGTTCAAGCGCCCTTACCAAATCACGGATCTTGAGTGGCAACTTCGTTGGTGTTGCACCTTAGCGCCAACGGTTTGCGCCGTGCGCAGCATTACCTTGGACGGCATTATGTTCTGTACATCAACCGCCAGTACCGGCGCACCGGTACGCTGTGGGAAGGGCGCCACAAGGCGAGCCTAGTGCAAGCGGACAAATATCTCCTCACCTGTATGCGGTACATAGAATTGAACCCAGTTGCGGCGGGCATGGTGCAGTGTCCTGAGCAGTACCGCTTCGCTGGCACGCCTGGGGCGAACCCAATCCGCTGTTGAGGGACCACGATTTGTATGTCCGGTTGGGGGCGAACGAGCACGATCGGCAATGCGCCTATCGGGAACTCTTTCGAGTTCAGATCCCGGAGATCGACATTCATGGCATCCGCGAATGTCTTGCCTATAATCACCCGCTGGGCAATGACCGATTCCGGGAGCAGGTCGAAACCACGTTGGGCAAGTGTGTCGGACAGCGCCAGCGCGGGCGCCCGCCCAAGCATGTCGATGCACCAAGATAAATCACTACGACCCCTTTAACTCGTGCACGCTTAGTGAAAGGACACAATTTATTCGAGCCTGGCCTAGCTAGGCTGGCCCCTTTAATGGCCCCCGGCTCAGCAAAATTGCCCCGAGGCTTGAAGACACCGCTAGGGGTCACCAGGGCTCCATCCAATTAAACTGAATTTCGAAGAGATCCTGATGTTTAGTTGGAAACTGATTGAATCCAAATCCTCCTTCCGGAGTTACTCTAAGTCCATAGACACCTTGAGTACCTCTTGCTGCTGGGACCGTCACATTAATTTGCCGTCCTGTTGTAACGAGACGAGCATCCGGATGATTCAAAATTTGACCGGCTAAATCCTGTCCGGCAGCATTTCTTTCTCCCAGCTTGTTGAGTTTTGGAAGCGTAGCTTCGGCCCGCTTTCCACCCGCCACTGTCGTGTGCTTCTGCCAGGCACTCCCAGCTTGCGTTAAGCCTGGCGTGGAATCGCTTGCAGCCACTTCTAAAATCTCTTTAAAAGTCGCTGCCCGAGTCTCAGCGGCGGACACACCGGCTTCCAACGTTCCCAGGTTTCTTTCAAGGGGCCAAATTCCCCCCGCCGCGCCCTCCGCGGCAACTCTCTCCGCCGCTGCGTCGAATACAGGCACCATGGCCGCTTCGGCTTCGGCTGCCCCTTCCTGTACTCCGATCAGGCCCGCTTCAACGACGTCGTCAAAGTTCGTTACGCTCCTCGCCCAGCGGTACGCCGCGGTCCCCCAGGTGATTATACCCCCTACACCTATGGCGATAGTCGCTTCCTCTGCCATAACACTCGGCCCGCCCCGAGCCATCTCTACCAAGCTGATCATAAATAGGCCACCTGGCTTACCAATGAACTCGCCTTTGGTCTCGTCCCAAACAGATGTAGGAACCACTTCGCCACCGTGATAGAGGCGGTACCACCTATCAAATTCCGAATCAGGTGCCCGACCATGGAATACCCGGTATGCGTCCGAACGTGGCCACCATTCGGGAGCCGCTTGATCGATGATGTACCCGCTGGCTTCAAGGGCGTGATGAGTTGCGCGTCCGCTGGGATCTCGCCCAGTTATGCGGTTATCTGTCTGTCGGGCAGTGGCGCGCTTGCGCTGGATGTCCGCGAACTCGTCCGCGACCAAGCCGCTGGGTTCTCCTCCCCCCCACAACTTCTTTGACTTATGTCCGCTGTCGTCGTCATCGCCCTTTTTCCCAAAGAGCCCTTTCAAGAATCCTTGTTTCTCTTTGGCGTGAACAACGATTTCTTCCGCGGCGTCTCCCGGTTTCTCCGGCGTGAACTCGACCGTTTCACCCTCGGGGGCCTGCTCTCCATGTTTGGCGCAGTTCACGACGCAGAGCGGTCCCTGCGAGTACGGGCCGTTCGAGGAACCGTCGATGTCGAGGATCCACTCCGATCCCTCGGCCAAGCTCGTGAGGAAGGCGGAAAGACCGAGGCTGCTTCCGGCGATCACATCGAACGTCGACGGCGGGGCCTCCATCCCTAGCGCTTCGTGGAGCTGCGGGCGGATCGGATCGAAGTGAATAATCGGGGGGTCGGCATCCGTTGAGCAGTCGGCGCCTATCGCGACCGGCGTCGTGCCCATCGGATCGACGAAGTTGACTGGATCGTTTAAGTTGAAGTGAAAGAGCTCGAGGCCGCCGGCAGCGCCTTTCGGGTCGGGCTCGAGCCAGCGGCCGGTGGTCGGATCGTAGGTGCGGCGGCGCGCGAGCATCACCTCGCTCGCCGAAGGCACGCGCTGGAGCATCGCGAACATGAAGCGTTCGTCGCTGTTGTTCGGTGCCACGGTGCCCTCGCCGAAGCTCGTCGGTGCGCCGAAGACCTGCCCGCCGTGCTTGAGCTCGGTCTCTCGGGGGTCCGTGCTGACCCCGGTCAGGACGCCATTCTCTGCCGTGCCGACGTGAATGCCTTCGACCTTCAGATAGGTCAGCACCGTGCCGTCGGCTTCCTCGACCTCGAGCGGCAACCCGGCCCTGAGACCCCACGCGGTCCGGCGCGTACCGAAGTTGTCCCCGCCAAAGGCTTCGATCGCGGCGATCGGAACCGCACGCGCATCGCGCCTGAACACCGTCGTCGCACCATTGTGCGTGATCGCCGCGAGGTCGCCGTCGACCGAGCGGGTGTACGCGTTGCCGTGGTGATCCGCGCTGACCTCGTTCCACTCGTTGTAGGCGAGCGCCGTGGTGTTGACCCGCACGAGCTTCGGTCCGTCGTAGCGAGCGTTCATCACGGCGGTCGTGACGCCCGACGCGGGGGTCACATTCGTCGTCAGCCGATTACCGGCGGCATCGAGCACGTAGTCGTAGGTCGTGTCGGTCTTGCCGGCAACTTCGAGAACGAGCCGGCCCGCGGCGTCGTACTCGTAGATCTTGCTCCAGCTGTCTACGTTGGCCCGGATCGTTTCGGTCGACAGCCCGCCGTCCGGATGGAAGGTCGCGTTCCATTCGAAGTCAGCGGTGGCGGGAAGCGGCGGTCCGCTCGTTCGAGTATGCGTGCGGCCCAGTGCGTCGTGACCGTACGTGCGCCTCTGAGGCTTGACCGGTGTTACCACCGTCATCGCCGTGATCGCACCACGCAGGTCGCGAGCATTGACTTGAGCGACGATCGTTCCGTCGAGCTTCACATCGTCGAGCTGGTGGTCGAACCTCTGCCCGTAGTTGTACGCGAGCACCTTGTTCGACGGCGTATGCACTGCCGCGAGGACGTCGTTGTGGTACCAGCTCCAGGTCGTTTGCCTGCGGGGAAGGCCGGTACCGCTCGTGGTACGGCTGAGCGGCCTCCCCTTCCTGTCGTAGACCCACCCTGTCACCACATTGATGGAGCCGATCGTGTTCTGCTCGAACCACGGTTTGCCGTAGTGGTCGTAGAGCGAAAACGTACGGACGCCTTCGGCGTGGGTCCCGTCGTTGGTCTCCATGCTGGCGACGCGGCCGAGGCCGTCTCGACCGATCTCGGTGAAGCGAACCGGGCCCGTCCCACGCTGGCTCTGCTCTCCCGTCACCCAAGTCTTCGTCGGGCCTCGCAGGAAGCGATGCCGCACGCCGGCCTGCGTTTCGGTGGCGAGGAGACCGTGTTCGTAGGTGCGTTCGAGCGTGTCGTCGGGCGTCGTGGTCCGCCACAATCGGCCGGCGTTCGTGTACTGGTGGTTCACGACGTACGGTCCGCGAGTCTCGCTGTCCAGCCGGCCGTTCGCGTCGTAGTCAAAGTCGGTGGCCCGATAGACCGCAGCACCGGAGCGGATCTCCTGGCGGCTGACACGGCCGGTGCTCCAGATCCACTTCGTCGACGATCCGTCGGGTCTCACCTCGGCGAGCGTGTGCCCGGTGCCGTCGGTGTAGCGCTGTATTTTCTCATTCTTCGGGATCGTCTCGTCGTCGTAGCTCTCGATGCGCCAAAGATTGGGCTCGCCTTCGTAGGTCTGGCGGCCAAAGTACCGGGTGTGCCGCCAGCCGGCGCCCGGAAGCTGGTGATCCGTGACGCGACCGAACTCGTCGTACTTGGACTCGAGCGTCGCGTCCTCTTGATCGGTCACTCGACGAATGCGGCCGGCGGCGTCGAACTCGCGCGAGATCCGCTGGCCGGACGGATCGACGACCTCGTAGGGCCGTCCCCAATCGTCGTAGTGGATCAGGGTCGTCGCGGTCAGCAGCCCGGCGACCGGCGACCGCGCGATCTCGGTCACGCGATTGGCGGCGTCGTAGTCGATGTTGGTTTCGCGGAGCTGGCCGCCTCCACTCACGCCTTCGCGCAGCTTGGTAAGCCGACCGAGTGTGTCGTAGGTCATCGCCTTGACAACACCATCGTCGACGCTGTTCACGATCTGGCCGCGTGGATCGTAGTCGCGCTCGGCCACCAGCCAGGTACCGCGGTAGTGCTGGTACGGCGCGCCCGAGTACGTGTAGCTGAAGGTTTCGGTCGCGCCGTCGGCGTCGACGATCGAGGTCAAGCGTCCGGAGCCGTCGCGGTTGTACGTGGTCGTGCCCGTGCGTGGATCGACGACGCTCGTGATGTCGTCTTGGATATTGTGGACGTACTGCGTCACGAGGTTATCGACGTTGGTCATGGTCGTCACGCGCCCCGCCGTGTCGTACGTCACCCGGTCGTTGACGCGCGAGGCAGTCCGGTTCCAAGTGCGGCCGAGACCGTCTATCAACGCCGTGGAGGACATGCCACCGAGCTCGTCGGTGACCCGGACCACCCCCTTTTTGAGTGCCGTCGGCGCCGTGTACGTGTACGAGCGCACCGTGGTGCCGTTGACTTTGCGGCTGCGGATACGATCGGCGTCGTCGTACGTGTACGCCAGGACGGATCCATCCGGTAGCTCTTCCTGGAGCACGCGACCGCGGGCGTCGCGCGCGGTGATCGTGTGGACGTAGGATCGAAGCTGGGTCGTGCCGTTGGGCATCAAGCAGTTCTCGAGAACCAGTTGTCCGACCGCATCGACGCGCTTCTCGCTGGCGAGGCGATGCCGCGCGTCATAGTCGAGGCGCGTGATCTTGCCGTCGGCCTCGGTGACCGACGTGACGAGGCCGAGCCGATCGCGGGTGATGGTGCTGCGCACAGCGCTGTCAGCGATGAGCGACTCGCCCAAGGTCGAGTGAGTGCGGCGCGTCGTCGTCACGCCGGTCGCCGTCGGTTCCACGCGCTCCTCGGAGCCGGCGAAGTACTTGATCTTGTCGACTCGCCACTCGATCTGTCCGGGCTCGTGCACCGGTTCCATTACGATGATCGGCCGGTTCTGACCGTCGTGGCCGTAGCCGGTCGTCGTCGGGGTCTCGATCCCCCCGAACGGTAGCCCCCCGACCGGTGCGCTGGCGACCTTGAGCAGGCCGTCGGTGCCGTACAGGTTCCACTCGAGGTGACGTTTGGAGCCAGTGTTCGCGCATGCGACCTGGCTGATCGAACCGCCGCTCGTGTCCGTGCCGCTGTCCGCACACCGCGTCCGTAGAGTCGTTCGACCGAGACCGTCTTCGTAGATCAACTCGAGCTGACCGTCCCCGCGACGCACGGCGCGCCGCGGCTCGCTGTATAAGTAGTCCTCGCGTGCGAGGACATCGGCTTGGTAGGTCGGGTCGTCCTCGTAGTAGAGCGAGTGCGTCACCTTCGTCGTGCTGACCCCGGCACCGGGATCGGCGACCACCTTGATAGGCCGTAGCAGCGGATCGTACGTGAACGTCGTCGTCGCGCCTTCCCGCCTGACCGTCTGAGCGAGGCAGCGGCTATCGCGGGTGAAGATCGTGACGCGGTTTGCCGGATCGGTGTGGGTGAGTGGCTCGCCGCACCACGAGAGTCGGGTCCAGCTCTCGAACGAGTTGTCCGGAAGGAAGTGCTTCTTGAGCGTGCCGTTCGTGTTGTACTCGTACTTGTGGACGTCGCAATCGCCCGGGCTGGTCAGGCCGCAGTGGCTGACCGATGTTGGCGCGTCGAAGCCGAGCTTGCTGAACAGCGAGCGCTCGAGTCGTGCCAGACGATTGCCGGCACCATCGTTCGTGGTTTCGAACAGGAGCCGGTACCAGTAGCCGTCCGAGGACGGCTGGCCCCACGTGAAGTCGACGCGCCGATCGTCGGCCCTCGTCGACAAATCGCGGTGCTCGTAACGAACCGCGAGCTTGCGGACTTCATTATCGTATCCGTAGTCCGTCACGTGGACGATCGGCGGCGATCCGCCGACTGCGATGGGGGGATACTGGTACGCGGCTTCTTGCGCGACCACGTCGGGGATCTTGCCTGAGAGGGTTGCTGGCACCGGCCAGTAGAAGCCCGGAGCGCCGAAGCGGAACGTCGTCGTCGCCCCGAGCAGGGCCCCGCTGAACGCCTGCTGGAACGACGGCGGAGCGGTCGTGGTGATCGCGGGAGGCAACACGCGGCTTCCCATCGAGACGCCCCACACCTTCGCGAACGTGGTCTTCTCGAGCGGGGTCTCCGCCGAGCGATCGTGACCGAGGATCATCCGGTAGTTATCGCGGGTGACGGGCTGGAGGTTGTCGTTGAAGCCACCGGTTTGTGGGACGTCCGGCGCAAGCCACGGCAGCTCCGTGCACTGGTTATCAAGCTCGTCGAGGTTCACCGCGTTGAATCCGACGTCGTACTCGCACCGCCGGACGAGCGGGTTGAAGTACGGGTCGTCGAAATTGCTGTAGAAACCGGAGCTGTACAACTGGCCGTGAATGAGCGACGTGACGTGCTCGACGGTTCCGTTCTCCCGGTAGCGCACACCGAAGTGCTGCTTGCCCATCGCGTGGGGCGACACGATGAACGAGTAGATCTCGACTCCGCCGCGATCGCCGGCGACGGTGACCTCTTCGAACGCGGTGACCTGATCGCCGCGCCGCGCACCATCTCGATACGTCATCGTGCGCGTTGCGCCCGGGCCCTTGACCTGCTGGATCACCTCGAGATTGACCGGAAGCGAAGGATTGGAGTTCGGTAACTCCGCCGAGAATCCCCAGATCAGGCGAGTCCGGCCGCCGTGCTCGTTGTCGGTCTCGATCATGCGGCCTTCCGAGACCTCGCGCGTGCTTCGTTGGAGCACCACGGTCCAGCGGCCGGTCTCGCCAACGATGGTCAGAAGATCGAGGTCGCCATCACCGTCGAAGTCGCCCCAGGCCGGTGTGACCGTTTTCTGGTGGCAGTCCCAGGCCGCGCCGACATAGCTCGCGACAAGAGGGTTCGGTGGCTCGGGGACAGACTCGGGGACAAGCAACGCGTCGGGGGTGACGTGAAAGCCGACCTCTATATCCTCATCCGTGGCTGCAGTCGTGCCTCGAGGCGCGAACGACGAACAGCCCTGCGCACCGATGCCGAGACCCTGGGGCTCCCCCTGGTCTCCATGTAAGATTGTGGTACCGAACGTGCTCTGCAACATCTCGGATTTATGGTCGCCATCGAGGTCGACCATCGAGAACGTGCCACCCTCGATGCGGGTATCGTACGGCCACTCGTCATCGACGCCGTCATCGACGCCGGCCGGGCTCCAATCGACCGGGTCGAGGAGCAGTGGTGGACCGGCCGACAGGCCCGAGTCGATGAACGTGCCTTTACCGGTCCCGAACCAGATCTTCGAATACTTGCTGGCGTAGTTGGCCTTCCAGCGCTCCTCGTCGTTGACGCTCCAGCACGCGTACAGCGCAATCGACGCATCCGCGATGCGGTCGTTGTTGACGTCGAGGAATCGGGTCTGATCGGCGACGTAGCCCTTGACCGTCCAGTCGTCGTGTTCCCCGTTGCCGTCGGCGTCCGGGTAGTAGTCGGACGGCGGCATGACACCGCTCGGGCAATTCGCCACGGCTTCGGTCCACGCCTGTGGCAGAGACGTGCCCTCCAGCGGAACCGAGAGTCCTTGGGAGGTGGCCGAGTCGAACCACGGCGCCGCACCCGTGTTCCGGATCCAGCGTGTCTCATGCCGGGCACCACATAGACCGTCGGCCCCGTGCGCTCGCACGATGACGTCTGGCCGGCGATCACCGTCGACGTCGGAGAGCTCGCCGTACCGCAGGTCGCAGTCGTCGAGGTTGTTCGCGATCGGCTGCCACGACAGCGCTCCGCTACCCGGGGCGTCCCGGGCCTTCTCGATCAGGGCCGTGCCGCCGCCTTCGGTGATCACCTCGGGGAACGAGTCCCCATCGATGTCGTGTACCGCGTGGCCTTTCCGATCCTTCCAGATGCTCGAGTCGAGTGTGGCTTGGAGCTTGTCCTCCCAGGACCTGGCCAGGAGGCTCGCCTCGCTCGCACCACCCGCACCGACGAACGGCTCCGGTCGGTTGGGCGTCGCCAGGAAGACTCGATGCGGGGTCTTGGTGATCTCTGGGAGTGGAAGCGGGCCGTTTGCGATGTATCCGAGCAAGATCAAATCGGTCCGCCCGTCGCCATCGAGCTCGGCCGGTATCAGCTTCCACGAGTTATCCGTCGGAATGAACGGCTCGCTCGGCTCGTTGTTCGGCTCATTCCAGAACGGGTTCGGTACGCTCTCGAGCGTCTGTCCGTTGTCCCACTCGATCGGTTCGTGGTGATACTTGTTGCAGCGGATCACGCGCTGCGGATCGCTAGCCGTGTCTCCGGTGCGATGCACCTTGCGCAGGAGGCTGTGCTTGGGTGCGTCGACCGCGGTCGCCTCGACGTTGTTGCAGTCGGTGGGCTGCCCGGTGACCGGATCGCTCTCTGTCTCGTCTTCGTACTGGAGGACATAGTGCGAGTACAACGTCGTCGCGGTCTCCGTGCGAATTTTCCAGAGCCGCCGGTGGCGAAACACCGGCATTCCGCCGCTCAGGTCGACGCCGAGATCCGGGCGAGTCTTGTAGATGAAGGTGACGGTCGCGGTCCCGGCCCCATACGTGATGCTGGAGAGCAAGTGTTCCTTACTCAACGGGTAGCTCGGGTACTGCGCCGCGAACGCATCGGGTGTCGACGGAACCGAGTACGTGTAGTCGATCCGGTTGTTGAACGGGTCGACGACGCTGCGGAGGAACCATGACTCCGTGTTGCAATGTGCCACGCACCCGGCCGGAACCAAAAAAGGGGGGATACGATGCTACGAGTCGCACCGGCCGCCGCATCACCATAGGTCCAGGTCCAGCCATCGCGCTTGCGGGTCCACCTGTTGCCGGTCGGGTCGTAGTCGAGCCGTGACCCGTCATAGGTCTCCGGCTGATAGTGGGCGGCACCGGGGCCGGTGACGTTGACGAGCTCCATTCCGTCGATCTGGAACAGCGACGCCGCCATGCTGCTGTCGAGCTGGGGAACGCCGTTGGTCAGCGACCGCCGGCGGATGACGGACGTCGCCTGAAGTCTCCAACCGGAGCCAACCTCGGTATCGACCGCGCGATGCGAAGCGACCAGCACGACCTCCGGCTTAGTATCGCGTGCCGCAGGCGGAAGATCGAGCACCACGCGTTCGCCCCAGTCACCGAAGGCGAGGCCTGGATCAGCTGCGACCGTACGCCCACCCTCCTCCGCACGAACCGGCGCTGCGAGCGCGATCAAGAGAAGGAAGGATCCGATCTGTACTCCGCGCATGGGGGTCGACCTAGCCCGAACTTCTTCGGGACTGACAACGTAACCTATTGTGAATACGGTAGACTTCTGAAAACCGGGACGCGTCTACTATGGGAATAAGAAAAACAAATGCCCTTTTTCGACAAGAGGAACAGTACTCCTGCGCTAGTGAGGCGTCAAACATACGGGTCCTTGGCCTGGCCCTTCAGCAGCCCGATGCGCGATGTTTCAGGTCGTTTTGGCGTCTCGCGGAATAGGGATTTTAAACGCCTTTTTTCACCATAATACTGCTGGGCTCGTGAGCTGTCAACATGCGAGTCCTCGGCCTGGAATCGAAGACTTTTCGGTTAACTTCATCGTCCCGTGTCGTGTTGACGCGTCGAACCGCTGGGGTAGAAAGGGCCGTGATGCGCCGCTTCTCGGGCGATCGGGCGTTCGCCAGGACCTGCCGATTGGATGATACGCGCACGAACCCGGTCTGTGTCGCCGGACAGGTGGCCCATCCCCTCGGCTGCCGATCCTTAAACCACCGCAAGCTCAACTCGTGATGCACGTGGTTCGGCCAGGCGAGTGCAATCAGGACATTGACGTCCAAGAGTGCAACCTTCACTCACGTTCCTCGGCTTGTTTGACCATCTCGAACGTGATCGGGGTGGCGTCGGCGGGTACCTCGAACACAGGGAACCCCGAGATCTCCGCTTCTTGGGGCTGAGGAAGCAGTCCCTTTCTCGCCAACTCGGAGATCACCTGACCCAGCTTCTTGCGCTCTGCACGCGCCAGGCTGCGCGCCGCTCTTAGCACATCGTCGTCGATCTGAACGGTCGTTCTCATGACACATAGCTTAAGGGAATGTCGCCAGATGTCAAGATGCTGTGATGTTCTGATGGGAATATAGAGGGGATCGGCCTTTCCCGCCTCTACATCGTGATATCCTGATTTCGATACAAGTCGACGGAAACTCATGGACCTGCAAGCGGTCACTCTGGAACACGAAGCCGCGATCCGCCTCGCCTTCTTCACGGGCGTGTTCGCCGTCATGGGCCTGTGGGAAGCGGCGGCGCCCAGGCGCGCGTTCGCACTCCCGAGGTCCGAGCGCTGGCCCGGAAATGTAGCGCTCGTCGTTTTCGACGCGCTCGCACTGCGCATCGTCTTCCCGGGCGCTGCGGTCGGCATGGCGGTGTTGGCGGAGGAACGGGGCTGGGGTCTATTACGCTATTTCGAATGCCCCGAGCCGCTCGCGTTTTTTCTGTCCGTGCTGGCGCTCGATCTGGTCATCTATTTACAGCACGTGATGCTTCACGCCGTGCCGCTGTTGTGGCGGCTGCACCGCGTGCACCACGCCGATCTCGGCTTCGACGTGACCACGGGGACGCGCTTCCATCCCTTGGAGATCCTGCTCTCCATGGGACTGAAGGGTTTCGTGATCGCCGCGCTCGGCCCCCCGCCGGTCGCGGTGCTCGTGTTTGAGGTCCTCCTGAACGCGACCTCGATGTTCAATCACGGTAACGTGCGCATCCCGGGGCGTATCGACCGCGTCCTGCGTCGGGTCGTGGTGACGCCCGACATGCACCGCGTACATCACTCGATCGAGGAGGACGAGGCCAATTCCAACTTCGGCTTCAATTTGCCCTGGTGGGATCGCTTGTTCGGGACCTATCGGGAGGCGCCGCGCGCCCCACACGAGAACCTGACCCTTGGGATCCGGGGCTTGCGCGAGCCCGCTGAGGTGGCTCGTTTCCCTGCCATGCTGCGCTTACCGTTCGTCGGGAAGCCGAGCGATTATGTCATCAATCGTCGCCGGGATGTGTGAGGCGCACGCCCCTTGCGACGGGTTCCGCACCGCATGGCTTGCAAGCGGTTCCGGCGTGCTGTTCTCAAGCGGACGCAAACGGGGCCCCGCCCCGCATTGACCCCGTCGCGCCCCTCGACCATACTCGGCACCTCCGCAACCCCTGGGGCCGAACGGGATAATCCGAAGGGGGCAGTCCGAGCGGGATGATCACGCCATGAGCAACGCGCCCCCACCACCGCGCGACCGCCCACTCCATACCGCGCGATCCTTGATAGCCGGGCCCGCGGCCAGCCGATCTCGTCCGCGAGGCGAGCGCTGGGCGGATGAGTTCCAAATCCATGGACGTATCGCCGGCGGGAGGTGTGTGAGCTTC
>Ga0136632_10000426_pt1 | contig 12239 bp, 8 predicted proteins | sample AntDrymUQ6112106_2_FD_104670 | JGI IMG/M metagenome (GOLD analysis project Ga0136632, IMG submission 104670) | Polar desert sand microbial communities from Dry Valleys, Antarctica - metaG UQ611 (21.06) | ecosystem: Environmental > Terrestrial > Soil > Desert | place: Antarctica: Dry Valley...
AACTCTTGAAGCACAAGCTAAGGAAATGGGCGTTGACGATTGCGCGGAATTCGTCGGCGGCGTGAGTTTTGAGCAGGTGCTTGGCTTTTATGAGCAGGCCGATGTATTGGTTCTGGCCTCAGAAAGTGAAGGCTGGCCGAAAGCTATTACTGAGGGAATGGCTTTTGGTTTGATCTGTATCGGCTCCAACCGGGGCCTGGTGCCAGAAATGTTAGGGGAGGGGCGCGGGCTGGTAGTCCCGCCTGGTGACGTCGATGCACTGGCAGAGGCGCTGAGAGAAATCGCGATGGTTCCAGGAGACTATCAATTCATGCGCGCTCGCGCGGCCGCTTGGTCTCAACAATACTCCCTGGAGGGTTTGAGGGAAGCTCTGAGAGAACTGCTATCCACCCGCTGGGGAATCTCTCTCTATCACGACCGCCAAGTTACCGACGCGCCTGCGAGTGGTGTGCGTTCATGAAGCGTATTAGAGTTATGCACGTAACAGATACCTTGGATGCAGGCGGCGCAGAACGGGTAGCCGTTGACCTCGTGAATGTCTTGCCGCGGGAGCAATACCTGACACACTTGTGCACGACTCGGCGTGATGGGCTGCTAGCCCCGCTAGTGGCAGATAATGTTGGGCGGCTACGCCTCGCCCGTAAGCAGCGGTTCGAGGTGGGAGCGTTGCGGCGTTTGACCGCTTATATACGAAAGCATCAGATCCAGATCCTGCATGCGCATGGGACCTCAGTCTTCATCGCAGTACTGGCTTCGCTTTTTCCGCCGTATCCAGCCGTTGTATGGCACGAGCATTACGGCCGGTTCGCCTCAGAGGACCGCGCGGCTTGGTCCTACAGGTTGGTGGCAAGGCGGGTCAGCGGAGTAATAGCAGTTAACCAACCATTGGTGGAATGGTCGCGACGTCGACTGCCTGTGCCCGCTCGGCGAATCTGGTATATCCCAAACTTTGTGTGTGAAGCCGATTATGATGCGGAGCCCTCCGAGCTGCCGGGAAAGGCAGGCGGGAGGATTGTCTGCGTTGCCAATATCCGGTCTGAGAAAGATCAGCTTAATCTCCTTAGCGCGATGACGCTCGTGATCCCGCAGATGCCCACTGCGCATCTTCTGCTGGTTGGCGCCGTGAACGATCCAGACTATTTCCTTCTCGTTCGCCGGGCGATCGCTCGCCAAGAGCTAAGCCAGCACGTTTCCTTGTTGGGCCAGCGACGAGATGTGTCCGCCATTCTGCGAGCGTGCGACATTGGTGTGTTGAGTTCGAGCTCAGAGGGACTTCCGATGGCACTCCTTGAGTACGGAATGGCTGGGTTGCCAGCGGTGGCAACACAAGTGGGGCAATGCGCGGAAGTGCTGGATGAGGGTCGAACGGGAATCCTTGTTCCTTCCGTCGCGCCAGATAAGCTTGCCGCAGCGCTGCTTTCACTCTTGCGCTCGCCCAAGCAGCGCGCAGACCTCGGAACTGGTTTACAACGCAGGGTACGGGAAGTTTATAGCCCTGGCCCGGTCATTGAAAAGATTTCACAAGTGTATGACACAGTTGTCAACTCTCCGGCAGAAGTAGGGTAAGCTGGGGATGCGCCCTTCAGACGCCATAAGTGGGTGTCTTGAAACTCGAGTTGTCAGCTCAGGTGTTGATCGTACAGTAAAGCAACTATGTCATGCTTGGTGGTTAAGAACGTGAGTGAAGCAAGTCCGACCTGGGTTGGGGTGAAAAGACCGGTTCTTCTCGTCGGCAACTTTCTCTCTTCCACTCACACGGTTCTAGACGTCTGTGAAGAACTGGCCGGCCAATTGGCTGCATCAGGATGGCCAGTCTTCACGACTTCCAGCAAGCCGGGACGACTGCCGCGCCTGCTCGATATGACCAACACAGCTTGGAGCAAGCGGCACCAGTATGCTGCGGCCCAAGTGGATGTTTATAGCGGTGCCGCCTTTCTATGGGCAGAAGCCGTGTGTTGGATGTTACGCCGCGCTGGTAAGCCCTATATCCTGACGTTGCACGGTGGCGGCCTGCCTGACTTTGCCCGGAGCTGGCCGAAACGCGTGCGGCATTTGCTTCGCTCTGCCGCTGTTGTTACCACGCCTTCGCTTTTCTTGCTCGAAAAGATGGAGCCTTATCGAAGTGACCTGCGCCTCCTACCAAATGCGTTGGATTTGAGCGCGTATAAATTCAGAGCGCGGCAACGACCGCAGCTTCATCTGATTTGGTTACGAGCCTTTAGCTCCATCTATAATCCCTCATTAGCCCCAAGAGTTTTGGCCGATTTGACGCAAGATTTTCCTGGTGTTCATCTGACGATGATCGGGCCGGATAAAGAAGATGGAAGTTTGCAGGAGATGCGACAAGTGGCAACGGAATTGGGCGTGATGGATCGCATCAGCCTGCCCGGTGGGGTTCCCAAAACAAGAGTCCCTGATTGGATGAACAAAGGCGATATCTTTTTGAATACGACGAACGTCGACAACGCCCCGGTCAGCGTCCTTGAAGCTATGGCCTGTGGTCTCAGCGTGGTCAGCACAAATGTTGGGGGTATTCCTTATCTGTTAAAACATCAACAGGATGCGCTGTTGGTCCCGCCCAATGATTTTCAGGCTATGGCAGCGGCTGTACGCCGTATTTACACGGAGCCAGGCTTGGCAGGGCGCTTATCACTTAACGGTAGGGCAAAGGCTGAGCAGTTTGACTGGTCTGCCATTCTGCCGCAATGGGAAGCGCTGCTTAGCGCCGTTGCGGAGGGGCATCAGCCATGAATGATTCGCTGCTGCGGCTTTATCATCAAATGCCCGCTCCCGCCCGCTCTGTCGCGGCCAGCCTGCGTGGCTACTATCTACGTTGGTGGCGTTATAGCCGGGAAACTGAGCGCCTAGTGGAAGAAGCTTTTGAGCGAGAACGCTGGAGCCCTGAACAGTGGAAAGCTTGGCAGGAAAAGCGACTGGCGTACATGCTGCACCGGGCTGCAACAAAGGTCCCTTATTACCGAGAACACTGGCTTGAACGGCGCCGGCAGGGCGACTCCGCCTCCTTGGAGGTGCTTGAGAACTGGCCCGTCCTCAAGAAGGAAGCGCTACGGGCAAACCCACACGCCTTTATCGTTGAGGGCTATAACACCCGGTGGATGTTTGAAGAACATACGAGCGGTACGACAGGCACCCCGCTAATTCTATGGTGCACACGTGAGATGGAGCAGTTGTGGTACGCTCTCACCGAGGCCAGATGGCGGCGTTGGTATGATATTTCCCGACATGATCGCTGGGCTATCATCGGCGGGCAACAAGTCGTTCCTTTTTCACAACAAAGCCCGCCATTCTGGGTGTGGAATGCAGGGCTGAAACAACTATACTTATCAGCGGTACATGCCCGCCCAGATTTTTTGCGGCATTACTTGGATGCCATCCAACGTTATTTGATCGTTTACTTGTACGGATACTCATCGACCTTGTACTGGCTGGCCCTGCAGGCGTTGGAGAGCGGTGTCAGGCTTAGTTTGAAAGTTGTCATAACTAACGCCGAACCCTTATACGACTACCAGCGAGAAGTCATTTCGCGCGCTTTTAATTGCCCGGTTCGTGAGACTTACGGCTTAGGCGAAATGGCCTGTGCGGTGAGTGAATGTGAACACGATAACTTACATCTGTGGCCGGAGGCTGGGTACGTGGAGTTGTTGAATGAATACGATCAGCCGGTTCAAAGGGGAGCATCCGGGAGGCTTGTTTGCACCGGCCTGCTAAACGACGCGATGCCGTTGATCCGGTATGAGGTTAAGGATATGGCGCAACTACCTGCCGCCGATTCAGTTTGCTTATGCGGGCGCGGGTTGCCACTGGTGGAAAAAATTATCGGGCGTCTGGACGACGTTCTCCTCACCAAGGACGGCAGGCGAATTGCACTGCTTGACGTCATCTTCGGTTCCCACCTGCACGTGCGAGAAGCGCAGATCATCCAGGAAACTCTAGACAGGATAACCGTAAAGGTGGTGCCGGCGGACGGCTGGTGTGAGAAAGATGAGCAGGGGATTCGTTCGGCCTTACGGCAACGAGTAGGTGAAGTCGAAGTGACAGTCGAGACCGTGTCTGAGATCGAAAGAACATGGGCAGGAAAGTTCCGCATTATCATTTCCAAGGTTAGTTCTGAACCCTCCAACTCAAATGAACATCACCTGCGCCTCCGTCAATACGCACGTCCAAACTAAACCTCCCTAAATCGTCCGCAGCCGATCGACGCGACAGCCCGGGTCTTTGGAAGGATAAGTTTGAGCGGGACAGTGGCTCATGAGTAGCCCATCTCTGAAATAACCTAGATACAGTTTTTGGCCGAAGCGGGTTACTCAGCAATGACAAAATTTTCCTTTTATCTCGGCGATGATCAGAGCCTGGTGAAGCGTTTGCGGCGCGCCACCGCTTCGATCTGGGGCGAGGTGAAGGAGGTGTCCTCAGGGTCTTTCTGGTTGTTTATTCCATCTAGTGATTACGAAAGAAGCTTTGGTGAATCCTGTCATGCTTTGGGAGCGGTTTCCGGCTACGTGAGACTTAATGACTTGGAGCATGCATCAAGCGGGGACAAGCCGTTGGACACACACCATAACCGCCGCTTCATCGCCGAAATCGTTAAGGACGACCATTGGCCGCTGAGGAATCAGTGGACAGGGAGCTTTGCCGCAGTCGCTCAGACGAGGGGAAGCCAGGAGGTGATTCTTTGCAATGACCCTATCGGTTACGTTCCCGTTTATTTTTCAAGGAGTTATGAGGGAATCCTGGGAGGAACAAGCCTCATAGTGTTAAGCCATTGTATAGAATGCGAAGTCGATGCCATCGGAGTGTTGCAACGCATTACCACGCCGTACTGCAATTACGGGCGACGAACACTACTCAAACAGGTATCCAGATTGCTGCCGGGCGAGTGGCTTAAACTATCCAATAAAGATTTTAAGTTAAATAGCATTTTGGACAATTCGTTGTGTAACGGACTGGTTAACGCGGATGTTGAGACAGTTGCGCGGACCGTCTGGGATTGCCTACAGCGTGAGATCGTTCTTGCTACGGGCGTTAGCGATCGCATCGGCGTCGCTATGAGCGGCGGTTGGGATAGCCGCCTTGTTCTCGGAGGCATTGCCCACAGGGGCAGTGCCATTGACTGCTATACCTATGGAAGTGAAGACCTTTACGAGTCTTCGGTCGCGAAACGTTGTGCAAGCGCCGTCGGGGCTGGTCACCGGTGTTTTCCTCTTGAGAATAAGTATTTTCCGCTGCGGAATAATCTTGAGAATCTTGTCAGGGAAACCGAGACGGCGAATTACATGGAATGGTTCCCGATCCTCGATGCGCTCGCGGGCACCGGAGAAGAAAGAACGGTCTTATTGTTAGGCGACCTGTGCGAGAGCATCGATGGCCGGTACATGGAGAATCTATCTTCAAGAGAAGCCAGGAAGAGGTCATTCGCCAACAGCTTCCTTCGAAGACCGGATCAAATAGCTGTTGCCACAGTCGCCACCTTTGATCAGTGGAAGGAGAGAAAGAGAAGACAGATTATTGAAGACGTTCTTAAGAGCACTGAGAATCTATCCCCAACCTTAGCCGGCTTGTGTAACGAAAAGTTAATAGCGCAAGAGGTGGCAAACGATCTTGAGTTAAGTTTTATGCGAGTTCAGGAAAACATGCCTGCCTTCGAGCCGATGTTTGACGAGTTGTTTTTGTGGTTTCATCGCATACGGTTTCTTCTTGGCAGCCAGATTCCTTTTCTTGCGTCCGCGTTTCGCCCCATTAGCCCCGCTATGTCGGTGAGGTTCTTGCGATTGATCTCGACGGTACACCCAAGGCTGAGAATGAGAAGGAGGTTGATGGACGCGATGACGAGGTTACCGGAATTCGATGTTCTGGCAGCTATTCCGTCCGCTCAAATTCCCTGGTTGAATGCGCGGTCGCCGACACTATTAAGGGAGCTGCTCTGGGGAATGAGGTCGGGTTTAGATCAGGTGATGATCAAAAGCGTTATGAAGAGCAAAAATATCGGGAGAAGGCAGCGCGTCTTACGGTCAATTAATTATGTGAATGAGTACCGAAGAGACAATGTTGTTTCCACAGTCCAAGAATGGTTTTCAGGAAAATGGGTGAAAAGCGACTCGTACATTCAGGTCGCTAGCAGCAGAGCGAATTTATCCGCGTGGCCGCTGATTGGGGTCGACATATCGGCTCCGGCTAACGTCAGTATAATTCTTGACCTGTGTCAGATAGATTAAGTTGGTTAGACACTTCAGTCGGGCCGCACGAGCCAGAAAGGATGGACAGACCTGAACGGGCGATCTCACACCGGGGGTATCGACGTGGGCGTACGAAAACTTGAGGCGGAAGACCTACCAGCCGTCTCCGTCGTCCATATGGCGGCGTTTCCCGATAGTGCGCTGACAATGCTTGGGGCCGAGGCCGTCCACCGGTATTACGAATGGCAGCTCACAAATCAAAGGGAAGCGACTGCAATAGGCGGATTCGCAGGCGGTAAAGTCGTCGGTTTCTGCTTCGGAGGAATCTTTCGAGGCGCAATGTCCGGCTTCCTCCTTAGGAATCGTTTGTTCCTCGTCTGGCGCTTGGCAACGCACCCTTGGTTGGCGGGTAATCCTATTGTTCGTGAACGTCTTAAATATGGGGCGAACGTTCTAAAACGTTTAGTGGACCCAAAGACGGTGGTGTCGCTCCCCAAGACTTCGATCGCGGAACCTTTCGGCATTCTCGCAATAGCGACACATCCTCATTCTCAAGGACTGGGTGTCGGAAAGTTGCTCATGAAGGAGATTGAAAATGTCGCGCGCCAACGCGACTTTCGCGAGATGCTTTTGACCGTCCATCCTAACAATCATCAAGCGATTACATTTTATGAATCTCTTGGCTGGGAGAAAATCCCAGGCAACGGCGCGTGGGAAGGCGGAATGAAGAAGTATCTTCAACCTTAAACTATTTAATGCGCGCTCACGACCTTCAACTTCATTAGACACGCGCTTGCTAATAATGATACGAATTGAGACGAGTATCCCTGAACCTTATTACGAAAGGGCGAAGCACGTATTCCGCTTTTTCTCTACGCTATGGGGAGTTCCTGTAGTAATTTTTCGACGCTCGCCCGGAGCGGGGAAGCCGGATATTCTATATTCTTCAAATCATCAGCACAGAGACCAGGGTGCCGTCTATATCCCTTTCGATGAGCGCCTGTACGATGCCAAGTGCCAGTGCGAATCAGTCCAATATGACGGTTACACTCTATGGTCCAGGTCGGATGCCGAAATCAATTCCATTGATATCGTCGCCGGCAGTTACAGGTTGTTGACTTTTCTCGACGAACAGCAAGTGCCCGCGGCGGCTCGTGACCAACGCGGCACTTTCTTTTCGCATGCCCTTCCCGTTGCCAGGCAGCGAACTGCGAACCTTCCTTTAGTGGATCACCATGCTCAGTATCTTTGGGAGGCATTGTCAAGGGCGCGGTCTGATCTTATCCGCGCAGCTATTCCGAAATGGCCAGGCGGCAAAACGTACGCTATTGCGGTGACACATGATACAGATGCTGTCAGCTTGGGTGCAGCGAAAGAACTTGGCACCAACTTCGCCAAGTTCCTAATTCGACGTGACCGCATATTTCTTGACATGTTCCTAAGCGGCGTCCGGTATATCGGCAAGCCTACGGAAAATCCCTTCTTCGGATTTCCTCTGTGGAGAGAGTTCGAAACCTCTCGCAAGTTCTATAGCTGCTTCTACCTGTTCGCCAAAGTCGTGCCCCTCAAGAAGGACATCAATAACTGTAAGTCGTCTGTGGTCGAGCAACGCATTGACTGGCAGATTTTGAGGCGCATGGCAGAAAGTGGTTGGGAGTTCGGCTTTCACGCGCCGATCGATCCTGAGAACAAATTAGACGCTTTTGTTGAAGGGAAGCGGTGGATTGAAGAGAAGTTGAGAGTTCCCATATATGGTCTGCGACATCATTACTTTGCGCTTGACTGGAGGAAGCCCGAGGTAACACTTCGCAAGCATATTGACGCTGGGTTTCGCTACGACACATCCATCGCGTGGAAAGATATTGCTGGTTTTCGTGCCGCCACTTGCCACCCATTCCGGCCATTTGACCCTGAAAAGAGTGAGCCTCTCGACATCTATGAGATCCCCACCTGCCTCATGGATGGTCATATTATTAAGAACCTCGACGACGTTTCTAGCGCCGTCGAGGAAGGTCTCGGAATCGTTCGTAAGGTGAAGGAGTTTGGGGGAGTTGTAGTGTTGGACTGGCATACCGAGACGGCGTGCAATGCCTACAATTATAGGAGTTACTTGACGGTGCTGCGCCAGATTTTGGAGCCGTTATTGGAAGACGGCGATGCCTGGATGGCGACGCCTTGGCAGATCGCTCAACAATGGCAGCACAGGTCGCTGGAATTAGAAAGAGGCGTCGGTTTCTAACCTTTAGCTCCGGTCTTAAATGCCTGTTCAGGCAATGTGAATGTCGAAGAAAACACGAGCGCCATTTGGGAATTGGTTGAATGTTCGAAACAGAAAGGGAAGCGGTCATAGACAACGATATGATGAAAGATCAACCCATCTCGCGGTTGGCAGTAGTGGGTTCGGGATATTGGGGGCAGAACCTGGTGCGGAACTTCAGCGACCTCCACTCTTTGACGGCGATTTGCGACAAGGATGAGAGCCGACAGCGTGTCTTGGGGGAGCAATATCCGGGGTGTCAAATCTTCAGCTCCTATGCTGAAGTGTTGGGTGATGACAGCATTGAAGCTGTGGCCATCGCGACTCCGGCTGAGTCGCATGCTGATCTCGTGCGAGAGGCCTTGCTTGCCGGAAAAGACGTCTACGTAGAGAAACCGTTGTGCCTCGATGTCCCGGCGGGTGAAGCTCTCGTCTCCCTGGCGCGAGAAAAGGGCCGCATTCTGATGGTCGGGCATCTCCTCTGGTATCATCCGGCCGTGCTCAAGCTGAAAGAACTGGTCGAGACAGGCGAGCTGGGCCGCATTCAATACATTTATTCCAACCGTCTCAACTTAGGCAAGATTCGACGCGAAGAAAATATCCTCTGGTCGTTTGCTCCTCACGACATTTCGGTGATCTTAGGGCTGCTGGGAGAGATGCCGGACACCGTGCAGTCCCAGGGCGGCAACTATTTGCATCAGCAGATCGCTGACGTGACGGTCAGTCTCTTATCCTTTCCTAGTGGCATTAAAGCTCATATCTTTGTCTCATGGCTCCACCCTTTCAAAGAGCAAAAGCTGGTCGTGGTGGGAGATCGCAAGATGGCCGTCTTCAATGATGTGGAGCCGAAGGACAAGCTATTGCTTTATCCCCATTCCATCGAGTGGAAAAATCTGGTTCCCGTTGCGAGTAAGGCTGAAGCTGAGCCCGTTTCTATTGATTCATGGGAGCCACTGCGGGCTGAATGCCTTCATTTTCTTGAATGTGTTAAGACACGCCGTCGCCCCCGTACTGATGGTGAAGAAGCTCTGCGGGTATTGACCGTTCTGCAGCAATGCCAGCGGAGCTTGAAGGCGCAAGCTCAAGGCCAGCCGGATAAATGTGCCTCCCCTACGAGTGCTGCTCCGGCGCGAGCCTTTTTCGCTCACGAATCTGCTTTCATTGATGAAGAAGTTGAGATAGGCGAAGGCACCAAAATCTGGCACGTCTCTCACATCCTGAAGAATTCGCGCATCGGCAAGAAATGTAATATCGGGCAAAATGTGGTGATTGGGCCGAACGTCACGGTCGGAGACCGCGTTAAGATTCAGAACAACGTCTCAGTCTATGAAGGAGTGACCCTGGAGGACGCTGTCTTCTGCGGGCCTTCGATGGTCTTTACGAATATTATGAACCCGCGCAGCGATGTCCCGCGCATGCATGAACTCAGACACACTCTAGTCAGGCGCGGTGCTTCGCTCGGAGCCAACTGTACTGTCGTCTGCGGGGCCACCATCGGGCAATACGCTTTTGTCGGCGCCGGGGCGGTCGTAACTAAGGATGTTCCGGATTACAGTCTTGTCGTCGGAACACCTGCTCGTGTTGTCGGGTGGGTTTGCTCGTGCGGTGAGAGGCTAGAGTTCATGGATAGCGCGGCGACCTGCTCGGCTTGTGGCAAACAGTACCGGCAGTTCAACGACGGCCAGACAGAGCGCAAAACGGTTCAGGAGATGCCGAGCTAAGATTTCCAGTCGTAGGGGCGGCCACTACAGACCAGGCCCGGTCGCCGTATCAAGCGTTCCAGCAAAATTCTAACGATATATTTTTGAAGGGAATTGGTCGAGAAAAATTATGATAGATACAACAGTCCGCGGAACGATTCCGATTCTGGATTTAAAGCAACAGTACGCGGCCATACAGGATGAAATCAACGCCGCCATCCAAGGCGTGCTAGAGAGCACGCAGTTTGTGCTAGGTCCCGCCGTGAAGGAATTAGAACGGCGCGTGGCTGCTTATTGTGAGTGTCAACATGGTGTCGGGGTGGCTTCCGGAACAGACGCCCTCCGCCTATCATTGGCGGCCCTTGAGATCGGCGCCGGTGATGAGGTCATCACAACGCCGTTCACGTTCATCGCCACCGGAAATACCATCTCGCATTGTGGCGCCGAGCCGGTTTTTGTTGACATTGATCCCAGAACGTACAATCTCGATCCGGCGGCAGTTGAAGCTGCTATTACGCCTCGCACCAAAGCCATCGTGCCTGTTCATCTCTACGGCCAAGCGGCTGAGATGGATGCCATCATGGAGGTGGCAGAGCGTCATGGCTTATTGGTGATCGAAGACTGCGCGCAGGCCATCGGCGCGCGTTACAAAGGAAAACGGTTGGGTTCAATAGGCCAGGTCGGTTGCTTAAGCTTCTTCCCGTCCAAGAACCTTGGGGCTTATGGTGACGCTGGGATGGTCGTGACAAATGATAGTGTGCTGGGTGAAAAAATTGACGTGCTACGCCGGCAAGGCGGCCAGAAGAAGTATTACCATGAAGTGCTCGGTTTCAACAGCCGTTTGGACACGTTGCAGGCTGCCATCTTGAACGTGAAATTGAACTATTTGGAGAAGTGGAACGAGGGTCGGAGAACCGTGGCCCATCGGTACAACAACATGCTGTCCGGTTTACCGGTGATCACGCCGTATGAGTCGCCGGATGGTTACCACGTCTATCACCAATACACTATTCGGAGCCCGCAGAGAGACAATCTATCGGCTTACCTGAAGGAGCAGGGGGTGGCCACGATGATCTATTACCCAGTTCCATTGCATCGTCAGCCACTGTACGCTGAGATGGCAGCCTCGCATTTCCCTAATGCCGAGCTTGCGGCCCGGGAGGTTTTGTCTCTGCCGGTCTTTCCTGAGCTGACGGAACGCGATCAGGAGTTTATTGCTAATAGCATTCGAGGCTTTTTTCATGGCCGCTGAGAGTCAAATTCTACCGCTGGTCACCGTGATTATGCCTGTGCGTAATGAGCAGAAGGAGATCAGTCAGAGCCTCGGTTCGGTGCTCGCGCAGGATTATCCGGCGAATCGTCTTGAAGTTCTCGTGGCGGATGGGATGTCCGGCGATGGCACGCGCGCTATCGTGGAGGAGATTGCCCAGCGCGACCCGCGGGTGCGTCTGGTTGATAATCAAGCCCAGATCATGGCCGCCGGATTCAATACCGCGTTAACGTCTGCTCGCGGTGAAATCATTGTGCTTTTAGGTGGCCATTCGGAGATCGCTGTGGATTTCGTGCGGGAAAGCGTTACCCTCCTCAGAGAACATCCGGAAGCTTGGTGCGTCGGCGGACCGATCTCGCATGTCGCTCACAGCCCGTTCGGCAAGGCGGTGGCCATCGGGATGTCGCATCGGCTTGGCGTCGGCAATGCCTCTCATCATTTCGCCGGCTACGAAGGTTATGCCGAAGGAGCGCCATTCCCCACATTATGGCGCTGGGTGTTCGAGCGCGTCGGAACGTTGGATGAGCGATTAGTGCGTAATCAAGATGACGAATTCTATTACAGAATCAGGCAAGCTGGAGGGAAGGTTTATATTTCGCCGCGGATTCGCTACAACTATTTTGTGCGTGAACGAATAAGACACCTCTTCCGGCAGTATTTCCAGTATGGCTTTTGGCGCATTCCGGTGATGAAGAAACATCAGCGTCCAACGACAATACGCCAAGTCATCCCTTCGTTATTCTACGTCGCCTGTATCTGCCTGCTACTGGTAGGGATTTGGTTCCGGCAGCCCCTGATCGCATTGGTGTTGCCTTCGA
>Ga0136632_10000427_pt1 | contig 12236 bp, 7 predicted proteins | sample AntDrymUQ6112106_2_FD_104670 | JGI IMG/M metagenome (GOLD analysis project Ga0136632, IMG submission 104670) | Polar desert sand microbial communities from Dry Valleys, Antarctica - metaG UQ611 (21.06) | ecosystem: Environmental > Terrestrial > Soil > Desert | place: Antarctica: Dry Valley...
AACCGCGATACTCAAGGAAAGAGCCAAAAGTGGTGACATCACGCAACCTCCCTTCGATTGTGTAAATCAGCCTGTCGTACTCGTTGCTCGGGGCTTGCAACGCCAATTGCTGCACGCGGTGCCGAGGTTATGCCCCGCGGTCCCCCTGTCGCAAGACCCGCCATCGAGGCGCCCAGGATACAACGAGGCAGGGGCAGCCGTCACTTCCCGTCGAGGGCCGGCGTGTGACCCCGAATCCTCATGCATCGCTTCGCACAAACCTGCATCCGCCACGGCCCTGCAACCGAGTCTCCACCCGATTGGTAATTTCCTCCGGATGACCAATGATCCATCCAACCGTCCGATTCGTCCGCGCGTAACCTACTGTTTTATAAGGGTACATTTTCGGCCCCTTGCGGACTTCGCCCACAGGCACCCCGCCTACAAGGAGAGAAGAACGCCCCGGAGTAGAGTCAAACCGGGCCCCGAAGAAGCGCTGCGAGGCGATCTCCCGCAGGCCGTGGCCGCATTTCGCGCCAAGCGGCACGAGGCCGATCCGTTCTTCGGCTGGGTGGTCGAGACCTACGGCCGCCAATCGCTGCCGCGGCGTTTGACGGCACCCGCGCTCGGCCCGACCGCGCCGGGGCAGAGGCACACCCGATGACGTCGTACCGGTTGCGGTGCGCCTCCCTATCGCCAGTACGCCTCGAACACCTTCAACACCTCGTCGCCGTAATGGTTGATGACCTTCACGGCAATCTTGCCTGACTTGGGCTTGTCGAACGGCCGGCTCACCGTGCTGTACAGGCTGCTCCAGGCCGCTTCGTCGATGTCCGCCCGTAGCGCCCGTTTGAGCTTGTCGTAGGGTTCATCGGCCCCGGTGAAGTAGGCGTGGCGCACGAAGAAGCTCTCGCCGTTATAGTCCGTGTCGATGAACCAGCAGGCGATGTCGTCAGTGGAAGCACTGCGGATCTGCCCGGTGGTCGGGTCGTACACGTCCACGCCCCTGATCTCTACCACGATCTGCCCATCGTTCTGCTTCCTGATCTCTACGTCCGGCTCGCCGAAGACCATGAAGAGATTGCCCGCGCCGGTCTTCTTGAGCAGTTCATCGCCCATCGCCAAGTCGGGGTTCATCTTGGCCGGAAGCACAGTCAGCTTGCCGTAGCGTTTCGCTTCTTCGGCGACATGCGGGTCGAAGGCGAAACCGCAGACGACGAGCACGTCGAAGCCAACGCCCTGCACCGCTTCCTTGGCGGCTTCCTTTACCTGCTGCGGGCCGACGGTGCCGTGCTCGGGGCCGATGGAGACGGCGACGCGCCGGGTCTTGCCGTCGGCGTCGGTGTATTCACCCGCAGCGTGCAGCCATGCCCCGGCGTAGGGGTCGAGCCGGTCGAAGGTGAGCCGTTCGCCCTTGCGGGTGTTCTGCACGCCCGCTTTCTTGAGGTTGTCCAGGATCATGGTGGCGAAGTCCTGCTGCTTGCGGGCTTCCTGCTCGCTCACCGAGCCGTCCTGATTCTCGTCGGCGGTGGAAAGCACCCGATGCGGCGACAGGCTCTCCACCGAGAACGGCCCGCTCACCCGCACGCGCTTGTTGTCCTCGTAGGGCTGGTCGTAGAGCGTCTCGGTGTCGGCGTGGCGGGTGATGGCGGCGTCGATCTGCTCGCGCGTCATCCCTTCCTCGATGTCCGGGTTGTTGGCAATGGATTTGAGCGTGACGTGCGGCACGCGCTTGTAGACGAAGCCCTTCTTGATATTGGCTTCGGTCTTGTATTCGGGCGGCCTCTTGCCGGTCAGTTCGGTTTCTTTTTTGATCCCCTCGGGCGAGTCGGCCAGGAGGTAGTAGAGATACTTGGCGGCCATCAGGCGGGTGCGGGCCAGAGCCAGGGCGACGCGACTGGTATCGCAGGTGATCCAGCGTCGGCCCCACTGCTCGGCGACATAAGCGGTCGTGCCGCTTCCGCAGGTCGGGTCGAGCACCAGGTCACCGGGGTCGGTGGTCAGAAGAAGGCAGCGCTCAATGACCTTCGAGCTCGTCTGGACGACGTACACCTTCTCCATGCCGCTGCCCGAGCCTGTGTCGCTCCAGAAGTTGGAAATGGGATTGACAGGGAAGTCATCGGCGAACCGCACATACGACAGCGTGGTGCCCGACTCCGTCACTCTGCCTGCGGTGATCAGCCGCTCCATCCCAGTCGCGTTCGTCGCCCAACTGCGGCCCGCCGTTGGATTGAACGTTTTGCCCTTGTACTTGATTGGATAGATACAGCTCTCGGTGCGTCCAGCGGAGAGGAGGATTTGCTGGCGAAGGACGCGAGCATCTTCTGGCAACCTGCGATGGTCTGCGTGTTCTTCGTTTGTCATTCGCCGGCGTGCGCCATCGGCAATCTGAACGAGCGAGTAGGCCGTGTCGTCTTCGAGTTCCTTCTGGATGTACAGCGTGCGCGCCTTGTTGCACTCGATGTTCTTCGCGTACCACAGGACGAAATCCGTTACCGCTGCGATCGATTCTGTGCCGAGTCCGGCAGTCTTCTTGACCGTGATTATGGACCGGAAGTTCTCGCTCCCGAATACCTCATCCATCACACATCGCACCAGATGCACATTCTCATCCCCAATCTGCACAAAGACGCTGCCCGTCTCGGTGAGCAGCTCGTGGGCCACCACCAGCCGGTCGCGCAGGTAGGACAGGTAGGAGTGGATGCCCAGTTTCCAAGTATCGCGGAAGGCGCGCACCTGTTCGGGCTGGCGCGTGGCGTCTTCGGCCTTGCCGTCCTTCACGTCGCGTTTGCGGGTGCTCACCTGCCAGTTGGAACCGAACTTGATGCCGTAGGGGGGATCGAGGTAGAGGGTCTGCACCTTGCCCTTGAGTCCTTCCTTCTCGGCCAGTGAGGTCATCACCAGCAGGGAGTCGCCCAGGATCAGGCGGTTGGACCAGTTCTGCTCGTGGTGGTAGAAGTCTATCTTCTGCGCGAAGTCGTGCGGGCCGCCGTTGAAATCGGCGAAGAGGTTGATCTGATGGTCACCGGTTTTTTCAATCCGGGGCAGGGCGTCGATGATCGCATGCGGGTGAATCTTCTCCTGGATGTAGACCGGCACGACGGGGACGGCGAGGTCTTCGCGGTCCTGTTCGTCCTTGCCCCTCCAGACCAGTTGCGGATCGAGGGACGGATCGCGCGGGTAGCGCATGGTCTTGGGGGCGTGCTCATCCTCGGCCACGAAGTCGCGCAGCTCCTCGGTGGGGATGTTGGCGCGCTTGTCCTTGTGGCGGAGGGATTCGATTTGGGTGGTGGTTGGTTTCTTTGTTCGTGCCATGGGATTACTCCATCCTCGGCTTTGCTTTCGCGGCCACCGCGACAATGGCATCCAACTTTTCCGTGATTTCGTCAGCCAGCGCTTCCCTCGGAACCAGACTGGCAAGAACGTGATATTCGGATTTGCGCAGTTGCAGCGGCAGCGCCAGCTTTTCAAAGAACTTTCTGAACAACGAGTCGAGAAAGTCGTCTGTGGCCTTTATATCGGGTGACCAGGGACCGGGTTTATTGAGGGTCTGCAACGCCCCCGTTACTTCCGCGATGGACTCGCGCATAGCCCGCTCACGGATTTGGCTCTCGGCACGCCCGAACAGATCATCATCAGGTAGGTCGTGTCTGGCGTATGCAAGCAGCACCTCTTCCATGCAGAAATAGTTTTCGATTTCCCTGCGACGCCACATCATTTCGACGAGAGCGTCTGCATCTTGAAGCTCCTTGTCGAGACGGTCGAAGATGGCAATGCCCACAAGATCATTCTTGGCTTCCCGCAATCCGTGGAAATGATCTCGCGCCCTCTGGGGCAGGTTGGTCTCGACGTACTTTACAAAGGGCCGCGCAAGGAAACGCTGCGCTTCGTGGCCAAGTGATTTGGCAAATTCCTGAAGAATGGAAAGGTCGGTGGCGTTCTCCAAATACAGCACCCAGCCGGTTTCTTCCGCCTGGTAGTATTGCTCGAAGCCGATGTCCCGCAGAGCCTTTAAGACTTGTGAACCTCGATCGTCAATGCGATGGGGCTTGCCAACAAAGGCGACGACAGTATCCCGCTCGGCGGCCTCGTTGAGTACCACTTCGGAATGGCTGGCTGCGATGATTTGTGAGCCTTGCTGCTCGGCGACCTTTATCAGCAGGTTGTAGGTTTGGCGCTGCCGTAGCACCTCCAGGTGGGCGTCCGGCTCGTCGAGAAGCAACACCGCTCCGGGGTTGCGATAAAGGTGCGCGAGCAAGAGCAACGTCTGCTGTAGCCCACGCCCCGATGATGACAGGTCAAGCGTATTCTTTCGCTCATCCTTGTAGGCCATGGTGATTTCGCTGCGTTCAGCAATGTACTGTGGCGTCAGTAGCTCCACACCAAACAAGGTCTTGATGTGCCCCAGTAAATCATCCCAATGCCCTCCGTCCTTTTTCTCATAGATTTGGGAACAAAGATTACGCAGCACTTGGGCCGTTTGGCCTTGGCCGATAAGTACGCCGATTTCTCCCAGCTGCTTTACAAACTCACGGTCCGCCAGGCCCGACATTGGAGGAAGGTATGCGACGCGGGCGCTACCCGCTTCGTCGGGAACGGGCATCCGGTTTTTCCCTTCGTCATCGATGCGAAGAGGCCGGCAATAGAACGATTCCTCGTTGGCGTAGTCGAATTCGAGTCCGCAGGACCAAGCCTTATCGTGGGTTACGCCATCCACGACGATGTTCACGCGGATATTCTCGGTCTTTTGGAGGGGCTTGCCGTTTTCTTCACTCCGCGAAACGTTCCGAACGTGCAGATCGCGCCAGAGCAGGTTGGCAACCGGCACGGGAATGGAAACCAGGTCGCGGCGGTTGACGGTGACGCCTGGTCTTTTCTCCGGCGAGGATTTGCCCTTGCGTTTCTCGTTCCAGCGTCTAAGGCCAATGTCCCAAAGTGCGAGCGCCTGCAAGGCCGTGGTCTTGCCGGAATTGTTGGGACCGATCAGGAGCGCTGCTTTGCCAAGCTCGATTTCTGAATCTTCGAAACGCTTGAAGTTGCGAATTCTGATGCGTGTCAACATGTGGGAAGCCCCTTTCTGATTGTATTTTGTGCATCCCACGGGTCGGTGACTTCGATCAACGCCCAGCGCCCGAAACCGCCGTGGTTGTTGATGGCCGGTACCCACAGCGTGCGCGCCGTGGCGACTTTGGCGGCCTTGTCTTTCTTCTTCTCGCCGGTGACTTCTACGATCAGGTTCAAGAGGTCGCCCTCACCCCGGCCCTCTCCCGATATGGGAGAGGGAGATTTCAGGATGGCGATGAAGTCGGGGATGTATTGGTGTTCCTCACCGTTCAGCGTGTAGGGGATGGTGAAGCCGAGGTTGTGGTTCTTGGCGTAGCGGATGACTTCGGGCATGTTTTCGAGGGCTTCGGCCATTTTCTGTTCCCACGAGTCGGTATCGGCGACCACGTGGGAGATGTGGCACTTGCCGTCGCGGGTGGCGAAGACGGGCCGAGTGGTGTCGAAGTCCACATAACGGGTGGAGCCGGTGGTGTCATACGGGCGCAGGATGGGCGTGAGCGCAGCCGTGCCGTCGGTCGAGGCGACGATGGCCTGGTAGATGCGGTCGGCGGCGTCGTGCGCGAACTCGATCAGCAGCAGCAGTTGCGGGAAGGTGTTGTCCTTGAGCGTGACGCATTCGGTGAGCCAGCGCTTGGCGACGCCGAGCAGTTGCGGGAAGAGCCAGGGCTTATCGTTACCGTCGTCGTCGCGGAAGTATTTCTCCAGTGTGAGCTTGGCCAGCAGGAAGGCGACCTCGTTGGGGCGGCGGTGCTTGAGGTCGTCGAGGGTGTGGATGCTGGATTCGCCGACGATGGGCGCGTTCTCGGTCTTGGTGGGGATGCCGGCGGTGGAGAGTGTCAGCCTGGATCCGTCGGTGAAGGCGGCGGTGAGCCGCTCGCCGGCCACGTCGTAACGGTAGCCGAGCAGCCGGGGGAAAGTGATTTCGCAGGCGATGCGGCTTTCGAGCGCACGGACGCGGGTGGGCAGCGGGCCGGGCTTGGGGCCATTGATTGCGCCGCTGCACGGAATGAAGGAAAAGGGCACACCATAAACTTCGGCGTATTCGGGGTTGAAATGCCCTTTCTCGTTGGCGGCGTAACTCATGCGTCGCAGGCCCCGGCCCACCACCTGCTCGCACAGCAGTTGCGTCCCGAAGGCGCGCACGCCGAGAACGTGGGTGACGGTGTTGGCATCCCACCCTTCGGTGAGCATGGAGACACTGACCACGCACTTGACGTGTTCGCCGAGCTTACCGGCCTTGCCCACCGTGTTCATCACCTCGCGGAGGAGGTCTTCGTCGGTGAGGTCATCGGTATTACGGCCGGGGAAGCGCGCGCGGTATTCGGTCTTGAACTCTTCGATTTCACGGGAGGCGATCTTCTTGAAGTCGTCGCTCATTGACTCGCCGGATTCGAGCTGCAGGCTGTCCACCAGGATGGTGTTCGGGCGGTGCATCCATGCGCCGTTGCCATCGTCGTTGCGGAAGATAGGCAGTTGCCCGGCCTGGACGATGGTCTCTCCGCCGATCTGTTTTTCCCAGCCGGCGATGTAATCAAAGACCAGCTTGGAGACGTTGGTGTTGTTACAGACGACGATGAACACCGGCGGTGTAATGCCGCGGGCGTGGGCCTCGGCGTTCTGCTCCCACAGGCGGTAATACTTCTCGTAGTTGCTGTAGAGACTGAGCAGCGCTCCTTGCAGTTCGGCGGGGAGCTTGGGTTCGCCCCGCAACGCGTCGGTTTTGCGTCCCTTTTTGGGCAGGTCCTCACGGATGCGCAGCCACAGGTCGCGGTAGGTGGGCTGCTCGCCGGTCATCGAGTCGTCGGCCACCGGCACGCGGGGCACCTTGACGATGCCGGCCTCGATGGCATCGATCAGCGAAAAATCCGAGATCACCCACGGAAAGAGCGTGCCTTCGGGGTAGCCCGAACCGCGCAGAAAGAACGGCGTGGCCGACAGATCATAGACGGCCTTGACGCCGATCTTGGTTTTCACGGCCTCGATGCCGGAAATCCAGACGCGGGCCTCTTCCTCTCGCCTTTCGGCTTCCGTGCGGTCGTCGCCGGTGAGCTTCACGTCCTCGCCATCCGGCTTACGCCGGTAGCAGTGGTGGGCCTCGTCGTTGAAGACGATGATGTTCTTCTTTTTGCCGAGTTCCCGGCAGACGCGCCGGACCATCTGGTTCGGTGTTTCGGTGAATGCGCCATCGTTGCCCTCGGCGAGAATCGCCTTCGTGAGCTTCACGGCCGAGACCTTCTCCCGGAGTTTGAAGGCGTGGAAGTTCGTAATCAGAACCTTCGCCTGGGAGAGCTGCTCCAGCAGGTAGCGGGGTAGGATGTCCCGCTGACGGTAATAGTTCTCCGGGTCGTTCGGCAGCAGCACGCGGAGCCGGTCTCGAATGGTGATGCCCGGCGTGATGATGAGAAACGTATCCGAGAAGCGGGCGTCCTGCGGATTCGCGAGCTTGTTCAGCGTCTGCCAGGCAATGAGCATGGCCATGACGACGGTCTTGCCGGAGCCGGTCGCCATCTTGAACGCCGTGCGCGGCAGGCCTGGGTTCGATGTGTCGTTCGCCTCGCGAATCTTGTTTTCGATCCATGCATCGCCATATTTCTTGGCGACCTCGCCAATGTAGATGGCGGTTTCGAGGGCTTCGTTCTGGCAGAAGAACAGTTTCTTCTCGCGGTTAGGATCGGTCCAATAGGCAATCAAGCGTGCGGTAGTCGGCGTCACGCCCATGTAGCCACCTTGGCGCCACATGGCGACGCGGCGGCGGATGTCGTTGACGAGCTTGTTCTCTTCGATGCGGTCTTGTGTCCACTCGGTGTCGAACTGAAGCTGCTTTGACCCCTTCTTCTTCGGCTTGGCAATGGGGACGAAGTACGAGCTGGCCCGGCGGCCGCCAACGATCTCGTTGGTGATGCCCTCGTCCGAAAAGCAGAAATGGCGGGTCGGCTCGTCAAAGGGCGAGTTGATGATCGGGTTCTCGATGACGACTTGGCTCATGGTGTTCCGTTCCTTTGCCGGCTTGCTGTTGCGCCCGATCTTAGATTACTATCCTCTCCACCTCATCGAGGCTGACATCATGGCCTCCGGGGAGTAACGGGCTGTCTGATTTCTAGGATGTAAAAATCGCGGTGGTTTTTTTTTGGCCGAGCGTATCTCGGTAAGGCCCACGCCAGACCGCACTGGGCGATTGCTGGCAGGGGTTCAAGCCTAGCCCGGCAGGGGGTAGGGCAGGGGCGGTTCTAGTGTAGCTGCTCAAGCGTTTGCAAAATGTGCTATGCCCCTTCCAACAAGCGCACGCGCTAGCGCCTCTTATTCAGGCCTGGCGGGCGTCGCTTGTGTGGCGCAACGCCATGCTCTGTCCCTCGCGGTAAAGGATAGGACCTTCAATGCCCTTGGGCAACCGATGATGCTTCCCTGGACGGGCCGGGCGTGGTGATGGGACGGTCCGCGTGGGGGGCGGAGCCGGTGGCTGGTATCGTCGCCTTGGACCGCAGTGAGCGCGGCGCGTGCGATGCCTCCGCCGCGGAGGAGGTGCGTGAGCACGCCGCATCGAAGGCGGCCTTCAGGTGCTCGCAGGCATGATAGAAATCGATGATCTCCGGGCCCTGCGGGAGCGCAGTACCGAGGTAGCTCCAGTTGTCCTTCGCCCCATTGGCGAGCTTGACCAAGGTGAGGTCAGGCCGTTGCCCCAGCACCGCCGCTATCTCTTGGCTGAGCGGGCGCGGCGGTTGGGCATGAAGACCGTGGCCGAGGGGGTGGAGGACCAGGCCGACTGGGACTTCGTGCGCGCAGCCGGGTGCGATCTGGCTCAGGGTTACTTCATCGCCAAACCCATGCCGGGGCGGATCTGGCCGGCTGGATGGCGGATTGGGACGTGCATCGCTGAGTATAGGAAGGATAAACATGATGAGTCGAAGCGTGAGAACCGGGGCCCAGCTATATGTCCCTAACCTACTTGACGTTCCTGGCCCGGACAAAGTCGCCCTGCTGCTTTGGCGCCCGGCAATTGCACGGTGCGGTGTTCTGGTTTACCCTCTGCCGCCTTCTTCGCGGGCGGGCGTCTCGGCGCCGCCACGCGGGAGAGGTGTCCGAGCGGTCGAAGGAGCACGCCTGGAAAGTGTGTGTACGTTTAAAAGGCGTACCGTGGGTTCGAATCCCACCCTCTCCGCCAATCCCGTCGCCCCGCGGTGGGCCGGGCAGTCCCCGGTGCCTTGCGCGAGGAGGCCGACAGCTATGGTGGGCCGTGCTGGTACCCCCGCGACGCGAGGTTGTGAACCCCGTCAGGCCCGGAAGGGAGCAGCGGCAGCAGCGCAGCGGGTGCTGGGGCGTGGCCGGTACGGACCACCACCCCTTGAACGACCAGGGATCCCTTGGCCGAGCACCGCCGGAACCAGGGCCAGGCCGAGGTCCGGTCTGGCGCACAGGCGATGCAGCGCGAGATCCGAGTGCAGTAGGTTTTTTCACAATCTCTGAGGGGGGCTATGGCCTACCAGGTACTGGCCCGCAAGTGGCGGCCCCGGTCTTTCGCGGAGATGGTGGGTCAGACCCCCGTCCTGCGGGCCCTCCAGAACGCCCTGGACCGCCAACACCTGCACCACGCCTATCTGTTCACGGGCACCCGCGGCGTGGGCAAGACCACGGTGGCGCGGGTGTTCGCCAAGGCGCTCAACTGCGAGGCGGGGGTGAGCGCCACGCCTTGCGGCCAGTGCGCGAGCTGTGTCGAGATCGACGAGGGTCGGTTCATGGACCTCATCGAGGTCGATGCCGCTTCGCGTACGCGCGTGGACGAGACGCGCGAGCTTCTGGACAATGTGCAGTACGCCCCGACCCGCGGGCGGTTCAAGGTGTACCTCATCGACGAGGTTCACATGTTTTCCAACCACAGCTTCAACGCCCTCCTGAAGACCCTGGAGGAGCCGCCGCCGCACGTCAAGTTCCTGCTCGCCACGACCGAGCCGCGCCGCATCCCGGTGACCATCCTGTCGCGGTGTCTGGCCTTCGATCTCAAACGCATCGGGACCGACCTCATCGCCGCGCGCCTCATGCACATCCTGTCGGCGGAGGGCATCGCGAGCGAGCCGGCGGCAACCTTCGCGATCGCCGTGGCCGCGGATGGCAGCATGCGCGACGCCCTGAGCCTGCTCGACCAGAGCATCGCCCATGGGGGTGGTCAGCTCTTGGAGGCGGATGTGCGGGCCATGCTGGGCCGCGCCGGCGCGGGACAGGCGTTGGCCCTGGTGCAGCGGCTCGCGGCCGGCGACGCGGAAGGGCTCTTGGAGGTGATCGAGGCAACCGTCGAGTATGCCCCGGACTACGAGGCGGTCCTGGGTGAGGTCCTGGACATCCTGCACCGGGTGGCCGTGTGTCAGGTGCTCGGCCGCCCGGTGGCCGAGACGTCGGGAGCGGACACGGACATCGCGGCGCTCGCCGACACCCTGGCCGCCGAGGATGGTCAGCTGTTCTATCAGATCGCCCTCATCGGACGGCGCGATCTGGCACTGGCGCCGGATCCCAGGCGCGGGTTCGAGATGGTGATGCTGCGCATGCTGGCCTTCCAGCGCGAAACTGCGCGGGACGAATTCATCGCGCGCCCCCCCGTCGCTGCCGTCGCGCAAACGTCCGGTGCCGCAGCACGCGCTCCCGTGGAGGCCCGCCGGCGCGAAGCGCTGCCGCGGCCCACCGATTCAGCGCCTGTCGAGACTGCCACAGCGCGCGCTACCGCGGTCTCGGAGGCGCGTGGCTGGCATTTGCTGATCGATGCGCTCGGGCTTACGGGCCTTTGCCGGGAGCTCGCGATGCACTGTGCCCCGGCCGGCGAGTGGCGGCCTGGTGAGGTTTTTCGGCTATCATTGCCGGCGGGACTTGCGCACCTCCGCAGTGCCAAACTGGAGGCTCGTCTCGAGGAGGCACTGCGCAGGCATCATGGCGACGCGGGCCTGCGCCTCGGCATCGCGGCCGAGGGCAGCGGTCCCGTCGCCGCGACTAGCCCCGCCGTGCTCCGGGTGCGGGACGCGGAGGCCCGCCAGGAAGAGGCCCGGCGCGCCATCGCCCAAGACCCCCACGTCCAGGCCTTGTGCGACGACTTCGGGGCGCACCTCGACCCGGCGACGGTACGACCCCGCTGAGCGTTTGTGAAAAAATTGTCGTGAGTGAAGGGAGGTTGCGCGAAGGACGCAGCGCGAGATCCCGAGCGCAACAGGTTTTTTCACAAGCTCTGAGGCTTGGGGGCGGAGAATCGTTTTAGAGGAGGACGGAGACATGAAAGGCGGAATAGGAAATCTCCTGCAGCAAGCGCAGCGGATGCAGGCGGAGTTGCAGCGCGCCCAGGAGGAGCTTGCCAATATGGAGGTGGAGGGCGCATCCGGTGGGGGGATGGTGAAGGTGCAGATGACCGGCCGACACGATGTCAGGCGTGTTTGCATCGATCCTTCCTTGCTCGGCGAGGACAAGGAGATGCTGGAGGACCTGATCGCCGCAGCCGTAAACGACGCCAGCCGGCGGGTGGAAGAGATCAGCAAGGATCGCCTCTCGGGTCTGGCCGGCGGGCTCGGGCTACCGGCCGGCATGAAGCTCCCCTTTTGATTTCAGCCCTTGCGTGCGATCTCGAGCGGCCGCATCGGCCAGGCGCACCGCCATAGCCCCCTCATCGATGACTTGATCGGGGCCCTGCGCTGCCTGCCGGGGGTGGGACCCAAGTCCGCCCAGCGCATGGCCTTTCACCTCCTGGAGCGTGACCGGCAGGGGGGCGAACGTCTGGCGCGGGCCTTGTCGGCGGCCGTCGCGGGGGTGCGGCACTGCGAGCGCTGCCGCAATTTCAGCGATGTCCCGATCTGCCGGATCTGCGATAACCCGAGGCGCGATGCTTCGCTTTTGTGCGTCGTCGAGACGCCGGCGGACATCGAGTCGATCGAGCAGGGGGCGGCTTATCACGGGTGCTACTTCGTTCTCATGGGGCGTTTGTCTCCGCTCGATGGCATCGGGCCCGCGGCCATCGGTCTCGATCGGCTCGAGGGTCTGATGACCGAGGGCCGGATCAAGGAGGTGATCCTCGCCACGGGTACCACGGTCGAGGGCGAAGCCACGGCGCATTACGTGGGCGAGATGGCCCGCCGCCACGGGGTGCGGCCGACGCGCATCGCGCACGGCGTGCCGCTCGGGGGCGACCTCGAATACGTCGATGCCGGAACGCTGTCACACGCCATCGC
>Ga0136632_10000428_pt1 | contig 12218 bp, 11 predicted proteins | sample AntDrymUQ6112106_2_FD_104670 | JGI IMG/M metagenome (GOLD analysis project Ga0136632, IMG submission 104670) | Polar desert sand microbial communities from Dry Valleys, Antarctica - metaG UQ611 (21.06) | ecosystem: Environmental > Terrestrial > Soil > Desert | place: Antarctica: Dry Valley...
CCGGGCTCGACGTAGAAGCGGACGCCGTCGCGCTCCTCGATCGCCGCTACGGCCCGGCCCCACGCGCGGAGGGTCAGCGCCGCTGCGATCGCGAAGCCGGCGCCGACGGCCGAGACGCCCGGGAAGAAGATGCCGAGCACGCCCGCGACCAGCGCGAAGGCCCCGAGCGGCCACAGGCGGGCGAGAGCCACGCGGTTGGGGTTCTCGGTGGGGAGCGTCGGGGTCATGCGGGCCCCTGCCAGAAGCGGTCGCATCGCGTCGGCCGCCCGTCTCGAGCGGCCGAGGATCGCGCCGATTGCCAGAGCTGCCGTCCACCACACTGCGGCGACGATCAGGGCCCGGGTGTCATTGCCGGCGTTCGCCGAAAGCGCCGTGATCGCACCGAGCGCCGTGGCCCCTCCGCCCGCGAGAAGCACCGTCATCCGCAGCAAGTCGCAGAACTGCACGGCGTCAGGCGGCCAGGGCCCGCAGGACCCCGGCGAAGCCCTCGGGCCCCTCCACGGTGGCGTCGGCTCCGGCCGACACCTCGGGCGGGGCCTCGTTCGAGCCCACCGCGACGCAGGCGATCGCGTCGAGGTTGCCGTCGTCGCGGAGCGTCCGCAGGGCCGCGAAGGCGTCGGCGTCCGTGCGGTCGTCGCCGCCGTAGAGCGCCGTGCGCACGGGCTTGGAGGCGATCATCGCGGCGACGGCGATCCCTTTGTTGATCGCGACGTTCGGCCGGATCTCCAGGACCTTGCGGCCGCGCTGTGCCACCAGCTCCCCCCACTCCGCGTCGGCTGCGATCTCGCCGGCCAGGGACTCCGCTGCGGCTTCGTTCTCCGAGCCTCGCCAGTGAAGCGCGACGATCGCTCCCTTGTCCTCGACCCGGATCCCGGCCCGCTCCAGCTCGGCGGCGCTGAGGCCCGCGACGAACTCGGCGGCGTCGCGTTCGCGGCCGTTCAGCGAGGGGTCCGGGCGCGCCTCGGAATCACCCGGCAGCAGCAGCTCGTAGCCGTGGTTCCCGGAGTAGGCGATCGAATCGAGTCCGACGATCCGCCGCGCGTCGGCCGCGGGACGGCCGCTCACGCAGGCGACCACCCCATAGCGCCCGGCCAGGGAGCGCAGGAGCTCGCGCGTCTGGTCCGGCACTGCCGCGGCCGCGGGGTCCTGCACGATCGGCGCGATCGTTCCGTCGACGTCGGTCAGGATCGCGCCCGCGCCGGGATCGGAGAGCAGCGGCTCCAGCAGGTCGTCGAGCCGGGGCGGCGCGCTGGACCCCACGGGCGTCATCCAGGCGTGCGTGGTCGTGGAATCACTCATCTAGTATCGCCATCCATGCGGAGGACCCTGCAGCTCGCGGCGATCGGCACCGGCGCGGGGGCGTTCAGCGGGCTCTTCGGCGTCGGGGGCGGGACGATCATCGTGCCCCTGCTGATGCTCTGGCTGGCCTACGAGCCCCGCGAGGCCACCGGAACGAGCATGGCCGCGATAGCGGTCATCGCCACGTTCGCGGCGGCCCTCCACGCCGCATACGGAAACGTGGACGTCGCTGCGGCGGCGCTCGTGGGGATCCCCGCGATCGGCGGGGCAGTGCTCGGCATCGCGCTGCAACAGCGCATCCCCGAGCGGGCGATCTCGGCGGCCTTCGCCCTGATCCTGGTCGTGATCGCGGTGGAGCTGATCGTGCCGTGACCGGCGAGAGCTGATGGAGGACCTGGCGGCGGCGGTGCTCGGGCTGCTCGGCGGGATCGTCGGCGGCCTGCTCGGGGTGGGAGGAGGCATCCTCTTCGTGCCCGCCCTGACGCTCTTCCAGGACATGCCCCAGATCGAGGCCGAGGCGACGTCGCTCCTCGCGATCGTCCCCGTAGCCGCGATCGCCGCCTGGCGCCAGAGCTCCTACGGCAACGTCCGCGTCCGGGAGGGATTGTTGATCGGGGCGCTGTCGCCGATCGGGGTGTTGGCCGGCGTCGTGGTGGCGAACGAGGTGAGCCAGCGGGTGCTCGAGCTCTCGTTCGCCGCGCTGGCGCTGTACATCGCCGCGCGGCTGGCTATAAGCCCTGCTCGAGGGCGCCCTTGACCCCGGCCTCGAGCGCGTTCAGGCGGTAGAGCGCGAGAGCCTCGGGTGACCCGAAGCCGGCGCGCCCGGCACCCGACGCCCGGCCTGGCCCGTCCGCCCCATGGTGGGCGAGGACGCAGTGGAGGAGCGAGGCGCGGCGGTCGTCCGGCAGCCCCTGGGCCGCGGAGCCGACGATCTCGGCCCCGATCGCGAGATGGCCCAGCAGGCGCCCCTCCTCCGTCAGCCCGAACTCCGCCCCGTAGGTGAACTCGCGGGTCTTGCCCACGTCGTGGATCAGGGCGGCGGCCATCAGCATGTCCGAGTCGAGCCGGGGGTGGAGCTGGCAGACGTCGCCGACGAGCGTCCCCACGGCGACCGTGTGCTCTACCAGCCCGCCCATGTAGGCGTGGTGGCCGCCGCGCGTGCAGGGGGCTCGCTTGAACTCGGTCGCGACCGGGTCCGAGAAGAGGACGCCCGCCACCACCTCGCGCAGCGCGGGGTCGTGAACCTCCCGGGTGAGGTGCTCGAGGAAGCCGGCGAGCTCCTCGCCGTCGCGGTAGGCCGCCGGAAGGAACTCACCCGGGTCCAGGTCGGCACCGTCGAGCTTTTGGATCTCGTCGATCTCGGCGACCAGCTCGCCGCGGAAGCGCTCGGCGCGCCCCGACACCCGGATCGCATCGCCCTTGTCGAAGCGCGCCGAAAGCCGGTCCACGTCGCGGAAGGCGCGGCCCGTGATCGAGCCCGTGCGGTCGCGCAGCTCGAGCGACAGGTACGAAGAGCCGTTGCGGGCGGTCAGGCGGTCCTTGCGCGAGCACGCGTAGTCGCCCTTGAAGCGCTGACCGGGAGCGAGCCCCGAGATCGGGGTCAGTTCGGCCTGGGGAGCCTGTTGAGAGTCGGTCTGGGAGGGCATCCATCGATCTTGCCGGGGGAACCGGACGGCGCTCGCGGCCCACGCGGTAGGCTCGACCCAATGGACGCGCTCCAGTGGGAGGCCGAGCCTCCGCAGCTTCGATCGCCCGTCCTGGTCTGCGCGTTTGCCGGCTGGAACGACGCCGCTGGGTCGGCAACAGCGGCCCTCACGACCGCGGCCGACTCGCTGGACGCCGAGCTGATCGCCCAGGTCGATCCCGAGGAGTTCTTCGACTTTCAGGCTAACCGGCCGACCATCACCCTCAGCGAGGGAATGAGCCGCGAGATCGAGTGGCCGGGCAACGCTCTGCTCGCGGCGAACGCCGAGGGCGCCGAGCGCGATCTGATCCTGCTGGCCGGCACCGAGCCGAACCTGAAGTGGCGCACCTTCTCGGATGTGATCGCCGGCGCGGCCGAGCGCCTCGGCGTCGAGATGGTCGTCACGCTGGGCGCGCTCGTCGGCGACGTCGCCCACACCCTGCCGGTCCCGATCACGGGGCTGGCCTCGAACGCCGACCTCGTGGAGCGCCTCGACCTCGAGCGCTCCAGCTACGAGGGGCCGACCGGCGTCGTCGGGGTCCTGCACGACGCCTGCAACCGCCGCGGCATGCCCTCGGCCAGCCTGTGGGCCGCGGTGCCGCACTACGTCGCGGCCGTTCCCAACCCCAAGGCCGCTCTGGCGCTGCTGCGCCGGCTCGAGGGGCTGGTCGGCGTCGCCGTGGAGGCTTCAGAGCTCGAGGAGGAATCGGAGGCCTTCGAGGACCAGGTCTCCAATGCCGTCTCGGCCAACCCCGAGATCCAGGATCTGGTCCGCCGCCTCGAGGCCGAGCAGGCCGACCAGCTCGAGGTCGGAGAGGACATCCCATCGGGCGAGTCGCTGGCCGAGGACTTCGAGCGCTTCCTTCGCCAGCGCGGCTCCGAGGGTGGGCCCAGCTGAGCGTCTAGGCCTCCGAGGCCGGGCAGATCAGCTTGAAGTCACACCACGCGCAGATGACCGGGGAGGGCCGCGGCTCGAAGTCCTGGCCCAGGATCCCCTCGCCGACCTCGAGGACCGTGCCCTCGACCCGTTCGAGGTCGTCGGGCGAGCTGCCGACGGCGACCTTCTCGTCGGCGAGCACGTACCAGTAGCTGCCCGCGGCGCCGTCGAGGCGCCAGGACTCACGGGCGGCGAGGCGGTAGATGGCCAGCTGGACGTCCGACTCGAGCTCGCGCTTGGGCTTCGGGTCGCCGGTCTTGTAGTCGATCAGCTCGTAGCCGCCCTCGGGCAGCGCGTCGACGCGGTCGACTCGGCCGCGAAGGTGGTGCTGGCCGATCTGGAAGTCGAACTTCCGCTCGACCCACTTCGGGCTGGCGACGCTCGACGATTCGCGCGCGTGGTAGCGGCGCAGCGATGCGATCGCCTTGTCTCGGAACTGCAGCTCGTCGTCGGAATCGCCGAAGCCGGAGCGGCGCCAGGCCGCCGAGAACAGGGCCATCAGGCGGTTCAGGCTGCCGTCCTCCTCGCCGGCCGAGGTGCCCTGGGCGTGGAAGCGCTCCAGCACCTGGTGGATGACGATCCCGAAGCGCTGGTTGATCGTCGGCTCCTGCGGGATCCCGAAGACGCGGGCGAACTTGTACTTGAGCGGGCACGTCCGGTAGAGCTCGATGTCGGTGGCCGAGAGCGCGAGGCCGTCGCCGCGGCGCGGCAGGAAGGCTTCGAGCGAGGGCTCGTCGCGCGCGGCGATCAGCTCGGTCCGGCGCTGGACCTCCCCCTCCGCGTCCAGGAGGTACTCGTCGAGCGCTGAGCCGGCAAGTGCCTCGCGCTGCTGCTCCGAGGTGCCCTGGGCGAGCAGGTCGTTGATCGCCCGCAGCGCGTCCGCGGTCGGCTCGTCCCCGGGCCGCTGGATCAGGGCGCTCAGCTTCAGCAGCTCGAGGAAGCGCGTGACCGCCCGGCTCACGTCGAGGTAGGTGTCGAGCCGCGGCTCGCCCAGGGTCCCCCCGGCGCGCCACGCCTCCTCGAGGACGTCATCCTGGACCATCCGGTAGGTCGCGTGCAGGCCCTCGGCGGGCCCGAACAGCTCCTCGCGCTGCTCGACCTCCCCGGCCGCGATCACCGCGCGCGCCTCCTCGTAGAACGGTGAGGCCGCGACGGGCCCCTCGTCGGTCGAGACGGGGCGAGAGAGCACCAGCCTCTGCGATGCGCGCGTCATCGCGGTATAGAGCAGGCGCCTCTGGGCGTCCTGGTGGCCCGCGCCGCCCCCGCCCAGCTTCATCGGCACCTCCGGCGCGCCGGTCGGCACCGGGCCGGGCACGACCTCGGCCTGCAGCCCGACGACGAAGACGCGATCGAACTCGGCGCCCTTCAGCTCGTCGAAAGGGATCACGCGAACGGCGTCGGCGACGGGCACAGCCGGCTCGTCCTCTGGGGAGACCCCCGCCTCGGATACCGCGACGAGGTAGCGGGTGAAGTCGCGGCTCGACCCCTGGGGCTCGCGGCGGGTCCAATCTGCCGCCAGGTCGCCCAGCCGCGAGAGGTTCCGCAGGCGCTCGACTGCCTCGGGGTGCGCGGCGAACAGTCTCTGGCGGCGGAAGCCGACCCTCTCGATGAGCCGCCTCACGAACACATCGGTCGGGCGCTCGCCCATCGCCCGCGCCGCGGCGGCGTGCAGGCTCAGGAAGGAACGGATCTTGTCGCGGGCCTCGGGAGGGATCTGCGGGCTCTCCAGCGATGCCTCGAGGGCCGAGATCATGTCGAGCTTTCGGCGTCTGGCGATCGTCGTGCACCGGGCCAGGTCGACCGAGCGCATCGCGACGGGCGCGCGGCTCAGCGCCCGGACGGCCGCCGCCGCGTCGGTGGGATCGGCGAGGAGCCGCAGCCAGGCGATCACGTCGCGGACCTCGGGGCGCTGGAAGAACGCGCCGCCCCAGGTCAGCCTGTAGGGGACGCGGCGCTCCTCCAGCGCGGCCGCGATCCCACGCGAGCGGCCGGCGCCCGGGGGGACGGCCACGCACACCCGCCCCGCTTCGATTTCGCTCGCCGCCAGCGCCGCCTCGATCTCGCGCGCGACGGCCTGATCCTCGGCCCGGGAGTTCACGGCGTTCCAGAAGGCGATCTCGGTCTTCGGGCCCGCCGAGCGGCGCGGGCCTTCGTCGCTGCGGCTCGTGACCGGCGCCAAGACGGCGTGGGCGGCGTCGAGCAGGTCGCCGCCGTAGCGCCACGATGTGTCGAGCCGGACCTCGGAGGGCTCGAGGGCGGTCCTCGCCCACTCGGCCCCCGGGCCACAGCGCGCCCGGCCCTGGTCGTCGTCGCAACTCAGGACGGCGGAGCGCGAGCCCTTCGCCAGGCGCGCCACCAGCTCGCGCTCGGCGGGGCAGGCGTCCTCGAGCTCGTCGACGATCAGATGCGGGTAGCGCTCGGAGATCGCGCCTGCCAGCGCGGGCCGCTCGCCCAGGAGCCGGGTCAGCTCCAGGATCGCCGAGCCGCCGTCGGTGGCGCCCGCCTCGAACAGCAGCGAGTCGTGGATCGCGTACAGCTCGGCGAACTCGCGCTCGCGCTCGGCGGAGTCGCGCCCTGCCTCGTCGCTAGCCTGGCGGGTCAGCTCGTCGGCCCAGCCGCGGAAGCGCTCGGCGCCGACGGCTGCCGCCTTCAGCGCGTCGATCCGGCCGATCAGGCGGGCCAGCAGGCCCGCCGGATTGCCCCGGATCTCGTGGCGGCGCAGCGGCAGCTCGTCGACGCGGTCCAGCAGCACCGCGAGGCGCTCCGCGGCGCTCAGGGACTCCAGGAACGGGTCGACGCCGGCCTCGGTCGAATGCTCACGCAGCAGGCGAACGGCCGCGACGCGATGGGGGTGGACCGCCAGCTCTTCGAAGGCCTCGCTCGCCGCTTCTTCGGCGCGGGTGCGCAGGTCTCCGGCGGTCGCGTGCGAGCTCGTCAGGGCGAGCGTTCGCTCGCCCTTCCCGGACCCACTGGCCAGACTGGCGAGTCTCCGCGCGAGCGCCTCGGTCCGCCCCGAGCCCGCAACCCCCGTCGCGAGCAGGATCCCCGCGTCGTGGGCCACGACCGCCGCCTGCGGATCGCTCAGATCCGGCTGGGAACGGTCGGCTGCGCTGGGCATCGCGCTGAGGCTACCGGGCGCGGAAGGGTGCGGGCTAGAGTCTCGGCGTGCATTCGGGCCCATCTAGCGACGAGTGGATCGCGGCCCTGAGGCGGGCGGTGGAGGTCCAGAAGAAGGTCTTCTCCGAGCACGTCGGGATCGAGGCGCGCACGCAGTACGAGGGCATCGGCGAGGGCGGCGACCGCACCCTGGTGATCGACCGCCTCTGCGAGGACGCTCTGTTTACGGAGCTCGAGGTGCTCCATGAGGCTGGCCACGAGTTCACTGCGGTCTCCGAGGAGCGCGGCACCGTCCGTTTCGGCAACGGCGACTCGCCGCTCCTGGTCGTGATCGACCCGATCGACGGCTCGCTGAACGCCCGCCGGACCGTCCCGCTCCACAGCCTCAGCGTGGCGGTAGCGTCGGGCGAGTCGATGGCCGACGTCGGCCTCGCGTACGTCTACGAGTTCGGCGCCGGCGAAGAGTTCACCGCCGTCAGGGGCGAGGGCGCTGTTTTCGAGGACCGCCCGATGCAGGTCGCCGAGGGCGACGGCCTCGAGGTCGTCGCGATGGAGGCCAGCAAGCCGGCGCGCATCATCGCCGCCTGCGAGGTCCTGGACGGGCGCGCCTACCGCATCCGCTGCCCGGGCTCGATCGCGGTGTCGCTCTCCTACGTCGCCTGCTCGCGCTTCGACGGGATGATCTCGACCCGCCCCTGCCGCTCGGTGGACGCGGCGGCGGCCCAGCTGCTCGTCTCGGAGGCGGGCGGCGTCGTGGAGTTCGGGTCACTCGCTCCCTCGGAGACCGGCCTCGATCTCGATACGCGCTTCGATGTCGCCGCCGCCCGCACCCCTGGCGACCTCGCCACCCTGCGAGAGGCCCAGGCGGCGGTCGAATGACCGACGCCGCCCCGAGGCGCGGCCTGGTGGACTGGTCGCTGGCGGAGCGGATCGCGCTCGCGATCGCGGGCGACGGCCCCGCGTGGCCCGGCAACGAGGACGAGCTGCGCACCGAGTCGCGCCGCGCCGGGCAGCTCGTCGCGCGCTACACGGGCCTGAAGGCCAAGACCCCGCTGCCCGAGGCGGAGTTGATCGGCCGCGAGGAGTGGGCGCGGGCCAACATCGACTCGTTCGAGGCGATGTCCGGCGGCGTCGAGGCCGTGCTGGCCGAGCGCATGAGCTTGGACGAGAACGTGGGCGGAGGTGGCGGCGTCGGGGCCAGGATCACCTCGGCGGCGACCGGCGCCGAGGTCGGGCTCTTGGTCGGATACCTCTCCCAGCGCGTGATCGGGCAGTACGACATCGCCCTTCTCGGCCCGACCCGCGCTCCCCGCCTCCTGTTCGTCGGGCCGAACCTGTCGGCCGCGCGCGAGCGCCTCGACGTCGACCGCGAGCTCTTCCTGCGGTGGATCGCGCTTCACGAGACGACGCACGCCGTCCAGTTCGCCGGCGTCCCGTGGCTGCGCGGCCACCTGGGCGAGATCGCGGCCGAGCTCTTCGAGCAGGCCGCAGTCGAGGTGAAGCCGGGGGAGCTGCTTTCGAAGCTGACCAAGATGAACCCGCGCGAGCTGCTGCGGTCGGCATCGAACGGCGAGCTGGCGACCCTCCTGTGGAACGACTCCCAGAAGGGACTCGTGGACCGCCTGCTCGCGGCCATGACCGTGGTCGAGGGCTACGCCGAACACGTGATGGACGCGGTCGGCTACGAGCTCGACCCCGGCTATGCCGAGATGCGCCGCCGGCTGGACCGCGACCGCGAGCGCCGCGGCGGGCTCGACAAGCTCGTCTCGAAGCTCCTCGGCCTCGACATGAAGATGGCCCAGTACGTGCGCGGCAAGCGCTTCTGCGACGCGGTGGCGGATCAGGCCGGCATCCGGGCGCTGAACACGGTGTGGAGCGGGCCGGAGGCCCTGCCCACCCCCGAGGAGATCGACGCCCCGGATGCCTGGATCGAGCGCACGGGCGCCGCCAAGAGCCGCCTCAGCCGGCTGCTCAACATCTAGCCCCTCGTCCGGCTTCCAAGGTGCCCCCGTAACCGAATCGGTTCGGGGGTTTACAAACGTGTGTTCGGTGGTACAGTTCCGAACAAGATTAGAACTAATAAGAAAAAGAAACGACAACCATCGAGGGGTTGAGAACAAGAATGCCCAAGAGAAAAGGTTCAGCCGCAACAAAAACCACCGGTACCGCGCCCGAGCGCAAGCCGGCCGACCAGGCACTCCAGGTCGTGGACGTCGCCGTCGGCGCCGCTCCGCTCGCCGTCGAGAACGCCAAGCGCACGGTCGGGCAGCTGCGTGATTCGCAGTCGCGCACCGAGGAGATCGAGCTCCTGCAGAACCGCGTGAACAACCTGCGCGACTCGAAGACCCGCCCGGCCCAGGTCGAGACCCTGAAGCAGCTGGTCACGGCCGAGATCGAGAAGGCCGAGAAGCGCGGCAGCGACGTTCGCCGCCAGGTCACCGACCAGGTCACCGACCAGGCCCGAAAGGCACGCCAGCGCGTCGAGCCGGTCTACAAGGACCGCGTCGAGCCCGTCGTCAATGACCGGGTCAAGCCGGTCTACAAGGACCGGGTCGAGCCCGTGTACAAGCAGCGGGTCGAGCCGACGGTGAAGCGGGTGCGCGAGCGCATCTAGCCGCTTAGCCCGGGTCGCGGTGAGAGGCGCCGATCCGGAGAGATCTGCTCGCATCATCCTCGCGAGCAGAGAAGCAACCTCTCCTCCCTCGAAAGCCGGGCCCTCAGGGGCCCGGTTTTCATTTGACCCCACCGGGGTCTCCCGGTCCAAGCGCTCGACCCGAGATGCGGAGGGATCGGGTGGGCGGTTCGCCTAGACTGGAGCCGTGCCCACCGAAGAGCAGATACGCGACAAGCTGACCGCGGTCATCGACCCCGAGCTGCGCCGGAACATCGTCGAGCTCGGCATGGTCCGCTCGATCGAGATCCGCGACGACGGCCGCGTCGAGGTCGTCGTCTCGCTGACCACCGCCGGCTGCCCGATCCGCAACCACTTCCAGCAGGCGGTCGTCCAGAACGTCGCTGAGCTCGACGGGGTCACGGCGGTCGAGGTCGGCTTCGACGTCCTCTCCGACTCCGAGAAGGGCGACCTCCAGCAGAAGCTCGGCCGCAACAAGCTTCCCGACGGTGCCTTGGCCCAGGTCAAGAACGTGATCTGCGTCGCCTCGGGCAAGGGCGGCGTCGGCAAGTCGACGATGACGGCCAACCTCGCCGCCGCGCTCCACGCCGAGGGCCACTCGGTCGGCGCGCTCGACTGCGACGTCTACGGCTACTCCATCCCCCGCATGCTCGGCGTCAACCGCAAGCCCGACGTCTCCCCCGAGCGCAAGATCATCCCGCCGCGATCACCGGCTGGGCCGGTGGTCATGTCGATCGGCTTCTTCGTCGAAGAGAACGCAGCCGTCGTCTGGCGCGGGCCGATGCTCCACAAGGCGATCCAGCAGTTCCTGGAGGACGTCGAATGGGGGGAGCTCGACTACCTGCTGCTCGACCTGCCGCCCGGCACCGGCGACGTCTCGATGACGCTCGCCCAGCTCCTGCCCCAGGCCAAGATCCTCATCGTCACGACCCCGCAGCCGGCCGCCCAGAGCGTCGCCGCGCGCGCCGCCGAGATGGCCGCCAAGGTGGACCTCGAGGTGATGGGCGTGATCGAGAATATGTCCGCCTACCAGGGCCCAAATGGGGAACGCGTCGCCATCTTCGGCGAGGGCGGCGGCCAGCTGCTCGCCGACGAGCTCGACGTGCCCCTCCTGGCCAAGGTCCCGCTCGAGACCGCTCTTCGCGAGCACGCGGACGAGGGCACCCCCCTCGCCTCTGCCCAGCCCGGCGCCCCCTCTTCCCAGGCGATCCGCCAGGCTGCCCGCGGCATCGTCGCCCAGACCCCGGTCCACCTCCCCGTGATGCAGTCGATCGCCGCCGAGGGAGTCCCGGCCGCCGCCGTCAGCGGCACAGAGCTTCCGGTCGTTCAGTAGCCGCCTACGACTTGCTCTTGAAGTACTCCGCGTTGATCTCGGTGTACTTGGCCCACTCGGCCGGGAGCTGGTCCTCGGCGAAGCAGGCGTCTACGGGGCAGGCCTCGACGCAGGCGTCGCAGTCGATGCACTCGTCGGGGTCGATGAAGAGCTGCTTGGCGGCGTCGTAGTCGGGCTCGTCGGGCGTGGGGTGGATGCAGTCGACGGGGCAGACCTCGACGCAGGAGTTGTCCTTCTCTTCGATGCACGGCTCTGCGATGACGTATGCCACTGGCGCCTTCCTCCGGGTCGCTCCTGCAGTCGCGGCGCCCGGAGGCGCCGCTCGAAGTGGGCATTCTAGAAGAGGCGGCCGCCGGGCGTCCTCGCCGGAGGCGCGGGTAGAGTGAAATCGTGCTTCTGCTGACGGGCGCATCGGGAGTGATCGGCGGCGAGCTGCTGCCACGGCTGCTCGAACGCGACGAGGACGTCAGGGTCCTGGTGCGAAACCCGCGACGCTTGGGCGAGAACCGGGTGAACGTGCAGATCTCGCTGGGCGACCTCGCCGATCCCTATTCGATGCGCCACGCGCTGCGGGGCGTGGATACCGTGGTGCATCTGGCAGCCACGATCCGCGACCAGCCCCAGGGCACCATCGAGGAGTTGAACGGGCTCGCCACGCTGCGCCTGCTGCGCTCGGCCGAGCGGGTGGGGGTCAAGCGGTTCGTCTTCTTCACCGCCATGAACGCGACCCCGTTCCAGCGGACTCGCTTCTTCCGCTCCAAGGCGATCGCCGAGCGCGCGGTGGCCGACTCGCCCCTCCGAACGACGGTGTTCGCGCCCTCGATCGTCTACCGGCCGGGCGATCCCTGGATCAACCTGCTCGAGCGCTTCTCGAAGCTGCCCGCGGTGCCGATATCGGGAGGCGGACGCGCCGCCTACCAACCGATCTGGGCACGCGACGTCGCGGCCTGCGTCGCAGCCGAGTTGGAGCGCAAGCCGGCCGCGGAGGAGTCGCGCCGCTACGAGCTGGCCGGCCCCGAGACCCTCACCTACGACGGGATCGTCGAGCGGGTGCTGGACTCCAACGGCGGGCGCAAGCCCCTTCTGCACGTGCCGCTGCCGGTGGTCCGCGCCGGCCTGCGGGTGGCCGAGGTGCTGGGCGGCGCCTCCGCGTTCGCCACCTGGGAGGAGGCCGAGCTGATGGAGGTGCCGATGGTCACCGATCGCGGCACCGAGG
>Ga0136632_10000429_pt1 | contig 12214 bp, 10 predicted proteins | sample AntDrymUQ6112106_2_FD_104670 | JGI IMG/M metagenome (GOLD analysis project Ga0136632, IMG submission 104670) | Polar desert sand microbial communities from Dry Valleys, Antarctica - metaG UQ611 (21.06) | ecosystem: Environmental > Terrestrial > Soil > Desert | place: Antarctica: Dry Valley...
CAGCTCGACGATAGCCCTTGCCACCCTGCGCTTGGCGTCCCCGGCCCCCGGGCCTCCGCGCGCCGCAGCGGCTTCGGCGGCTTCGATCGAGTCGTCATCGAAGCCGGCGGCGAGCGCGGCATAGTTGCCGGTGAGGCGATCGGGGACGCTCATGAGCTTGCCGAACATGTCCTCAGGCGCATCTCTGATCGCCACGTAGTTTCCGAGTGACTGCGACATCTTGTTGGTGCCGTCGAGGCCCACCAACAGCGGCATGGTCATTGCAATCTGGGGGCGCCGGCCGTACGCCTTTTGAAGGTCCCTTGCGACAAGCAGGTTAAAGAGCTGATCGCTACCCCCGAGCTCGACGTCGGCGTCGACGGCGATCGAGTCGTAACCCTGAAGCAGGGGGTAGAGGAACTCGCTGACCGAGATCGGCTGGTGGGCCCCATAGCGTTTGGAGAAGTCCTCGCGCTCGAGCATTTGGGCGACGGTGTAGGAGGCGGTGAGCTCGAGGACCCCGGTGAGATCCATGGGCTCGAGCCATTCGGAGTTGTAGCGGACCTCGAGGTTGTCGACCGAGAGGATGTCGAGCAGCTGGGCAACGCACGCCTCGGCGTTGGCCCGCACAACCTCGGGAGGCAGCTGGGGGCGCGTGGCCGATTTGCCTGAGGGGTCGCCGATGCGCGCGGTGAAGTCCCCCATGATCAGCACCGCGGTGTGACCTTGATCCTGGAACGCACGCAGCTTGCGCAGGGGCACCGCCCATCCAAGCGTGATGTCGCCTACGGTCGGGTCGACCCCAAGCTTTACCCTCAGTGGCCGGCCCTCGCCGAGACGGGCCTCGAGCTCCTCGGCCGGGACCACATGCTCGGCATGCCGGGCAAGCGCGCGGGCCTCGGATAGACTGCTTCCTTGTTTTCCCATGTGATTATGCCGATCGACCGATTCCAGGGGACCAAGCCCCCGGGCCGGTAGACTCTTTCCTCCGATGTCTCTATTCCGGGCCCGGAGCGGGCCAATCATAGTTGCGCTCATCGCGCTCTCGGCCGCCGCGTGCTCCCAGCTTCAGGAGCTGCCGACGCTGCGCAAGCGTGACCTCAACGTCGACGAGCGCCAGGCGCAGACGTCACGCATCTACGACGGAGACGGACGGGTCCTTACGACGTTGCACGGGCGGGAGAACCGTTATTCGATCCCCTTGCGCCGAATCCCAAGGCACGTCAGGAGGGCAGTCATCGCGGTCGAGGATCGCCGCTTCTTCGGGCACTCCGGCGTCGACTGGCGCGCCGTCATACGCGCCGCGGTCGAAAACGTCAGGGAGGGCGGCATCGAGGAGGGCGGCTCGACCATCACCCAGCAGTACATCAAGAACGTCCTCATCGCCCCCGGCACAACCGCCGACGTGACGCTCGATCGAAAAATCGACGAGGCCGTGCTTGCGCGCCAGCTCGAGAACAGCCTTACGAAGGCCGACATCCTCGAGCGCTACCTCAACACGGTCTACTTCGGTCAGGGCGCATACGGAATCCAGGCGGCGGCCAAGGCCTACTTCGACAGGGGCGCGAGCCGCCTCACCATGTCCCAGGGGGCGACCCTCGCCGCCGTCATAAGGAGCCCGGACGGCTACGACCCCTTGCGCCATCCGCGTGCTGCAAAGGCCCGCCGCAACCTCGTGCTCGGACAGCTTGGCAGGCTTGGCTGGGCACAGGATGCGCACATCGCAAGGGCCGAGGGCAAGAAGCTCAACCTCGATCCGGCCCCCGAAAAGCTCAAGTACGAGGCCCCCTACTTCGTCGATTACGTCAAGCGCCTCATCACCTATGACCCCCGCTTCAAGGCGCTCGGCGACACGCCATCCGAGCGTCAAGAGGAGCTCTTCCAGGGGGGCCTGAGGGTGTACACCACCATCGACCTCGCCACCCAGCAGGCGGCCGAAGCCGCCGTCGATGGCATCCTCACCGAGGCCTCAGACCCGTACGCATCACTTGTCGCCATAAAGCCGGACAGCGGCGAGATCGCCGCGATGGTAGGGGGGCGGAGCTTCTTTTCAACCCAGCGAGAAGACCGCTTTGCCAAGGTCAACCTCGCCACGGTGCTCGAGCCCAACCTCGGTGCGGCCGATGCCGGCGGCAACGCCCCAGGGGCAGGACGCCAGGCGGGCTCGGCGTTCAAACCGTTCGCGCTTGCCGCTGCGCTCGAGGAGCGCGTGCCGTTGTCCAAGCTCTACGACGCCGGAGGATCCTGCATCACGATTCCGGGCGCCGACGACGGTGCTCCCTACACTCCCTGCAACTACGAGGGAAGCGCCTACGGCGAGCTCTCACTACTCGAGGCAACGGTCAGTAGCGTCAACACGGTCTTTGCCCGCCTCGGCCAGGAGATCGGGCCGCAGGCGGTCGTCGACATGGCATCCAGGATGGGAATAAGGACCCCGCTGCGGCCGGTGGCGTCTGCTCCTCTTGGAAGCAACGAGGTCAACGCGCTCGACATGGCGTCCGCGTATGCCACCCTTGCCTCGTCGGGACGGCGTCATCGCCCCGTGGCAATCACCAAGATCGTGGACGGAACCGGCGAGGTCGTCTACAGGGAGGACTCGAGGCCCAAGCAGGTGCTCGATCCGGTGACCTCTTATCTCACGACGAGCGCCCTGCAGCAGGTGATCGAACGCGGCACCGGCACCGCCGCCGCCATCGGGCGGGAAGCGGCGGGAAAGACGGGGACGGCCCAGGAGTACAGGGACGCCTGGTTCTCTGGGTTTACCCCCGATCTCGCTGCTGCAGTGTGGGTCGGTTACCCCGAGGGGCAAGTCGAGATGAAAACGTCCTGCGTTGGGTCGGCGAGCGTGTGCCGTCCCACCCGCATCACCGTCACCGGCGGCTCGTGGCCCGCCATGATCTGGCAGGCGTTCATGCTCAGGGCGCTTGCCGACGTCCCGCCACGCGCCTTTGCCATCCCCTCTTCCGGCATCACAACCGCGCTCGTCGACACGCGCAACGGCTGCCTCGCAGGCTCGTTCACGCCACTCGACGAAAGGGCCGAGGCCGTCTTCGCCACGGGGACGGCGCCTGCCCAATCCTGCCTCGAGCCCGGCGACCGCATCCGCGTTCCCTCGTTGCGTGGCCTATCCGTCGACGCCGCGGTGGCCAGGCTCTACAGCCTCGGCCTGGCGCCAAGCGTGCAGGCCGAACCTTCCGAGGCGGGCCGCCCGGGCAGCGTGATCGGTCAGAGCCCGGCACCTGGGACCCCCCTTGCCAAGGGTTCGTTGGTAACCGTGGTCATCGCTCGCAAGCCGGAGCCCGAACCCACGCCCACGGCGTCCCCGACACCTTCTCCCTCTCCGTCAACTTCTCCCTCTCCTTCGGTCGACACGGCCAGGGTGCCTTCTGTGATCGGCGCCACGCGCGCTTCGGCACAGTCCTCCCTCGCCGACTTCGAGGTCGCTGCAGTCACCCAGCCTGAACCCTCGAAAGAGCTTGCGAAGAAGCACGCGGGGCTCGTCTGGAAGCAAGCGCCGGCGGCCGGGGGCGAGGCCAAGGTCGGCTCAACCGTCACCATCTACGTAAACCCCGGCTGATGCCCCCCTCGAGGGCGGGAAAGGACATCGACACATGGAAAAACGCAAGCTTGGGGGTCAGGGGCTCGAGGTATCGGCGATCGGGCTCGGGTGCATGGGCATGTCCGAGTTCTACGGGACCGCCGACGAGGGCGAGGCCGTGGCCACGATCGAGCGCGCGCTCGATCTCGGCTGCACCTTCCTCGACACCGCCGACATGTACGGCCCGTTCACCAATGAGAAACTCGTCGGTACCGCCATCTCCAAGCGCCGGGATGAGGTTGTGCTCGCCACCAAGTTCGGCAATGAGCGCAAGCCCGACGGCACGATGGTCGGCATAAACGGCAAGCCCGAATACGTCCGCTCCGCCTGCGACGCGTCACTCGAGCGCCTCGGAGTCGATTACATCGACCTCTACTACCAGCACCGCGTCGACAAGACCGTCCCCATCGAGGACACCGTAGGAGCGATGGCCGAGCTGGTTGCGAACGGGAAAGTGCGTTATCTCGGGCTTTCAGAGGCCGGGCCCGACAACCTCAGGCTCGCCCACGGCGTGCACACAGTGAGCGCGCTCCAGACCGAGTGGTCGCTGTTCTCGCGCGACGTCGAGGATGCGGTCCTGCCGGTCCTGCGCGAGCTCGGGATCGGCTTCGTCGCCTACAGCCCGCTCGGGCGCGGCTTTCTGTCGGGGCGCATCCGATCAATCGACGACCTCCCCGAGGGCGACGCGCGCGCCCAGCGCTTTCCCCGCTTTGCCGAGGAGAACCTCGAGCGCAACCTCGCGCTTGTCGACGCGGTCAAGGAGATGGCCGACGCCAAGGGCGCAACACCAGGCCAGCTCGCGCTCGCGTGGGTCATGGCCCAGGGCGACGACGTGGTCCCCATCCCCGGGACCAAGCGGGTCGCCTATCTCGAAGAGAACCTCGGCGCGGCGGACGTCGCGCTCACGGTAGAGGACTTGCAGCGCATCGAGGAGATAGCACCCCGCAGCGCCGTCGCCGGCGAGCGCTACGCGGCTGCGCAGATGGAAGCGATCGACCGTTAAGGACCCGCGAGCGCGCCATGTCGATGTTCTGCCGTCGTTGAGTGCCGCTATGGCGACGGCGCACGACGACGGTTAGCGGTAACGGCACCGCTGCTTGCCCGGCGGTTTACCTGCGGCGCGAGGCGTAGGGATGCCCGGGGATCACGAAGCGCCATGGGAGCTCGTCCCCGCGCCCTGCCGACATGCCCACCCGCACCGTCTGGGCGACCTCTCCTTCCCTCAGGGAGGCGGTGACCTCATCGGAGGCGCACCACAGGGGTGAGCCCCGCAGGAGCGAAGCGCCGTTATGGGGCTTGCCGATCGCCATTGCCTGGGTGAGCCTCCCCGGCCCGGCCGCGAGCAGCCTGTCGTCGGTGATGCGGGGCCGGCGCGCCCGCATCGAGTCGATGCCGCCGGTGGGCTCCCCCGCCCGCAACAGCACGGCGGAGCAGACACCGGGAGGTCCGCAGACGACGTTCGCGCACCAGTGCATACCGTAGGTGAAGTAAACGTAGAGGCGGCCCGGGGGTCCGAACATCACTTCAGTGCGCGCGGTCATGCCCCTGTAGCCGTGTGAGCCCGGGTCCTCAGGCCCGCGGTACGCCTCGGTCTCCACGAGCCTCACGACGGCGCGGCCCCCGGGGGCATCGTGAACCAGGAGGCACCCGATCAGGTCGCGCGCAACGACAAGGGAATCGCGCGCGTAGAAGGCGCGCGTCAGTCGACGAGCCAGGCAAGCAGCGCTTTCTGGGTGTGGAGGCGGTTGGCAGCCTGATCCCACACGACCGAACGGTCGCCGTCTATGACCTCGGCGGTGATCTCCTCGCCGCGGTGGGCAGGCAGGCAGTGCATGACGATGGCGTCGTCGTTGGCGAGGGCGAGCGCATCGGTGTTGAGCCGGTAATGCTCGAAGACCGCCAGGCGTTCCTCGGCCTCGGACTCCTTGCCCATCGACGCCCACACATCGGTGTACAAGACGTCGGCCCCAGACGCCGCTTCGGCGACAATGTTTGTGACGGAGAGCTTTCCTCCGGTCTCGGCCGCCATCTGCTCACTGCGGGCGACCACATCGGGCGAAGGCCCATAGCCTCGAGGGGTTGCAATGCGCACGTCCATGCCGGTCTTGGCGCCACCGAACATGAGCGAGTGGGCGACGTTGTTGCCGTCGCCGAGGTAGCAAAGCGCCACACCCTCGAGCGAGCCAACGGCCGCCCTAATCGTCTGCAGGTCGGCGAGGCCCTGGCACGGATGCGAGAAGTCGCTTAGCAGGTTGACGACCGGCACGGACGACGAGCCGGCAAGCTCATCGAGCCGGTCCTGACCGAACGTGCGCACCGCGATCACATCCGCATATAGCGACAGCACGCGCCCCGTGTCGGCAATGGTCTCGCCACGGCCGAGCTGGAGCTCGTCCCCTCGAAGGACGACCGGGTGGCCGCCCATCGAAGTGACGGCAACCTCGAACGACACGCGCGTGCGGGTCGACGGCTTCTCGAAGATCAGCACGACCGAGCGCCCCGCCAGCTTCTTGGCCCCCGCGGTCGGTTTGGCTTTCATGCTGTCTGCAGCGTCGAGCAGCGCGGTCAGCTCGTCCGATGACAAATCGGCAAGCGACAAGAAATCCCTCTTGGCCACAACCGCCTCCTAGGCGCGCAGCTCGGCGCCGAACTCGTGGCTCAGCGCGTCCACGATGCGATCGCGCACGCGCGCCGCATCATCATCGGTGAGCGTCCCCTCGGGCGAGCGCAGCTCGAGGGCGTAAGCGAGGCTCTTGCGACCTGCGGTCACCTGCTCCCCCCGATAGAGGTCGAAGAGCCTGACCGAGGTCGCCTCTGGGGCTCCGGCCTGCTGAATCGCCAAGGTCACGGTCGCCGCAGGGATGGCTTCATCCACGACAACGGCAAGGTCGATGTAGACGGCGGGGAACCTCGACAGGCCGGCGGCCTTCACCCGGGCAAGCGGGGACGCGAACAGCGCGGGCAGGGCCAGCTCGGCCACCACCGTGCCCCTTGCGACGTCGAAGCGCTCGCACACATCGGGATGAAGCTCGCCCAAAGTCCCCGCCGTGTGCCCACCGACCGAGACATTGGCCGCGCGCGTTGGATGAAGGGGCATGCCGGACACCGGCGACCAGCCCGCATGCTCGACGCCGGCCGCCTCGAAGGTTGCCTCGAGCACTCCTTTGGCTGCAAAGAAGTCCCACTTGGTGACTGGGCCGCGCCACGTCTGCGGCGTGCGGGTCCCCGACCACACAGCGCCGAGCGTGAGCGGCTCCCTGGGGAGGCCGCCGGTCGGCTCGTAGACACGAGACATCTCGAACAGGGCAACGCCCCCTGTGTGATGTGCCAAGTTGTGAGCGGCGGCACGCAGAAGACCGGGAAGAAGGGTCGTCCTCATCGACGACTCGTCCTCGAGCATCGGATTCGCAAGCACGACCATTTTGCGCGCCGGATGGTCCTCGCCGAGGCCGAGCGCGTCGAGGTCGCGCTGCGACGACAACGGGGACGTCCATGCCTCGCGCATCCCGGTGCCGGACAGAGTCCTGCGCAGGTGGCGTTCGAGGGCCTGGGCCGGCTCGAGCCCGCCGTTGACGCCTGAGGGCAGCGTCGCAGGGAGCCGGTCGAAGCCTGCGAGGCGCGCCACCTCCTCGATGAGGTCCTCTTCGATGCGGAGGTCGGGGCGCCAGCTCGGGATGCCGGCCTCGAGCCGGGCCCCGGCGCGCTCGACGCCAACGCCGATCGACTCGAGATGCCTCGCCTGCGAGGCGGCGTCGACCTCGTATCCAAGCAGGGTGCTCGTGCGCTCGGCGCGCAGTGTGACGCGCGGCCTCTCGATTGGGCGCGGATAGGCATCCACGACGGCGCCGGAGGGCCGACCGCCCCCAAGCTCCGCCATGAGGGCGAGGGCGCGCGCCGCTGCATAGGGAGGCATGTCGGGATCGGCGCCGCGCTCGAAGCGCGCCGACGCCTCGGTGCGCAGGACGTGGCGTCTGCTCGTACGCCCTATCGAGGGCGGGTCGAAGTAGGCCGCCTCAAGGATCACGGCGGTTGTGTCACCCGAGACCTCGGAGTCCTCGCCGCCCATGACCCCTGCCATGCCGAGTGGCCGCGCCGGGTCGGCGATCACGAGATCGTCGGGATCAAGACTGCGCTTCGAGCCGTCAAGCGTCACCAGCTCTTCGCCCTGATCGGCGCGCCGCACGACGATGTGACCGTCGGTCACCCTCGCGGCGTCGAAGGCATGCAGGGGATGGCCTGTTTCAAGCAGCACGTAGTTGGTTGCGTCGACGACGTTCGAGATGGGACGCACGCCTGCGGTCATGAGGCGAGCCGCGAGCCACGCCGGGGACCCGGCGACGGCGAGGCCCTCGATGTAGCGGGCAACGTAGCGGGGGCAGCCGGCGGGATCGACGATCTCGACCTCGACCTGCGCCGCCATGACGTCGGCTTCGCCTACCTGCGCATCGGGGACCTGGAGCTTGGCTCCGAGCAGCGCGGCCACCTCGCGCGCGATGCCGATGATCCCCATGCAGTCCGGGCGGTTCGGAGTGATCTCGAACTCGAGCACGGCGTCGTCGAGTCCAAGGGCGGCAACGATGTCGCTGCCAAGCGCAAGGTCACCCGGCAGTACGAGGATGCCAGAGTGGTCGTGCGCCACACCTAGCTCGGCCCCCGAGCAGAGCATCCCCTGGCTCACCTCGCCGCGTATTCTTCGCTCGGCGATGGTCGCGGCGCCGAGTCGCGCCCCGACCTGCGCCAGCGGAACGCGATCGCCGACCGCCAAGTTGCGCGCTCCGCAGACAACGCTGCGGGTGCCGTCCCCCGAATCGACCTCGACGAGCGTCAGGTTGTCCGCCTTGGGATGGTCCTTAACCGCAAGCACCTCGGCCACCACGACATCGCCGATGGAGGCCCCAGGACGGTGAATCGACTCGAGCTTCGTGCCCGACATCGACAGCATCTCGCCGAGCTTTTCGGGCGCCACATCGACGGGGACAAGCTCCTTGAGCCACTTGAAGCTCACCCTCATGGGCCGCCTCCCCCGGTCGCGAACTGAGCCAGGAAGCGGACATCGTTGTCGTAGAAGCTGCGGATGTCGGTCACGCCGTGGGCAAGGGCTGCGATGCGCTCGACTCCCATGCCGAAAGCGAACCCCGAGTACCTCGCCGCGTCGTAGCCCACCCACTCGAGCAGAAACGGATGCACCATGCCGCAACCGAGGACCTCGATCCAGCCCTCCCCTTTGCAGACGCGGCACCCCGATCCCCTGCACACGAAACACTGGACGTCGAGCTCGGCCGAAGGCTCGGTGAAGGGAAAGTAATGGGGGCGCAGCCTCACGTCGAGGTCGCGCCCAAAGATCTCACGCGCGAAGGTGCCGAGCGACCCCTTGAGATCGCCCATCGTGATCCCCTCGTCGACGGCGAGGCCCTCGAGCTGGAAGAACGCGCTCAGATGGGTGGCGTCCATGACGTCGCGCCTGTACGTGCGGCCCGGAATCACCACAAAGACCGGCGGGGCCTGCGATTCCATCACTCGGATCTGCACCGGGGACGTGTGAGTACGGAGAACGACTTCATCGCCGTGGCCCTCTATGTAGAAGGTCTCCTGCGGGGACAGCGAAGGGTGGTGCTCGGGGAAGTTGAGCGCTTCGAAATTGTACTTTGCGAGCTCGATCTCGGGGCCCTCGGCGACCCGGTAGCCAAGGCCTATGAAGATGTCGACGATCTCCCATGCGGTCTTGGTGAGCGGGTGGAGCGATCCGACCGGTGGGGCGTCGCCGGGCAGGGTGACGTCGACGCGTTCGCGCTCCCACCGCGCGTCGAGCTCCGCGCGCTCGAAGCCGGCCCGCTTCGAGGTGAGCGCGGCCTCGAGCTCGTCCCCTACGGCGTTGGCGAGCTGCCCGAGCTTCTTGCGATCGGTCGGGTCGGTGATCCCTCCGAGACCGGAGCGGGCACGCGCCAGGGGGGCCTTTCGCCCCAGGGCGCGCGTTCTTGCCTCAGCAAGCGAGCCGAGATCGGCGGCGGCCTCGATGATCCTGAGTCCCTCCGAGCGTGCCCCCTCGAGCGCCGCTTCGATGTCGTCGAGCCGTTCGCCGGTGGTCATGGGGCCAGAGGATAAGCGCGACGCCCGCGCCGCTGGCGAAGAGCCTCGAACAGCAACAGCGATCCTGCGATGCCGGCGTTGAGAGACTCGACCGGGCCCGGCATGTCGATGCGCACCGCCTCGTCGAGGAGGCCGATGGCGTCTTTGGGCACGCCCCATGCCTCGTTGCCGACGACGAGCGCCACCGGCCCGGTGAGGTCGGCGGCGTCGTAGATCTGCTCGGCGCCCGCGTCGGCCCCGACGATCCGAAAGCCGCCGCTTCGCAGAGTGAGGGCGGCGGCAGGGAGGGCCGCCTCGGCGATCATGCGGGCGTGGAAGACGGCTCCTGCCGAGGCCCTGATGGTCTTTGAGCTCCACGCGTCCACGGTCCCAGCCCCGAACACGACCGCACCGGCCCCTGCGGCCACGGCGGAGCGCACGAGCGTGCCGGCGTTGCCGGGGTCGCGCACCTCGGCGAGCACGAGCACGAGGTCCGTCCCCCGGAGCGCGTCCTCGAGCCTCACAGCGGGCGCCCGAACCACGGCGACTATGCCCTGCGGGGTTGCGGTGTCGGACAGTGCAGCGATCACCTGCTGGCCTGCCACCTGGGCCCTGACGCCGCCGGCCTCTGCGGAGACGACGGCCGGGTCGGTGACCAGCTCGGGTGCGACAAAGATCTCGAGCACCTCAGCGCCGGCGGCTATCGCCTCACGCACGATGTGGGGCCCCTCGGCAAGGAAGGCCCCCTCGGAACTCCTGAAAGAACGCCTGCGGAGCCGTCTGGCGGCCTGGACGCGTGGGTTCTGAAGACTGTTGAGAACCTCTCGCATGGCCTGGGGGGTCATCGCTGGGCTGCGACTTGCAGCACGCCGGCGGCGCTTCGGGGGCTTAGGACGCCTTCTCCAGGGACTGCTTGGCGACCTCGGCGAGCGAACTGAAGGCGCCGGGGTCGTTCACCGCCATCTCGGCAAGCATCTTGCGGTCGAGCTCGACCTCGGCAAGACGAAGCCCCGCCATGAAGCGGCTGTACGAGATGCCGTTGTCCCTGGCCGCGGCGTTGATCCTGGTGATCCACAGCCGCCTGAAGTCACCCTTGCGGGCGCGCCGGTCGCGATAGGCATAGACGCCCGAGTGCAATACCTGCTCGCGCGCGGCCCTGTAATGCTTGCCCCGCGCCGAGTAATAGCCTTTGGCCTCCTTGAGGACGGCGCGCCGCTTCTTTCTCCCTGCGACGCTTCTCTTCACCCGTGGCATCTAACTTCCTCCTGTGAGCGTCATTGCCCGCGCCCCCCTAGGCGCCAAGAACTCTCTTGATCTTCTTTGCGTCTTCTTTTGCCACAAGCGCCGGCGAGTTCAGACGGCGCTTGCGGGTGCCCGACTTCTTTTCGAGGAGGTGATTCGCGTTCGCCCTGCGCCGGCGGACCTTGCCCGTCGGCGACACCTTGAAGCGCTTGGCGGCGCCTCTGTGGCTCTTCATCTTCGGCACTCGATCAGCCTCCTTCGGCTCGGGTCACCCTGACCGGCCTCCGCCTGACCGGTTCAGCCTGCGCCTCCTCGGGCTCGCTGGCAAGCGCAGGCTCGGCGGCCTCAGGGGGCCGGCTCGAGCGCTGGCGCCGTGGCTCGCCGGGCGCCTTCTGCGTTATCGCTTCCTTGACGGGCCCCAGGACCATCGTCATGTTGCGGCTGTCGGCCAGTTTCGGGAAGGCCTCGATCTTGGCCACGCCCTTGAGATCGTTGGAGAGGGCATCGAGCAGCTTGCGGCCGAGCTCGGTGTGAGCGGTTTCCCTTCCTCGGAACATGATCGTGACCTTCACCTTCGACCCCTGACGCAGGAAGCGCTCGACGTGGCCCTTTTTCGTCTGATAGTCGTGGGGGTCGATCTTGGGCCGCATCTTCATCTCTTTGACGGTGACCTGCGTCTGCTTCTTTCTTGACTCCCGCTGGCGCACCGCCTGCTCGTACTTGTACTTGCCGTAATCCATGATCCTGGCGACGGGTGGCTCTGCTTGAGGAGCCACCTCGACCAGGTCAAGGTCCATGTCCTGGGCCATCTCGAGGGCCTTTGGCGTGTCCATGATCCCGACCTGGGCGCCGTCTGCACCCACCACGCGCACCTGGGGGATCCGAATGCGATCGTTGACTCTTGGCTCAGCTGCTATCCGCTTCTCCTTCCGGACGACATCTCATTCCTTGAACCCGGCCTCCGCCGGGCCCGTCCCGGCGCGAAAAAACCGGTGACGCCAAGACACCGAGCGTCACCGGCTAAGGATAGGCTCGCCCCGTGAGGGGCCGACCCCAGCCGCAACTCAGTAACCCCCGCGACTCGCTTGGGCTTGACGAGAGGTGAGGGGCACGTTCAACCGGCCCCTTCTTGGCGACAAATGCTACTCAGAAAGTATAACCGCTTTGGCAGGACGCCTCGGGTGGGAGGGAGTCGCATGACTGAGGAAGACAGAGAGCGCGAAGAGCGGGCCGAGCGAGAAGGACGGGCACGGCCCAAGGTCGTTGACAAGCGGATATCGGCCAGGCGCGCCGCAGGGGAGGCGACGGCAACCCCGAGCACTCCCCCCG
>Ga0136632_10000431_pt1 | contig 12200 bp, 16 predicted proteins | sample AntDrymUQ6112106_2_FD_104670 | JGI IMG/M metagenome (GOLD analysis project Ga0136632, IMG submission 104670) | Polar desert sand microbial communities from Dry Valleys, Antarctica - metaG UQ611 (21.06) | ecosystem: Environmental > Terrestrial > Soil > Desert | place: Antarctica: Dry Valley...
CGCGATCTGATCCGCCACGAATACTTCGCACAAGCACCCCCCGCGACCACTGAACGTCAAATCGCGCCCAGCCCGCCACCCTCAGCGCGCGCCGCCGCCTAAACGACGAAAGTCGAGACATGATTTGCCCGTCGACATCGCGTTTCAGTATCGATCGCTAGCCTGAGTTCGATGTCCCAGGGCCTGACGGTCTCCCATGCTGACGTCCAGGCGCAGTCGCCGAGCCTTCGCATCAGCTTATCCCGCGTCGGCGTGGCCGCGGTGGAGAAGATCGTCCGCATCCGCCAGGGTGGTCAGGAACAGCTCTTCTCCGCGCAACTGCAGTGCTTCGTCGATCTCGGGCGACACCAGAAGGGCGCGCACATGTCGCGCTTCGAGGAGGTCGTCAACGAGGCGATCGGCGAGGTCGTCGTCGGCGAGGCGACGTTCAAGGCGGAGGCGCTCGCGCAGCGCGTCGCCGAGCTCGTTCGCGACCGCCAAGGCGCCGAGCGCGCGGAGGTCACCGTCGCGGCGCGCTATCCGGAGCACAAGCCCGCCCCCGTCTCAGGAGTCCCCACCCAGGAGATCTACACGCTGTACGGGTCGGCCGTCGCCTCGGCGCGGGGCACGCGGCGCCTCACCGGCGTCGCCGCCCAGGGAATGACCGCCTGCCCCTGCGCGCAGCAGCTCGTCAAGGGTGCCTCACGCGAGCGGCTCGAGCAGGACGGTTTCAGCGATGACGAGATCGAGCGCATCTTCGAGCACGTCCCGGTCGCGACGCACAACCAGCGCGGCCTGGGCACGCTGCACATCGGCGTGCCCGAGGGTGCCGGCACGGAGATCGATGCGCGCACGCTGCTCGACATCGTCGAGGGCTCCATGTCATCGGAGATCTACGAGCTGATGAAGCGCTTCGACGAGGCGGCGGTCGTCGAGAAGGCCCACCTCCGCCCGCGCTTCGTCGAGGACTGCGTGCGCGAGATGATCGGCGGCGTGATCGAGATGTTGCCGGATCGGTCCGACGACCATTTCGTCAGCGCTCGCCAGGAGAACCTCGAGTCGATCCATCAGCACAATGTCGTCGCCGAGCGCTTCGGCCTGCTCGGCGAGCTGCGCCACGAGCTGGCCACCGGCGAGCACGCCGCGCGTCACGTGTCGATGCGCGACTGGCTCGACGCCAAGCCGTAGTCAGGCCTACGGGCCGCTCGGCTTGGTGGCCGCCGCGGCGTCGCGCCGCGCGTCGGCCTCGCGCAGAACGCGCCGCAGCCCGAAGAAGTAGTCGATCCCGCTGACGATCGTGATGACGACCGCGCCGTAGACGAGACCGTCGACCCACGGCGGCGTGGGCTCGCCGACGGCGATCAAGAAGAAGATCGTGGCCACCTGCACGATCGTCTTGGACTTGCCCCACCAGTTCGCGGCGATCACGACGCCCTGCTGTGTGGCCTGCATGCGCGTGATCGTCACCGTCAGCTCGCGCGCGATGATCACCATCGCCACCCACGCGGCCAGGCGCTGCAGCGAGACGAGCGCCACGAGCGCCGAGATGATCAGCAGCTTGTCGGCGATCGGGTCCATCAGCTTCCCGAACGAGGTGATCGCGTTGCGCGTGCGCGCGATGTAGCCGTCCATCACGTCGGTGATCGATGCCAGCGCGAAGACGATCGCGGCCATCAGGTCGCCGTTGTCGGTCTCGGCAAGCAGTGCCACGACGAGCACCGGAACCAGCAGAATTCGCAGCAGCGTGAGGACGTTGGGCACGTTCAGCGCGAACATGGGCTCTAGCCTACGTGTTCGCCCAGCAACGTCGCGACTCGGTGTTTCGCCGTCCGGTCATCGCAAGCGCTGACCTGGTGTTTCGCCGTCCGGTCATCGCAAGCGCTGACCTGGTGTTTCGCCGTCCGGTCATCGCAAGCGCTGACCTGGTGTTTCGCCGTCCGGTCATCGCAAGCGCTGACCTTCCGGCGACGTTACTAGGGCTTCAAACGCCTCCCAGAGCTGAACATCGCCGCGCTCCACGCCGCGATCGCGAGCGCGAGCGCGGTCGTCACGCCGAGCGCGATCCCGATCGGAACGTCGCTTGTGCCCAACAGCCCATAGCGGATCGCGTTGATGAGATAGAAGATCGGATTGACGTGGCTGATCTCCTGCCACGGTGAGGGCAGCAGCTCCGTGGAGTAGAAGACCCCGCCGAGAAAGCTCAGCGGCAGGATCACGATGTTGTTGACGAAACCCGCCTGATCCCAGGTGTTGGCATAGACGCCGACGACGACGCCCAGCGAGGCGAACATGACGAGCAGGATCGTGACGGCGACGGCGAGCACGAGCGGCTCGCGCACCGGCACGTCGGTGACGAGCACCGCGAGCACGAGCAGCGCGGCGCCGATCGCCAGCGCGCGCACGACGCCGCCGAAGGACAGCCCGAGGTTGACCTCCCACGAGCGCATCGGCGAGGACAGCACGTCGTTGATGTAGCGATCCGAGCGCGCCTGGAAGACCGACGAGGAGTTGTTGCCGTAGGCGGCCTGGGCCATCGCCATCGCGATCAGGCCGGGGACGATGAAGACCTCGTATTCGACGCCGGCGATCCCGCTGATGCGCCCGCCGAGCGACAGCCCAAAGACGACGATGAACAGAAACGACGCCAGCACCGGAGCGACGATCGTCTGCGACCACAGCTTCAGGACGCGGTCGGTCTCGCGCGCGCTGAGCGCGATCAGTCCGCGATGACGCTCGGTGACGGCACTCAGCGACGTCACGTCAGCGACCCCATCGCGCGCACGTACGCGTCGGCCAGCGAGTCGGCGCCGTAGGCGTGGCGCAGCCCGTCGGCCGAGTCGCGCGCGATCAGCCGGCCGTCGCGGATCAGCGCGATCTCCTCGCACAGCTCGTCGGCCTCCTCGAGGTAGTGCGTCGTCAGCAGGATCGACGTGCCCCCGTCGTGCAGGCGGCGGATGTAGCGCCACAGCTCCAGGCGCAGCTCGAAGTCGACGCCCGCGGTCGGCTCGTCGAGGATCACGAGCCGCGGCTCGTGCATCAGCGCCCGCGCGAGCAGCAGCCGGCGGCGCATGCCGCCCGACAGCTTCGGCGCACGCACGCCCGCCTTCGCGCGCAGGTCGAAGACGTCCATCATCTCGGCCGCGCGGCGCCGCGCCTCGGGCCGGCGCATGCCGAAGTAGCCCCCGTGGTAGAGCAGCGTCTCCTCCACGTCGAGAAAGCGATCGAGGTTGACGTCCTGCTCGGCGAGGCCGACCATCCGCCGCGCCGCCGGCGCATCGTGCGGCTCGCCGAAGATCTCGATCTCGCCTGCGCTGACGCGGATCAGGTTGCAGACCGCGCTGATGATCGTAGTCTTGCCCGCCCCGTTGGGGCCGAGCAGACCGAAGAAGCTGCCGTCCTCGATGTCGAGGTCGAAGTCCTGCACGGCGAGGAAGCCGCCTGTGCCCGAAGACCGGCGAAGCCGGTCGTGGGTATCGTCGTAGCGCTTGGTCAGGCCACGGATCTGCAGTGCTGCGGACACCCGTTCAGGCTACTCATCGGCTCATGCCGGCCCGGTCGCCCAGGCGGTGATCGCCGCCTGGGCGCTGCCGGGGTACGCGATCCTGGCGCGGATCGCGTCACGCAAGGAGCTCTGACCATCGGCCCGAGCGGGTGGTGTGGCAGGATGCCCGGATGCCTCTCGTCCCCACAGTCGTCGAGCGCACCGGTCGCGGCGAGCGCGAGTACGACATCTACTCGCGCCTGCTCAACGAGCGCATCATTTTTCTCGGCACCCCCGTTCAGGATCAGGTCGCAAACCTCATCGTGGCGCAGCTGCTGCATCTCGAGTCCGAGGATCCTGAGAAGGACATCTCGGTCTACATCAACTCGCCGGGCGGCTCGATCTATGCCGGCCTGGCGATCTACGACACGATGCAGTTCGTCAAGCCGGACGTCTCGACGATGTGCATGGGCGTCGCGATGTCGATGGGCTCACTGCTGCTGGCGGCCGGCGCGCCGGGCAAGCGCTACTCGCTGCCCAACTCGCGGATCCTGATCCACCAGCCGTCGGCGGGCTTCGAGGGCCAGTCGACCGACATCGAGATCCATGCGCGCGAGATCCTCGACATGCGCAAGCGGATCGACAAGATCTACGCACATCACACCGGCAAGACCGAGGAAGAGGTCAACCGCGACATGGAGCGCGACCGCTTCTTCAAGCCCGACGAGGCAGCCGACTACGGGCTGATCGACCGGGTTCTCGACAGCCACTGAGGTCTTCTTGCTCGAGCTGTCGCTGCCCGAGGCGCTCGTCGTGCTCGGGATCGAGGCCGACCAGGGCACGACCCGCGACCGGCTGACGCTGAGCTACGCGATCGCCGGCGCGGACCGGCCGCACACCCCGGGCCACGGGTGATGAAGCGCAGGTCGGCGGGTCTCGCCGTCTACGCGCGGCGGCTTGTGGCGACGGGCGTGGTGCGCGCGGCGAGAGCCGCAGGCTGCTGGGCTTCATCCCGCGCACGGTCTTTCCGATCGTCCATGCCGGAACACGCGAGCGGGCGCTCGCGGAGATCCAGTCCGCGCTAGCCGATCCGGCCGCGCGGTCCCAGCGCGACGCTGCGCTGATCGCGCTGCTGCATGCCAGCGCCATCGCGCGGCGCCTGATCGGCGACGACGAGCAACGCGAGCGGGCCGCGGACATCGCCGAGCAGGACGTCATCGCGCGGGCGGTGAAGCGGGCGGTCGACGCGGTCCAGGCTGGCGCCCCGAGCTAGCTCAGGCCGTACAGCGCCCGGTACTTCGCGCTGAGGTGCTCGAGCAGCGGGGCCGGATCGAGCGGGCCGCCGACGGCCTGCTCGATCAGCTCGGCGGGCGTCAGCAGGCGGCCGTGGCGGTGGACCTTGTCGACGAGCCAGCCGCGCAGGTTGCCGTAGACGCCGTTCTCGAGATCGGCGTCGAGGTCGGGCAGGTCGGCGCGCACGGCGCGCCAGAGTTGGGCGGAGAAGACGTTGCCGATCGCGTAGGTCGGGAAGTAGCCGATGATTCCCTCCGACCAGTGGATGTCCTGCAGCACGCCCTGAAGGTCGTCGGGCACCGCGATGCCGAGCATCTGCTTCATCTTCGCCGCCCACGTCGCGGGCAGGTCGGCGGGGTCCAGCGTGCCGTCGACCAGATCGAGCTCGAGCTCGAAGCGAAGGATCACGTGCAGCGAGTAGGTGACCTCGTCGGCGTCGACGCGGATCAGCGACGGCTTGACGACGTTGATCGCGCGCAGGAAGGCGTCGAGGTCGACGTCGCGCAGCGTGAGCGGGAAGCGATCGCGCATGCGCGGCAGCCAGTAGCGCCAGAACGGCTCGCTGCGCCCGACGTTGTTCTCCCACAGCCGGCTCTGGGACTCGTGGATGCCGAGCGACACGCCGTGGTCGAGCGTCGTGCGCGCAAGCGCCGGATCGACGCCGTGCTCGTAGAGGCCATGGCCGGTTTCGTGCATCAGCGCGAAGAGGCCCTGGAGGTTGCGGTCGCTGAAGCGCGACGTCACGCGCACGTCGCCCGCCGAGGGCGAGACGGCGAACGGGTGCACCGCATCGTCCAGGCGCCAGGCGGATGCGTCGAAGCCCATCGCCTGCACGATCTCGAGGCCTATCTCACGCTGCGCCGCGACGGTGAAGTCGCCGGTCAGCGTCGGCGGGTCCTGCATCGTCGCGATCTCGGAGATCAGCGGGACGAGGCCCTCGCGCAGGCGCGCGAACAGCACGCTGACCTGGGCCGCGGTCGTGCCCGGCTCGAAGCGGTCGAGCAGCGGGTCGTAGGGATGCTCGGACTCGGGAAAGCACGCGGCGTACTCGCGCGCGAGATCGATGTTGCGCCGCAGCGCCGGTTCGAACACCGCGAAGTCGTTGGCGTCGCGCGCCCGCAGCCAGGCCTGCAGCCCATCGGCGCCGGCGCGCGTGATCTCCGCCGCGAGGTCACCCGGCACGCGCGTCGCGATGTCGCGGTCGCGGCGCACGACGCGCACGATGCCGGCGTCCTCGGGCCCGGCCGCGTCGAGCAGCGTCGCGAGCTCGGGCGAGGTCAGGCGATCATGGGCGTAACGCTCGATCGTGCCCATCGCCTCGCCGCGGGCGGGCGCGCCGCGCGGCGGCATCATGACCTGCTGGTCCCACGCGAGCAGCTGACCGACGTGACCGAGGTCCGACAGCTCGCCGAGGCGCTCGCGGAGATCAGGCGACGGCATGTTCGATCGCCCCGAGCCCCTCGATCTCGATGCGGACGACGTCGCCCGAAGACAAGAACTGGCGTGGATCCATCGACATCCCGACGCCGCTCGGCGTGCCGGTCAGGATCAGGTCGCCGGCCTGGAGCGTGCAGGTCTCGGAGATGAAGTCGACGAGCGCCTCAGGGCCGAAGATGAGATCGCTCGTCGAGGCGTCCTGGCGCAGCTCGCCGTTGACGTGTGTCGTCAGGTGCAGGTTCTCGGGCTCGGGCACCTCGTCAGCGGTCGTGACCCACGGCCCCCATGGGCAGAAGCCGTCGGCGCCCTTGGCGCGCGTCCACTGCGGCTCGCGGCGCTGCAGGTCGCGCGCGCTGACGTCGTTGGCGATCGCGTAGCCGGCGATCTTGCCCTCCGGGCCCATGACGACGGCGAGCTCGCCCTCATAGTCCAGGCGCTTGACGACCTCGGGGCAGCGTACGGCCCCGTTCGGCGGCGCGCTCGAGCTCGGGAGCTTCATGAAGACGATCGGAAACTCCGGCGCCTCAGCACCCTGCTCGGCCGCGTGGGCGGCGTAGTTGAGTCCGATGCCGAAGATCGCGCGCGGGCGCGGCACGGGCGCCAGCAGGGTGATCTCGTCGAGCGGATAGGCGTCGCCGAGGGCCTGGTCGAAATCGGCGGTGCGCAGACGGTCGAGCACCGTCTCGCGCTTCATCACGAACGAGACGATCTCGTCGCCGTGGAGCTGGCCGGCGCGCGGCGTAGTCGACCCGGGCGGCAGGAAGGTTGCGAGGCGCATGGCGCGCAGGTTAGGGCTTATCTGCAACCACCGGTCACGGCAGGATCAGATGCACGTCGCCGAACTCGTGCCAGCGGTAGCCGGCACGCGCGGCGTGCGCGTAGGACGACTCGATCAGCCGTGCGCCGCCGATCGCTTCGAGCATCAGCAGGTGCGAGGCGTCGGGGTCGTGCCAGCCGGTCAGCAGGCCGTCGACGACACGGACGCCGCGCCGAGGCGTGACGACGTGGCGCGTCCACCCCGCCGCCGGTCCGATCTTGTCGCCGCAGGCCGCGGCGGCGGCGGTCTCGAGGGCGCGCACGACCGTCGTGCCGACGGCGATCACGCGCCCGCCGCCGGCGCGCGTCGCGTTGACGTGCCGCGCCGTCGAGCCCGGTACCTCGAAGCGCTCCGCGTAGGGCTCTTCCCCGGCCTCGAGCGAGGAGACCCCGGTGTGAAGCGTCACCGGGGCGACCGCGACGCCGGCCGTCATCAGGTTTGTCAGCAGCCGCGTGGTGAAGGGCCTGCCGGCGCTTGGCATCTCGGCGCTGCCGGGCTCGCGCGCGAAAACGGTCTGGTAGTCGGCGAGCGGAAACTCGCGCTCGACGTAGCCGTAGCGGATCGGCCCGCCGTGGTGGTCGAGGTAGTCCAGCAGCGGGTCCGCGCCGGTGTGCAGCTCGGCGAGCCACAGGCGACCACCGTAGGGCGCGAGCAGCGTCGCACGCCCGTCCGCGGGCAGCTCGAGCGTCTCACCCGCGCGCCCCGCGCTGAAACGCTCGCCGTCGCTGCGCAGCTCGACGATCCAGCGAGCGGAATCGGCGGCCGCGGGCGCCCCGGGGTCGGGCGTCGAGAGGTGCAGCGTGAGCGCGCTGCCGTCCGCGCGCCGCGCTGGCAGGGCCGCCGCCAGCGTCGCCGACGTGTTGACGACGAGCAGATCGCCGGCGCGCAGGTGCGCGGGCAGGTCGCGCACCCGCGCGTGCTCCAGAACGCCGTCGCGGCGCGAGGCGACGAGCATCCCCACCTCGTCGCGGCGCAGGCCGCGCGCCTCGGGCGGCTCGTGCGCCTCGCAGCGTTCAGGCGGTGCGGGCGCGGCGAGCGCCGCGCTCACGCGGGCGCCCCGACGAGCTCGGCCGCGCGGTAGCGGCCGCTGCGCAGGTCGCCCTCGATCAGCGCCAGCAGGCCGGGCACGCTGTCCTGTGGCGGCGGGCGGTCGGAGATGTCCTCGCCGGGGAATGCCTCCTGATGCATGCGCGTGTTCATGTCGCCGGGGTCGACGGCGTAGACGCGCAGATCCGGGCGCTCTGCTGCCAGCACGGCGCTGAGCTGGTCGAGCGCCGCCTTCGAGGAGCCATAGCCGCCCCAGCCCTCGTAGGCCTCGACGGCGGCGTCGGAGGTGAGATTCACGATCCGGCCGCCATCGGCCATGCGCGGCAGCGCGAGCTGGGCGAGTGCCAGCGGCGCGATGACGTTGACGCGGTAGACGCGTTCGAGCGTCTCGAGCGGGTAGCCGCTGAGCGGCGGCAGCGGCGAGGCGCCGAGCGTGCTGGCGTTGTTGACGAGCAGGTCGAGCTGGCCGCCGGCGGCCTCGATCAGCGCCCCGCGGTGCCAGGCATCGGCCACGTCGCCCGGCAGCGCGACGACCTCGGTCAGCTGCGCCAGCGACGAGCGCGCCACGTCGAGCTCGCTGAAGCGGCGCGCGTCGATGACCAGGCGCCAGCCGCGCTGCGCGAGTTCGTGGGCGAGCGCGAGCCCGAGCCCGCGCGAGGCGCCGGTGATCAGTGCGGTTCTCATGCGGCCGCCTGCTGGGCGCTGTCGGCGTCGCGCGCGGCCTGTGCCGCCGCCGCGCGCTCGTGGCTCACGCCGCTGAAGCGAGTGCCCTCGGTTACTCCGGGGTGTTGAAGCAGCTCGCGGCGCACGGCCGCGGTGAGAGAGATCGACATGACGGCGACGCTACGCCCGCTCGCCCGCCCCTTCCATCGACAATTGGTCCTAGGACCAGGCCCGCCACCGCCACGTCATCCGAGCCCCGGATGCACTCCGCGCAGCTCGATGAGCTCGGGCTGAAGCTTGTGCAGCAGGTCGATGAGCTGCTCGCGTTCATGCTCGTCGAGCCCCGCGCAGAGCTGTTGCTCGTGCTCGATCGCGAGCTTCATCGCGCGACCGTAGACGACGCGACCACGGTCGGTGAGATGCAGCGCGCGCACGCGCCGATCGTGCGGATCAGGACGGCGCTCGAGCAGGCCCAGCTCCTCGAGATGGTCGACGAGCGCCACCATCCGGCTCGGCGGGACCGCGAGCAGCGAGGCGAGCGCCTGTTGCGAGCGTCCCTCGGCGGCGCTGATGAAGCGCAGCAGCAGGAACTCGCGCGGATGCAGGCCGAGCGGCTTGAGCGTTTCGAGGAAGCGCTGCGACGCGCTGAATCCGAGCTGGGAGAGCAGAAAGCCGACGCTGCGCGGCGCCCGGTCCGGCGCAGCGGTTGCAGCCTCCGTTTCCAGCGTGCGCCTCTCCTTGGGCGTCCCGGCCATCGGAGCCGAAGTGTAGTTACGTGTAGGGGTCAGGCTGCGCGGGCCTGCTCGATCGCCGCCTTGAACGCCTGCTTGGCGGCCTTGACGGCAGCGCGATGCGCCTTGCGCGCAGCGCGCAGATCCGCACGGGCGGCCTTGCGTGCTGCCTTGCGCACGGCGCGGGCGGCGTCGATGGCGGCCTCACGCTGCGCCTCTGGCAGGGCAGCGGCGGCCTCGACGGCTGCGCGGTAGGCCTTGCGCGCAGCGCGCGCCGTCTCACGATGCGTCTTGCGCGCCTCGCGCAGAGCGGCGTGCGCGTTGCGGACCGCGGTCGCGCGATCGTTGCAGGCGGCCACCGCGATGTCCTTGCCGGCGGCGGAGAGGTCCGAGGCCTGCACGCGCTGCACGCAGCGCTCGCCGGTGGGCTTGGAGGACTTGGCGGCGTTCTCAGCGACAGCCGGGACAGCGATGCCTGCCACCGCAGCGATGGAGATCAGGGCCAGAAGATAGTTGCGCATCGGGCGATCATCGATCGTCGCGTGCGCGTGGCGCTACGGGTTCTCACATAGTCCTCACGCCGTGTGCGGCGAGCCTCAGCCGCCCGCCAGCCCCTCGCGCACGGCGTAGAGCGCCGCCTGCGTGCGGTCTGACAGCCCGAGCTTGGAGAGGATGTTGCCGACGTGCGTCTTGACGGTCTTCTCGGCCACCCCGAGGTCGAAGGCGATCGCCTTGTTCGCGCGACCGCGCGCGAGCAGGGCGAGCACCTCGAGCTCGCGCGCGGTGAGCGAACCGTGGCGCTGCAGGCGGTCGCCGCCCGGCGTGCGCTCCCACTCGCCGACCAGCTCGCGCAGGACCCGTGCGGCGACGGTCGGGTGCAGCTGTGACTCGCCCCCGTCGACCGTGCGGATCGCGCGCACGAGCTCCGCCGGCTCGACGTCCTTGAGCAGGTATCCGGCGGCGCCCGCGCGGATCGCCGGGAGCACCTTGTCCTCGTCGAGGAAGCTCGTCAGCACGAGTACGCGCGTCGCCGGCGCGGTCTCGCGCAGGCGTTCGATCGCGGCGACACCGTCGAGCTCGGGCATGACGAGATCCATCAGCACGACATCGGGCTCGAGCGCCGCCGCGGCCTGCAGCGCCTGCACGCCGTCCGCGGCCTCGCCGACGACGTCGATGTCCTCCTGCAGTTCGAGGAACGTCCGCAGGCCCTGGCGCACGACGGCGTGATCGTCGGCGATCAGGACGCGGATCACGCCGGGACCCGCAGGCTGATCGTCGTCCCGGCGCCGGGACGCGAGTCGATCCTCAGCTCGCCGCCGACGGCACGCGCCCGCTCGCTCATCGTCGTCAGGCCCAGCCGCCGGGCACGCAGCTCCGGGGCATCGGCGTCAAAGCCGACGCCGTCGTCGCTGACGACGAGCGTCAGGTGCTGCTCGCCGATCTGCAGGCGCACGCCGACATGCTGGGCGGCGGCATGGCGCAGCGCGTTGTGCAGCGCCTCCTGGGCGATGCGGAAGGCCGCGTCCTCGACGGCGCCGGCAGCGATCGCGTCGCCGGTCACCTCGAATCCGATGTCGCGGCGGTGCGTGCGGCGCAGCACGTCGACGTGCTTGGCGAGCGCGACGGCCAGCCCCTCGGCCTCGATCGCGTGCGGTCGCAGATGGACGATCACCGAGCGCAGCTCCTCCATCGCCTCGCGTGCCAGCTCGCGCACGCGTTCAAGCTGCTCGCCCGCGCGATCGACGTCACGCCCCAGCAGCGCCGCGCCCGACTCCGCCGCGAGCACGACGCCGAAGAGCTTCTGGGTGACCGCGTCGTGCAGCTCGCGGGCGATCCGGTTGCGCTCCTCGACGATGTTCAGCTCGCGGCTGCGCTCGTGCAGCCGGGCGTTCTCGATCGCCAGTGCGGCGTGCGCGGCGAACGTCTCGATCAGCGCCTGATCGTCGTCGGAGAAGCTGTCGGCTGACTCCTTGTCGGTCAGGTAGAAGGCGCCGACAATCGCGCCGCGCGAGACGATCGGGACGCCGAGAAACGAGCTCATAGAGGGGTGCGTGTCAGGCCACCAGCCGCGAAAGCGCGGATCACGGCGCACGTCGGTGACGCGGTAGGGGACGTCGGACTCGAGCATCGCCCCGAGCAGACCGTGCTGGCGCGGCAGCGCGCCGAGCGAGGCGATCAGCTCGTCGCTCATCCCGGAGGTGATGAAGCGCCCGAAGCCGCCATCGCCGTCGGGCACACCGATCGCGGCGTAGCGCGCGCCGGCCAGCTCGCGCGCGGCGTCGACGAGCTTCTGCAGGACGGGCTCGACGGCGTGCTCGGCGGCGATCGCCAGCACGGCATCGCTGAGCGCGTCGGTGGCCCGGGTGACCGCCATCGGCTGATGGTAGGGCGGCGCGGGTAGGGTCGAGCCATGGCCGCCGAGCACGTCGTCTGCCTCGTCACGACCCCGGCCGACCATGCGCGGCCGATCGCGGCTGCGATCGTCGGCCGCGAGCTCGTCGCGTGCGTGAACATCGTGGCGCTCGTGCACTCCGTCTACCGCTGGGAGGGCGAGGTGCAAAGCGACGACGAGTCGCTGCTCGTCATCAAGACGACGCGCGAGGCCGTCGCCCCGCTGACCGACGCGATACGTGAGCTGCACCCCTACGAGAACTTCGAGCTCGTAGCGCTGGACATCGCCGCCGGGGCGCCCGCCTACCTGGACTGGATCGCCGGCTCCGTCGAGCTGCCCGGCTGAGTATTCTTGAGTCCG
>Ga0136632_10000432_pt1 | contig 12175 bp, 13 predicted proteins | sample AntDrymUQ6112106_2_FD_104670 | JGI IMG/M metagenome (GOLD analysis project Ga0136632, IMG submission 104670) | Polar desert sand microbial communities from Dry Valleys, Antarctica - metaG UQ611 (21.06) | ecosystem: Environmental > Terrestrial > Soil > Desert | place: Antarctica: Dry Valley...
GATGTGAGCCAGGAGCCGCCGCTGGGTCACGCACAGCGCGACGAACAGCGAGTCGAGTTGTTCCAGGACCTGTCCCGCGCGGCGGTCGTCAAGCTTCGTCACCTAAGGCACTTCCGTCCTGCGCGGCACTCGTCGAACTCTGTCATCCAACACTTCGTCCTGCCACGAGGCGGTTCCGTCGAACGGTTCCTGTCGGACCGATCCTCGTTCGGACCCGTTCACACTATCGAACAGACGTTCGATAGTCAAGGGTCTCATGACGAAACCCTAGGGAGATATCGATCGCCGAACCTTCTCAACAGGCCGAACCTTCTCAACAGGCCGAACCTTCTCAACAGAAGGGGAGTCGAAGTCTCGATGGTAAAGAGCTTGCGTGTGCTGGTTCTTGTGGGAGCACTATGTGTTGGATGCACGGGCGAGGGCGAGGAAACGGCCGTTCAGCCGAGTCAGCCGGCTACCGCCTCCGGCCCTCGGTGCCCCTTTCCCGCCGTCCGGCCCACCTATCTCCCGTGGCTGGCTCCCGACGACCCGATTCCGTCTCCAACGCGCAGCTATGACCGCCAGATCGACCGAGCGCAGCTTTCATGGACCAACCCAGCTCACCCGCAGGACGGCGTCGGCCTCACCCTGTATCCCTTATCCGGCGGGACAGCCCCCGAAAGGAGGCTCGGCGTCGATGTTCAAGGCTCCGTCGGCTACCTTCATCACGGGCCGGGAAAGACAAGCGCATGGTGGGATCTTGATGCTCGGTGCAACTTCCTTGAACTGAGTGTCGTCCTCGAGGACAGAAATCAAAGTCGCCTCGATCAAGAACTACTGAAGATTGCGCGAGGGCTCCGACCGGCACGGAGGTAGCGCCGCACGGCTGAGAGAGGAGTGAGAGGCGGGGAACTCGCGGTGACCTGCGCAGGAGGAGATGGCTGCTTGCGGGTCTTCGAACGGCCCTTGATACGCCGGCCGCGAGGCGGCTCCCACTCCAGTACGTCGATCTAGGAAGCAGGGGCCTGGGCTTCCCGTGCCATCAGTCGCGCGCTTGCGGCTCCATCGGGATCCGAACGTCGCGTTCGCCGGCCACCTCGATGGCGCGGCTATAGCCGGCGTCGACATGGCGGACGACGCCGGTCCCCGGATCCGTGTCGAGGACGCGCTCCAAGCGCTCCGCGGCATCGGCGCTCCCGTCCGCGACAACGACCATGCCCGCGTGGATCGAGTATCCGATGCCGACGCCGCCGCCGTGATGCACCGAGACCCAGTGGGCCCCCGCTGAGGTGTTGAGGAGGGCGTTCAGGATGGGCCAATCGGCGATCGCATCGGAGCCATCGATCATCCCTTCGGTCTCGCGGAAGGGAGACGCGACCGACCCGGCGTCGAGATGATCGCGACCGATGACGATCGGTGCCTGCACCTCTCCCGATGCGACCAGTTCGTTGAAGCGCAACCCCGCTCGCGCTCGCTCGCCGTAACCGAGCCAGCAGATACGCGCCGGCAGTCCTTGACATGCGACGCGCTCGGCCGCCATGGTGATCCACCGATGAAGCCGTTCGTCGTCCGGGAACAGGTCGAGGATCGCGCGGTCGGTCGCGGTGATGTCGGAGGGCTCGCCCGATAGCGCGGCCCAGCGGAACGGTCCCTTGCCCTCGCAGAACAACGGCCGGATGTACTCCTCGACGAAGCCGGGGATGTCAAACGCGTTCTGGACGCCCGCCTCGAGCGCCTGCGTGCGGATGTTGTTCCCGTATTCGAAGCACACGGCGCCGCGGCTCTGGAAACCGAGCCACGCCTCGACGTGACGCGCAACCGAATCCAGGGACCGCTTCACATACGAGCCGGGATCGTCCGTTCGAAGCAGCGCGGCTTCGTCCAGCGTCATACCCGCAGGGACGTAGCCCTCAAGCATGTCGTGAGCCGACGTTTGATCGGTCACCACGTCGGGCTGCAGCCCGCGTTCGAGAAGCGCAGGGAGTACCTCGGCGGCGTTCCCGAGCAGGCCGATGCTTTCGGCCCGCCTCTCCGATCGGGCGCTCTCCGCCCAGCGGCACGCCTCATCCAGGTCCTCGGTCGAGCGGTCGAGATAGCGGCCTTCCAGCCGGCGAGCGATGCGAGCCGGGTCGACCTCGACGCACAATGCGACGCCCTCGTTCATCGTCACCGCTAGGGGCTGGGCCCCGCCCATGCCGCCGAGGCCCGCGGTCAGCACCAGCCGGCCCTCGAGCGACCCGCCGAGACGCCGAACGGCCAGCTCGCCGAGCGTTTCGTACGTGCCCTGCAGGATCCCCTGTGTCCCGATGTAGATCCACGACCCGGCGGTCATCTGTCCGTACATCGTGAGCCCCATCGTCTCGAGCCGGTGGAACTCATCCCAGTTCGCCCAGTGCGGCACCAACATCGCGTTCGAGATCAGGACCCGGGGCGCCCGGGGGTGGGTGCGGAAGACGCCCACCGGCTTGCCCGACTGGATCAGGAGCGTCTCGTCCCCCTCGAGCCGCTCGAGCTCGCCGACGATGGCGTGGAACGCCTCCCAGCTTCGGGCCGCCCGCCCGGATCCGCCGTAGACCACGAGGTCCTCCGGCCGTTCCGCCACCTCGGGGTCCAGGTTGTTCATCAGCATGCGCAGGGCGGCCTCCTGGGGCCACCCCTTGCAGGTGAGAGAGGTCCCACGTGGAGCTCTGATCGATTCCATCTGAGTGGTTGCCTCCCTACCTATACTGCGAGCACCGAACCGACAACGCTGGAGCCTATCCGTGAAAGAAACCACGCCTCAGATCGAGCTTATCGCCCGCCCTTCGGTTGACCTCGATGCATTGGAGCGCTACCTGAAGACCGTCGGCGGCGACTCCTGGCTGCAGATGCGACGGGAGCAGGACGAGGGCGTCAACGACGGGCAACTCCTGGTCGAGGCCGCGGGCCGCGCCTGCTACCGGTCATGGACCGAGGGGCTCAACCCGAACGTCACCAAGGTGCGGCGGGACCAGAAGGACTACTTCCTCAACATCTTGCGCTCCGGTCACGGCTCCGTTCTGGAGCACGCCAATTATTCGTTCATCATCTGGGATGTCAGCCGGGTGTTCACTCACGAGCTCGTGCGGCACCGCGCCGGTTCGGCTTTCTCCCAGGAAAGCCTGCGCTTCGTGCGCATAAAGGATCTGCCCTTCCGTATCCCTGAGTCACTCGAGCCGCTGCGCACGAACATCGTGTCGATCCTCGAGACGCTCGAGGAATTCCAGATCTCGGCGGCCGAGCATTTCGGACTGGACGAAGGGGGAGTCAACTTCCACACCAAGAAGGAGATCACCTCCGCACTGCGCAGGCTCGCTCCCGAGGGCATGTCCACGATGATCATCTGGACGGCCAACATCCGCACGTTGCGCCACGTGATCCAGGCCCGCACGGATCGTGGGGCCGAGGAGGAGCTGCGGATCGTGTTCAACAAGATCGGCGAGATCATGCGCCAGGAGGCTGCTCTGTTGTTCGGCGACTACGTCGTCGAGGACGGAGCATGGGTCACCGACTACCGGAAGGTCTGATCGCCCCGGTGGAGCTGGCGGCAGCGTTCAAGTTCGGCCTCGATCCACTGTCCTGGGACATCGTCTCGACCCTGAACCTGGGCCCTCTCGAGATCTCTCCCCACGGGATCGGGATAGCTCTCGGGTATCTCGCGGGCGCGCAGCTGATGGTCAGGCGGGCGCGACGGCTCGGCGGCCCCGACGAGAACGACATCTGGAACACGTTGTTCTGGGCCCTGTTGGGGGCCATCGCGGGGGCACGCTTCGGCTACGTCATCGGCCACTTCTCCGAGGTAACCGACGGCGGCGACGACCTCCTCGGCGTGTTCAGGATCTGGGAGGGCGGGATCTCGCTGCTGGGGGGGATAACCGGAGCCGTCCTGGTGGCTCTTCCACACATGCTCAAGAAGCGGATGGGCTTCTGGCGAACGATCGACCTTGCCGCCCCGGGCCTCGCGCTGGGCATCGTGATCGGACGCATCGGCGACCTCGTGATCGGCGACCACCTCGGGAAGCCGACGACCTTCGCGCTGGGATGGCTCTGCTCCGGGGAGTCGGGGACCTCACCGGAGGGGGCGGACGTCTATCGCTCCGCGCTCGAACGAGCCGAGCCGCCGTCCCTCGGCTGTTTCGACCTGGTGCTCCACCAGACGGCCCTGTACGACTTCTTCTCCACGTTGTTGCTGCTTGCGGTCCTGTTGTGGGTGGGGCGCCGGGTACGCAACCTGGGGATGCTCACGCTCATCTTCGTCACGTGGTACGGGACGATGCGCGTGATCACCGACTTCCTGCGCGTCGACCGCCGCTATCTGGGCCTTACGGGCAGCCAGATCCTGTCCCTGGTGACGGTTCTGATCGGCCTCTATCTGCTCGCCAGGTACCGGGGTGCCCCACCGCGCTTCGCGGGGGCCGGTGACCCGGGCCCCGCGGACGAGCCGGATGATGGGGGCGAAGTCCAAGGCCCGGATGCGAAGCGTGAGCAAGAGCAGGAGAAAAGCAGACATTCGGCCTTACCCGGCGACTCTCCGTAGGGCCAAATCCGCCCCCCGCCCCCCTGGAATGGCACGATAGACGGCGGATGGCGCACGGCTCACGTCGCGCCGGAAGGGAGAGCCTCGAATGGCCGAGACCTACAACGGTTACTGCGTGAAGTGCCGCGAGAAGCGTGACTTCGAGGGCGAGGTCGTGACGCTGGAGAACGGCTCTCGAGCGGCCCAGGGGCAATGCCCGGTCTGCGGGACCAAGATGACCCGCATGCTTCCTAAGAAGGCTTAGCTCGTAGCTGGGTTGCACGGGCCGCCCGAATCGGGCGGCTCAGCTTTTCTCTCTAGGCGGTTTCGGCCGAGGAGCCGCGCGGCTCACTCATCGCCCAGGCGGGGCACTGCTTCTGGAACGAGCACGACATGCAGAACGGCGACGGGCGCGCCCGCCAGTCCTCGAGATCGAGAGCCCGCCGGATCGCGGTCCCCAGAGCCCCCATCTGCCGCTCGAATGCGATCAGCATCCGCTCGTGCGGGTTGAGGGTCAGCACTGCCGGATCCGAGAGGTAGACGAGTCGTATCTCTTTGGGGATGACGCCGAACGAGCGCCAACAAACGAGCGCGTAGAAGCGAAGGCCGAAGAAGGCCCGCAGCTCGCGGGTCTCGCCGGGAACGCGCCCCGTCTTGTAGTCGGACAGGATCCACGAGCCATCGGGGCGTACCTCGAGGCGATCGATGATGCCGCGCAGGTGAAGGTCGGGCATCTCGTATTCGACCCACCATTCGAGGCGGTTGGCCTGGAGGGCGCGAGGATCCTCGAGTTTGAAGAGGTTGCCCAACAGACGCCTGCCGTCTTCGAGCCAGGCGTCCTCCTGGGGGTCATCCAGAAGTTCCGGCCGGAACTCCGGATCCGCCCTCAGCTCTGCCCACAGCGCCGTAAGGAGCTCATCGGCCCGCTCGGGGGTGCGGGCCTCGGCGTCCTCGGCGAAGAGTCGCTCGAGCACGGCGTGAACCAGCGAGCCGCGGGCGGCCGCGACCGACACGGGTTCGGGAAGCCGGTCGATCGACCGGAACTTGAACAGCTGCGGACAGGCTTTGAAGTCCGACGCGCTGGAGGGAGACAGCCGAAGAAGATCATCGTTCATGCCCCTGACCTTAGAAGGGGCTAACTACTTTCCAGTGGATTTGGATGACACCTCATCCGAGAACCGATGGATGCTTCCGGCGCGCCCCGCACGCAAAGAGGCCCCCGCCAGGGGGGCCTCTTTGGTGCTTCGACTACGTGTTAGGCGGCTCGACTGACCGGCGAAGTGGTCCGGCGACGGCCGAAGATCTCGGCGACGTGCTCGAACAACTGCGGCGTGGCGTACCCGGCCGCTGCGACCATAAGACCGGTGCCCACGTATCCGAGCATCTCGGATCGCACGGGGATGTCCCACGCTGCGAACAACGAGAAGTCGAGGGCCCAGACCAGAGCGATACCCAGAGCGATCGTGAGGATCGTCTGGATCTTCGACAGTTCGACGTACTCCGTGAGCATGTCGACCAGCTTGAACGTACCGATCCCAAGCAGCACGACGATTGCGAACTCGTACACCTCATTACCTCCTGTGAGCGAGACGGCCAATCCGCCTCGTCGCAGGGTTGGACGCGCAGGCGGTCGACTCGGTTACCGGCTTCCTAGGCCACGATCGGGTTGCGCCCGTCAGGCTCGACCCGGAAGTTCGCCCGCGCTACCTCTTGCTCGTCGAGGAGGAACACGACGCTGTAGTCGTCGGCCGCGTACTCGAACCGGAGGCCGTCGACCTCGTCTTCGAGGCGTTCTACGTGTGTTTTCGTCGCAAGGTGGAGTTCGCGTGGAACGCTCTCGTAGAGCACGCCGCCCCCCTTGCCCTCGAGGCGCCACTGCTCCGTGAAGGTTCCATGATCGTCACCCCACCCGCGCATCACCAGGAAGGCGGCGGCCTCTCCAGGTTCGTCCTGGAGGAGCACCTTGTTCCGCAGGCCGGGATGTATCCGGCCCCCCTGATCGATGAACAGGACCCGATCTATGACCTTCGCGTACTGAAGCCTTGCTCCCAACGAGACTCCTCTCGGTCAGTCGTGAACCTCGATCAGGACTCCATGGTCGATGAGTTCCTTCTGGAGGATGTCGATGTCTACCGCCTGGACGGGAGCCAGGACGCCGGTCTTGTCGTATCCCTCCTCTGCCATGTGCATCGCGCCGCAGGCCAGGAGCTCGGCGGACAGGCCGTACACGTCCGCGCCCGTGACGACGACATTGCGCCGGTCGCGTCCCGAGCTAGCTTCGGCAAGGATCGTGAATCGCCGGCGCCCCCCCTCCTTCGGATCCGGGGCCGGCACGACCCGCTTCACGACGGATCGGATCGCGCTCTGGGTCGGCCCCACGGACAGGGCCGCGCTCAGCACCGGCAGCCCGACCTTCATCCCCAGGGTCTGCAGTCGCCCGGACGTCATGTAGAGCTGGAGGGAACGCAGGTCGAGATGGCGGGGCGCCAGGTAGAGCTCGGCCAGCGGCGCGGACACCGTCGGACGGGGGCCGAGCGGCGGGGGGAGGGGAGCCCAACGGCGGTACCGCCCGGTCCTGACCCACTTCGTCTCGCCGTCTTCGATCCAGGGGCCGGGCCGCGAGATGATGCCGAGCGCGGAATTGACGGTCCCCGATGATGCGGACGTAGGGACCGCGTACGTAAGGACCAGTTCCGGTCGGTTCATCCCTTCGCAAGCAAGCGTCGCTGCAACGTCTGCCGGCACCTCATCGAAGGCGAGTGCCGGTGCCATCGCGATACCGGCGGCGCGCGCAGCAGCGTCCCGCTCACGGATCAGCCCGGCGATGAACGTCCCCTCCCCGGTCGAATCGACGTAATGCACGCCCGCTTCGAGCGCGGCTTCGACCGCCGTGTGTCCCCACTGCTCGAACGGGCCAACGCAGGTCAGCAGAACCTTGGTGCCTTCGAGGGCCGCAACGAGGGAGGCCGTGTCTCCGACGGTCGCCGTGCGGATCTCCGGATGACCGGTCTCTGTGGCGACGGCTTCGAGCTTGGATGGACTTCGGCCGGAGATCGCGAAGCTAGCCCCTCGTCGGGCGAGTGCCAGGGCGGTGAGACGGCCGGTGTAACCGGTGGCGCCGAACAGGAGGATGTCGGGCATGTAAGGACTCTACCCATCCACGGTTCAGGCTGCCCCCATGACCGGCGCGGCCGAAAGACGCGGGACAATCACCGTCATGGTCACGATCCATCTCGTTCGCCACGGTCAGGTTGAGAACCCCAAGGGGGTCATCTACGGCCGCCTACCGGGGTACTCGCTCTCCGAACGCGGCCAGCGCCAGGCGAAGGCAGCGGCGGAACACCTGCGCGAGGCCGATCTCGGCGTCGTCTGGGCCAGTCCCCTCGAACGTGCGCAGGAGACCGCGCAGTTCATCGCGGAGCCCCACGGCCTCGAGATCACCACGGACGAAAGGTTGACCGAGAGCGGCACCACACTGGAGGGTGTAAGCCACAACGTGGCGCTCCTCTTCCGCAACCCCAAACGATGGTGGAGCTTTCGCAATCCAATGAAGCCGAGCTGGGGAGAGTCGTTCACGGAGATCCGCGCGCGGATGCTGTCCGCCATCGATGACGCCATCGTCAAGGCGGACGGTCGTGAGCTAGCGGTGGTTTCTCATCAGACCCCCGTGCTCGTCGCGCGTCTCGCGCTTGCGCGGCAGCGCGTGCCACCGTGGTTGGGGAGGCTCCCGTGTCATACGGGATCGGTGACGACCCTGGTGCTGGATGGTGACCGGGTCGTCACGGCCTCGTACTTCAAGCCGCCGGACGACGGATCGTCTACGTGACTTTCTCGTCCTGCTGGTCGGTGCGCTCGTCCTCGACCGTTTCGAGCAGGGGCGTCGAGCACACCGGGCAGACGGGCGTGTCGGTCTCTTCGATGTAGACGGTCCGCTGGCAGGTGCTGCAGAACGCAGTTAGGGCCATGAAGTAGAAAGTAGCCTGACTTGGCCCCGAGTACCAATCCAGCGGAGGTTTTGTGTGCCCTTCCAAGCTGCCAGTAGCGCCATCCACCCCCCTGACCAGGGAAAGTGCTCGTAGATGGCCGATCACGATGCGATCGTCATCGGGGCCGGCCACAACGGCCTGACCTGTGCGTGCTACCTGGCCAAGGCCGGGCTCAAGGTTCTCGTGGTCGAGCGTACGGACAGGGTGGGGGGAGCCTGCGTCACGGAGGAGCTGTTCCCGGGCTTCAGGATCTCCACGGCCTCCTACTCGTTGTCGCTGCTCCTCCCCGAGATCATCCGGGACCTCGGCCTTCAGCTCGACATCCGACACAAAGACCCCATCGCCTTCGCGCCTCACGAGGATGGCGGAGGGCTCCTGCTGTGGAGCGACGTGAAGAAGCGAATGGAAGCCATCGCCGAGCATTCGAAGAAGGACGCGGAAGCTTTCGGGCGCTTCGACGCTCTGTGGGATGAGGCCGTTGACATCTTTCGACCGCTACTCAGATACCCGGCGACGACGAAGCAGGTGAAAAGGGCCTTCAGGCGCGCCGAGCACGAGGATCTCTACCGCAAGACGATCGAGGGTTCCATCGCCGAACTCTGCGACGAGTATTTCGAATCCGAGCTCTTGAAGGGGATCGAGGCCAGCCAGGGGATCATCGGCACGGCGGCCGGACCACGGACTCCCGGAACCGCGTACATCTTCCTGCACCACGCGTTCGGCGAGGCCACCGGGGGCTCAGGCGTATGGGGTTTCGTGCGCGGGGGGATGGGGGCGATAACCGGCCAGCTCGCGGACGTGCTCCGCTCCCACGGGGGCGAGATCCGGACCGAGGATCCCGTTGCACAGGTCCGTCTCGATGACCGGCGTCGGGCGGCCGGTGTCGTGCTCGCCTCCGGGGAGGAGATCGAAGCTCCCATCGTGATCTCGAACGCCGATCCCAAGAGAACGGTGTCCTTCATCCCTCCGGACGCGCTCCCCCCCGAGTACATCGAGGACGTCGATCTAATCCCGACGGATGGGACGGTCGTCAAGGTGAACTGCGCACTCTCGGGATTGCCGCACTTCAAGGGGATGTCGAGCAACGGAGTGGGCCCGGAGCATCGTGGGACGATCACGATCAGCCCATCGATCGACTACCTCGAGGACGCCTGCGCAGCGGCGGCCGAAGGGAAACCGGCGGAGAAGTTCTTCTGCGAGGCATGGATCCAGAGCGCAACCGAACCGGAGCTCGCGCCGGAGGGGAAACACACGCTGTCGATCTTCGCTCAGTACGTGCCGTACCGACTTGCGGAGGGAACCTGGGACGAGCGAAGGGACGAGATCGGCGACGCCGTCCTCGCGACCCTCGAACGCTACGCGCCGGGCATCACGGACCTCGTCGAGGATCGTCTTGTGCTCGGGCCCCCCGACCTCGAGGAACGCTTCGGGCTAACGGGCGGAAACATCTTCCACGGCGAGATCTTGCCGGACTGGCTGTTCGACCAGCGGCCCTCGGCCGGCTGGCACCGGCACCGATCTCCGTTGCCTGGTTTCTACATGTGCGGTTCCGGAACCCACCCCGGCGGTGGGGTATGCGGAGCACCGGGACTCATCGCGTCCCGAGCCGTCATGGAGGATCTCGTCGCCGCCGGGGGCACGCTCCCGGGCTCCGATCGCTCGCCGGACTGACCTCTGCGGTTCACTGCGCATCTCAGGGGCCCTGCCGCGCCGGGTCGGGAGGTGCGTCGGCGACGGGGTCTCGTCCGCCCGTCTCGGCGACGATCATGGCTCCGACGATGAGAGCTGCGCCCGCCCACCCCCGCGCGTTCAGGCGTTCGCCGAGCCACAAGGCGGAGAAGAACGCTGCGAAGACCGGTTCGCCGGTGTAGATGATGGCCGTGCGCGTCGGGCTGATGCGTCGCTGGCCGATGATCTGTACGAAATACGCGAGCCCCGTCCCCAGCACTCCCGTGATGATGAGGTAAGGCCAGGCGCGCGGCAGAGCATCGAACTGAAGGTCGAAGCCGCTGCTCGCCGCGTGCAGAACGGTTGCGAAGGCCATCTCGACCAGGATCAGCACCACTGGATCACGCTGCGCGCCGCCGCCGACCGCAAGGATCTGGAGACTCCAGAACACGACCGATAGCATGACCAAGCTGTCTCCGGGAGAGAACGACCACCCGCGTAGCGACAGCAACGCGAGACCGGCCGTCGACATCGCCACCGCAACGAGGACGCGACCCGAAGGCCACCGACGGTAGATGGCCGCGCCGAACAGGGGGGTCCCCACAACGTACAGACCCGTCAGGAAGCCGGCGTTCGTGGCCGTCGTTCGTTCCAAGCCGAGCGTCTGGAAGAGATAGGCGAAGAAGAGGAGTACCCCGAGAAGGAGCCCGAGCGGTAGCGCTTCCCGCCACCGATCGCGAGGAGTTCCCCAGGCGAGCGGCACAAGCGAGATGAACCCGACGGCCCGGCTCCAGGTCATGAAGGCGAAGGGCCCCATGATCTCGAGGGCCTCCTTGGCGGCCGGAAAGGTCAAGCCCCAGAAGGCGGCACCGGTCAGGAGTAGGAGCCCGGCGACCTTCTCGGTGGGGACGATGCGTAGGGCAGCGAGCCGCGACATGGCGCCGATTGGAACACGAGCGGTGCGTGGTCCGAGGCGTCTTGCCCTTATGTCCGCTTCGGCCGCCCCGCCCCGTGTTTCACTGGAGACCGCTCGGGTATCACGTTCCGTACCAAAGGAAGCGCTCAGCGTAGTCGCATCACAAGCGTCGTCGAGCGGGGCTCGCCCGCTCAGGAGGTGGAAGAGAATGGGTATCGGAGTCAGCGTCTTTCTTTTTGCGATCGGCGCGATCTTGACGTTCGCCCTCGAGGTGGACGCCGAAGGCATCAACCTGGACACCGTCGGGATCATCCTCATGATCGTTGGCGTCGTCGGGTTCCTGGCGTCGATGTTGTTCTGGAGCAGTTTCGCTCCGTTCCGTAGAGAGACCCGCGAGCGCGAGGTAGTCCGCGATCGCGACGTCATCTAGGAAGCAACGGACACAGCTCAAAGATGTAGCAAGCTCAGAACAAGTGTCAGCGATCGTCTCGACGATCGCGCAGAACAAAAGAGGGGGCCGGTTTCCCGGCCCCCTCTCGCTTCCCTATTTACTCCAGGAGAGCGAGTTCTTCAGTAGCTGGTACCCGCTGTAGGTAAGTGCGTAGTCCGCTATGCCGTACGGGTGGTCGAATCTCTTCGTCGGGTTGGGCAGCAGCGCGCCGATGATGCGGATGCGTCCTCCCTTGAAGGCGATCTCGCCGTACGAGACCTGGTCGCGATTCCCGGTCGTTCCGACCGCTGTCGGACTGCCTTCGGCGGCGCTCCAGGCAGCGTCGTCCACGTACCAGACAGGCGCGTGCGAGGCGTCGTCGCCATCAGGGGTCTGGATCGAGATGCCAAGAGGCACCGGCTCGTACGTCTGACGGCGGTGATTCTCGTCGCCGGATTGGCCCTCGGCCGCTCCATCCTGGTTGATGTTGTGCGCCAGCGGATGGCCGTAGGTACGTTCGTCGGTCTTCGTGGCGAAATTCACGTAACCCGCGTAGTAGGCATTGCGGGACACTCCGCCGTCGGTGAGGTTCATAGCGGGGAGCATCCGCAAAGCGCTGTCGGTCAAGAGCAGGTTGCCGTCGGTCTCGGCCACCCATCGAC
>Ga0136632_10000433_pt1 | contig 12169 bp, 11 predicted proteins | sample AntDrymUQ6112106_2_FD_104670 | JGI IMG/M metagenome (GOLD analysis project Ga0136632, IMG submission 104670) | Polar desert sand microbial communities from Dry Valleys, Antarctica - metaG UQ611 (21.06) | ecosystem: Environmental > Terrestrial > Soil > Desert | place: Antarctica: Dry Valley...
CGCGAGCTGACGCCCGGCCTCGACGATCTGGAGGTCGGCCAGAGCGTGATGACGATCTTCGAGCTGGTCGAGTTCCAGCGCGACCGTCAGCTGACGCTGCGGCTCCGCCGCCACTCGCGTCTCTTCGGCGACATCGCCGTCACCTACCTGCTCGTCCCGGTGGCCCAAGGGCGCTGCCGGCTGGCGGTGAAACTGGTCGTCCGCTATCCGGGCCCGCTCGGCGCCCGCGCCTTCGCCCGCTGGTTCCTCCCGCTCGGCGACCTGATCATGATGCGCAAGCAGCTGCTGACGCTCAAGCGACTCGCAGAGGATCAGGCCCAAGCTGAGTTCGGCTAGAACACCGCTAAGTCAGGAAGCGAAGTCCCAGCCTGGCGCGCCATCGCCGTAGGCGCCGAGGATGCGTCGCGCGGCGCTGATGCGGTGGACCTCGTCGGGGCCGTCGTAGATGCGCGCGAAGCGGGCGTGGCGGTACATCCGCTCGAGCGGCCGGTCGGCGGACACCCCGAGCGCTCCGTGGACCTGGATCGCGCGGTCGATCACGTCGTGCAGGACCTTGGCGCCGAAGAACTTGATCAGAGCGATCTCGACGCGCGCGTCACCAGAGGACTCTCCCTGCATCGCCGCGTCGATCTTGGCGGCGGCGTGCAGGGTCATCAGCCGCGCTGCTTGGATCTCGGCGGCCGAGTCGGCGATCCAGTTCTGCACCGTCTGCTTCCTCGCCAGCGGTGAGCCGAAGGCCTCGCGCTCGAGGGCCCGCTCGCACATCAGGTCGAACGCCCGCTGCGCCTGGCCGAGCCAGCGCATGCAGTGGTAGATGCGGCCGGGTCCGAGCCGGTCCTGGGCGATCCGGAAAGCCTCGCCGCGCCCGCCGAGCAGGCTGTCGGCCGGCACGCGCACGTCCGTCAGGCGGATCTCGCAATGCGCGCCGGAGACGCCGCCCATCACCGGGATCACGCGCACCACCTCGTAGCCGGGCGAGTCGGTCGGGACGATCACCATCGAGCAGCGCGCGTGCGGCGGCGCGTCGGGCTCGGTCACGCAGAAGACGGTCGTGAACGCGGCGACGTTGGCGCCGGTCGTGAACCACTTGTGCGCATTGACGACCCACTCATCGCCGTCCAGCTCGGCAGTCGCCTGGACGCCGGTCGGGTCCGAGCCGGCGACCTCGGGCTCGGTCATCCCGATCGACGGGTAGATCTCACCGTCGACCAGGGGGCGCAGCCAGCGTTCGCGCTGCGCGTCGCTGGCGTAGAGGTTGAGCATCGTCGCGTCCTGCGCCGAGTGCGTGCCGAGCGCGATCATCGCGTGCTCGGAGCGGCCGACGATCTCGTTCACGTAGACGTAGTCCATGAACGACAGACCGCCGCCGCCGATGTCCTCGGGCAGCCCCAGCGCCCACAGCTCCGCCCGCTTGGCCTCTTCCTGCAGAGCACGCATCGGGCCGCCGACCGAAAGCGCGTCCTCGGCGCCGAGCTCGGGCTCGGCCGGGATGACGCGCTCGTCCACGAACGCGCGGACCGCGGCGCGCAGCTCACGCGTCTCGGCGCTCGGGGCGAACCCGTCGACGACCGTGCTGCCGGTCATCGTCAGGCGGCCTGCGCGGAGGTCGCGGTCGCCGGAGCCGCTGCGGCTGGCAGCGGGCCCCGCCTCTGAACGACGCGCGCGCCGCGCTTCGGCGCGAAGGTGACGCCGCGGCGAGCCATCTTCTCGGGGCGCCGGCCGACCGCCTCGAGCTGCGCGCGCTCCAGCACGCGGTCGATCACGACCCGCATCTCGAAGCTGGCGAAGCTCGCGCCGAGGCAGCGGCGCGTCCCGCCGCCGAAAGGCACCCAGGTGTACGTGTCAGGCGCGCCCGGTCCGAGGAAGCGCTCGGGTCGGAACTCGCGCGGATTGGGGTAGAGATCCGCGCGGCGATGGATGCCGGACAGCGAGGGGTTGATCTCGACGCCGGGCGGGATCTCGAAGCCGCCGAGCTCGAACGGCGCGCCGCGCACGACGCGCCCGACACCCGAGATCACCGGCCGCAGGCGCAGCGTCTCCTTGACGACGGCGTCGAGGTAGACGCCGTCGCCCTCGGCCCGGGCGGACTGCAGCCGCCCGAGGACGGGCGAGTTGCGCAGCAGCAGCTCGAAGGCCCACGCCAGGCCTGTGGCAGTCGTCTCGTGTCCGGCCACGAGCAGCGTCACGAGCTCGTCGCGCAGCTCTCTGTCGGTCAGCGAGTTGCCCTCCTCGTCGCGCGCGAGCAGCAGCATCGACAGCACGTCCTCGCGTGTCTCGAGGTCCGGGGCGTCGCGGCGGCGGGCGATCTCGTCGTAGATCAACGCGTCGACCGCGCTCCGGCGCTGCTCGAACGCGCGCGTCGGCGCAGCGCCACCGACGCGGCCGCCGGTGACGAACATCAACAGCAGCCCGAGGCGATTGCCGATCGGGTCGATCAGCTCGCGCAGGCTGCGCTTGAGTCGCTCCTGGCGCTCGCCCTCGCCGACGCCGAAGACCGCCGTCAGGATGATGTCGAGCGTCAGCGACTGCATCGAGGGCAACAGCGCGAACGGCTCGCCGACCGGCCAGCGCTCGATCGCCTCGTCGGCGGCGCGGCGCATCACCTCCTCATAGGTGCGCATGCGCTCGCCGTGGAAGGCGGGCAGCATCAGCTTGCGCTGGCGCAGGTGTTCGGCGCCGTCGAGTAGCAGCACCGAGCGCTCGCCGACGACGGGCCCCAGCACCGCGTTCGCCTCGCCGGCGCGCAGCTGCTCGGGCGAGCCCCGGAAGACCTGCTTCAGCGTCTCCGGGTCGAAGACGAGCACGAAGCAGGAGTCGAACAGCGTGCTGAACTTGACGACGTCGCCGTAGCGGCGCCGGCAAGCGTCCATGAAGCGGGCCGGGAAGAAGAGAAAGCCGAGCGTCTGGATCAGACGCGGTAGCCGCGGTCCGGGAGGCATGGCGCTCGCCGGTTGTATCAGACGGCGCTTGCGGACCCGCTCGGGCTGACCTGCGGTGGTCCGCAACATCTCTAAGCTCGCGTGTTCCGTACCCCCGGATGAAGCGCTCGCGAACCCTCACCCTGGTCGCCCTCGGAGCCCTCCTGCTCGCGGCGCCGGCGGCCGACGCCGCCAAGCGTACGGTGCCGTTCGGCTTCCACTCGGTCAACTTCGGCTCCGAGATCGTCCAGGCTCCCGACGCCACGCAGGACGCTCAGTGGGCACGGGTTGCGAGCTCCGGCGCCGAGTCCGCGCGTGTGCCGTTCTCGTGGGCGGAGGCGCAGCCGACCCCGGGCGCGGTCGACCTGCACACGACCGATCGCCTCGTCAGCCAGTCGGCCGCGCACGGCGTGCGCCTGCTGCCGGTCGTCGTGACCACTCCGCCGTGGGCGCGCCGCGATGCCGCCAAGGGTGGCTCGCCGCCGCGCAAGGCCTCCGACTACATCGCCTTCCTCGATCTGCTCGTGCGCCGCTACGGGCCGAACGGCACGCTCTGGAGCGAGCGCCCCGACCTGCCGAAGCGCCCCGTGCGCGAGTGGCAGATCTGGAACGAGCCTCACTTCCGCGAGTACTGGGACGCCTCGAGGTGGGAGCGCGGCTACCACGAGCTGCTGCGGGCTTCGTACAAGCGCCTGAAGCAGCTCGACTCCGGCTCGGTCGTGGTCTTCGGCGGCGTCACCGGCGCTGCCTGGGAGATCCTCGAGCGCTACTACGAGAAGCGCGGCGACGACAGGCGCGCCTACGACGTGATGGCGATTCATCCCTACACGCGGCTCCCGTCCGGCATCCCGAAGATCGTCCGGCGCACGCGCGAGGCGATGCGCGCGCACGGCGACAAGTCGGTGCCGCTGTGGCTGACCGAGTTCGGCTGGTCGGCCTCGAAGGGGAGGGTCGAGGCGCCGAAGGCGATCCGCGGCATCCAGGTCTCCGACAAGGGCCTCGCCGAGCGCCTCGAGCAGGGATTCGAAGAGCTCGCGAGGGCGCGCAAGGACAGCTCGACGCGGGTCGAGCGCGCTTACTGGTACACGTGGTCCTCGTCGTATGACGCGAGCATCGCGAACCAGGTCGTCAGCATCTTCAGCTTCTCCGGCCTCGTGCGCTTCGCAGGCGGCGTCGCGGAGGAGAAGCCGGCGCTCGCCGCGTACGCGCGCAGCGCCAAGCGCTACCAGGGCTGCACGAAGACGGATCTCGGGCGCTGCGCCAAGTAAGGCCGCTTCCGAGGTCCGCTGCTAACCTCGCCCGCCGGTGAAAGACGCGCACAAGCAGGCTGAAGTCGTCAGCCGCACGCCGGAGTTCATGGCCGTCGAGGGGCGCAAGCCGTTCCGGCTCGAAACGCAGCCCTTCGTCTACTGGGCGACGGTCAACAGGATGCTCGAGACGATCGGGCTCGCGCCCGGGTCGAGCGTGCTCGACGTCGGCTCGGGCACCGGCTGGAGCACGCTCTTCCTGGCGGAGATGGGCTACGAGGCGGTCGGGATCGATCTCGTCCCCGTGAACGTCGCGCTCGGGCGCGAGCGCGCCCAGCGCTGGCGCTCGCCGGCGCGTTTCGAGCTCGGCGACATGGACGACCTGCCCGACGGCGAGCGCTTCGACGCCGCGCTCGTGATCGACGCCCTGCACCACACGACGCGCCAGAGCGAGGTCGTGATGGGGATCGGCCGGCGCGTGCGGCCGGGCGGCTGGGTGATGATCGGTGAGCCATCGGCGCTGCACTGGATCTCGCCCGGCGCCTATACGGCACGGCGCGACCTCGGCTGGCTGGAGCGCGGCGTGACGATGCGCAGCCTGCGCCGTGACCTGGACGCCGCCGGCTTTCGCGACGTTCGCCGGTTCTTCCAGCCGACCGATCCGTACACCGGCCGTGTGCGCGGGTTCGCCTGGCAATTGCTTCGCCTCGTCGGCGCGAACCTCGCGTTTGCGCCCCACGCCCTGCACTGGGTCGTGGCCCAGCGGGGCGATTGAACAGCACGAGCAGCGTGCAGACGGAGGAGGTCCTCGACCAGCTGGCCGCGCGTGCGTCCGACGCGCACGAGCGCTGGTACGTCGGCTACCATCGCCGTCGCTACCGCTTCCTGCTCGAGCGGGTGGATGCGCTGCGCGCGGCTACCGGCGCACCGAGCTCGGGCGAGGGGCTCCGCATCCTCGACGTCGGGCCCTACCTTCAGACGGCCGTGCTGCGCGCGCGCTACCCCGAGGCGATCGTCAACAGCGCCGGCCAGGCCGACCCCGAGCTCGACGCCGGCGGCTCGGACCACTCCAACCCGGGGCTCGAGGGCCGCGCCGGCGAGCGCCACTTCGAGGTCGATCTGAACGCGCTCGACGATCCCGGCCGCGTGCCGGCGCTCCCCGAGCACGACATCGCGGTGATGGCCGAGGTGATCGAGCACCTCTACTCGGCGCCGGCGGTACTGGCGCAGATCGCGCGCTGGCTGCGTCCCGGCGGCCACCTCGTACTCCAGACGCCGAACGCGGTCGCATTGCACAAACGCCTGCGGATCCTGGCCGGGCGCAGCCCCTGCAGCGTCACCGACCACGGCCACATCCACGAGTTCATGGTCGGCGAGCTGACCGACGCGGCGGCGGAGGCCGGCTTCGACGTCGACGGGGTCTGGCTGCGCAACTACTTCGAGCGGCCCGGCGTCGGCGGGCGCTTCTGGACCGCGGTCGGCCCCGTGCTGCCGCCGAAAATGCGCCACGGGATCACCCTCTCGCTGACGAAGCGCTCCTGATGAGGCCCCACCGGGCCAACATCAACTGCGATCGGGCCCTCGGGGAGGTTTCTTGATGAGGCCCTACCGGGCCAACATCAACTGCGATCGGGCCCTCGGGGAGGTTTCTTGATGAGGCCCCACCGGGCCAACATCAACTGCGATCGGGCCCTCGGGGAGGTTTCTTGATGAGCGAGAAGCGCCTCGCCTTCCCGCGCGCCGAGCTGCGCGGGCGCACGGCGCGCGGGGGCGCGTTCAACGCGCTCTTCCTCGGCGGCGTCCAGGCGCTGCTGCTCGTGCAGGGCGTGATCGTCACCGCGCTGCTCGGGCCGGTTGCGATCGGCCTCTACGCGATCGTCTCGACGATCGCGCTGACCTTCCTCGAGTTGAAGAAGGCAGGCGTCGACGAGGCGTTCGTGCAGCAGTCCGAGCCGGACCAGCCGGCCGAGTTCCGCAAGGCCTTCACGGTCGAGCTCGGCTTCGCGCTCGCGTGCTCGCTCGGGATCGTGCTGACGGCGCCGCTGATCGCGCTCGCCTTCGACGACGGCCGCCTGCTGCCGCTGACGCTCGCGGTTGCGTACCTACCGGCGGCGTTCGCCTTCCACGCGCCGATGTGGGTCTTCTTCCGGCGGATGGACTTCGTGCGCCTGCGGTTGCTCGAGGCGATCGTGCCGGGCGTCAGCTTCCTCGTCACGGTTCCGCTCGCGATCGCCGGCGTCGGAGTGTGGAGCCTCGTGATCGGGCCGCTCGTCGGCAATACGGTCGCGATCGTCGTCGCGATGGTCGTGTCGCCGTACAAGGTCGGGCTCGACTTCGACCGCAGCGCGATGCGGCGCTACCTGCGCTTCACGTGGCCGATCTTCGCCAGCGCGGGTGCGTTGCTGATCGTGCAGGGCGGACAGCTGCTCGCGTTCAACATCGACGGCGGGATCGCCGCCGCGGGCTTCGTGACGCTCGCGTTCACGTTCACCCGCTACGCCGACCGCGCGAACCAGATCATGACCGCGACGGTCTACCCGGCCGCGTGCGCCGTGCGTGAGCGGATCCCGACGCTCGAGGAGCTGTTCGAGAAGTCCAATCGGCTGATGCTGATGTGGGCGCTCCCGTTCTGCGCGCTGTTCGTCCTGTTCTCCGAGGACCTGGTCGACTTCGTGCTCGGCTCGGACTGGGTGCCGGCGATCGTGCTGCTCCAGGGCCTGGCCGTCGCCGCCGCGTTCCAGCAGCTCGGCTACAACTGGTTCTCGTTCTACAGGGCGCGCGGAGACTCGCGCCCGCAGGCGGTCGAGTCGGCCGTGATGGTCGCCGGCTTTCTCGTCTTCGCGGTGCCGGCGCTCTTCATCTGGGGCTTCTGGGGCTTCGTCGCCGGCCGCGTGGCGGGGACGTGCGCGCAGCTCGCCGTGCGCCGCGGGTACGTGCGCCGGCTGCTTCCGCACGTGCGCTTGATCTGGCTGGGGCTGCGCTCGCTGGCGCCCGTGCTGGTCGGAGCGGGCGCGGCGCTGGCGCTCCGATTCGCCCTCTGGGGCGGCCCGCGCGGCGTGGGGCAGGCCGCGGCCGAGCTGGCGCTGTTCGGTGCCGGCACGGCGCTCTCGACGTGGCTGGCCGAGCGGGAGCTACTGGCCGAGCTGCGCGACTACATCCGCCGCGGAGCGCTGGCCGCCGCGCCCGCCCGCGATGACGCCGACTCGATCGAGCCGGCCGGGGTGGAGTCCCCTATTTAGGAGCGGCTACGGCGGCGGAGGCCGAAGCCGGCGCCGGCGATCGCGGCGCCGCCGAGCGCGAGCAGGCCGGCCGGGAAGCCGGTCCGCGCGAGCTCGGTCGTGCCCGATCCCGACTGGCTCTGGCTCGCGGAGCCGCTCGAAGAGCCCTGCGAGGATGGCCCTGCACCTGACGACCCGGAGGGCGCGCTGCCCTGCGAGCCGGAGTTGCCGCTGCCCGAGTTGTCGCTGCCGCCCTGATCCTGGGACTGACCCTCGAGCGGATCGGAGTACTGCTCGTCGCCTGCGCTCTGGGCGCCGGCGCCCGCCGGGAAGGCGATCAGCGCGGCGATGCCGAAGGCGGCGGCGAGTGTTTTCCGTGAAAGGCTCATCGACGCTATTCCTATCACAGAGCCCGCGCGGACGGGCGTTCGGGCTGGTATCTACACTGCCGCCGATGCAGGGGGGAAATCCGTCAGCCGCAGCGCCGCGCGTGGCGCTCGTCCACGACTTCCTGCTCGACCTGCGCGGTGCAGAGCGGGTGTTCCTCGCGATGTGCGACCTGTGGCCCGAGGCCGACGTCTTCACCGCGGTCTACGACGAGCAGGGCACCGAGGGTCGCTTCGCCGAGCGCGGCGTGAACGCCTCGTTCCTGCAGAAGCTGAAGCCGAGCTCGCGGACGTTCAGGGCGCTGCTGCCGCTCTACCCCGCCGCGATCGAGTCGTTCGACCTCTCGGGCTACGACCTCGTCGTGTCGAGCTCGAGCGCGTGGGCGCACGCCGTCATTTGCGACTCCGAGACCGTGCACGTCTGCTACTGCCACAACCCGTTCCGCTATGCCTGGAACGACCGTGACCGGGCGCTCAACGACCGTCGCGAGCCGATCTCGCGGATCGCCTTGAGGGCGTTGTTCAGACGCTGGCGTCAGTGGGATTGGGTGGCCTCCCAGCGCGTCAACCGCTACGTGACGAACTCGCGCGCGACCCAGGCGCGCGTTCGCACCTACTTCGGCCGCCGCTCGAACGTCGTCTACCCGCCCGTCGAGACGACCCGCTTCGCGCCCGACACCCCGCGTGACCACTACCTGCTGCTCTCCGAGCTGATGCCGCACAAGCGGCTCGACATCGCGATCAAGGCGTTCAACCGGCTCGCGCTGCCGCTCGTCGTAGTCGGCGACGGCCCCGACTACCGGCGCCTGCGACGCCTCGCCGGTCCCACGATCCGCTTCGCCGGCCGCGTCAGCGATCCCGATGCCGCCTGGCTGCTCGCGACCTGCCGAGCGCTGATCGTGACCGCGGTCGAGGAGTTCGGGATCGCCGCCGTCGAGGCGCAGGCCGCCGGGCGCCCGGCGATCTCGGTCGCGCGCGGCGGCGCGCTGGAGACGGTCCAGGACGGGGTCACGGGCTGCTTCTGGACCGGCGGGGCCGACGAGCTCCTGGAGGCCGTCGCCGGGTTCGATGACGCTGCGGTCGATCCGCAGGCCTGCGTCGCGAGCGCCGCGCGCTTCGACCGCTCGGTCTTCGCGCGTGAGCTGCCGCGCGAGGTCGACCTGGCGATCCGCGAGGCGCGCGGTGAGCCGCTGCGCGCGACACACCCCGGTGCGCCATCGGCGCGCACGCGCGGCGCCCGCCGCGGACTGATCCGCCCGCTCGTCTGAGATAGCACCTGCGCGTGCGCGGATCGCTCCAGACGGCGGCCGTGACGCTGACGCGCGTCGTCCTGCTCGCGGGCCCGAGCGCGCTCGCGTTCTTCTCCGGCGGCTTCTTCGACACTCCACGCACGGTGGCCGCCGTCGTCGCGTGGGCGCTGGTGGCGCTGCTGGCGCTCGCGGGCGGGATCCTGCCGCTGCCGCGCTCGCTCGGCGGGCGCGTCGCGTTGTGCGCGCTCGCGCTGCTCGCCGGCTGGACGGCGCTCTCGGCGAGCTGGGCGCCGCTCGAAGGGCCCGCCCAGGACGACACGGTGCGGCTGCTGCTCTATCTCGGCGCGCTGATGGCCGGGGTGGCGGCCTGGGCGGACCGCGCCGCCGCCCGCGCGCTCGAGCCCGCGCTCGCCGCCGGCGTGCTGGTCGTGATCGGCTACAGCCTCGTCGGCCGCGTCCTGCCCGGGCTCGCGGACTTCGCTGCCTCGGAGAGCGCCAACGCCCGGCTCGAGCAGCCGCTCACCTACTGGAACGCGATGGGGGCGCTGGCCGCGATCGGTCTGCTGCTCTCGATCCGCTTGATGGGCGATCTGACCCGCGCCCGGGCTCTGCGGATCGCGGCGGCCGGCGCGGTCGCGCCGCTCGCCGCCGGGCTCTACCTGACGCTCTCGCGCGGGGCGGTCGCGGCGTTGCTGCTCGGCCTCGTGCTGCTCGTCCTGCTCGAGCCCTCGCGCGCACAGCTACGCGCGATCGCGCTGGCGCTCGGCGCTGCGGTCCTCGCCGCGTGGGCCGCGAGCGTCTTCGCCGAAGTCGAGTCGCTCGTCGGCAGCGCCTCGCAGCGTCAGGGCGAAGGCGCGGCGGTGCTGGCGCTGCTGGTCGGGGTGATCGTGCTCGCCGCGCTCGCGCACTGGGCGCTCACGCGCTCGGACCCTGTCACCGAGCCGCCGCTGCCGCGCGCCTCGGCGGCGCTGCTCGGATCGATCGCCGCGCTCGTGATCGCCCTGCCGCTGAGCGCAATGGCGATCGACGCGGTCGCGCCGAGCGAGGGCGATGTCGTCGTCGCACGCAACACGACCGCCTTCGGCAGCAACCGCTACTCCTACTGGGAGGTCGCGGCCGGGACATTCGCCGAGCACCCCCTGCGGGGCGCGGGCAGCGGCTCGTTCAGGGTTGAATGGGAACGCGAGCGCGACATCGACGAGGTCGTGCGCGACGCGCACTCGCTCTACATCGAGACCGGCGCCGAGCTCGGGCTGGTCGGATTGGCCCTGCTGGCCGCGTTCCTCGCCGGCCTGCTCGCCTGCGCCCGCCGTGCCTACGCGCGCGACGCGACGCTCGTGACCGGATGGTGCGGGGCGCTCGCGGTCCTCGCGCTGCACGCCGGGCTCGACTGGGATTGGGAGATGCCGGCGCTCGCGGGGATCGGGATCGTGCTCGGCGGCGCGCTGATCTGCGTCGCCGGCCGCGATCAGCCGCCGGAGCTGTAGCGCGGATTCAACTTGCGCGCGCGGTCGAGCGCTCGCCGCGAGGCGGCCGGATCGCTCTCGCGCAGAGCGCCCGCGAGCGTCAGCCAGGCGCGGTAGTTGTCCGGCTCTTCGCGGACGAGCGCGCGCGCCAGCATGGTCGCCTCGTCGGCGCGCCCCGCCTTCAACAGCATCGCGCCCGCCGCGAGCGGCTCGTCACTGCCGCCGCAATCGCCGCGCAGCGTCCGCAGGTCCCTGCCAAGCTCGACCTGGCCCGCACGATCGGGCTGCGCGGCGGCCGCGACCCGCTTCGCCGCCCCCTCGCAGCGATCTACATCCCGCTGCCAGCCGACGACGAGCGCGATCACGCCCGCCGCCGTCGCGACCAGCAATGGGTGTACCACGAGCTCGCGCCAGCGCTCCATGTCGCGAACGCTAGCCCACCCCCGCTATCCTGGAAACGGCCGATGGACGTACGCGCTACCTGCGAGCGCCTCGTCACCTACGACACCTCGACGGCGGACGGCATCAAGAGCGCCGCCGGCTTCGTCAAAGGCTGGCTCGAGGCGCGCGATGTCGAGGTGACGAGCGCGACGTACAAGGGCCGCCCCGTGCTGGCGGCCACGGTCGGCGCCGCCTCCGGCCCGACGATCGTGCTCCATGGCCATCTCGACGTCGTCCCGGGCCGCGCCGCGCAGTTCGTTCCCGAGATCGACGGCGACCGCATGATCGGGCGCGGGACCTACGACATGAAGGGCGGGCTCGCGGCGATGATGTGCGCGACCCGCGAGCTGGCCGGCCAGAGCGAGGCGCGCATCCACTTCCTCTGTGTCGCCGACGAGGAGTCCGACGAGCCCGGCGCGAGGGGCTCGGACTACCTCGTCGAACAGGGCTTCGGGGGCGACTTCGCGATCACCGGCGAGCCGACAGACCTGCACATCGGCGTCCAGGCCAAGGGCGTCCTGGCGCTGCGAATCATCGTCAGCGGCGTGGCCGCGCACGGCTCGACCCCATGGCTCGGCGACAACGCGGTGCTGAAGGCGATCGACGTCTTCCGCGCGATCGAGTCGCTGCCATTCGCGCGTGAGTCCTCGGACCTCTTCGACCGCCCCTCGATCAACCTCGGCCGCATCATCGGCGGCGACGCGCTCAACAAGGTCCCCGACGCCTGCGTGATCGACGTCGACATTCGCTATCTGCCCGGGCAGGACCCGGCGCAGATTCGTGAAGCGATCGGAGGGCTGCCGAGCGTCTCGGTCGAGACCGTCATCGAGCGCGGCCCCGTCCAGGTCGAGCGCTCGAATCCGTATGTCGGCGTGCTGGCGGAGGCGGTTGCTGGATCGCCGGACGAGAGCATCGCCGTCGGTCGTGACGGCGCCTCCGACGCGATCAGCTTCATCGACGCGGGTGTACCCGCGGTCGAGTTCGGCCCGGTCGGCGGAGGCCACCACGGGCCCGACGAATGGGTGTCGATCCAGTCGCTGGACCGCTACCAACGGGCGCTCGTGGAGTTCGTGCAGCTGATCCCCCGGCGCCTGGACGCCGGTGGCACTGGGAAACTCCGGATCGCTTAGGCCCAGCCGATGCCGCCCGAGAACGAATACAGAGGACCGCGCCTTTTCCGCAAGCTGTTGCTCGGCGGCGTGCTCGTGGTCGCGGCGTTCGCGGCTGCGACCGCGGTCGCAGC
>Ga0136632_10000435_pt1 | contig 12137 bp, 11 predicted proteins | sample AntDrymUQ6112106_2_FD_104670 | JGI IMG/M metagenome (GOLD analysis project Ga0136632, IMG submission 104670) | Polar desert sand microbial communities from Dry Valleys, Antarctica - metaG UQ611 (21.06) | ecosystem: Environmental > Terrestrial > Soil > Desert | place: Antarctica: Dry Valley...
CATCCAGCATGCGGGTGAGCTCGTCGTCGTCCCGTTTGCGGGTGGGCGGAAACTGGAACAGCAGCACACCGAGGTGGGGCCCGAGAAGCGCGGCCGAGCGCAGGAATTCGTCGAGGAAGTCCCGCTGGGGCCCTTCGGGTGCGATCTGTTTCACATGTGTCAGCCGGCGATGCACCTTGATGGCGTAACGGAAGTCATCCGAAGCAGAGCGCGCCCAGCGCACGTAGGTTGCGTCCGACTGACTGGTGCGAAAGGTGACGTTGATCTCGCATGCGCTGAGCCTGCTGGAGTAGTGCTCGAGCCATCTGGAGGATGGGAGGCGCGCCGGATAGAAACCGGGCGTGGCGTCATTGCTGTTGGCCCCGTTGCGGGCCTTCCATTCCGGATACGCCCACCCCGATGTCCCTATATAGAGAGCCATTGGTTGAGCGTACCCGCCGGGGGCCGGGCGATCAGCGTGGCACCATGCGCGCCTTGCGGGGCTTTGCTCCCAGAGCCTCGATGGCGGGCCGCAGAGACTGGCCCGGACCCTTGGCGACCGGCAGGAACGGATCGCCAACCGTCGTGATGCGTTCGAAGATGCTCTCGATGTTGTGGTTCTCGATGGTGTCGAGCTCGTCCCACTCGAACGGTGTCGAGACGGTGGCATTCGGCTCGGGCCGCACCGAATAGGCGGCCGCGATGTTGGCCCCCTCCCGGTTCATGTTGACGTCCAGGAACACCTTGCCGGTGCGCTTCGAGACCTCCCACTCCAATGTGGTCACGCTGGGGTCGGCTTGGTGGACCAGCTCGGAGATCGCGCCCACCACACCCCGAACCTCGTCGTAGGTGTGGGTTCCGTCGAGCGGCAGCATGATCTGGACGCCCGTTGCGCCGGAGGTCTTCGGGTAGGACCGAAGCTCCAGTCGATCCAGCAGGACTTTGACGAGCGAGGCCACGTACCTTGCTTGTTCGAAACCGGCTCCCTCCGCCGGGTCCAGGTCGAAGAACGCATAAGACGGATGGCTCTGGTCGGATCCTCGGGCGTGAAGCGGATGGAACTCGATGGCGCCGAGGTTCGCGATCCACAGCATCTCCAACGCGTCGGTGACGGTGAGGTAGTTGATGATCTTGGTATCGGAGTCCGCCGGCACCGGAAGCGTCTGCATCCAGTCCGGAGTGTGCTTCGGAGCGTTCTTTTCGTAGAAGAAGCCGCCTCCGACGCCGTTGGGCATTCGCTTCATGGTCAGCGGCCGGCATTCTAGGTGCGGCAGCATGGTGGGGGACACGTTGAAGTAGTAGGTGAGAAGGTCGCCCTTGGTGAAGCCCTCTTTGGGCCAGTAGACCTTGGGCAGGTTGGAGAGGCGCACCTCGCGCTCGCCGGCGCGGGCGATCCAGTGCTCGCCGTGCTGGACCACGGGCAGCTTGGTGGGCCAGTCTATCGTGGTCAGGGCGGCCATGGGGGCTCGATCGCGCCGTCGAGGCGCCTACTCGTCGTCGGCTGCCTGCGAGTCGGCCTTGGCTTTGATGGCATCGAGGATGGGTGCGTTCTGCAGGGTCGAGACGTCGCCGAGCTCCTGGCCGGTGGCGACGTCCCGCAGCAGGCGGCGCATGATCTTGCCCGACCGGGTCTTGGGCAGATCGTCGGTGAAGATTATCGAGTGCGGCCGGGCGAGCTTCCCGATCACTTTGGCCACGTGGGCACGCAGCTCCTGCATGAGCGCATCGTCGCCTTCGACTCCGCTCTTCACGGTGCAGAAGGCCACGATCGTCTCGCCCTCCTTCGGGTCCACACGCCCCACCACCGCGGCTTCGGCGACGTCGGGGTGGTCGACCAGCGCGGACTCGACCTCGTAGGTCGAGATGCGGTGACCGGCGATGTTCATGACGTCGTCGACCCGGCCCAGGAGCCAGTAGTAGCCGTCGTCGTCCAACTTGGCGCCGTCCCCCGGAAAGTAGACGTCGTTGCCGAAACGCTCGAAGTAGTTCTCGACGTAACGGTCGGCGTCGTTGAAGATCGTCCTGAACATCGCCGGGACGGGGCGTTTCATCACGAGGTATCCGCCTCCGCCGGGCCCCACCGGCTCACCCGACTCGTCGACGACGTCGGCGAAGCAGCCGGGGAACGGTTTTGTCGCCGATCCGGGCTTGAGTGTGGTCAGCCCCGGCAGCGCCGAGATCACGATCTGCCCGGTCTCGGTCTGCCACCAGGTGTCTACGACCGGGGTCTTGCCGCCCCCGATGAACTGCTGATACCAGATCCATGCCTCCGGGTTGATGGGCTCACCGACGCTGCCCAATACCCGCAGCGAGGAGAGGTCGTGCTTCTTCGGATAATCGACACCCCACTTCATGCAGGAGCGGATCGCAGTCGGCGCGGTGTAGAGAATTGTTGCTCGGTGGTCTTCGATGATCGACCACCATCTGTCTTTGTCGGGATGGTCCGGCGCGCCCTCATACAGGATCGACGTGCATCCATTGACGAGAGGCGCGTAGACGATGTAGGAGTGCCCGGTCACCCAGCCGATGTCCGCGGCGCACCAGTAGACATCGCTTTCGGGCTTGATGTCAAAAATATAGTGGTGCGTGGAAGCAACCCCGGTGAGGTAGCCGCCGGTTGTATGCACTATGCCCTTCGGTTTGCCGGTGGTGCCCGACGTGTAGAGGATGTAGAGGATGTCTTCGGCATCCATCGGCTCCGCAGGGCAGTCGGCAGACGCCGCCTGGACGATCTCGGAATACAGGACGTCGCGTCCTTCGACCATGGCCACGTCTTCGTCCGTGCGCTGGACCACCACGACCTTCTCGATGGACTCGGTGCCCTCGAGCGCTTCGTCGGCATTGCTCTTCAGCGGGACGACACTGCCCTTTCGGTAGCCGCCGTCGGCGGTGATCAGCACTTTGCATTCGGCGTCGTTGATTCGGTCTCGCAACGACTCGGCCGAGAACCCGCCGAAGACGACCGAGTGCGGCGCGCCGATCCGGGCACAGGCCAACATAGCCGCAGGAAGCTCGGGGATCATGGGCATGTAGATCGCCACCCTGTCCCCTTTGGCGACACCGAGATCCTTGAGCGCGTTGGCGAGACGGCAGACCTCTTCGTGCAGGTCTCGGTAGGTGACGTCGCGCGTCTCGCCCGGCTCGCCGACCCAATGGTAGGCGACTCTGTCTCCGTGCGATTCGAGGTGCCGGTCGAGGCAGTTGTAGGAGGCGTTCAGCCTGCCGCCCACGAACCACTTGTGCCACGGCGGATCCTGCTCGAGCACGGTGTCCCATGGCTCGAACCAGTCGAGTCGTTCCGCCTGAGAGGCCCACCATCCTTCGGGGTCCTCCCCGGCCTTGTCGTAGATTGCCGGGTCGTTTGCATTCGCTTGCTCTGTGAACTCCTTCGGGGGCTCGAATGTCCGCCGCTCCTGAAGCAGAGCGTCGATCGTCCTTTCGACTTCCTTCTCAGGCATCAGGTCCCTCCCGTGTCGGCCAGACCACTCAGCGTACTGCCACAATGGGGCCGTGGGAAAACTGGAAGAGCGTCTTCGAACCAGCGCCAAGCGCACGGGCGTCGTCGCCGTCAGGGGCGAGCGGGCAACGACCAGAAGCGATCATGTGGCCGGTGAGGAACCGATGGAGATCCGCGCTGGGGGGCCCGGCCAGGAGCCCGTGCCGGTGGCGGTCACCATGCGCACACCGGGAAACGACTTCGAGCTGGCCGCGGGCTTCCTGTTCACCGAAGGCTTGATAGCGCCCCAGGAGATCGTCAAGGTGAGCTACTGCGACGCGCTCGACGTCACTCAGGAGTTCAACGTCGTCACGGTCCGCCTGGACAAGCTCTTTGACCCACGCGGGCTCGCGCGCAACTTCTACGCGGCTTCGAGCTGCGGCATCTGCGGGAAGGCGTCCCTCGACCACGTCGCTCTCCGGTGTCCGGTCATCCCTCCGGGTCTGCAGGTAGGGCGTTCGCTGATCACAGAGCTGCCCCACAGGCTGCGTGAGGGCCAGAAGACCTTCACCCGGACCGGGGGCTTGCATGCAGCGGGCTTCTTCGACGCTGCAGGGGGGCCCGGCGGGCTGCGTAGGACGTGGGACGCCACAATGCGCTCGACAAGCTGATCGGCAAGATGCTGCTCGCCGGCGACTTCAACTTCTCGGAACAGATCCTGATGGTCTCCGGGCGCGCCGGATTCGAGATCGTCCAGAAGGCCGCGATGGCAGGGGTGCCGGTGGTGTGCGCGGTGTCGGCGCCTTCGAGCCTGGCGGTGGACGCGGCCGAGCGACTGGGCATCACGCTCGTGGGCTTCCTACGAGGAGACGACTTCAACATCTACGCCCATCCCGAACGCGTCGACCTAACCTCTTGAACGCCACTCGGGGCGCGCCGACTACGGTGGGCTGTGCTCGGTGTCTCCGGACAGCAGCTGCAGAGCGTGCGGGATCAGCGGCAGTACCGCCTCGAGGCTTTCCTCCATCCCCTTGGGGCTGCCCGGCAGGTTGACAATTAGGGTGCGGCGGGCCGCCCCCGCAACGGCGCGTGACAGTGCGGCCAACGGCGTCTTCTGCAGCCCTGCGGCACGCATTAACTCGGCCAGTCCCGGAGCAGGGCGTTCGATGACTGCTTGCGTCGCCTCCGGCGTCACGTCGCGCGGCCCGAATCCCGTCCCCCCGGTGGTGACGACCAAAGGAACGTTGCGGTCCACCAGGCTTCTCAGCGCTCCTTCGATGGCAGCCGAGTCATCGGGGACGACCGACCGCTCGATGACCTCGTAGTCGTTCTCCGAAAGCAGCCTGTGGGCGGCGTCACCCGATCTGTCTTCCCGGGTGCCTCGAGCCACTCCGTCGCTGACGGTCACGACTGCTGCCATGAAGGGCATCTCTGTCTCCTTTTCAGCAGAGACGAGGCAGCCCAGGCGCGTGTTGATTGCCAAACAACCTCGTCATGAGTTGTCGCTTTTCTCTGAGCGAACGTTAGTAGCAGAGGGTCGGTGCGGGCTTGTCATTCGGTCAGCACCTTGCCCAGTTCCTCGAGGCTGGCGACGTTGTGGCCCGGGAGGAACACGTCGATGTGGGGGAGCGCAGCGGCCATGCCCCGGGCAAGAGGTTGATACAAGGGGCTGCCCTTGAGCGGGTTGACCCAGATCACCCGCCACGCCAGACGCCCGAGACGAGCCATCTGCGCCGCGAGGACATCCGGATCGCCCCTGTCGAGACCATCTGAGCACAGAACCACCACGGCGCGCCGAAGCACCACATGCTGACCGTACTCATCGAGCAATCCGCGGAGCGACTCGCCTATGCGGGTGCCCCCGTCCCAGTCCTGGACCGTGGCGGCGACTTCTCCAAGCGCGGCATCCGGATCTCTGGCACCGAGCGCCCGCGTGACGCGGGTGAGACGAGTGCCGAAGCAGAACACCTCGACCTTCTGTCCTCCCGCCATGGCGGCGAAGGCGAACTGCATGAGGGCGCGGGAGTATGCCGACATCGAGCCGGACACATCGAGTATCAGGACAAGGGGCCGGGCCTTGCGGCGACGACCCTTGTAGGCGCGCCGGAACGGCTCGCCCTGAGTCCTGAGGGACGATCGAAGTGTGCGCGGAAGATCGAACCGCCGCGCTTTCACAGAGGGCCGGAGCCTGCGCGCCGTCCTCAATGGAACGCTCAACCTGAGCCGGCGAATCAACAGCGCCGCATGGTTGCGCTCTTCTTCGGTGAGGGTGTCGAACGATTTGTCCCTCAGCATCTCGGTCCCGCTTGCAACCATGCGGATGTCCGCGTCGCCGGCAGCCTCGTCGGCTTCCGCAAAACCGGCGACGGCTCCTGCGTCGGCGCCTTCGATCGTTGTTTCATCCGCCGGAGCGTGGGTGCGGTCGAGCCAATCGAACAGCGACGACATGGTCTCGTCGAGCTCCGATCGGCCGAAGTACGCCCCGAAGGCGTTATCGAACAGTTCGGCATCCTCTGGCCGTGAAATCAGCGTGGCGCGCCCCGCCCAGTACAGGCTCCTTCGATCCACGGGAGCGAGAACGCGGGTCGCGCTGCAGAAGTTGAGTATCCGGCCGGTGCCCACCGGTAGGCCGCGAGCGCGCAGCTCGCGGCCGAAGCCAACCAGGAAGGCGTAGTCATTGCCGGCCGGCATCATCCTCCACGACGTCGTCCAAGTGCCCCCGGACGTACTCGAAATCTTCGTGGTCCTTGATGACCGCCCCCAGGGTCGCCTCCGCCGCTTCACCGTCGAGGTGAGGGGTTCCGAGGAAGGCCAGGCTGTTGGACCAGTCGATGGTTTCGGCGACACCGGGGCGCTTGGCGACGTCCATGTTGCGAAGGCGCGCCACTGCTTGGGCAACCTCACGTGCAAGAGGTTCGGCGACATGCGGAGCGCGGAGCCGGACGATCTCGATCTCCCGCTCGAGCGAGGGATGGTCGATCCAGTGATAGAGGCAGCGCCGTTTCAGTGCGTCGTGGAGATCGCGCGTCCGGTTGGAGGTGATGATCACCGCGGGCGGTGCCGGAGATGCAATCCGGCCGATCTCGGGAATGGTTACCGCGAACTCGGCCAGCACCTCGAGCAGAAAGGCCTCGAATTCGTCGTCGGCCCGGTCGAGCTCGTCGATCAGCAGCACGGCCCCGGAACCGGCGCGGCAGGCGGCCAGCAGCGGCCGTTCGACCAGGAACTGGGGGCCGAAAAGATCGGTGGCTGCGGTACCTGCGGCGTCGGATGTTCTTATCGCGAGGAGTTGGCGGGAATAGTCCCACTCGTACAGGGCCTGGCTCGCGTCGATGCCTTCGTAGCACTGCAGACGGATGAGATTTCGGCCGAGCATCTCGGCCAGCACTTTGGCGACCTCGGTCTTCCCCACCCCGGCCTCGCCTTCGAGCAGCAGGGGCTTGTCCAGGGACAGGGCCAGGTAGATGGAGGTCGCGAGGCCCCGGTCGGGCAGGTAGAGGTGCTGCCGCAGCCCCACGGCGAGATCTTCGACCGATGAATAGGGGAGGGCGGTCAAGCCCTCCCCTTGCGGTGGTCGTTGCAGGTCACCGCGATATAGCTTCTTCGAGCGCGCGCCGGGTGAACACCTTGACCATCTCTTTGCGGTACTCCGACGAACCGAGTGGATCGCTTACCGGGTTGGTGCCTTCATCCGCCTGCTGTGACGCCTCGGCAGGGTCGGCGCCGCCGGCGAGCGCCTGTTCCACAGCACCCGCGCGAAGCGGCGTCTCGCCCATGCTCGTGAGCCCTATCCGAACGTCTCCGATGCTGCCGTTGTTTCTTTGCACCACGGCGGCCACGCCGACCGTGGCCCAATCTTGTGCGCGGTGATGGAACTTCTGGTACGACCAACCGTGATCGGGGACCTTGGGGACACGTATCTCTGTGAGCAGGTCCCGGGGGCCGAGCGCGGTCTCGAAGATCCCCCTGAAGAAGTCTCCCGCGGGGATGGTCCGCTCTCCCTCGGCGCTGTGGACGACCATGGTGGCATCAAGCGCCAGCAAGACGGTCGGCAGGTCGGATGCTGGGTCGCCGTGGGCAACGCTTCCTCCGATCGTGCCGCGATGACGGACCTGCGGGTCTCCGACCTCGCCTGCGGTATGCGCAACGATGGGGCATTGCCGAACCAGGTCATCGTTGTTGTGCACGTCCTCGTACACGGTGCCGGCGCCGATTGCCATGTGGTCGCCGCCATTACTCACATAGGAGAGGTCTCGGATGCGGCCGATGTCGACGAGTGCAGAAGGTGCGGCAAATCTGAGTTTCATCAACGGGAGCAGCGAATGCCCGCCGGCCAGTATCTTGGCTTCGTCGCCGAAATTGTCGAGCAGCTCGATAGCGTGCTGGGGGTTTTCGGCTACCTCGTACTCGAACGCCGATGGGATCATGATTGCCCTCCCTGTGCTTGCCGAATGGCGTTGAAGATGCGTTCGGGAGTCACCGGCTTGTCGATGTGGGTCACGCCGAGCGGCGTCAGAGCGTCGATGGTTGCGTTGACCACGGCCGGGGGAGAGGCAATCGTCCCCGCCTCGCCGACGCCCTTGACGCCGAGCCGATTGGTGCTCGAGGGAGTGACCGTGTTCGCAGTGGCGAAGGTTGGTAGCTCGGCTGCCGACGGGACCCGATAGTAGCCCATATGGCTCGTGAGCAGCGCTCCGCTTTCGTCGTAGACCGCCTCTTCGTACATTGCCTCGGCGATCCCCTGGGCAACCCCTCCGTGCACCTGCCCTTCTACGATCATCGGATTGATGAGCGTGCCGCAGTCGTCGACACCCACGTACTTCACGATCTCGGACAATCCCGTCTCGGTGTCGATCTCGATGGCGCACAGGTGGGCGCCGGCCGGGAAGGTGAAGTTGGGCGGATCGAACACGTATGTCTCGTCGAGGCCGGGCTCCATCCCCTCGGGGAGCCCGTGCGCAGTCCACGCTGACAGCGCAATCTGCGGGATCGTCTTCGACTTTTCGGGTGCGCCCTTGACCTGGAACTTGCCGTCCACCCACTCGATGTCTTCTTCGGCGACCTCGAGCTCGTGCGCGGCGATCTTCTGAGCCTTGTTCCTGATCTTGTCGGCCGCATAGTGGAGGGCGACTCCGCCAACCGAAAGGCTCCGGCTCCCGTAGGTGTCCATACCGTAGTGGGACACATGGGTGTCGCCGTGGAACACCTCGACGTCGTCGAAGTGGACCCCGAGGTCGTCGGCCACGATCTGGGACCACGAAGTCACATGGCCCTGGCCGTGTGGCGATGTCCCCGTCACCACCTCGATCTTGCCCGTCGGGCGGCACCGGATCGTCGCCGCCTCCCATCCGCCGGCGCCGTATCGTAGGGATGCGAGGACCTGCGACGGCGCAAGGCCGCACATCTCGATGTATGTGGAAATACCGATGCCTAGCTGCTTCGAGTCGCCGCGGTCACGGCGTTGTTGCTGCTCGCGACGCAGCTCGTCGTAGCCGAACATCTCCATCGCTTTGTCGAGCGATGCCTGATAGTTCCCCGAATCGAACTGCATCGTGGTCACGACCTCGGTCGCTTCTGCGAACGGAGGGAGGAAGTTCAGCCTGCGGAGCTCGGCCGGATCCTTGCCCACCTTTCGGGCAAGAGCGTCCATGATTCGCTCGACTGCGTAAGTGGCCTCGGGCCGCCCCGCCCCGCGATAGGCATCGGTGGGTGTCTTGTTGGTGAAGACGCTGGTGCATTCGAACGAATAGGCCTCGGCGCCGTAGACGCCGTGGTAGAGAAACGCACCCAGAATGGGAATGCCGGGCGTCACGAGCTGCATGTAGGCACCCATGTCCGCCTGGAGCTTGACCCGAAAGCCAAGGGTCTTGCCCTCTTCGGTGGCGGCCACCTCCATGTCTTGAATCACCGAGCGACCGTGGATCGTGGACAGGTAGTTCTCGGAGCGCTCTTCGATCCACTTGATGGGCACTCGCAGCTTCCGGGCAAGCGCGAGTGCAATTGCCTCTTCTGCGTAGACGTTGAGCTTCGATCCGAACCCCCCGCCCACTTCAGGTGCCACGACGCGCAGCTTGGACTCGGGAATGCCCATTGTCCCGCTCAGCGTCGTCTTGAGTATGTGAGGAATCTGAGTCGCGGAGTACAACGTGTACTCGCCTTGGGCAGGGACCGGATCGACCACAACTCCGCGCGGCTCGATCGCGTTGGGGATCAAGCGCGGGTGGTAGTAGCGCTCCTTCACGACCACAGGGGCTTCGGAGAAGACCTTGTCGACCTCGCCCACCTTGAAGTCCCATTCGTATGCGTCGTTGGACCCGAGGTCGTCGTGACAGACGGGCGCGCCCTCCTTCAGCGCGTCCTCGATCTCGAGGCACGCGTCGAGCGGCTCGTAGTCGACATCGACTGCCTCGATCGCATCTGCTGCGTGCTCGCGGCTGTCGGCAACGACGACCGCAACCGCGTCCCCCGCGTAGCGCGCCTTGTCCTTGGTCACGGGCCAGTGGTCGGGCATGCGCGCATCTTCGGTGGTGGGCGTGGGATAGCTGGTGGTCGAGATCGGCCACGCGCAGGGCAGCCCCGCTGCGAAGTCATCGGCAAGATCTGCCCCGCTGTAGACTGCAACTACGCCGGGCATCTCTTTGGCCCTGCTGCCGTCTACCCCGTTGACCTTCGCGTGCGCAAATGGGCTCCTGACGACCGCAAACCACAGCATTCCGGGAAACGAGATGTCGTCGACGTAGATCCCCTGTCCGTGAACGAGCTCGGGATCTTCTTTTCGTCTGAGCCCGCCCCCCACGAACTTCTCGGGGCGTTCCGCTACCTGTGTCATGCGCTCACCCCCCTCATCTCGCGTTGGCGGGCGAGCTCATCTGCTCGGCCGCAGCCTGAATCGACTTGACGATGTTCTGGTAACCGGTGCAGCGGCAGAGGTTGCCTTCGAGCCCGAGCCTCAGCGCTCTGTCGGACATGTCGGCGCCGTCTTCGATGAGACCGAGAGCTGCCATGATCATCCCGGGGGTGCAATAGCCGCACTGGAGCCCGTGGTTCTCCTGGAACGCCGCCTGAAGCGGGTGCATGGCGCCGTCCTCGGACAGGCCCTCGATCGTGAGTACGGCGCTGCCGTCCGCCTGCACCGCAAGAACCGTGCAGGACTTGACCGATTTGCCGTCCATGATGACGGTGCAAGCGCCACACGAGGTCGTGTCGCAGCCGACATTGGTCCCGGTCAGATTGAGAGTCTCCCGGAGGAAGTAGACCAGCAGCTGCCTGGGTTCTACCTCTGCCGTGTGCTCGGTGCCGTTTACCGTAACGGTGATTTGCCTCAAGCCCCCCACCTTCCTCTCCGGTCGCAGAGAGTGCTCAGACACCCAATAGGCCGGATGCGCCTTCGGTCCCTGCCGACCCCTATCCTGCCCTTGCCACCGTGACCGTAAGATAGTACGCCCAGACCTTCGACGTAGTGGGTGGCGCTAACACATGGGGGAAACCGCAGAGGTCTTATCGGCGATAAGCGCGCTCCAGGCGCAGGGGCAGCGTATGGCCCTCGCAACGATCGTCGGTGTCAAGGGGTCGACCTACCGGCGCGCCGGGGCCCGCTTGCTGGTGCCCGACGCCGGCGAGCCGGTCGGCAATCTGTCCGGAGGATGCCTCGAAGGCGAGGTCGAGGGCCTCGCACGCTCGGTGATGGCCGAGGGCAGGCCGCGTCTCGCCCTGTTCGATCTCACCGCTGACGATGAGGTGATCTGGGGATGGGGCCTGGGTTGCAACGGCGCCATCGAGGTTTTCATCGAACCGGCGGACAAGGCGGCCGAGACGGCCGAGGCGCTCCGCCTGGCGTTGGAGCAGGAGAGGCCCATCGCGGTGGCGACGGTGATCAGCTCTGACCTCGACACGGTCCCGACCGGAGCCCGGGTCCTCGCGCGTTCCGGAGAGGCAGCCGAATGGGGCGCGGGCCAAGGCTCGGGGCAAGGCGCGGTCGACGCTGCGTTGACGGAACTGGCTGTGGGGGCTCTGTCCACCGGGGTCACTGAGACTCGGACGATCTCCTGGCCCGACGGCGATGTGCGGGTGTTCGTCGAGGCGCTCCACCCGCCGATTCGTCTGTTGGTCTGCGGAGCCGGCCATGATGCAATCCCCCTTGTCGCGGCCGCATCCGCGCTGGGTTGGCGCGTCGTCGTTGCGGACGACCGCGATGCGTTTCTCGACGCCGGGCGCTTTCCCGGCGCCGGCAGGTTCCTGCGCACCGAACCCGTGGCGGTTGCCGACGCCATCGACCTCGACAGACGCACCTTCGCGGTCGTCATGAGCCACAACTACCTCCGCGACCGCGACTACCTGCGCGCGCTGCTCGGCACCGATGTGGCCTACATCGGGATGCTGGGCCCCAACGAGCGGCTCAGGCGTCTTCTCGACGACCTCGGCCGTCAAGAGGTGGTCCTTGCGGGAGTCGACTCAGCCAAGCTGCACGGACCGGCGGGCCTCGACATCGGCGCCGAAGGGCCGGAGGAGATCGCGTCTGCGATCGTGGCCGAGGTGCTCGCCGTCAGCAGGGGCCGGGGCGCCGGTTTTCTCAGGGACAGGTCGGGCCCGATTCACGACCGAGCACAAACAGACCGAGCCGCAGCCGCCGGGTGACCACAGACGGGAGAACATGATGCCATTGATCGAGACCTCTTTCGAGGTTCCCGCGGGAACGGATGAGGTGTGGGGCTACCTGTTGGAC
>Ga0136632_10000436_pt1 | contig 12128 bp, 12 predicted proteins | sample AntDrymUQ6112106_2_FD_104670 | JGI IMG/M metagenome (GOLD analysis project Ga0136632, IMG submission 104670) | Polar desert sand microbial communities from Dry Valleys, Antarctica - metaG UQ611 (21.06) | ecosystem: Environmental > Terrestrial > Soil > Desert | place: Antarctica: Dry Valley...
GCCGTTGCGCCCGTCAAGCTCGCGCTCGCGCAGGAGAAGCGCGTCACCGACCAGATCGTCGAGCTCGTCAAGCTCGCGCGCGAGGAAGGAGAGCTCGTCGGCGAGCAGTTCCTGCACTGGTTTCTGCAGGAACAGCGCGAGGAGGTCGCCTCGATGGCCGAGCTGCTTACGATCGTCGAGCGCGGGCGCGAGAACCTTCTGCACGTCGAGGAGTATCTGAGCCGCTCGGCGGGTGGCGAGAACGTGCTCGAGGCGGGAGCTCCTCCCGCTGCCGGCGGCGCGCTCTAGATCGTCGTGCGCGAGATTCATCTTCGGACCGAGCGTCGAAGCCAGCTCGTCGACATCACCCGCGACGTACGCGAGGCCGTGTCGGGTGAGGACGGGTCCGCGATCGTCGTGTACGTGCCGCATACAACGGCGGGGGTCACGATTAACGAGCATGCGGATTCAGGTGTCGCGCGCGACCACGAGACGGCACTCGAGCGCATGGTCGAGGACGGCTGGCCCTGGCAGCACCACGAGCCGGGCGAGGAGAACGCCCCGACGCATGTGCGCGCGTCGTTGATGGGATCGAGCGTCGTGGTGCCCTTGGGCGAGAAAGGCGAGCTTGCGCTCGGAACCTGGCAGGGAATCTTCTTCTGTGAGTTCGACGGGCCGCGCGAACGCTCGGTCTACGTCTCGGTGCTTCGGTAGGCCCCACACGTTTCGTCTTACGTTCATTGAGTTTGTGGCGAACCGCACGCGGGTCTGACCCTGGGCATGTCCACTGGGGACAGGGCGTCGAGTGACGAGTTCGTTCCAATCGTTCCACGGCTACGCTGGCTGGGATGGCCGCGCCCGTCCGGAGAGGTGAGGAGCTCGAGCTCCAGATCGACTCGCTCGCTTATGGCGGGAACGGCGTCTCGCGACTCAACGGGTTCGTCGTGTTCGTCCGCGGGGGGCTTCCCGGAGATCGCGTCCGCGCACGGGTGACGAAGACCAAACGCGGCTTCGCTGAAGCGACTGCCGTAGCAGTTCTCGAGCCGAGCACTGAGCGAGTCGAAGCACCCTGTCCGCACTTCGGCGTCTGCGGCGGATGCCGTTTCCAGGATCTCGATTACGCCGCGCAGGCTGCAGCGAAGGAACAGCAGGTGCGCGACTCGCTCGTCCGCATCGGGAGAATCGTCGAGGCACCGGTCGAGCCGATCGTCCCCGCTGCGTCGCTCTATCACTATCGGAACAAGCTCGAATACTCATTCACGGCCGGCGAGGACGGCATCGACCTGGGGTTCCATCGGGCGGGTCGCTGGGACGAAGTCATAGGCCTGGACGTGTGCCTGCTCACCACTGACCTCGGCAACTCCGTCCGCGAAGCGGTGCGCGACTGGGCGCGCGAGGAGAAGCTCAAGGCGTACGACCAGGCAAACGGCGAGGGCTATCTCCGCCACCTCGTGTACCGCGAGGGGCGCAACACGGGTCAGGCGCTAGCCGTGCTCGTCACCGCGCCCGGCGAGCGCTTCGAGACTGGGTACTTCGTGGACGTCCTCCGGCGTTTCCCGGAGATGCGCTCGATCCACTGGGCGGTGAACGACACGCCGGCCGAGCAGACCAACGTGCCGACGAAGCTGCTCTGGGGGGACGATGCGATCGAGGAGCAGCTCCTCGGGCTCCGCGTGCGCGTGCGTCCCGGAGCCTTCCTGCAGACGAACACCGAGATGGCCGAGCGGCTCTACGCCATCGCCGGAGAGTTCGCCGGCTTGACCGGAGTCGAGAACGTGTTCGACCTCTACTGTGGCACGGGAACCATCGGACTGTCGCTCGCCCCGCACGCAAAGATGGTCTGGGGTCTCGAGATCTCGGAGGAAGCCGTCGCCTGCGCGATCGAGAATGCTGAGCTGAACGGGATCGACAACGCCAAGTTCTTCGCGGGGAACGTGGGCCAGACCGTCGAGGAGCTCGTCGGAGAGGCGGGATCACCCGACATCGTCGTCGTCGATCCTCCACGCGCGGGACTCGCAGGCAAGGCGCTACGGCGGATGGGAGAGCTGGGCGCGGCGAGGCTCGTCTACGTTTCTTGCAACCCCACCACGCTCGCGTCGGACGTGAAGGTGCTACGAGAGGAGTACGGATACGAGCTCGTTCGCTGCCGCCCAGTCGACATGTTCCCGCACACGCCGCACGTGGAGTCGGTCTCACTCCTAGAGAAGCGCGCCTAGTAACAGTCTGTCACTTGGCCTCTCGTCCGCGGTCTGCATAAGCGCTGCGCGCCTCGCGCCAGATCAGGTCGAGATTAGGAAGCAGGAAGCCCAAACAGACGGCTGGAAGCGCGGGGAGGCCTGACGTGTCCCAGAAGTACACGAGGATCAGCGTCAGGGATAGCAGGCCGGTCATCGAGAGCCACGTGAGCGCGACTCGCAACTGAAACCGCTGTGCCGCCGCGAGGAAGAGGGCGAAGAAAACGATGTCGGGCGGCCCGATGTTCGCGGTCGAGGTCTCGCCCGGGACATGGATCGCGACGGAGATTCCGTCGAAGAGCTCTGGCTTCTCCTCCGTCACGTATTTCGTCGGTCCGAAGGCCACCGACCAGATATCGACCCACGGCACGAGGAACGCGACGATGAAGAGCCACCAGAGCGCCTCGAAGAGGGAGAGGAACCAGAACCCGAAGAGGGTGAAGCACGTCAGCTTCGATGCGTTCGCGAGCTCGCCGAAGCCGAGGAAGTGGCAACCGACCCACGCGAGCCCGGCGAGTACGGCGGCGGTCAGGAGAAGCCAATCTCTCGTGCGCGCGACGGGCAGCGCCAGCCACGCGGTCGCCATCAGCACGGGGAGGACGACGAGGCTCGCAACCAGGATCGCTCCATCCCGAGAGAGCCCGGGCAAACGAGGCGCAATCGCGCCGAACACGACAAGACCGGCGACCAGCGCCCCCAGTGCGAGCGCGCGCCGGTGACTTAGTAGGGCGGCTGCTCCGACCACCAGGGGCCGAGCGCCTTGAACGCATTCCAGAATCCGGTCTTCGCGGCCTGATCGTCGAGCGACTCGTCGATGTCTGGGGTGACGAGCGCCGCGATCGTCGGAGTGAACCGCTGCAGCTCGCCGTGAGTGCCGGAATCGATGAGGTCGGACAGTGGGAAACGAAGCTCGTTTACAAACTCGACCGAGCGCTTGCCCATGACGACCATGAGCTTCGGCTGGACGATGTGGATCTCGCGCGTTAGCCAGGCCGCGGCGTCCACGGGATCCTCGGTGCCGAATTTGAGGCAGTTCGTCCCGTAGACCGCCAGCGGGTCGACGCGGAGGCGCTGCAGAGACTTCAACACAACTTGCCCCGTACGGCCGAAGAACGCGACGCCCTCCTGGATCTCCGGGGCCTGAGGCAGGTACTTCAAGAGAAGGACATCGGCAAGCGGGTGGCCAGAGCCCACGACCGGGACACGGAGCTCGTCACCGGTCCGCGCGAGCTCGTCGCCGAGCTCGTTGATCTCGGCAATGGCCTTTTTCAGGTAGCGCTCGTAGATCTCGTCGGTGGGCAAGGCCGCTGGCACGGAGTCGAGGAGCACCTTCTCGCTTACAGGACCTTTTCCTTGACCTGGGCCACCCACTTGAGCGACTGGAGGTAGGCCAGCGACTTCGGGCGGCGCAGCACCTCGGCGGTGCGGAGCGAGAGCAGGAACTCCTCAGCGCCCTCGAATCGCCGCATGGTGACGGCGCCCGTTCCGACACCCTGCACGACGTGGGCATCGGAACCGGCGCCCTGGAGGAGCCGGTACTTGCGAGCGAAGCGGAGCGCCTCGTCGTTGAACGAGTCGCGCAGGAGCCGTGCATTGAAGACCTCGAAGACATCGATCTCCGCGAGATGGCGATGGATGGTCGCGGGATCGGGGATCGCGTGCAGCCGGTCGAAGGGATGCGGGAGGTAGACGAGCCCGCCCTGCTCCCTGATCGCCTCGATCGTGTCTGCAAACGAGAGCCCCCGTGGGATCTCCTCCTCGAGGAAGAGGCCGATCACCTCGCCCTGGCCGTCGGTCTTGACCTCTTCACCGGGAATGACGACGAGGTCGCGGTCGCCGGCGAGCTCGACCGCTTCACGCGCGCCTCCGAAGACGTTGTGATCGGTGATCGCGATCCCTCCGAGGCCGATCTCCTCCGCGTGATCGAGGAGATCGGTGACAGGGATCGAGCAGTCGTGTGACCAGTCCGTGTGCATGTGCAGGTCGACGACGATCCAGTCGCGACCCTCGAGCGGGTCGGCGCCCACGACTCCGATGGCGCGGTCGCGGCGCTTGTGAGCGAGGCGTGAGTAAAGCGTATGGAGCTCCCTGGCGACGAGATCGAAGCTCTCCCGCTCCGCGCGTCGTTGGCCTTTGGCTGCGACGCGGCTCCGGAGCTCCCTGTCCGCGGTCAGTCGTTGGACGTCCGCGGCGACGCGGTCGGGATCGTCTCCGCCGCTCGCGATCGCGGCTCCCGATGCGGCAGCCTCGAGCGCCAGCCGGGCCTCGCCCTCAGGGGCGGGGACGAAGATCGCCGCCTCCGCCAGGACGGCTGCGCGCTGCTCCGTTCGTCGCACCAGGCGGACGTGCGATCGGTCGCGAACCGAGCGTGGGATCGTTGGTCGGAATCCGAGCGGCTTGGTGTGTAGGAGCGTCAGCTCCCAGCCGGGGAGGTCGCGAAGGAGCCGTGCGACGGCTCGCGTCACGCCGCGCCCTGCAAGCTCGAGTTCGAGCGCGATCACCTGGCGCTTGTCTCCTGGGCGGAAAAGAGACGTGTCGACCCCGATGGGGACGAGCGCGTAGTCGCCCTCGAACCGCTCCTCGGCGGCGTCGGCGGTCGTCTGCGAGGTGGCGAGGAGGGCGTCGACGCGGGTGCGCAGTCGGTCTCGGCGGGAGCGCTGCGGCGGGTAGACGAGACGGTCTGGCGAGAAGAAGGTCGCGGCTGTCAGCGCGTGTGTGGTGGTGAGCGCGAGGTACGACAAGCTCGGGAGGCCGGGCTCGAATCCGTGTACGACGTCGTAGCGACCGCGTGCAAGAGCGAGTCGCAGATTCGCTCGGACTGCCACCGGAACACCCATGTTCGTGCGGCGGGAGATGGGGATCGACGGTCCGACTGCGATCACCTCCGCGTCCGTGCCTCGTTGGAGCGCACGTCGACCTGCCAGGAGATCTCGTGCGCGCGATGAGGGTGCGAGCACAGTCACCTCGTGGCCGAGCCTCCGGAGCGCAGCCGCCGTCCCCTCGATGTGCGCGTTCACCTCGTGCGGCTGCGACCACGCGAACGGCGTGACGAAGCAGATGCGCAGGCTCATCGGTTTGGCGAGTCTAGCCCGCTAGCGCTCGGGGTCGTCTTCGGGCCCAGTGCAACTTGTAACTTGGGCGCATGAGCGAGGTCACCATCAAGGCCCGCGCCAACGGTCCCTATAAGGTCGAGGGGCCGGTACGCGTGATCGATGCGGACGGGAACGAGTTCGTGCTCCCGGAAGGAAGCGCGATCGTGCTCTGCCGGTGCGGGCACTCGCGGACGAAGCCGTTCTGCGACGCGACCCACAAACGCGTGGGCTTTGTCGCCGACGACTCCGCGCCGCGAGTCCTCGAATAGCTATGCCTTCGCGGCCGCCTTCTTCCTCGAGACGGCGTTCTTCACGATGAAGCGCTCGCTCTGCTCGTGCGCCTCGTCGTCGCGGATCTGCTTCGGCGGCGACTTCATCAAGTACGCGCTCGGCGCCTCGAGCGCGCCCGAGAGGCCGTTGTTCAGGGCGAGCTTTGCGAGCCGGACGGCGTCGATCACGATTCCGGCCGAGTTCGGCGAATCCCACACCTCGAGCTTGAGCTCGAGATTGAGCGGCACGTCCCCGAAGGAGGAGCCCTCCATGCGGATGTACGCCCACTTGCGGTCGCTGAGCCACGGCACGAAGTCGGACGGGCCGACGTGGACGTTGTCCGCGCCGATGTCGTAGTCGAGCATCGACGTCACGGCGTTCGTCTTCGAGATCTTCTTCGACTCGAGCCGCTCCCGTTCCAGCATGTTGCGGAAGTCGGAGTTGCCACCGACGTTGAGCTGCATCGTGCGATCGAGGTGGACCCCGCGGTCGCCGAACAGCGTCGTCAGAACGCGGTGTGTGATCGTCGCGCCGACCTGTGACTTGATGTCGTCGCCGATGATCGGCACGCCGGCGTCCTCGAAGCGCTTCTGCCAATAGGGCTCTCGCGCAATGAAGACGGGCATGCAGTTCACCATCGCGACGCCGGCCTCGAGAATCTGCTCGGTATACCACTTGGTCGCAGCCTCGGAACCGACGGGAAGATAGTTGACGACGACGTCCGTGCCCGTTGCCTTGAGGATCCCGACGACGTCGTCCGTCTGGCCCGGCGCCTTCTCGACGACCTGCGCCATGTACTTCCCGATGCCGTCGTGAGTCATGCCGCGCGAGACCGTGATGCCGGTCCTCGGCACTGTCGCGAACTTGATCGTGTCGTTCGGCTTCGTCCAGATGGCGTCGGCGAGATCGACGCCGACCTTGCCCTTTACGACATCGAAGGCCGCGGTGAACTCGATGTCAGAGATGTGGTACCCGCCGAGGTCGACATGCATGAGCCCAGGGACGGAGTCCTCGGGCTTCGCGTCCTTGTAGTACTCGACTCCCTGGAGAAGCGAGTTGGCACAGTTGCCCACGCCGATGATCGCGACGCGCACTTTCTCTTTGGAGCGCGCGCCGTTCTTCGAGCCGTTGGTGGTGGCCATTGTTTCCTTTCGTTTGCGATTGCTCGCTGACGGGATGCCGAGTCCATCGGCGAGCGCTGCGAGGATGACGTCATTCGCGTTGGCGCCCGTGCGAGCCGCCTCAGCTTGGATCTCGTCCTTCAGCTCCTGAGGAACGCGGAGCAGAATGACAGGGCTGGAGCCTGCTAGCACTTTGCGGCGGCGGCCGCTCGGCTCGTGGGAAACACCGAAGAGCCCGGCGAGGATCCCGCTCGCCACATCGTTGAGGTTGGAGCTCTTGCGAGCCGCATCTCGAACGAGCGCATCCTTTAGCGACGGGGGCATCCTCACCAGGATGCCCGCTCTACTTGGTTTGCTAGCAGGCAAAGTGCTAGCAGGCTACAGAAAGTTTAGACCGAAGTTCGACACGCCGTCCGAGCGCTCACAAGGCTTGCTCAGCGAGCTCGCGGAGCTGACGCCGTACGAAGAGCATGCGCTGAAGCACCGTGAGCCACGTCATCGCCGCGAGCAGATAAATCGGCCATTGGAGTAATCCCCAAGGGGCGAGGCCGAGGCCGACGGAGATGAGCACGACGCGCTCCACCCGCGATCCGAAGCCGACGTCTCCTCGCAGTCCGAGCGACTCGGCCTTTGCTCGCGTGTACGAGACAAGGAAGGAGCCGGTGACCCGGCGAACGTGGCCACGAGCGCGTGCTCGTTCGAGTCCCGCATGAAGACCAACCCGATTGCCGCCAGCATCGCAGCCTCTCCCAGCCGGTCGAAGGTCGCGTCGAGGAATGCTCCGAAGACGGTTCCCTTGCTCGCAGCGCGGGCGAGCGCGCCGTCCAGGATGTCGGCCACCGATCCGACGACGAAGAGAGCGCCTCCGAGCCAGAAGAACAGCTCTTCGTTCCGCGCTTCGAAGCCGACGAGCACCGCGCCTGTGAGGCACAGGGTCACGCCGGCCAGCGTGAGCATGTCCGGGGTCAGCTTCGTCTTCGCGACGCCGCGCATCGAGCGCGCGAGGATCTCGCGTGCCGCCTCCATGTACTCCGACTTGACGCGGTCGAATTGACTGACACGCGCCGGCTCGTCGGCCGGGCGCGGGTCGTCGTCGGTCATGCGCGTTCAGAGCTCACTTCAGGGTGAACGGCCATGACGCGACGCGGCGCTGGAGTCCGCGATGCCGCGTCCTCAGTCGCGCCCATATCGCAACGGATATGGGCGCTCCCTGCGTCCTTGCCTCGCGAACTCCATCATCCGCCTCGCGCCGGGCGATCACCCTGAAGGGAGCTCAGGAGGCGCAGTCTCTGCACGCGCCGGAGCGCAAAGCCCGTGGCGATCGCGAGCAGCATCCCGGCGACGACGTCGAGCCAGTAGTGGTTCCCGGTCGAAATCACGGCGAGCGCGACCCATATCGGCCAGGCAAGCCAGAGAGCCTTGGCGAGCTTCGAGCGCACGAGTCCGAACATGACGACGCCGACGATGAACGCATCCATCGCATGCAGGCTTGGCATGGCGGCATACGGGTTCGCCCCCCACGCGATGACGCCGCTCTCGTGGTTCACGGACGAGTACTGGGCGAGGGTGTCCACGAAGCCCCACTCGGGGAACATCCGCGGCGGCGCTGTAGGCATGAAGATGTAGCCGACGAGCCCGACGAGGTTGGCAGCGATGATCCAGTTCCGGAACGCGGTAAACCGCTCGTGGCGCCGGAAGTAGACCCAGAGAAGGGCGATGCCGACGACTGCGAACTGCGATAGCCAATACGTGTACGTCGTCAGCGTCACCAGGAGCGAAGACGTATCCACCACGCGCTGCACCGCGGGCTCGAAGAGCGCTCCGAGCTCGCGTTCCTGACGGAGCACCCATTCGCCGTTCTGGAATGCGTTCGCAACGCTGCGATCCGCCGACCCACGGGCTACCTGGTACAGCGCGTAGAAGCCCATCCAGATCACGAACTGGAAGGTCAGGTGCGCCCAGCCTCTCGGCAAGCGCGACGTTCTCTCTGCGGCGAGGCTCGACACGACGCCGCGATTCTAACCGCCGCCGCGGCCCCCGCCACACCGAGGCGTCGTGCGAGGATGGAGGCGATGAAAGCCACGGTGGCGGTCGCGTGCGTCCAGGTGGAGCCTGTCGTCCTCGACCGGGATGCGACACTCGACAAGCTCGCCGAGCAGACGGCGCTCGCGGCGAGCGCGGGCGCCGAGCTCGTCGTTTTCCCCGAGACCTTCGTCTCGGTCTATCCCTCCTCGGTCTGGGCGAAGGCGCTCGCAGGTTGGTCGGATCCCCGCGCGAAGGCGGCGTTCGCGCAGCTTTTCGAGTCAGCCGTGGAGATCCCGGGCCGGGCTGCCGATCGGCTCGGCGAGATCGCGCGGGACCACTCCGTCTGGCTCGTGACGGGCGTGAACGAGGTCGACCCGACCCGGAACGGAACCGTCTACAACTCGCTCCTCTATCACGCCCCGGACGGCTCGCTCGCCCTGAAGCATCGCAAGCTCGTCCCCACGAACCATGAACGGCTCGTCTGGGGACAGGGCGACGGGGGAGGACTGCGTGCGCTCGAGACGCCGCTCGGACGGATCGGCGGCCTCATCTGCTGGGAGAACTACATGCCACTGGCCCGGTTCTCGCTCTATGAGTCAGGCGTGGAGATCTACCTCGCGTCCACAGCGGACGACGCCGACGCGTGGCAGGCGACCCTCGTGCACATCGCGCGCGAGTCGCGGGCGTACGTCGTCGCTCCCTGCCACTTCCAGCGCGCGGCGGCATACCCGGAGAGCTTCCCGCTTCGCGAGCTCTTGGACGGGTACGACGTAATCGGCCGCGGCGGAAGCGCCATCCTCGCTCCCGACGGCTCGTACCTGGCGGGGCCTCTGTACGACGAGGAGGGGATCCTGTACGCGGAGCTCGACGCAGCCCGCCTGCACGAAGAGCGACAGCGCTTCGATCCAGCGGGTCACTACCACCGCCCGGACATTCTCCGGCTCGAGGTCACGCCGAATCAGAGCAGCTGATCGACTCAGGAGTAAACTCGACTTGAGCTGATCATCGTCGACACGGCATCCTTGCAAGATGCTTGATCGGGAATTCACGGCGGGCCGGATGACGGCCACGACACGGCGCCGGATCGCCACCCTCCCTCGCCGTCCAGGCTTACCAGCCTGCACGACGAGTGAGTGCGTCGCCCGGCTTGGTCGTGACCGCCCCCGGCGGCGCGTCAACTCCCGATCAAGCATCTAGATGGCGACGCGTCGGGACGCGCGGGTTTGGCTTGCCCTGGTCACGGTCTACATCGTCTGGGGCTCGACCTTCATCGCACTCGCGATTGCTGTGCGCGACCTCCCGCCGCTGCTCGCGATGTCCACTCGGCACCTCCTCGCGGGTACTGCGCTCTTGGCGTTCGCCTTGCCCCGTGGCGACCGTGGAGGAGATCGGATCGGCTGGGCGCAGGTGCGTGCAGGCCTCGTCTTCGGGGGCTTCCTCTTTCTCCTCAGCCACGGCGGGCTGGCGTGGGCACAGCAGACCGTTCCCGCAGGGGTGGCGGCGCTGCTCGCCGGAAGCATTCCGATCTGGATGGCGCTCATCGACCGGGTGGCCTTCGGGCGGAGGCTGCACCCGTCCGCGTACGCGGGCTTCGTACTCGGCTTCGTCGGGCTCGCGTTCCTGGTCGACCCGTTCGGAGAAGGATCCGTCGACCGGCTGGGCGCGGTCGTCGTTATCCTCGGCGCTCTCGCCTGGGCTGCGGGCTCGCTCTACTCGCGCGGCGCCGCGTTGCCCAAGCGTCCGCTGGTCGCAGCCGGGCTCGGATCGCTTTGCGGCGGTGTCCTGCTCTTCGTCGCCTCGAGCGCGACCGGAGAGCTGGGCGAGGCGCGGTTCACGCTGGACGCTCTGCTCGCGGTCGGCTACCTCATCGTCATCGGGACCTTCGTCGGGTTCACTGCATATGTGTGGCTGCTCCGTGTCGCTCCGATCTCGCTCGTCGCCACGTACGCCTACGTGAACCCGATCGTCGCGGTCTTCCTCGGCTGGATACTCCTCGGGGAGGAGATCACGCTGCAGATGGCGATTGCGGGCTCGGCGGTGGTGGTTGCCGTTGCGCTGATCGTGCGGGCGAGCGGCACTGCGCTCGAGCCCGGGCGTGGCGTGCTGAGACGGGGACGGCCGGTCCCCGTCGAATCGAGCGCCTAGCCGAACGGCCTCAGCCGCCGATGTACGACATCTCGACCTTGCGCAGGCGGCCGGTTTCCTGGGTGCGGAGCTCCGAATAGCGATCGGTGCGGCGCTCCCAGACGGCGCGGATCGTGTCCTCGACCTCCGTGTCGCCCGCGCCGGAGCGCAGGATCGCCCGCAGGTCGTGGCCGCGCAGCGCGAAGAGACAGGTGTAGAGCTTCCCGTCCGCCGAGATGCGCGCGCGGGTGCAGTCACCGCAGAAGGGCTGGGTCACCGAGGCGATGACGCCGATCTCGCCGGCTCCGTCCCGATACCGATAGCGCTCCGCGACCTCTCCTCGATATGAGGCCTCTAGAGGCTCGAGCGGGAACTCGGCGCCGATCGAAGCGACGATCTCGGCCGCCGGCACGACGTCGTCCGTGCGCCAGCCGTTCGTGGCGCCGACGTCCATGTACTCGATGAAGCGCACGGGATGTCCTGTTCCACGGAAGCGCCTCGCGATGTCGAGGACGGAGCCGTCGTTCAGGCCGCGCTTGACGACGACGTTCACCTTCACCGGCAGTCCTGCTTCGGCCGCCGCGTCGATGCCGGCGAGCACGCGCGCGACTGGAAAGTCGACATCGTTCATGGCCCGGAAGACTTCGTCGTCGAGCGAGTCGAGGCTGACCGTGACGCGCGTAAGCCCCGCGTCCGCGAGCGCCTGCGCTTTCTGGGCGAGCAGCGCGGCGTTCGTGGTCAGCGTGAGGTCGAGATCGCCGATTGCGGCGAGGCGTTCGATTAGCACCTCCAGATCCCGTCGGAGCAGTGGCTCTCCGCCGGTGATGCGGAGCTTCTGCACGCCGAGGCCGACGAAGACGCGAGCGACGCGCTCGATCTCCTCGAAGCTCAGGAGCTCGCGTCGGGGGAGGAAGCGGTAGTCGCGGCCGAATACCTCCTTCGGCATGCAGTAGACGCACCGGAAGTTGCAACGGTCGGTGACCGAGATGCGGAGGTCGCGGAGCGGGCGCGCGAGCGTGTCGAGGACTTCCACCGGGGACAGGGTAGACGTTGGGTCGCCGTTTACGGCGATCTAGAAACGGGGAAGCTCGCGTCGATCAAACCTCCCCGAAAGGAGAAACCGTGGATTCGGACCGCATCGAAGGAAAGGCCAAGGAAGTCGAGGGCACGATCACGGGCGATGAGAGCCGTGAGGCCGAGGGCAAGGCCCAGGGCAACTGGGGCGAGACCAAGGACAAAGCCGACGACGCCTGGGACGGGGCCAAGGACAAGGCCGACGACGC
>Ga0136632_10000437_pt1 | contig 12102 bp, 14 predicted proteins | sample AntDrymUQ6112106_2_FD_104670 | JGI IMG/M metagenome (GOLD analysis project Ga0136632, IMG submission 104670) | Polar desert sand microbial communities from Dry Valleys, Antarctica - metaG UQ611 (21.06) | ecosystem: Environmental > Terrestrial > Soil > Desert | place: Antarctica: Dry Valley...
CGGCCGCGTCGCTCGTGAAGTCGAAGAGCCCGGCCGGCGTGTAGACGTTGGTGTTGAACGTGTGCGCGATCGGTGCGAGCGAGCGCCAGCCGTGCGCGTCGAACACGGCGCCGTACGGCGCCGCCTTCGAGCTGACGACCTTCCTCGCACTGGCGATGAACTCGTCCCACGTCCTCGGCGTCTTGTTCGGGTCGAGATCGGCCTTCTCGACGAGCTCGCCGTTCCAGGCCTGGATGATGATGTCGAGCAGGAACGGGAACGACCAGATGTGCCCCTGGTAAGTCGCCTCCGCTCGGATCGACGGGATCAGGTCGTTGAGCACCGACTTCGGTATGTACTTGTCCCACGGCTCGATGGTGCCCGAGGCGATCAGGGCGGCCATCTCGACGAACGGCGTCATGCCGACGTACACGTCCCAGGTGCTCTTCTTCCTCTTCGCCTCGGCCACGAACCGGTCGATCCCGAAGCCCTGGACCGGCGCGATCTTCGCTTCGAGGTTGTGCCTCCTGTCGTACTCCTTGTTCAGCTTCGACGGGATCATGGGATACAGCCCGTAGATCCACTGGTAGAAGGTCGGCGTCAGCGGCCGCGCCTGCATCCCGGCGAGCGCGGTGCCCGCGCCGAAGAGCGCGGAGATGCCGTAGATCCCTGCGCTCGCTGCAGCGCCTCGCTTCAGCACTTCCGCGCGCGTCAGTCCACCCTCGAGCTCCTCGTCGAGGAGCTCCTCGAACACGTCCCGGTCGTCCATGGTGATCCCGCTCCCTTCGCTAGGCAGAAAGCGAGCCGAACTTAACATGGTCGGAGGATGTAATGCAAGTATGTTGTAATGACAACTTCTCCAGTGCATACTCTTCCCCCGTGAGCACGGTCACAGGCGTACCAGCGTCCGTCACGTTCGACCGTGTGACGAAGGTCTACGACAGCGTCACGGCGCTCAGCGACTTCTCGCTCGACGTCGCGGCGGGCGAGTTCATGGTCTTCGTCGGCCCGTCCGGCTGCGGCAAGACAACGGCGCTGCGGATGGTGGCCGGCCTCGAGGAGATCACCGCCGGCGAGATCTCGATCGGCGACGACACCGTCAACGAGCTCGACCCTCGCCGGCGCGACGTCGCGATGGTGTTCCAGAACTACGCGCTCTACCCGCACATGACGGTGTTCGAGAACATCGCCTTCGGCCTGCGCGCGCGCCGCGCGCCGAAGGCGGAGATCCGCCGCCGCGTGGAGAGCGCGAGCCGTGCGCTCGGCCTGGCCGAGCTACTCGAGCGGAAGCCGCGCCAGCTCTCCGGCGGCCAGCGCCAGCGCGTCGCCATGGGGCGCGCGATCGTGCGGGCACCGAAAGTCTTTCTGATGGACGAGCCGCTGTCGAACCTCGACGCGCGCTTGCGCGTGCAGATGCGCGCGGAGGTCGCGCGCGTGCAGCGAGAGCTGGGCGTGACGACGATCTACGTGACGCACGACCAAGTCGAGGCGATGACGATGGGCGACCGCGTCGCCGTCATGCGCGGCGGCGTGCTGCAGCAGACGGACGATCCGCAGGTGGTCTTCGACCGGCCGGCGAACCTCTTCGTGGCGAGCTTCATCGGCAGTCCGCCGATGAACCTCGTACAGGCGCAGGTTGCGGAGAGCGGCGACGGCCTCGCCGTGAGGGCCGGCGAGCAGGAAATCCCGATCCCCGCCGAGATGGTGGCGGAGCGGCCCGGCCTCCGCGCGCACGTCGGACGCACCGTCGGCCTCGGGATCCGGCCGGAGCACCTCCGTGAGGCCAACGGCGACGGCCGCGCGCGCCTCCGCGGCACCGTGCGCGCGACGGAAGCACTCGGCTCCGAGTTCCTCGTCCATCTCGAGGTCGCAGCCGAGCCGGTGCTCACCGAGGAGGTGCGCGAGGTCGCCGGGGACGTCGACGCCGCAGCGCTCCAGCGGCTGGAATCGGAGGCGATGGAGCGGCGCACGCTGCTGATCGCGCGACTCGAGACGCAACGCCGCCCGACGGTCGACGACGCCATCGAGGTCGGCGTCGACACCCGGCGGCTCCACTTCTTCGACCTCGACAGCGGGATCGCGATCTACGACCTGACGTGAGCGTCCTCACGGTCGGCGAGACGATGGCGCTCCTCGACCCGCTGGAGGAGGGGACGCTACGGCTCGGGATGCCGCTGACGCTGCGCTTCGCGGGCGCCGAGTCCAACTTCGCGATCGCGCTCGCTCGCCTCGGGATCGACGTCACGTGGGTGTCGAGGCTCGGCCGCGACCCGTTCGGCGACATGATCCTCGCCGCCGTCGCCGACGAGGGCGTCGAGACGCGCTGGGTGCAGCGCGACGACGCGCCCACGGGCCTCTTCTGCAAGTGGCGGTCGGGCGGGCGAAGCCACGTCGCCTACCGCCGTGCCGGCTCGGCGGCGTCACGCCTGCGTGTGGGCGGCGTGCCGGACGAGGCGCTCGACGGCGTGCGGCTCGTCCACCTGACCGGGATCACGATGGCGATCTCGGAGACCGCCCGCGAGCTCGTGCTGGACGTCGCGCGGCGCGCCAAGGCGCGAGGCGCGACCGTCGTCTTCGACCCGAACTTCCGCCCCGCGCTGCCGGACACCCCGGAGGCGGCGGCGGCGCGGCAGCGGCCTGTCCTCGAGCACGTCGACTGGTACCTCTGCGGCGAGGGCGAGGCGGAGCTCCTCTGGCCCGGCAGCGAGATTCCGGTTCCGTCCGTGATCCGCGTCGGCGCGAGAGGCGCGATCATCGACGGCGTCGAGGTGCCGCCGCCGAGGACGGCATCGGTCGTCGACGAGGTCGGCGCGGGCGACGCTTTCGCCGCGGGCTTCGCTTACGGCCTCCTCCACGGATGGGGCCCCGCGGAGAGCGCACGGGCCGGCAACGTCATCGCGGCGGGCGCGCTCGCGGGTACCGGCGACTGGGAGACGCTGCCCCGCCTCGAGGACGTGCGGGCCGAGCTCGTGAGAAGCTGAGGCGCCACCACGCACGCCGGCGGATGCTGCAACACAGGTCAGGTTCGATCCACCAGCGACGCTCTGGAGCACGCCAAAGGAGGGACAGTGAAGCGTTTCGTTACAGCCCCAGGAGCGCCTCCGCCAGGAGGTCCATACTCACACGCGGTCGCCGCGCATGGCGGGCTCGTGTTCCTCGCCGGCCAAGGGCCGACGAATCCGGTGACGGGCAAGATTCCCGCTGGCTTCGAAGCTCAAGCGCGACAAACGCTGAAGAATCTCGCCACGGTCGCCGAAGCCGCCGGCGGCAGTTTGCGCGACGCGATCCGCGTCGGGGTGTTCATGAGCGACATGTCGAACTTCCCGGCGTTCAACGCTGTCTACTCCGAGTTCTTCGAGCCGCCCTATCCGGCTCGGACGACGATCCAGTCGAACCTCCCGGGCTTCGAGATCGAGATCGACGCGGTGCTCGCGCATGCCGAATAACAGTCGCGTGGAGCGTCGACGTAGCAGTCGGAGTCAAGAGAATTGCTCTTCTCTCCATGGTCGGTCCGCGTACGCGTGCGCGTACAAGCACGTCTCCGCTCCCGGCATTCGCGTTCGGTTGGTTGCCACGCCGAATCCTGCAGGGAACTTCTGTCTATTGCATTTCGCTGCCGGCTGATGAGCTGGACTTTTAATCCCATGGCCGTGGGGCATCGCCGCCCGTTTGACGTCGGCGACCGCTGGCGGAATGCGGCTGCAGCCGGACGAGGTCTTTGAGAATCCCGTCGCCCGTGATCGCGGCACGGTCCTCGAGCCGCCCTGGCAAACCCCGAGGGCCGCTTGACCGTTGAGCTGACCGCGCTCGTCGGCGCGCGCGTCGTCGGCGAGCACCGCCATCCCGCTCTTGTTGAGCGCTTCCACCGTGCTCGGGGATGAGCTGACCGTAAAGCGCGCCGGGCAGACGAACATCCCGCGCGATGGCGAGACAAGCCGTCTGCGGCGACGTTTGGGACAAAGTTCCTGCTTCGTTGTCGTAAATGACAACTACGACTGCACGTTTGCAGGACTTCCCAGAGGGTACGTTCCAAGAAGTCTGCTGAAGCGGGATTGCTCCCCTCGGGCGCGTCCTTAGTCACACCTGCTCAGCGGTAGAAGTGTCAGCCGGGACAGGCGGACGGCCTCAGTGCAGCGTCGTCAGGGCTTCGTGCGCGCGACCGACGAACATCTGGAAGGACGGCTGAGGGGAGGCCCCTGCTTCGACGATCTCTGTGACCAGCCGGAGCTCTTCTTCATCGACGTGCAGGTTGATCGCCGCATCTCGTGCTCGGAGAGCGCCGTTCACCATCTCGACGACCTCAGCGTTGCGGTAGCTGACCTCGAAACCGCCTACCTTCTTGAGCGTCTCCGGGCGATGGTGGCGGAACCATTCCAGGACGGATGGCCAGTGCCACAGCCGCGTCTTCGCGTCGACGTAGTGAATCGGTGCGGGGAAGCCACCAGGGCCGCGCCCGCCCTTTGCGTACAGCCGAACGACCTCTCTTGAAAGGCCGAGCCGCTCACCGATGGTCACAAGCGAGACGAAGCTGTCGGGCTCGATGCGCACGATGGACGCGCCCGGCACAGCCGTGATGATGTCCTGCACCGCGCTGGCCACCGCCCCCGTGAAGGTGGGCGCCTCCCGATCGAACTCCGCGAACGGCACTCCGTCGATCACGCCGAACAAGGCGTCGTCGCAGCCGGCTTCAACCAGCGCGTCAAACGTGTCGTCGTCTTCGACGTCGATGTTCGCTAGTAGGAGCTTGAAGTTGTGGTCTGCGATCGTCATGGCTGGTTGAGGTTGTGGGAGCACCTGGCTACCGTCTCCCGGATGCGCTTGGCATGGGTCATCGGGTTCCGGGGTGTGGAGTTGATCGACAGGCTGCAACCCTGGCCGCAAGCTCGCTTGCCCCAACGGTGGCCGCTTCTACTCGTGCTCGGTTGCACTGTCCATCCCGCCTTCTTCGCGTCCGCGAGCTCCTTCCGGATGTCTTTCTGAGGGTGTTGATCCTTGGCCAAGGATAGAACGAGTGTTGGAGGTTGTCAACGTTTTCTTGCAATTTCTTGCAAGACCGCGTCAGAAGGGGATCGGGAGATCTTCCGACGGCGGTTGTGCGGCCTCCTTCAATAGCTGATGGAAGAGGCCGAACTGCTGGGTTCTCGAGAGAGCCGGCCAGTGGGGATGGAGCGCGCGGCGGCTCTTGTAGTCGGCGGTCGTCGGCCGCACGGTCGGCGGCTTGGCGGCCAGGTACCCGCGGAAGGCGGCGAGCACGAGCGGCTTCGTCCAGTAGTCGCGTCGGTTGCGCGGGGCGGCGCCGGGGATCTCCGCCGGCGGGTTCACGTACTCGAGAGGCTGGCTCTTCGGCCAGTATTCGCTGGGCATCGACGACCCGCGCTCCGCTCGGAGCTTGGCAGCGGCCGCGAGCTCGGTTGACCACTTGCCGCCCTTCTTCTTGAGAGCGAGCGCGAAGTCGAACTCAGCCGCGAACTCGTCCAGCTGGTTGTAGCTGCACAGATAGCCGGTCGCCTCGATGAACTGGTCGATCGCCTTCGGTAGCGGAAGCCCTGTTGTTAGCCCTCCCCTCTCCGGCGGCGCCAAGCCGGCGAGCTGGCATGCCTTCGCCCAGCTGCCACAAAAGACGCTGATCTGCGAGCGTGATGGCAGCGTCTCGATCGCGAGGCCGCCGTGTTTCCAGCGATGCGCGTCACGGGAGATCAGCAGATCGCGCGTCCACTGATACTCGATGTCGCTGAGAGAGTCCGCGCCCCGCTCGCGTGCGACCTTGTTCAGGGCGTAGTGGATCCAGCGGTTATCGAGATGCCAGGCCGGTTCCTCTCGCTCGGCGGCCTCCTGGGCCCGCGTGGGGCTGCGCGTAGGATCGCAGACGAGCTCGAGCAGCGCGGGCCAGCCCGTGCGTAGGCGCGTGCAGATCTGCCGGGCACTCGGGCAGTCAGGGATGCCGAGACTCGGACGGGCCGCATCGAACTCGCGCTGAGTAACGAGCTCCGGCTCTCGCGGACGCAGGCGCTGAACAGCGTCACGTACGACGTCGTACAGCTCGTGGTTGCCGTAGCGCGTGCGGAACCTCGAGTGCACGATCGCGTTCGGGTCTCTCGCCACTGCCCTCGATGTAGCACACCGCGCCGCGAGTCAGCGGACGCCCATGGCTAGCTGAGAGGCCGAGCGATCTGCGCGAGTGGGGATTTTCAGCGGCTCGCTGGCGCTTCGGCTGTTACGCCCTGAGACTCCCGGCGTGGCGCGGGAAGTAAGCAAGCTGCCGGTAAGCCAGCAAGCCCGGCTGCTCGAGCTCGAGCGGGTTGTCGACGGCGGCCTCGACACGTTCCTTGAGGTGGCCCGTGCGCTCGTCGAGATCCGTGAGCAACGCCTGTACCGAGCCACGCATCCGAGCTTCGAGCGTTACGTCGAGGAGCGATTCGCGTTGGCGAAGCGAACCGCTTACGGCTACATCGAGGCGGCTGGGGTGCAGGCGAACCTCGCTGTGAGAGTGCCTGCGCAGGCACTCTCACTCTCGCAGCTGCGGGCGCTCGCGCCGCTCGACCCCGAAGCGCAGCGTCAGCTCGCCCAGCTGATTCAGGGCCTGACGCTCACCGAGGCGCGGCGGGTGATCCGTGACTGGAGAGCTGCCCAGCGAGCCGAGCAGCCGGCGGGCGCGATGCCGCCGCTGCCGAGCGGGACGTTCCGGACGATCGTCGCTGATCCGCCGTGGCGCTATCAGGGAAACGATCGCGGCGAAGGGCTCGCCGCTGATCAGTACTCAACCCTCGCCCTCGAGGAGATCCAGGCGCTCCAGGTCAGCGAGGTCGCGGCGCCGGACAGTCATCTCTACCTGTGGGCACCCGTGACGAAGGTGCCGGACGCGCTCGAGGTCTGCGCTGCCTGGGGCTTCCGCTACGTCGCGCTACTGACCTGGGTGAAGCCGGGCCTCGGACTCGGACGCTGGTGGCGCTTCTCGACCGAGCACGTCGTCTTCGGCGTCCGCGGCTCGCTGCCGACCAGGCCGAACCTCCGCAATTACTTCGAGGCGCCACGCGGGCGGCACAGCGCGAAGCCGGACGCGTTCTACGAGCTGGTCGAGCAGGCATCGCCGGGCCCCTACCTGGAGCTGTTTGCTCGCGGCAGCCGAGAGGACTGGACGGGCTGGGGGTTGGAGGCGGAAAGATGATCAGCCGAGATCGTGCACTCGATCTAGTCAGTCAGGCGCGGGCCTTGTCCGGCGTCGTCAGGGCTCTCGAAGCGGATCTCCGCTCCCTCATCAATATCGTCGAGCTCGGGAAGGCCGAGAGCGAGAAGACGATCGATCGCGTTCTCGAGCGGCGGGAGGTCTTTCGAGATCGTCTTCAGTATCCGCTCCATTGATACCCGGAAGTAGGCGTGAGCGATGAAGTCGCGCTGGCCGGCGATCTTAGCCCAGGGAATATCCGGCTCCCTGTTCTTCAGGCCCGCTGACATGTTCTTCACGGCTTCGCCGATGACGATCAACTGGAAGAGGAGCGCGTCGTGGAGTAGCTTCGCGTTCGGCCCGTCAGGCTCTACCCATGGGCTTGCCTGATGCTGTTTGATGGCGATGATTGCCGCCTTGACATCATGAAGACGATCCGGGTCGTGGCGACTCACAGCGGCACTCCTTCACGCAAGGCGGCGTCTAGCACGTGCGGCTTCAGCACGTCCGTGGTCGCGACATCCACGGACTCACCGAGGATCTCACTGATCTCCATCTGCAAGCCGATCAGATCGAGCAAAGAGCTTTCCGGGGACAACTCGACGAGTAGGTCGATGTCACTACCAGGCCGTTCCTCGCCACGAGCGACGCTGCCAAAGACACGCGCATTGCTTGCCCCTTGACGGCGGAGCGCCTCAAGAAGGGCGGGGCGACATCGCCGCAGCTTTGCCGCGAGCGGCCCGTTCTGCCCGCGTACGCTGCTGACCGGAACAGCGCCGTCCGCGAGAGGCACAGCCTGCAGCGCCAATCCTCGCCCGCAGGCACGTAGGAGGCGCTCGAGAGTCGGCAGCGTTGGAGTCTCCAGGCCGCGTTCGTAACGGGCTACCGCCGGCTGTGAAGTGCCGGCACGCTCCGCGACGTCAGCTTGGCTGAGACCAGCCTCCAGGCGTGCGGTCTTGATGAGTGTGCCGGTCGATTCAGCCATACCGAAATCAGTATAGCAACCAAGCGGCATATGGTTGGCGAACTTCGCCTCGGGATCGGCCAAAAATTCGAATCCGTAGATCCGCCGGGCCGGGAGTATGGTCGCTGCGCCCTATCGTGTAGGTCATCGACATCAGGCTTCTGCTTGAGCCGCGCGCTCTACTGATCGCGGGCTCTTGATCGAGTAGCCGGGCACGTTCCTCCCTCTCGAGCGAAAGCTCCGAGCTGGCGGAGCTTCAACTTCAGACGGCAGTCAAGACGGCTCTCGCGAGTCGCCTCTCAACCCACCTTCCAAGGAGGAATCACAACGGCCCTACGCCACTTGATCCACCTGCTCGACAGGCCGCCAAGCCCGCCCAGGGCGGCGCCAGCCATGGCTGATTTCGGACCCGCTACTTACAGAGTGATGAGTCGCACCCGCCCCATTCAAAGCCGTTGCCCAGAGCCGACGTACGGCGGGAGGCGCCATGGGCATGACGGAGGGCGGTACTCAGAAAAGATGGGCCGCGTAACCTTCCCGCCTCGCGCTCGGAGCCACGCGTGAGCCCGGTTACGCTCGCAGCAGCACAACGGCAGGCGCCGGCGTCGAGACGCACGCGCAAACAGCAGGAGCAGCTGCCTGAGTTCCTGCCGCAGGCGTGCGAGTTCAGCGACGATCCGAACTTCCAGAATGAGCTCTGGATGATCGAGGCGATCAAGCGTGAGCTGACAACGCCGTAGGGAGACGGAATCTGGGACGAAGTACGCGACGCCACGACCGTCCACTGTGATGAGGGCCGCCCGCGTACGCCCGGAGACTGGGCGCTTCTTTACACGGGCGGCTACGTGATGAGCGCGGAACCGCGGATGACGAAGTTCTATGAGGGCCACGGCAACCGTGACCTCTGGCTGTCCGCCGGCTTCCAGGCGCCGCTCTCCTACAACTCGATGTACCTGCGCTTCTGCGAGCTCGAGGAGCAGCGCTACACGGATGCCCTCGATCGCGCCGCCGACAAGCTGGTCCAGATCGCTCGCGAGCAAGAGCCGCGCATCGGCCAGGTCGTGCACGTCGACGCGACCGCCTTCCACAGCCGCGCGGTTCTGCATCACGACTGTCCGGACGCAGCAACCTGCGCGGCAGCCGGGGGACGCGTGCCCTCCACGGTTCGCGTCGCATCCGAGGAGCTCGTTAAGACGAAGCGCCGCGAGGAGGCTCAGGAGCCGCCGACCGAAGGACGCTTCGCTTCGGAGGCGCTGAAACCGGCGAGGAAGCAGGCGGGCCGCTACAAGAACTACGTCCAGCTCTCGAATGGGCATCGCTACGGCTCCGTGGATCCGGACGCCGGCTGCCGAATGTACGCGCACCCTGACGGCTCGACGAAGGCCGCGTGGATTGGCGGCTTCGATGTCGGCGCAGTCGATGGCTTCACGGGCGGCCTCCTCACTGATCTCGTGATCCCAGCGAACCGTCAGGAACTCAAGGCCTTCCCGGCGCTGCTACGGCGGCTCGAGCGCACTCTCGGCGCCCGCCCGCAGGCGATCACAGCTGATCGCGGCTACTCATTCGAGCGTGCGTTCGAGGTCTGCACGAGACGCGAGATCACCGCTGCCTTTGCCTTCAGGGTGCCGCACTGGAGCGTTGAGCGCGAGGACATTTGCTGCGAGGCCTTCGACGAGCACGGCGTGCCGCGCTGCAAGTTCTGTGGCGGCCCCGGCAGCCAGGAAGCGGCGCGCTGCGGGATGCAGTACCCGAACGGCAAGCCGCGGCTCCACTTCCGCTGTATCTCCGGCGAGACGCCTGACTGCATCACAGTCCGCCAGTCAATCGACCCGGCGGCCCACAAGTACGGCTGGCGCGCTCTGCTGCCGCTCTCGCGGCTCGGCGAGCGCTATCACGCGTTGCGGGCCGCTCATCAGCACTTCGAGGCGACCTGGGGCTTTCAGCGCGAGCGCTACGGGCGGATCGGCGACAACGAGGCCGGCAAGCTGCAGAGACTCGGGCTTGGCGCCCAGCGCCTGCGCGCAGCAGCCGCCCGCTTCCTTGAGTGGTTCCGAATCTGCCTGCGTCACGGCTGGATCGGCGACTACGCCCGTCGGAACGACAGGGATCCAATCAGCCGCCGCGGCGATCGCCGGCTGAAGACGATGCTGCGCAAACGCCGCGACCGCGGGCTCAACCTCCCTTACGGAAAGGCTGCTCACGCGCTCGGGCTCGCGGCCTCGCCCGACCTACCGCCGAAGCTGAAGCTACCTCGCAAGGGAGCTCCGAAGAAGGCGCGTGGCCGGGGTTCGCCGGGCAAGCCGCCGGCGCGACTCGCGTCGATTTAGACGCAGCCTCGCCCGAAAACCGTGCGATTCGCTAGCCGCCCCGGAAAGGCGGCTTAGCCTTGCCCGCGCTCCGGAAGGTTGTGGGTTCGAGCCTCCCTGCAGGGGAAACGTAAGGCTCTGAGAGCGTCGGAGCCTACGAAGAGATGACCAAAGCGGCGCCGCCTGCGTTGTCAGAACGGACGACGTGACTTCTTGAAATCGAACTTGAAACAGCTGCAGAGCGGATGAAGGGACTCGAACCCTCGACCTTCTGCATGGCAAGCAGACGCTCTAGCCAACTGAGCTACATCCGCGCGGCGGCCAGTATAGCCGCGCCGGTCTCAGTCCAGGGCGTCCAGGGCCTCGTTGACCAGCCTGTCCGCGAGCTCGTTGTGCTCCCGCCGGACGGCACGATAGGTGACCCGTCCCAGCTTCCGCTCCAGCGCATCGGCGTCGAGCGCGAGCTCCCGCAGCGCTTCGTTCTTGACGCGGTACTCCCCCTGCATCTGCTTGACGAGGAGCTCGGAGTCGGAGACGACCTCGACCTCGGTCAGGCCCAGCTCGACCGCCTTCGCCAGCCCAGCTACGAGCGCCCGGTACTCGGCGACGTTGTTCGTCGCCACACCGATCGCCACGCCGCGGGCATCGAGCACGGTGCCGTCCTCCGCCTCCAGCACATAGCCGTACGCAGCCGGGCCGGGATTTCCCCGGGCGCCCCCGTCGGTGAAGAGCCGCCCCTTCACAGCTCGTGGAGCGGGTAGAGGTCGAAGGCAACCTCCTCGTAAGGGTGGGCCGCTCGAAGCGCGTCGACGACCGCCTCCAGCCGTTCCTGCGGAACGACGACCTCGACCCGGTACTCCGGCACATGCTCCTCCTCCCCCGCCCGGCCAACCGCCGGGTCGGCGCCCTCGCCGGCGAGGAACGTTCCCGTCCCGACGGTGTACCAGGAGCAGCGCTCGTAGTCGCCGATGCGGCCGGCGCCTGCGGCGAAGCAGGCCTCCCGCGTCGCGTCGCGAGCGTCCTCGGGGACGAAGTACACGAGCTTGAAGCTCACGTTTGCCCGCGGCCGTGCCCGGGAACCCGGCCGACGTGGCAACCGTCACCGTTCAGCCCCGGCCCACCCCCGAGGAGCGTGCCGACACCCCCGTCGAGATCGAGCTCGACGAGCACCTGTCCGTCTTCGCCTCGACGATCGAGGACTGGGTGACGCCGCGCCAGTCCTGGGAGTTCACGCTGCACGAGGGTCACGACTTCGGTCGTACGAACAACGTCGAGGGGCGCGTCCTCTTCGTCGCCGGCGAGCAGACCTCGACGGTCCGCTTTCGCCTCGACCAGCTGGACGCGGTGGACGACTTCACGGATGAGCTCGTGCTGCGGCTCGAGGAGCAAGACGGGATCTCGAAGGCGGTGCGACTGACTGCCAACGGCTTCGACGTCGAGTTCCACCACATCCTCACGTTTACATAGTCGACCGCCGTCGGCCTCGCTGCTGCGGGGAGGAGGTACCCGGCACGCGCGAGCGGAGGGAGCGCGGCCTCCCCGACGATCACTCCGCGGTGTCGATCTGAGCCTTCTGCAGCTTTCCGGAGTAGTCGACGTAGATCGACTTCCACTCGGTGAAGACGTCGAGCGCCGCCTGGCCGGCCTCGCGATGGCCGTTGCCCGTGTCCTTCGTGCCGCCGAAGGGGAGA
>Ga0136632_10000438_pt1 | contig 12085 bp, 12 predicted proteins | sample AntDrymUQ6112106_2_FD_104670 | JGI IMG/M metagenome (GOLD analysis project Ga0136632, IMG submission 104670) | Polar desert sand microbial communities from Dry Valleys, Antarctica - metaG UQ611 (21.06) | ecosystem: Environmental > Terrestrial > Soil > Desert | place: Antarctica: Dry Valley...
GTAACCACGGATGCCGCTATGAACACCCAGGTGACCCACGGGTAGCCAAGAACGGCCGCCTCATCCTCAATCAGTGACTTCCCGAGATAGGTGCCGAAGGGAAAAAGGCCTGCCAGGCCGAGGCCGCCGAGGACGAACAACACGCGCGTGAGCGGCATCACGGCTCCGAGGCCGTCACAGCCGAGCTCGTCGACGCTCGCGAGGCGGTGCAGGAGTATGCCCGTGCAGAAGAACAGTGACGCTTTCACCAAGCCGTCGGTGACGATATAGATGAGAGTCCCTGCAAGCGCCGTGGGCGTAAAGATTCCGACGCCAATCAAGAGAAGACCCACGTGACTTACGGTCGCGAACGCGAGCAGACGCTTGATGTGGCGTTGCGGGAAGCACATGGCCGCCCCCACAAGCGCGGTCAGTGTCCCAAGGCCTATCACTATGGCGCGCAGCGCCGGGAGGTGACCTGCGAAAGCGCCGTCAAAGACGGTCCAATAGACGCGCGCAACCGCGTAGAGGCCGAGCTCGCTGAGCACTCCGGCGAAAAGGACGCACACCGACGTCGGGGCGGTCGCATAAGCGTCGGCAAGCCAGAAGTGAAAAGGGACCGCGGCCGCCTTGACGAGGTAGCCGGTGACGAGGAAGACGAAAGACGTGATGACGAGGCCGTCCGGCGGTGCTCCGGCGAGCGCCTCGCCGAGCTGGGCGAGGTTCAGAGCGCCGGTGCGGCCGTACAAGAGGCCGATGCCGGCCAGGATCAGAAACGCCCCGATGCTGTTGGTGACGGCGAAGTTCAAGGCCCCCTGCAGCGACCCCTCCTCCTCTGTCTTGTACCCCGCAAGAGAGAAAGCGGACACACTCATCAGCTCGAAGAAGACGAACAGCGTAAAGAGGTCGCCGGTCAAAGCGAAACCCACCATCCCAGCCAGGAACACGAGCATGAGCACGTGAAAGAGGTGCTCGGCATTATCAAAGAAGCGCCACGTGAACACGAAAGACGCCGTGACAAGCACCGCCGCAAGCGTTGCAAGTGCCGCCCCAAGCGGCTCGATAACGAAGGAGATGCCGAGGGCGACTCCGTCCACGGGCGTCCAATCGCCGAACCAATAGACGATCGGCGCCTCGATCGAGGCAGCGAGCAGGGCGGCGAGCAGGAGCGCGACCGCAGCGCTAACCGCGACGGCGGCGAGCTCAAAGACCCGACGCCCCAACACACCCCTGAGCGCGGTCAGCCCCGCAGCTCCGAGCAAGGACACGGCCAGGGGAAGAGGCGTCAAAGAGTCCATGCCCCGGCGCCTAACCCCGCAGCGTGTCGAGCTCGTCGGGATCGAACGTGCCCGAGGCCTTGTGCACCTGAACGGCCAAAGCCAGCAGCAACGCGCTGACTGTTGCTCCCACAACCACGTCGGTGAGAGTGAGCGCCTGGACTACGGGATCGACGGCCGGCGCGCCCGGCTTGGTGTCGACGAAGATGGGGGCCGCTGCGCCGGTGCGATACCCGATCGCAAGCAGCAGCACATAGGTCGAGGACTGCACTACAGAAAGACAGATGACGAGGTGGATGAGGTGCCTGCTCGTCACGATCCCATAAAGACCGATCACGAACAGCCACGCGGCTACGGCGAAGGGGGCAAAGCTCAACTTCGGTCTCGCTCCCGTTTGCCCTCCGGCCCCCCCGAGTCCACTTCGCGCACAACCAGGGTCTGCTCCAGGAACTCCGTCAGTATGAGCACGAAGCCTCCGGCGACCTCGAGCCCGACGAACAGGTTGATGAACGGGATCATCCCCGCTGAGGTCAACAGACCCGTGGTCCCGAAGGGCAGCCAGTTGTAGAGAAAGGTTCCGCTTGCCATGAGGCCGAGCAGGCCAACTCCGACGTAGCCTGCGGCGCCGGCCGCCTCGGCAAGCTCGGCCGAGGCCCCTGGGGTGATCCCTCTAAGCGCGCTGTACCGCCCCGCGAGATAGACGAGCACGACTCCGGTCGCAAGCACAACGCCGCCCTGGAAGCCGCCCCCTGGTGTGAGGTGGCCGTGCGCAACCACGTAGATCCCAAACAGCACGATCGGTCCAAAGACGCCGAGCCCAAGCACCCGCACCGCATCGCTCGTTCGGGGCGTCAGCCGATCCCTGGCGTCGTCATCGGGCGTGTCTTCCTCCTCATCACGCTGCGCCCGCATCAGGATCGCGACTCCGACCACGGCGGCAAACAAGATGTATTCCTCGCCCATCGTGTCAAAGCCCCTGTAGTCGAAGGTCACAGCGGCCACGAGGTTTGTCGCGTGCCTCTGCCGCAAGGCCACCCGGTTGAGCGTCTCGCCGTAGACGCCGTCATAGCCGCCGAAGTCGGGGAGGCCTGCGAGGCCCCACAGGAAAAGGGCTGCAAATCCAACTGAGGCCACGAGAAAGAGGGTGCGGCGCGAGTCCCGGCTCACTCGGCGTGGCCCCTTGCCTTGGCGAGAGCAAGCAGAATCATCAACGGCAGCGCAACCGCTCCCACCACGATCTGCGACAAGGCGACATCCGGCGCCTGGAAGACAAAGAACAGGATGCCGAGGATGATGCCGTAGAAGCTCACCATGATCGCCTGTGCCAGCGGCTCGCGCGTGAGCACCACCCCGGTCGCGCTCACAGCCACGAACAGCAGCGTCATGCCCTGCAGGATCTCCATCACGGCCGGGCCTCTTTGTCCTCAAGCGTCATGAAGTCACCGTGTGTGCGTATCCCTCCTGCCCGCGCGGTCGCGTGCGTGAGAACCGGATTGACGACAAGCAGCAGGCCTGCGATCAGGATTGCCTTTACCCCTGCGGTAGAGAGTGACTCCTCGATGATGACGGCCGCGGCAATGGCGAGCGGTCCAATGGTTGTGGCCGGAGCGGTGAAGTGGAGCCGGTCATAGGCGCTCGTCATGACCATTACGCCAAGACACGCCAACAGCTCGACCCCAACGCCCAGCATCAGGAGGACCGCAACGGCGATGGTCCTCATACCCAGCGCTCCAAGAACCGGGCGAAAACGAGCCCTCCGGCAAACGACAACAGCGCCAGAACCAGCGCAAGGTCGTAGAAGGCCGGCTGCTTGAACCCTTGGGCCAGGACCAGCAGGATCAGTGTGTCGATGATCCCGGCCATCTCGAGGGCGACGAGCCGCTCGATCGGCTCGCCCCTGAAGCAGACGACGCCACATGGAACGAGTCCAAGCAGCAGCGCGGCGGCTGCAATCAGCCACACGGTCATGGGGGAAACAACAGCTCTCGCGCATCGGTGGGATCGGTCGGAACGAGCTGGTGGATCAGCATCACGTCGTTGTCGCGATCAATACCGACGACGAAGGTGTTTGGGGTGAGCGAGATCGCGGCGACGTAGAGGGCCCGGCGTGCCGCTGCTTGGGGATCGTCGCCTCCCGGTGAGAAGGCAAGCGCGATGAAGTCGCCCTCGATTGGCTCGCGCCTCACGACGCGCCGCCACAGAACACGGCCCAGAACCAAGCAGTCCCTGACGACGTTGCCCGGGAGTCTGTAGGCCTGGACGAACCATCGGGCCCTGGGGTGAAAATGAACGAGGTTCTGCCCCCTCACCGCCTCGGCCGCGGTCGCGCTCACGGCAGCAGCAAGGAGCCCGGCAAGGACCTCGGGCGCGGCGAAGGTGCTGACGAAGAGCTGCCACAACACGACCAGCGCCACCCACCACGCCAGCCAATGAGCTGCCCGCCGCATCTCTCTCCTTCTCGCTGGAAAAGGCCCGACCTCGGTGGTCATCATATTTCCCCCCCCGGAGCGTGACCGTCCCACATGGCTTAGCCGCCGCCGGGGTAAGTAAGGTGCCGCGATCCTGCCTCCCTGGGAGGCCGCTATGTCAACCGAAAGAAAGGACAGAGACATGGACACCGGAGTGCTGGTCACCATCGTGCTGGTCGTGCTGGTCGTGCTCATCGCAGTTGCCGTGGTCGTCACCACGAGGCGGCGACGCAGTGAGAAGCTCCAGGAGCAGTACGGGCCCGAGTATGAGCGCACCGTCGAAGAGAGCGGAGGCAGGCGGCAGGCGGAGTCGGACCTTTCCGAGCGCTCGAAGCGGGCCGAGGGGCTCGACATCAGGCCCCTCACGGCCGAGTCGCGCGAGAGCTACTCGGAGTCGTGGAGGCAGACCCAAAGTGAGTTCGTCGATTCCCCGGAGGAGGCGGTCGGCAAAGCCGACGAGCTCGTCCAGGAGGTGATGAGAGAGCGCGGCTACCCGGTCGAGAACTTCGAGCAGGCCGCAGCCGACGTCTCCGTCGAGCACCCACGGGTGGTCGGCGAGTACCGGGCGGCCCATGCGATCTCAATGGCTCAGCAGCACGGAGAGGCGAGCACCGAAGACCTGAGGCAGGCCATGGTGCACTACCGTGCGCTGTTCGATGAGCTGCTCAACGATTAGGGCTGCCGACGTAGTTTCCGGCCTCCCATGAGCCATTCTCGGGACCTTCGACCACCTCAGAGGTGGTTGCCGGGGTCGAGAATGAGAGTCACCGGCTGCGTTGGGAGGCGCGCCTTTGGCGCAGGCCCGTGATCATCATCTGCAGGCCCACCGCGAGCACCAGAATTCCGAAGAGGAACTGGAGCAGCTCGGGGGCCACGACGAGCGCAAGGGCGGCCCCGGCCGCGCCGCCGAGGACGCCTCCAAGCCCAAGCTGAGCGCCGATCCGCATGGACACATAGCCGCGCGTGAGATGGGAGGCGACCCCCGCCATCGCCGTCGGGATGATGACGAGCAGCGATGTGCCCTCGGCGAGGGTCTGATCGAAATCCAAGACGAGGACCATGAACGGCACCAAAAGGATGCCCCCGCCCACGCCAAGGAGGGCAGAGAGCACGCCGGCTGCGAGACCGGCAACAAGCACGCCGACGACCACGAGGACGGTCATCCGAACAGCAGGAGCAGGCCGACGACGATCATGAACGCCCCGAAGGCCGCTTTCAAGGTGTTCTCATCTGTACGCGCCGCCACAAGCGCTCCGATCGGCGCACCGAGGATGCTGCCGGCCGCAAGGAGCGCCCCATAGCCCCACGCCAATCCTTCGCCGAATGCGAACACGATCACACCGGTTGCTGCGATCGGCAGGATCGCAACCAGAGAGGTCGCATGCGCCTCGTGCTCCGACAGATGAACGACCGCCACGAGGAGGGGCACGAGGATGACTCCCCCGCCGACGCCGAAGAGCCCACTTGTCACTCCGGCCAGCACTCCCATGCCGGGAACAATCAGCATGCGCAGCCACTTGCTCATGGATCGGTACTGTACGAGGCTGCTTGAGGGTCCCCCGAGAACGGCCCCCTCACGGGGTCCGGCGTGCTGCAATGGGGGCGGACGGTGCGGCCGGCTCGACCCGGATGCGGGCGTCGACTATCACCGCGCCCTCGGCCAGCACGATGACCGGGTTACAGTCCATCTCGGCGATCTCCGAGTGGGCCTCGGCCAGCGCACCGATGCGAAGCAACACGTCCTCGAGCGCTGCGACATCGGCCGGCGGGGCCCCCCTGTAACCATCGAGCAGCGGATAGGTCGCGAGCGAGCGCACCATGGTGGCGGCGTCGATGTCGCTCAGTGGTGTGAGCCTCACCTGCACGTCCTTGAGGAGCTCGACCGCAGTGCCGCCGGCGCCGCAGGCAACCACGGGCCCGAACGACGGATCGTGCACGACCCCGACAAGCATCTCGACTCCCGCAGGCACCATCCTCTGAACCAAAAAGGAGTCGACCTCGTGTCCGGCGCGCCCGACATCGACGGACATGGCGGCCGCTGCGTCACGGACCTCGGCCCCCCCACTCAGGTTCAGGCGCACGGCCCCGGCCTCGATCTTGTGCACAAGGCCGGGAGCCACCGCCTTTAGGGCGACCGGTCCACCAATGTCCTCGGCCGCCCGCCCGGCGTCACCGGCCGAGGCGGCGACACGCGACTCCACGAGGGGGAGGCCGTAGCAGTCAAGCAGGCCGGCAACCTCATCCGGGCTGAGCCAGCGAGGCTCGTCGGCGAGAGCTCCTGCGATGATGGCGGCCCCCTCGTCGCGCCTGCACTCGGGGAAGGCGGGAACGGCGCCCGGCGGAGTCGCAAGCCACGCCCCGTAAGCGGCGGCCTTGGCGAGTGCCTGTGCCGCATCCTCGGGGAAGGAGAAGGAGGGAACCCTGACGCCGGGGCCGCGCAGCTCGGCCGGCACTCCCCGCGCCGACATGAAGACGGAAAGTACGGGCAGCTTCCGGTCGAGCTCACCGGCCGCGGTGCGGATTGCAGCCGCAACCTCGGCGGAGAGCGTCTCGAGCGGCGGGATGAAGATGACGATGACCGCGTCGACGCGCTCATCGGCGGCGACTGCGTTGATAGCGCGCCGGTAGTGCTCGCCGGTTGCGCTCGCGATCATGTCGACCGGGTTGGCAGTCGACGCCTCGGCGGGAAGGAATCCCGCAAGCTCTGCCTTGGTCGTTTCGGCCAGCGGCACCACGACCAGTCCGGCCGCCTCGCACGCATCGGCGCACAGGATGCCCAGACCTCCTGCGTTGGTAACGATCGCGACGCCGGGGCCTTTCGGCGGCGGTTGATTCGCGAGGAGTGCAGCAACATCGAACATCTGCTCCAGCGTGTCCGTGCGGATGACACCCGTCTGCCTAAACAGCGCATCGACCGTCACGTCGGAAGCAGCAAGGAGGGCTCCTGTGTGCGATGACGTGGCTCTGGCACCCGCCGCAGAGCGCCCACTCTTCACCGCGACGATCGGCTTGCTGAGCCCTACTCGGCGCGCAATGCGCGAGAAGCTCCGCGGGTTCCCGAACGACTCTACGTACAAAAGGATCAAGTTGGTGCTGGCGTCGGCTTCCCAGTATTGGATGAGGTCGTTGGCCGAGATGTCGGCCTTGTTTCCGACCGAGACGAAAGACGAGATCCCGAGGCCGAGCTCGTTTGCATAGTCGATGACGGCGAGGCCGAGGGCGCCGCTCTGAGACGAGAACGCGACCCCGCCGTGGGGTGGGTAGGCGGGCGCAAACGTGGCGTCGAGGCTCACATCGGGGGCCGTGTTGAGGATGCCCATGCAGTTGGGGCCGATGAGGCGCATGCCAGACTCTCTGCAGATGCCGAGGAGCTCGTGCTGACGCTCGATGCCTTCGGCCCCCGTCTCGGCGAAGCCCGCCGAGATCACCACAAGGGCCTTGACCCCCGCCGCCGCACACCGGCGCGCAACCGCGGCGACCGCAGGGGAGGGCACCGTTATGACCGCGAGGTCGACGGGGCCTGGCGCAGCCTCGATTGAGGGGTAGGCCGCCACCGACTGTACGACTTGGGCGTTGGGGTTGATGGGATAGACGGGCCCGTTGAAGCCCCTTGCCACCAGGTTGTGGAAGGTGACGCCGCCGATCGATTCCCTAGAGCGCGACGCTCCGATGACCGCGACGGAGCGCGGCTCGAGGAAGCTCTTCAGGGCGGCGACGCTTGCGCTGCGCTCCCGCTCGGCGAAGCGCTCGAAGCCCTCCGATGACAACGAGGTCGCAAACTCCACCGAGATGAGCCCCGGGGTGGCCCGCGTCCTGACCTGGAAGCCGCTCGTCCTGAAAACCTCGACCATGCGGTGATTGGCGGGTAAAACCTGGGCCTCGAAGACGCCGATGCCGTTCTGCTCGGCGGCCTCGGCAAGCTGACCGAGGAGTAGCGTGCCGAGCCCCCGTCCCTGGAGGCTGTCGGCGACGGCAAAGGCGACCTCGGCGCGATCGTCGCCGGAGCGCCGGTAAGCGGCGTCGCCGACGATGGCGCCACCCCCCGTGGTTGCAACGAGCCCGTAGCTGTCTCGGTAGTCGACGTCGACCTCCCAGCGCGCCGCCCCCTCGAGGTTGGCTGCGCCGCTGAAGAACCGGAGTGCCAGGGAGTCGGGCGAGAGCCGCTCGAGGAAGGCCAGGACGGCGTCGTAGTCACCGCTTTTCACCGGCCGAAGATGGACGGTCGAGCCGTCGCGCAGGACGACGTCGGCCTCGCGATGTCCTGGATAGGTCTGCGTCACCGCCACAGGCTACCGCCCGGGCGCGCCGCCCGACGGAGCCGCCCGCGTGCCCATGTGAAGGTGTCGTGGAGATGGCGGGGAGGGTGCAATCAATGGGCGAATGGGTAACGAATCGCTTACAGTGGCTTGACCCCTTCGACCTTGTATGAGGTGGCATCTCTTGCTCGAGGCAATCAGAGACCCAAGACAGCTTGACGATCTCGATTCCGAGCAACTCGGCCGGCTCGCTCAGGAGATAAGGACTTTCCTAATTCAGTCTGTGTCTCGCACCGGCGGACACCTCTCGCCGAATCTCGGCGTCGTCGAGCTGACGCTCGCCCTTCACAGGGTTTTCGAAAGCCCGAAAGACGTGCTCGTGTGGGACACGGGACATCAGGCCTATGTGCACAAGTTGCTCACCGGGCGCGCCCAGGGTTTCTCGACGCTGAGGCAGGCAGGCGGTCTCTCCGGTTATCCAAGCCGCAGCGAGAGCGAGCATGATTTCGTCGAGAACAGCCACGCCTCAACCTCGCTTAGCTACGCCTTGGGGATTGCACAAGCCAAGTTGCGCAAGGGCGACGAAGGCAAGGTCATCGCGGTAATCGGAGACGGCGCGCTCACGGGGGGCCTGGCCTTCGAGGCGCTCAACCAGATCTCGCATCTGCAACCACCGAATCTTCTGATCATCGTCAACGACAACGGACGCTCTTACGCCCCGACCGTCGGGGGCCTGGCCAAGTCACTCAGCCGGATTCGGGTCGACAAGAGATACAGCAGGGCCAAGGAAGAGATCTCCCAGTGGGCGTCCGACCTGCCAGTGGTCGGGGCCACAGCGGACGAAGCCGCTCGTCGCATCAAGGAGAGCCTCAAAGCGCTGGTGCACAACGCAAACATGTTCGAGAGCCTTGGGCTCAAGTACACAGGCCCCGCCGACGGCCACGACATCGCCGGCCTCGAGGAGATCATGCGGAAGGCGTCTCAGCTCGATGAGCCGGTCGTCATCCACACGGTCACGGACAAGGGCCGCGGCTACGAGCCCGCTATAGCGGACGAGGTCGACAGGCTGCACGGCGTAAGCACCTTCGACCCAGATACAGGCCCCGCCGTTACCGCCGACCTCACGCTCACAGACGTCTTCGGCGAGGCCCTGCTCTCGGTCGGCGAGCGCCGGCGCGATGTCTGTGCCATCACCGCGGCGATGGCGTCGTCGACGGGCCTCCTCGAGTTCGAGAAGCGGTACCCCGACCGCTTCTTCGACGTCGGGATCTGCGAGCAGCACGCCGCGACATTCGCCGCCGGCCTCGCCATGGGCGGCATGCATCCGGTGATCGCGATCTATTCGACGTTTGCGCAGCGCGCCATGGACCAGCTCATCCTCGATGTGGGGATGCACGATCTCCCGGTGGTGCTGGTTCTCGATCGCTCCGGCGTAACGGGGCCCGACGGCGCTTCCCACCACGGGCTGTTCGATCTCTCCTATCTCCGGATGATCCCCAACTTCTCGGTCGCAGCACCGCGCAACGGCGCCGAGCTCTGCGCCCTGCTCGAGACCGCCGTGACAATGGACGGGCCGTGCGCCCTTCGCTACCCAAAGGGAGCCGCGAGCGAGGTTCCGAAGCTCCCCGCCGAAGCGCTCCCCGTCGGCGTGTGGGAGGAGCTCGAAGAGGGCTCGGATGTCGCGTTCCTCGCGGTCGGGCGGATGGTCGATGTAGCAGTCAAGGCGGCGCATGCCCTCGCCGACGACGGCATCTCAGGCGGCGTGATCAACGCGCGCTGGATAAAGCCCCTCGACGAGCGCCTCGAGCAATGGGCGCTGAGCTACGGTGCCCTCATCACGGTGGAGGACGGCGTCGTCACGGGCGGGTTCGGAAGCGCGGTGCTCGAGGCCCTTGCCCCCGCAGGCCTCGCCGGAAAAATAAGCATGGTTGCCCTCCCCGACGCGTTCCAGCAACACGGAAGCCCGAACAGCATCCTCGCGGAGCACGGCCTTGATGTAGGGGGCCTGGTAGAGACAGCACGCGCGGCGGTCAAACATCGAAACCCCGCAGACCAACCCGACAACCTCTTGTTGCTCCCCCGCAAAGCCTCCGACGGCTTCAACTAAATCCGCAGGCCTGACGGGGCACGAGGCCCTCGAACATGGCATTTTTCATGCCTGTGTCGTAGCGAATTTCACGCCCTGAACGAGCGTTTTCCAGTGGGAGTAGTATGCCTTCAAGCCATGGGCGACAATCAGGCGCCCGGCCCAGATTGCCGCCGGTGCACCCGAGACCCTCATTGGTTCGCTAGGGAGCTCACAACCCTAATGTTCAACAAACAGATTTGAGATGTTGAACATCGAACAACCGATGTTATGTATCAAGAATGGGCTTTGATGCTCGTGTGCAGAACGACGTCCTAACGGCCCTCGGCGAACAGCTCGCCGCCCTCGGGGCGGGTCTCGAGATCGTCGTGATCGGCGGGGCCGCCCTCGCTACCACCTCGCCTTGTCGAGCAGCTTCATCAGGTTTCGCTTGGGCTTGTGGGCAGCACGCACCGACTCGACGTAGGCGGAGAACTCCCCGCCCCGGTCGGCGCGTTGCATCAAGTCCTTGACCTTGCGCATCAGTTCAACGGCTTCGGCGTAAGCCCGGTTGTTCTTCTGCGCGACCGTCTCTTCCACTTCCCTTTGATAGATCGGCAGGGCATCTTCCGGATGGTCCGCCTCACGCCGGGCGGCGAGCTCGAGCCACAGCCGATCCGAGCACCCTCCCGCCTGGGCCTCGGCCCACGCGGCCTCCACATCCTCTTCCCACAGGAACACTTCGACCAGCCAGGAGTGGCCGGCCGGATCCCAGTGAGACCGTGGAGCACCAGAGCGTTTGCGGCGAGCCGCTTCCTCGCGTATGTGATCGAGGGCCTTGGCCCGCCACTGCTCCCACGTCCCGGCGCGCGTCGCGTAGCTATGAAGTCGCTGGTAGGAACCGGGCGTGGGCGACTCGGTCAGCTCCTGCCACATGAGCGCCAACGCGTCATCGTGGCGGCCGCGCCGTTGGTATTCGTCGGCCAGGACCTCGCGCAGGCGAACGTCGCTCCGCTCCGGGAAGGCCGCTCTACCCCTCTCGGCCCATTCGAGCGCATCGTCGAAGCGGCCTGCCTTCCGGTACAGCTCGGCGATCTCAACGTAGTGAAGGCGTAGGAGAGATCACGGCTCTTGACGTCCACGAGCGCATCGATATCGCCCGTGATCCTGCGAGCGCCTCCATCATGTGGGTGATATTGAAGCGGAACCCCGAGTGGGAGCGTTCTCGCTCGTCGCGCGACGAGATCGCCGGAACCTTCGCCCACACCTCCTCGGCCAGGTGACGATAGACCCCGAGGCCCTCATCGCCGAGCACGTCGGCGTACGTCTCGGCGGCACCGTAGAAGGTCTCCCATTCTGAGTGCAGCTCCCACTCGAACAGTCTCTTTGCGAGCGCCTCCGGATCGGGACGGCCGGCCACACACGCTCGATGGTGAAGCTCGCAGACCTGTTCCTTGATGCCACCCATGTAGCCGTCGGAGTCGTCGACGCGCCCGAGCGCGTCTTCGAGACAGGTGAGGGCGTGCTCGCAAAGCTCGATAACCTCCGCGGCGTGGCCCTTCTTGAGCAGCCTCTCGACCGAATCGATGACGTCCTGGATCCCGCTCGAGTACGCGTACATCGAACGGTAGTCGACAAAATCGCCGACGTTGATAACGCTCTTGATCGCGGTGCGAAACTGGTCGAGGTCGACGGACGCGCCGCTTTTCTTGGCCGCTTCGAGAAACAAGCGCCCGCGCAGGAAGTCGTCATCTCGGGCTTGCTCGAGAAGCAGGTCCACCAGCGTGTTCTTGCGCTGCGTGTGAAGGTACGACCTCAGATCGACGGTCGTTCCATCATCTTCTGTCCCCGGTAAGCCCGGCTCATCGTCGCGCCCCGCGAACACGAGGCCCACCGCCACGCAATGTTTGCAGAACAGTCCCTCTTCGCCCACCGGACAGGTGCACGAGTAGACAGGCCCGCCGTCCTCGGCCCACAGCCGGACCTGGTAAACGCGGTTTCCCCGGACGGTGGCGGTCACGGCCTCGTCGTCCACCTTGA
>Ga0136632_10000443_pt1 | contig 12057 bp, 14 predicted proteins | sample AntDrymUQ6112106_2_FD_104670 | JGI IMG/M metagenome (GOLD analysis project Ga0136632, IMG submission 104670) | Polar desert sand microbial communities from Dry Valleys, Antarctica - metaG UQ611 (21.06) | ecosystem: Environmental > Terrestrial > Soil > Desert | place: Antarctica: Dry Valley...
CTCGGGCGCAGCGCCACCCTTTGGGGTGGCGCGGAGGGTGCCTGGGTGCCCACCCTACAGCGCCGGCGCGCCCGGTTGCAGCGCCCGCCGAACGCGCTCGAGCGTCACGACCCCGCGCACGACGCCGTCGGCGTCGACCGCCACCAGCGCTCCGAGGCGCTGGAAGCCCTCGGCGCTGAGCACGGCCTCGAGTGGCTCGTCCGTACGCACGCGGAGGGCACTGGTGGGATCGAGCGTCGCGATCTCGTCGACGGATTGGGCGGGCCGGCGCTCCGGGGCCACGGCCTCGACCTGCTCGCGCGAGACGATCCCGAGGAAGCGCTCGGATTCGTCGACGACCGGGAACCACGGCCAGCCGTAGCGCAGGAAGTACTCGTCGAGCGCGCGGTCGAGGGTGGTGCGCGCTCCGATGGCGACCGGCTCTGCGTCCATCAGGTCGGACACGCGCAGGCCCTCGATGCGCGCCGTGTAGGTGCTCTGCAGCTCGGCGCTGCGCGCTGCCTGGGCGAGGAAGAAGCCGATGAAGCCGAGCCAGATGCCGCCGATCAGATCGCCCATCAGGAACAGGAATGCGGCGAAGCCCACCATGGCGTAGGCGAACAGCCGGCCGAGGCGGGCGGCGAAGCGCGTCGCCCGGGTGCGGTCGCCGGTGCGCCACCAGGCGATCGCGCGCACGATCCGCCCGCCGTCGAGTGGAAAGCCGGGGATCAGGTTGAAGACGAGCAGCGCGGCATTGATGAACGCGAGATAGCCGAGCACCGCCTCCGCCTCGGTCAAGCCGACATCGTCGAAGCGGGCCGCGCGCCAGACGGCGTCTGCGCCACCGAGCAGCGCGCCGGCGCCGAAGCAGGCGGCGGCGATCAGGAGCGTCACCACCGGGCCGGCGACGGCGACGCGGAACTCGACCCCGGCCGAGTCGGTGTCGCGCTTCATCTTCGCGAGGCCGCCGAACATCCACAGGTCGATCCCGGTGATGCCGATGCCGTTGCGGATCGCGACCAGCGCGTGGCCGAGCTCGTGCAGCACGATCGATCCGAAGAACAGCAGCGCGCTCGCGACGGCGAGGCCAAACGCCTTGGTGTCGTCACCGGGGAAGAGGTCGCCGTAATAGCCCGACAGCGACCAGATGATCAGGAACAGGACGATGAACCAGCTGACGTCGACCCCGATGCGGATGCCGAAGACGCGCGCGAGCTGGATCGAGCCGCCGCCGAACATGCGTTCATGGTCGCACAGGGGTGCGCTGAGGCGGCTACGCGGCGTGGGTGCTAGGGGAGGTGCGAGATCCCCTTGTAGGCGAGGTACGCGCCGAAGCCGATCTCGACCCCGATACCGACCCGGCGCTGGTGCTTCGTCAGCAGCGCCTTCAGCTTCTCGAACGCCGCCGACGCCCGCTGTGGTGCGATCGCGTAGGCCGCCAGCGGCAGCTCGATCGGCGCCAGCATGATCGCAATGAAGACGCCCGCGGCAAGTGCTCGCCCGCCGTCGGAGGTGCCGTCGACGACGATCTCCTTCAGCGCCGGGAGGTAGAGGGCGAGCGAGGTGACGTTGGTCGCCATGCTGCCGATCCCGAACAGGTAGGTGCGGGCGAGGTGGGGCTCGGTGCCGGGCTCATGCGTGTGCTTCGGGGGCTTCTTCGGCCGCGGGCCGCGCACGATCGTCACGGCCGCGAGAACGAGCAACAGGGCCCCCGCCGTGAGGTCGAACAGCGCGCCCGCGAGCGTGCGGTGGTGATCGCCGTCGCCGATGCCCGTGCCGGCGGCACCGAGCAAGAAGAACGCCGCGATCCCGGCGCTCATCGTCAGCGCGCCTGCCCAGAACGCCAGTCCCCGCCGGAGCGGCCCCGACCCGCTGAGCACGCCGACGATGAACAGCAGCAGCACCGGGCTGACGGCGGCGCCCAGGGCGAGCGGGAGGATGTCGCGGTACACGTCGGCCATCGTTGGACATAATCCCCCACGACCCGGCCACAGAGAGGACCCGACCTTGGCGTACCGCGTGACCTTCATCCCCGGCGACGGGACCGGACCCGAGATCTCGGAGGCGGTCCGGCGCGTGCTCGAGGGCACGGGGGTCGAGTTCGAGTGGGACTGGCAGGACGCCGGCGCCGACGTCTACGAGGCCGAGGGCACGCCGCTGCCCGACCGCGTGCTCGACTCGATCCGCGAACGCAAGCTGGCGATCAAGGGACCGATCACAACGCCGGTCGGGTCTGGGTTCAGGTCGATCAACGTCGCGCTGCGCAAGGAGCTCGACCTCTACGCCTGCCTGCGTCCCTGCAAGGCCTACGAGGGCGTCAGAACGCGCTTCCCCGAGACCGACCTCGTCGTCGTCAGGGAGAACCACGAGGATCTCTACGCCGGCATCGAGTATGAGAAGGGCGCTGAGGACACCGCGCGGATCCGCGACGCGATCAAGGAGACCAGCGGAACGGAGATCCGTGAGGACGCCGGCATCTCGATCAAGCCGATCTCCGTCCACGGCACGCAGCGGATCGTGCGCGCCGCGTTCGAGTACGCCAAGGCCAACGACCGCAAGAAGGTCACCGCCGCCCACAAGGCCAACATCATGAAGTTCAGCGACGGGCTGTTCCTCGAGGTCGCGCGGGAGGTCGCGGAGAAGGAGTACCCCGAGATCGAGTTCGAGGACCGCATCATCGACAACCTCTGCAACCAGCTCGTCTCGCGCCCGGAGGAGTACGACGTGATCGTGCTCCCGAACCTCTACGGCGACATCGTCTCCGACCTCTGCGCCGGGATGATCGGCGGCCTCGGGCTCGCGCCGGGCGCGAACGTCGGCGACGAGTACGCGGTCTTCGAGGCCGTCCACGGCTCGGCGCCGAAGTACAAGGGCCTCAACAAGATCAACCCGATGGCGGTGATGCTCTCCGGCGTGATGCTGCTGCGCCACATCGAGCAGACCGGGGCGGCCGACCGGCTCGAGCGAGCGATCGCGGACATCATCCGCGAGGGTGAGTCGGTCACCTACGACATGAAGCCCACCCGCGACGATCCGTCCGCCGTCGGCACCTCCGACGTCGCGGACGCGATCATCGCCAAGATGGACAAGGCCGTGGCGGCGTGAGCCGCGGCGACCGACCGCTTACGAGGCTACGAACCCCTTGCCCCTCTTCTTCACGAGGCCCTCGGCGCTCAGTTCACCCAGCACGCGATAGAGGTAGTTCGGCTTGATCTTCAACTTGCCGGCGAGCTCGCTCACGCCGAGTCCGGGGTTCTGCTTCACCAGCTCGAGCGTCTGCTCGCGGCGTGTGCCGCCACGACGACGGCGACGCGGCTTGGCCGCCCCGCGGCGCTTGGCCCCGCCGGACGAGCGTGATCCGCGCGGTCGCCCGGGGCCTCGCCGCACCTCGCCCCCAAGCTCGCTCAGCGCACGCTCCACGCGGCGCTGCTGTTCTTGGAGCGCTTTGAGCTGTTCCTCGAGCGCGTTCCGTGCATCTGTCAGGTGATCCGCCAATTTCACTCCTAAAGAATCGAAAGGTGAATACTCAGTGCGTACAAAAGTAACTGTAGTAGGTGCGGGCAACGTGGGTGCGACGACCGCACAACGCCTTGCAGAGCGCGACTACGCCGACATCGTCCTGGTGGACATCGTCGAGGGCCTGCCTCAGGGCAAGGCGCTCGACATGAACCAGTCCGGCCCGGTCGTCGGCTACGAGCCCAACATCGTCGGGACGAACGGCTACGAGGAGACCTCCGGGTCGGACATCGTCGTCATCACCTCGGGCTTCCCGCGCCAGCCGGGCATGAGCCGCGACGACCTGCTCGCCAAGAACAAGGAGATCGTCGGCGGCGTCGCCAAGGAGGTCGCCGAGCGCTCGCCGGACGCGATCGTGATCGTCGTGACCAACCCGCTCGACGCGATGTGCCACGTCGCCTTCGATACCACCCAATTCCCGCGCCAGCGCGTGATCGGGATGGCCGGCATCCTCGACTCCGCCCGCTTCAGGACGTTCCTAGCGTGGGAGCTCGGCGTCTCCGTCCGCGACGTGACCGGGTTCGTGCTCGGCGGGCACGGCGACACGATGGTGCCGATCACGTCGTTCACGAACGTCGGCGGCGTGCCGATCACCCAGAAGATCGAAGCCGGCCGGCTCGAGGAGATCGTCCAGCGCGCGCGCGACGGCGGGGCGGAGGTCGTGAAGCTGCTGCAGAAGGGCTCGGCCTACTACGCGCCCTCGGCGGCGGTGGCCGAGATGGTCGACTCGATCGTTCACGACCAGAAGCGGATCCTGCCGTGCGCCGCGCTCTGCCAGGGTGAGTACGGGATCGACGGGCTCTTCGTCGGCGTGCCGGTGAAGCTCGGCGCCGAGGGGCTCGAGGAGATCGTCGAGTACGACCTCACCGATTCAGAGCAGTCCGACCTCGAAAGCTCAGCCGCGGCGGTGCAGGAGCTCGTCGACGCGCTGAAGTCGCTCTAACCAAGGAGGACACATGGCAGTCAAGATCCATCACGTCAGTTGCGGGACGCTGTGCCCGTTCGGCTCGAAGCTGTTCACCGGCGCAGGAGGCCTGCTCGCGCCGTTCGACATCTGCTGCCACTGCCTGCTGATCGAGACCGACGGCGGGCTCGTCCTGGTCGACACCGGGTTCGGCGAGGAGGATGCGCGCAACCCGCGCCGGCTCGGGTTGGTGTTCGGCGCCGCGCTGCGGCCGCGGCCGCGAGCGGAGGAGACGGCGAAGGCGCGGATCGTGGCACTCGGCCTCGACCCGAACGACGTCCGGCACATCGTCACCACGCACCTCGACCTCGATCATGCGGGTGGCCTCGGGGACTTCCCCGACGCAAAGGTGCATGTGTTCGCGCCCGAGTATGAGATCGCGATGAAGCCGCCGCTGCGCGAGCGCCTGCGCTACGTCCAGGCCCAGTGGGCGCACAACCCGCGCTGGGTCAAGCACGAGGTCGCGGGCGAGGAATGGTTCGGGTTCGAGAGCGTTCGCGCCCTCCCCGGCGTCGAGCCCGAGGTGCTGCTCGTCCCGCTTGTCGGCCACAGCCGCGGGCACACCGCCGTCGCGGTCAAGGAGGGCGAGCGCTGGCTGCTGCATTGCGGCGACGGCTACTTCCACCGCGACGAGGTCAAGACGCCGCCGGGCGGTTCGCCGGGATTCCGTTTCTTCGAGGTCGTGACGGGCGACAACATGAAGGCCGTGCGCAGCAACCAGGAGCGCCTGCGCGAGCTGGCGCGCGAGCACGGCGGCGAGGTGGAGCTGTTCTGCGCCCACGACCCGAAGGAGCTCGAGCGCTACAGCAACCCTGCGGGCGTGGCGAACTAGTCGAGGGCTACGCGGGCGGCCGCTTCCACAGCGGCCTGCCAGCCCCCGAAAGCGCGCGTCACGGTCGCGTGCTTGGGCAGGTCGAGCTCTGGATGGCGCAGGCGGATGTCGGCGTAGCTCGTGGGGGTGAGCTCGTCGACGGCGCACGCCTCTTGGGTCGCGGCGCGCGCGAGCGCTTCCGCCGCATCACGGCGGTGCCACGACTTCAGCACGAAAGGCGAGCGATCCCCCGCGCGATCGGCTCGGCGCCACTGAACCATCGGAGCGGAACATAACGGCTCGCCGGGGAAGCGGCGCCGTCGTTTTTGCGCTAACTCTCCAGGAACTTCTTGAGCGCCTCGATCGAACGACCCGTCTCGCGTTCGGAGGCTCGCCTGACCGCCGCGCCGGCCGCCCTGCCGAGCGGACCTAGCGGGAGCTTGTACTCGTTCGAGTAGCCGAACAGAGTGCCGTCCCCTTCGGCCTCGAACTCGTAGACCACCTCGGCCTTCGAGCGCAGCGGCCCGCGCCCCTCCCACACGATCCTGGTCGCGCGATCGGCCTCGACCACCTTCCAGTGGACGGTGAACGTCTGATGCGCGATCCGCAGGCACTGGACGAGCTCCGAGCCCTTGCGCAGCTGGCCCTCGGGGCTCTCCTTCAACTCCTTGTGGATCGTCACCCAGCGTTCGAGGCAGGCTGGGTCCATCACGGTCTCATAGACCCGCTCCGGTGGCGCGGCGATCGTGATCTCGCGCTCGACCTTCATCGCGCGGCGAGCGTCTCGGAGCGCTCCCAGTCTCCGAGCGCGTGGTCGACCGCCCGCGCATAGGAGCGCGGGCTGATGCCGAACAGCTCGCGCGCATCGTCGTTGCGCGGCAGCAGGTCGTGCTCGAGGCTCTCCATCAATGGTCGCACGAGCTCGAGCGGCTGGCCGGTCACGGCGCTCACGACCGCGCTGGCGGCGCGCGTCGCCGTGGCCGGAAGCCCGACCGGCAGGCGGCCGACCCCCACGGCCTCGGCTATCCCCTCCACCATCTGGCGGTAGGAGAGCACGTCGGGGCCGACGATGTCCAGCGAACGCCCGGCAGCCGCGGGCCGCTGTGGGGTCAGCGCGAGGTAGTCAAGCGCGTCGCGCTCGTCGATCGGCTGTGTTTGCCGCTCGCGCCACTCGGGGAAGGGCACGACGCGCAGGCGCTCGACGAGCCGCACGAGCAGGCGGAAGGATGCCGACCCGGCGCCGATGACTACCGAGGCGCGCAGAGCGGTCGAGCCGGGGACGGCATCGAGCAGGATCCGCTCGACCTCAATGCGCGAGCGCAGGTGGGAAGAGCGCGGGCCGTCTTCCGGCACGAGCCCGCCGAGATAGACGATCCGCTCGATCCCGGCCGCCTGCGCCGCCGCGCCGAAGCGCTCCGCGGCACGGCGGTCGCGGCCGGCGAAGTCCTCGTCGCCCGCGGCCTCCATCGAATGGACGAGGTAATAGGCGCTGCTCACCCCCGCGAGCGCGCGATCGAGGCCATCGCCCGTGAGCAGGTCACCGCGCACGACCTCGACGCCGGAGCGCTGCTCGAGGCGTGCGGGGTCGCGCACGAGCGCACGCAGCCGGCGCCCCTCCGAGCGCAGGCGCTCGAGCAGGCGCCCGCCCACGTAGCCGGTCGCGCCGGTGATCAGTTCCATTTCGGATTGAATCTGCACATCGCTTCCGCCGCACCCGTCAACGTCGCCGACTACGAGCGGCTCGCGCACGAGGCGCTCGAGCCCGGCCCGCTCGGCTACTTCGCGGGCGGCGCGGGCGACGAGCGTACGCTGCGCGACAACATCGAGGCGTTCTCGCGCTGGACGCTGCGCCCGCGGATGCTCGTCGACGTGAGCGCGGCCAGCGCGCGGACGAGTGTGCTGGGGACGGAGGTATCGATGCCGCTGCTGGTCGCCCCGACCGCGTTCCAGCGCCTGGCGCATGCGGATGGCGAGGCGGCAACCGCGCGCGCCGCGGCGGCCGCCGAGACGATCATGTGCCTGTCCTCGCTGGCGACGACGACGCCGACCGAGGTCGCCGCCGCGGCGCCCGGCGCGCCGCGCTGGTTCCAGCTCTACTGCTTCCGGGACGACGGCGTCACGCGCGCGCTCGTCGACGAGGCCGTCGCGGCGGGCTACGCGGCGATCGTGCTGACCGTCGACGCACCCGTGGCGGGCCGGCGCGAGCGCGACCTGCGCAGCGGCTTCGCGCTGCCCCCGGAAGTGACCGTTCCGGCCATCGCCAGGGCGGCCGGCAAGCCCGACGGTATGAGCGTCGCCGAGGTCTTCGCGCTGGTCGACGACACGCTCACCTGGCGCGACCTCGAGCGCGTCGCCGGGATGTCCGACCTGCCGCTGCTGGTCAAGGGGGTCCTGACCGAGGAGGACGCGCGGCTCGCCTGCGAGCACGGCGCCGCCGGCCTCGTCGTCTCCAATCACGGTGGGCGCCAACTCGACGGCGTCGCCGCGACGCTCGACGCGCTGCCGGAAGTGGTCGAGGCGGTCGATGGCCGGATCGAGGTCCTGCTCGACGGGGGCATCCGGCGCGGCACCGACGTCGTGACCGCGCTCGCGCTCGGGGCGCGCGCGGTGCTGATCGGACGGCCGATCGTCTGGGGCCTGGCCGCCGGCGGCGAGGATGGCGCGCGCGACGTGCTCGAGCTGCTGCGGGCGGAGATCGAGCTCGCGCTCAAGCTCGTCGGCTGCCCGTCGCCGGACATCCTCGAGCGTGCGCACGCCGGGCGAGCGCGCGGCTAGCGGCGACCAGAAAAACTTCCTCCCCATTTGCGGAAACGTGGCTGGACAGGCGGCGGCGACTCGGGCAGGATGCTGGTCGGCCGAGGTCCTCGGGGAGGGGCGGAGGCGATCAGGCGACGAGGGCTCCGACGAGGGGGGACATTGGCGAAGAAGGCGAAGCGGGTCAGCTGCGACGACTGCTATTTCCGCAAGCAGATGCTCTGCGCCCTCGATCTCGACGAGCCCTGCACCACCTTCCGTCCCGCCGAGCGCGGCCTCGCTCCCGAGCGCCAGCTCGCGTTCGTCTTCCGCTCCGAGCGCACGCACACCGCGTACGCCTTCCCGAAGCCCCAGCCCGGGTAGCCGGCCGCGACCGCTAGCGTAGGGCGTGCGTGAAGCAAGCGCAGGCTGAATATCCCGGACGGGTGCTCGCGCTCACACGCGCCGGGATCGCGGTGCTGCTCATCCTGGCGATCGCCAACGGCGTGTTCCTCTACTTCTTCCCCGCGCAGGCCGAGCCGGACTACGCCTGGCCGATCAAGCCGCCCATCAGCGCGGCGTTCATCGGGGCGGGTTATCTCGCCGGTATGGTGGCCGGCGCGCTCGGGCTCTTCGCCACCCGGAGCTACGCCTCCGTGCGAGCGCTGGTGCCCGGATTCTGCGTGCTCGGCATCACCCTGCTTGCGGCGACGCTGATCGACGCCGACCGCTTTCGCTGGGACTACTCGCTGACTTGGGCGTGGACGGCGATCTACGCCCTGGTCGCGCCCGCGGCGATCTACCTGTGGCTGCGCCAGCGCCGCCTCGCCCCGGACGCGGACGACCCGGAGAATCCAGTGCCGGCCAGTCTGCGCCCGCTGTCGTGGGCACTGGGTGCCGTGATGGCCGCCGTCGGTGTCGTTCTGTTCGTCGCTCCGGATTGGCTGCTCGAAGACTGGCCCTGGCCGATCACGCCGCTGATCGCGCGCGTGTTCGCGGGTTGGTACCTCCTCAGCGCGCTGACGCTGCTGTACTCCGCACTAACCGCGCGGCGGGCGCGCGAGCTTCCGATTCCGTACATGACCGTCGCCACGTGGGGCCTCTTGACGCTGCTCGTGCTGCCCCTCTATTCCGAGAGCGTACGTAGCGCCGCGGCGGGCTACTGGCCGTTCGTAGTCCTGCACGCGCTCTTGATCGCCTTTTGCGCCTTCGCGGTCGTCCGGTCACTGGCGTTGATGCGCGCAGCCGGTCAACGCCTCTAGCGAGCCCACCGCGGCGGGCGCGCGCTTGCAAGTCGCACCTGAGCAGGGCATTCCGGGCTAAAGTTGGCCCGCATGCGGCTCACCGTGCTCGGCAAGTCGCCCTCCTGGCAGGATGCCGACGGGGCCTGCTCCGGCTACCTGATCGAGGATCAGGACACGCGCGTGCTCGTCGACTGCGGCAACGGCGTGTTCTCGAAGCTGCGCCGCTACTGCGACTACGTGCGGATCGACGCCGTCGTCATCTCGCATCTGCACGCCGACCACTTCCTCGACCTCGTCCCCTACTCGTACGCGCTCACCTACGCGCCGCGCCAGCAGCCCGTCCCTGTCGATCGCTGGCCCGGCACCGACTCGCCCGCGCGCCCGCGCCTGCTCGTCCCGCCTGGAGCGATCGAGGCGTTCAGGCGCGTGGTCGGCACCTGGGGCAACGACGACCTGATCGAGAATGCGTTCGCGATCGAGGAGTATGAAGAGACCTCGACGCCGAGCGTCGGGCCGCTCGAGCTCGAGTTCCACTCGGTGCCGCACTTCACGGAGACTTTCGCGATCGCGATCAGGTCGTCGAACGGATGCCGGCTCGTCTACGGCGCCGACTCGCGCCCGACCGAGGAGATCAAGGCGTTCGCCCACGACTGCGACCTGCTGCTGATCGAGGCCACGCTGCCGCGGCCCGAGCGCACCGGGATGCGCGGCCACCTGACGCCTCAGGAGGCCGGCGAGCACGGCGAGGCTGCGGGCGCGAAGCGGGTGGTTCTGACGCACATCTCGGACGAGCTCGACTCGCTCTGGGCCCGCGCCGAGGCGGCCGCCGCCTTCAGCGGTCCCGTCGAGGTCGCGGTCGAGGGCGCGGTCTACGAGCTCTAGGCCCGGCCGGCCCGCTCGCAGGCCGGCGGGCATGATCCCTCCTGGCGCGGGTACCCTTCGCGCGTGCCCCCAGAGCGCGACCTGTTCGCCAACTTCGAGCGCATGCGGCGCGAGATCGACGAGCTCTTCGGCGACGTCTTCGAGCGCACCGGCTTCTCGCCCCGGCGCGGGTTTCAGCCGAAGGTCGACGTCTACTACTGCGGCGACCCCGACGACGAGAACGCGGCCCGCGCCGTCGTCAAGGCGGACCTGGCCGGGATCGACATCGAGGAGGTTGCGCTCGAGATCCGCGGTCGCCAGCTGGTGATCGCCGGCGAGCGGCGTGCGCGCGAGTCGGAAGGGCGCCTCTACCAGCAGATCGAGATCGAGAACGGGCCCTTCCGCCGCGTCGTCGAGCTCGGTGCCGACGTCGTCGCTGACAGCGCCAAGGCGACCTATGAGGACGGCGTCCTACGGGTCGAGATCCCGCTCGCGCGGCCCGAGGAGATCGTGCGCGAGGTGCCGATCGAGGCTCCCGGCGAAGGCGCCGCGATCGAGCCGCCGAAGCAACGGCGATGACGCAGGCCGACGAAGGCGGCCCGATCAGCATCGTCCGCGAGGGCGAGCCCGGCGCCGAGGAGGTGCAGCTCCAGGGCGCACTGCCTGACGCGCTGCCGGTGCTCCCGCTGAAGGAAGCGGTCACGTTCCCCGACACGCTCACGCCGCTCGCGGTCGGCCAGGAGCGCTCGATCAAGCTCGTCAACGACGCGCTCGCGGGCACACGCATGCTCACGATGGTCGCCTCGAGGAACCCGGAGCTCGACGAGCCGGGGCCGAACGACCTCTACCGCGTCGGCGTCGCCGGGGTCGTCGCGCGCATGCTGAAGGTGCCCGACGGCTCGCTGCGCATCCTCGTCCAGGGCGCCCAGCGCGTCGAGCTGAGCGACTTCGTCGCCACAGATCCGTACCTGATCGCGCGCATCTCCGAGCGCCCCGACATCATCGAGCCGACCCCCGAGCTCGAGGCGCTCACGCGCAACGTGCAGACGACCTTCTCGCAGATCATCGAGCAGGTCCCCTACCTGCCCGAGGAGCTGCAGCTCGCGGTCGCCAACCTCGAGGACCCGGCCGAGCTGGCGCACATGATCGCCGGGGCGCTGCGGATCAAGACCGAGGAGAAGCAGGAGCTGCTCGAGGAGCGCGACGTCACGCTGCGGCTGCGGCGTCTATCCGAGCTGCTGGCGCGCGAGCTCGACCTGATCTCCGTCGGCGCGCGGATCCAGTCGCAGGTCGAGTCCGAGATGGACAAGACCCAGCGCGAGTACTTCCTCAGGCAGCAGCTGAAGGCGATTCAGGAGGAGCTCGGCGAGGTCGACGAGCAGGTCGCCGAGGCCAACGAGCTGCGCGAGCAGATCGAGGCGGCCGAGCTGCCCGAGCACGCGGCGGAGGCGGCCGAGCGCGAGCTCTCGAGGCTCGAGAAGCTCCCGCCGCAGGCCGCCGAGCACGGAGTCATCCGCACCTATCTCGAGTGGATCGCCGCGCTGCCGTGGTCGAAGTCGACCACCGACGACCTCGACCTCAAGCGCGGGCGCAAGATCCTCGACGAGGACCACTACGACATCGACAAGGTCAAGGAGCGGATCCTCGAGTTCCTCGCCGTGCGCAAGCTGAAGCCGGACGCTCGCTCGGCGATCCTCTGCTTCGTCGGCCCGCCCGGCGTCGGCAAGACCTCGCTCGGGCGCTCGATCGCCCGCGCGATGGGGCGCGAGTTCGAGCGCATCTCGGTCGGCGGCGTGCGCGACGAGGCGGAGATCCGCGGCCACCGACGGACGTATATCGGCGCGATGCCCGGGACGATCGTCCGCGCGCTCCGCGACGCCGGCTCGAACAACCCGGTGCTGATGATCGACGAGATCGACAAGATGGGCGCCGACTTCCGCGGCGATCCC
>Ga0136632_10000444_pt1 | contig 12055 bp, 14 predicted proteins | sample AntDrymUQ6112106_2_FD_104670 | JGI IMG/M metagenome (GOLD analysis project Ga0136632, IMG submission 104670) | Polar desert sand microbial communities from Dry Valleys, Antarctica - metaG UQ611 (21.06) | ecosystem: Environmental > Terrestrial > Soil > Desert | place: Antarctica: Dry Valley...
GATCCGGCGCTCCCCGGCACGAGATCTCCTCTCGGAGGCCGATCGCAGCGCCGATCTATCGACGCACTCCCTGCTTCCGGCGGCTCCATCTGCCCTGTTGAGGGCCCATCTCGCGGCCGCGAGCCGCCACCCCGCTCGCTACCTGTCCACCCTGCTTCGAGCTTTGCGGCTGAGACCGCCAGGCGTGCGGGGTGTTCTCTGGCAAGTCTTCTACTTCGGCGAGGCGATGCTCCTCTGGCACGAGTGCGTCCGGCGTGAGATCGAGCACGTTCACGTGCACTTCGCGAACGTCGCCGCTGACGTTGCGCTGCTCGCTAGTCATTTCGGCCGCCTGGGTGCCGGCCTGCGTTCATGGAGCTTCACGATGCACGGTCCGACGGAGTTCTACGAGGTGGGTGCCCATCGGCTCGCGGAGAAGGCTGCGGACGCGGCATTTGTCGTATGCATCAGCGACTTCGCCCGAAGCCAGCTGATGAGCCTTCTCGACCCTTCGGATTGGGAGCGCTTGCACGTGATCCGATGTGGCGTCGACACCGATAACTTGGTCCCGGAGGAACTCCCATTACGTAACGCGGGGAGCCTCCGCATCCTCTGCGTTGCGCAGTTGAGCGCCAGGAAGGGTCAAGCCGTCCTGCTCGAGGCCGTCGCGGCCCTATGCTCCGAAGGCATCGAGCTGTCCTTGACGCTCGCGGGAGACGGCCCTGAGCGCTCACGGCTCGAGCGGCAGGCAGTAGAGCTCGGCCTCGGTAAACACGTCCGCTTTCTCGGCGCGGTCGGGCATGACCGGATCCCGGTGCTTCATCGTGAAGCTGACGTGTTCTGCCTGCCAAGCTTCGGCGAGGGCCTTCCCGTTGTGCTGATGGAGGCGATGGCCCTTGGTACGGCGGTCGTCGCGACCAACGTCATGGCCGTGGCGGAGCTCGTCGAGCACCAGCGATCGGGGCTCCTCGTCCCCCCAGGGCGCTCCGACGCTCTCGGGGTCGCCTTGCGCCGCCTCGCGCAAGAGCCGAAGCTGCGCCGAGACCTCGCCGAGGAGGCGAGAAGCCGAGTGGTCGCTGACTACGATCTCCGTCGCTCCGCCCAGGAGCTCGAGCGGCTGTTCGGGTGCGTCGGTTCTCCGTAATGAGCAGTGAGCGGCCGGCTCGGGTGCCGCTGATGGGGATCGAGATCGACTCGGTAGGCGAACTCGAGGGGATCGAGTTGATCCTCACTTCCCTCGCTCGAGGCCAAGGTGGATGGGTAGTTACTCCCAATCTGGACATGATCCGCCTCTTGACCAGGTCCCCCGAGCTGGCAAGGCTCGTTGCCGGAGCCGACCTCGTGGTTGCCGACGGGATGCCGCTCGTCTGGGCTAGCCGGCTCGCAGGCAACCGATTGCCCGAGCGCGTGGCCGGTTCGAGCATGCTCTTCTCCTTGAGCGACGCCGCGGCGTCGTGCGAGAAGTCCGTCGGCCTGGTCGGCGGGGCGCCCGGCGCTGCGTCTGTCGCCGCGGAGCGCTTGCGCGCGCGCAGCCCCGCTCTGGAGGTATCCGCTCTGCCGCTGCCGATGCGCTTCGACCCGATGGCCCGAAGCGAGGTCGAGCCGGTCGCTCAGGCGCTACGTTCGTCTCAGCCCGACATCGTCTTCGTCGGGCTCGGCTTTCCGAAGCAGGAGCTGCTGATCTCGCAGCTTCGCGCCGCGCTGCCGCAGAGCTGGTTCATCGGCGTCGGGGTGAGCCTCTCCTTTGCGTCCGGGCAGGTCTCGCGTGCACCGGCCTGGGTGCAGAGGATCGGCCTCGAATGGGCCCACCGCCTACGCCAGGAGCCGCGGCGCCTCGCTTGGCGCTACGTCGTGCACGACCTTCCATTCGCGGTGCGCCTGTTCGCCCACGCTCTCAGTCGCCGCCTCCTCAAACCCTGATCGGACTTGTGAAAATGCGGTCAACCCTCGCGGCGAACCCACACCGCGCTCACACACGGCTGTAAGGTCAGCCTGGGATGAGCGGCAGCGTGCAGGCTGGGAGCGCGGGAGCGGTGAGAGGTTCCGACCCGCCCGAGCTCGGCGGGGAGATTCGCTCGCCCGATCACGTCGTCTCCCGGGAGCGCACGAGCGAAGGCGAGAGACTGGCGATTCGCAAGCGGCAGGAGCCCGTCGCTCATCTTCGCGCGCTCGTCCCGCTCGAGCAGCAGGCGGCCTCGACCGAGACGCTCGGTCGCGACGCTGTCTTTCGTCGCCTGCTGGCGGGGGCGGACGTCAGCGTCGTCGCAGTCGCGCTGCTCGTGGCGCAGGTGCTCAGCGGGAGCAGCTGGCATTCATTCGAGCTCTACGCCGGCGCTGGCCTCCTCGTCGTCTTCCTGAGCAAGGTGCTCGGCCTCTACGACCGCGATGAGCTGGTCGTGGGCAAGACCTCGCTTGCGGACGCACCTAAGCTCTTTCAGCTGGCCACGCTCTGCACGCTGTTTGCCGTCGTCCTCTCAGGCACAATCGCGGACGAACAGCTCACGGCCACGGGAACGCTGTTGCTTTGGGGTTCGATCTTCATCGGGGCGCTCATCGGCCGGGCGATCATCCGGTCGCTTGCGCGTGCGCTGACCTCCGCGGAGCGCTGCTTGGTCCTGGGAGGCGCCGAGCAGGCAGAGCGTCTGCGCCAGAAATTCGCCTGCCACAGCAGCCTCCACGCCGAGATCGTCGCCTATCTTCCTTTTGGCCGTTTCGAGCTGCAACGCTCGCGGCCCTCGAACCTGGCGGTCTACATCGCCAAGCGCGGCATTGATCGCGTCATCGTCGGGCAGGGCGACTCCCACGACCACGTGCTCAAAACGGTCCGCTACTTCAGCGAGCACGACCTCAAGGTGAGCGTGATGCCGAGCCTGTTCGAGGTAATCGGCTCGAATGTCGAGTTCGACGAGATCCACGGGACGACGTTGCTCGGGGTCCGCCGATTCGGCCTCTCGCGATCCTCGGCGATTCTGAAGCGGGGGTTCGATCTACTCGGCGCTTCGCTGCTACTCCTTACCTTGGCGCCGCTCCTGATCGCGATCGCCACAGCGATCAAGCTTGACTCATCCGGACCCGCCCTGTTCAGGCAGACGCGCGTCGGGCTCGACGGCGCCAGGTTCACGATGCTCAAGTTCAGGACGATGCTCGATGGAGCGGCGACCCTGCGCGAGGAACTGCTCGATCGCAACCAGACCCATGGACTGTTCAAGCTGGCGGACGACCCGAGGCTCACCCGCGTCGGCCGCATTCTTCGCAGCTTCTCGCTCGATGAGCTCCCACAACTCATCAACGTGCTCACAGGGAGTATGAGCCTCGTTGGGCCCAGGCCCCTCGTGGCCGACGAAGACGTCCAGGTCGAGGGCTGGCAGCGACGCAGGCTTCAGATCAAGCCAGGGATGACCGGCGCCTGGCAGATCCTGGGCCGCACGCGGGTGCCGCTGCGAGAGATGGTCTCGATGGACTACCTCTACATCGTCAACTGGTCGTTGTGGTCGGACGTGAAAATCCTGCTGCAGACGGCCGGCCACGTCCTCCAGCGGCGCGGCCTCTGAGCCAGCGCAGAGGGAGAGGACTCATCCCGGAGCCGGGCCGAGACGGTCGAGCACCGAGAGGACCGCCTGGGTGTTGGCGAGGATCGAGTCGCGCATGTCATCGAGGCGCTCGGTGTTGCGCTTGAGGCTGGCGTAGCAGATCTCGGTGCGGATCGGGCGCAACCACGTACTCGATTCTCGCACGCGCTTGCGCGCGAACTACGCGCTGAGCGTCAGACCTTCTTCACCTGGTCGTAGCCGACCTCGACCGGGGTCTCGCGACCGAAGATCGAGACGAGCACCTTGAGTTTCGCCGCGTCCTCGTTGATCTCCGCGATCTCGCCGGAGAAGTCCGAGAGCGGGCCGTTGATCACCTTCACGGTCTCGCCCATCTCGAACTGCGCGCGGGCGCGCGGGCGCTCGGCCGTCTCGCGGTGGAGAAGGCGATCGACCTCGGGCTGGGAGAGCGGAATCGGCTTGTTGCGCGAGCCGACGAAACCGGTCACCCCCGGAGTGTTCTTGACCAGGGTCCAGGCGTCATCGGTCATCTCCATGTTGACCAGCACGTAGCCGGGCATCGTGCGCTTCTCGACCTGGATGCGCTGGCCGTCCTTGAGCTCGGAGACCGACTCGGTCGGCACCACGACGTGGCGGACGCGCTGGCGCGCGCCCATCGTCTCGACGCGGTGCTCGAGGTTGGCCTTGACCTTGTTCTCGTGGCCCGAGTAGGTGTTGATCACGTACCAGCGAAACATCAAAGGACCTGCTTGACGACGAAGTTGAAGATCGTGTCGAGGACGCCGAGATAGGCGGCCATTGCGGCGATGAAGATGAGCGTGATCGCGCTCGCCTGGATCAGCGTCTCGCGGTCGGGCCATTGAACACGGCGCAGCTCGGCGGCGCAGGATGCAATGAACCCCACCACGGCACCGCGCTGGCGCTCGACCGGCTCCTCGCGCGGCGCTCGGCGACGCTCGGATTCCTTCGCGCGCTGCTTTTGGTCGCGCTCAGCCTGGCGACGGGCGCGGCGGGGGATCTTGTCGGCGGGCAAGGCATCCGCCTCGCTCGTGCCTCCCGCGTCCGCGCGCGAGGGAGCCGGCGCCGCCGGAGCGGCTGCAACCTGATTGTCGACCTCGTCGGGCGAGCCGCGCAGGGCGTCGAGGTCGGCCCCGCGCTCGGCGAGCTCGGCCTCGATCGCACCGGCCGACTCGGGCACCTGGGTCTGATGTTGAGCTTCGGCATCGGTCGCGGTCGGCGCCGGCGCGCCGCCCGGACGCTGCCCCAGCTCCTGCTGGCGGCGTCGCTCGGCCTTACGCTGTGCTCTCGTCTTCGCCACGAGTTGCAGTCCCGCCTCAGCGGGTCTCCTTGTGCGCGGTGTGCCGGCTGCACCAGCGGCAGTACTTGCGCATCTCGATCCGATCGGGGTTGTTACGCCGCGACTTGTTCGTCTGGTAGTTACGCCGCTTGCACTCCTCGCAAGCGAGGGTGACGGCGATTCGGACGTCTCCGCGAGCCATCTGCTCCTCTATCACCACGGGCCGAAATCGGGCCCGACAGAAAAAAGACCTCCCGCGCCACCCATCTGAGGGTCACACGACGAGGTGGCGACAGGATAGCGCGCCCGGCTGCAGCACCACTCAAGGCCGACGCGAGTTCACGTCGCGAAGGGGCCCAGCCCTAGCTCATCCCCGCACGGGCCACGGCAGGCTCTTCTCCCCCGCGATCCCGGCCCTCAGCTTCTGCCTGCCGCGCAGCGTCAGCCTGGTCGTGAAGACCTTGCCACGATCGACGTCAAACGTCTTGATACGCCGCCAGCCGCGACCTGCGCGTCGCTCGATCACGAGCCGGCCGCCTTCGGGTGGGGCCGGCTCCAAACGCGCAGCTTCCGCTTTCTCCCCTTGCCCCGCTCGGCGACGAACGGGAAGCGAAAAGCCGTCAGCGCCGGCTTCGGCCGTCCGTCGTGAAAGTAGAGTCCGGCTTCGATGGTTGCCTCGGGCTGGCTGGGGTCATACGCGTTATCGCGGATCGAGAGGTTGATCACGGCGTCGGCGCCCTGCTTCCAGAGCAGGTAGAGCGCCTCTTCGTCCCAGCGCGCGTGCTTCGCGAGGTTTACGCCATGGGTCTCGTCCGGCGGATTCGATTCCCACCAGATCTCGCTCGCCCAGAGGGCGTGGCGGCCCGAGACCTTGTTGAGCTCTCCGCGGCGCGGAGCGTGTCCCGCACGTACTTGAAGTCGAGCGTCGTCGCGTTGTCCGGGTGGACGGCGCTTTGCCGCGGTCCGCCGCCGGTGTTGATCGGATGGTGGTCGAGAATGTCGAAGCTCGCCTTCTCGGGGCAGCTCGTCCCCTTCAGCCTGCCGTCGACCTTACGCAGGCAGAGCAGCTCGCGCAGGAAGCGGAGCGGCCGCATCCGGAAGCTGCCGCGTTCGTCACCGAAGGGCGCGGTGCCACCGGTGACGACGACATTGTCGCCGTGCACGTCGTGCACCGCCTCGGTGAACGCGTTCAACATCCGCCGGTAGTGCGTCGGGGAGAACGGCGTCAGTCCCTCCCACTGAGGGTTCAGGAAGGTGTGCAGGTTCGGCTCGTTCCAGGCCTGGAAGTACCGGACCCGCGGGAGGTCGCCGAAGCTCCCTGAGTAGCGGGCCGCCAAGGCTCGCGCGAACGCGGCGTAGGCCGCGGGATCGGGCTTCCAGGTTCCAGGAGCGGCGGCTTCGGGACGGTTAGCGGCCTCTGCGAAACCGGGCGCTGAGTAGGTGGTGATGAGGACATCGAAGCCTCTCGCGGACGCGTCGCGCACCGCGGCGTCGAGTGGGGAGAACCGGTACGCGGGATCCGCGGGGTCGCTTGGGTCCGCTGGCTGACCGACCACCGCTGAACGCCAGGGATAGTTGATCCGCACGATCTCGGTCTGCGCGTAGGCCGCCCGGTCGAACCAAAGGGCGCACTCGGACGGATCCTCGGACTTGAACTCCGGCCCGGAGAGGCCGGTCCGAAACGAGCCGGCCGCTCCCGCCGGGAAGGCGAGGGCGAGGAGGAACGCGCAGAGCCAGAGACGAGATGCGGCGGGAGGTCCTGCGCAGAACCTCCTCAAGCGTCGACGCCTCGGCCCGATCCGCCGCGCCGACGAAGCAACATCACAACCACGGCCGCGAGCAGCGCCGTGCCGAGGATGATCGGCAGCCAGATGCCCAGCCCGCCCGAATCCGAGTCACTCGTGACACCCCCGACGACTTCGCCAACCGACGGCAAGCCTCCACCCGACTCCCCGCCTCGGGCTCCACCCGCACCCTCCTCGCCGCTCCCCGAGCGCTCGGGCGCCGTCGCCACGGCCAGCTCCGCGGCCGTCGCTCCCGCGCCTCCCTTGGACTCGAGATTCTCGGCACTCGAAGGAGGAAGGAGCGGTTGCGAGCCGGAGCCGCCCGCGCCGCTGCCACCGCTGCCCTGCTCACCGCTCGGCTCGTTGCCGCCCTGGCTCGGCTCGTTGCCGCCGGGGCTCGGCTCGTTGCCGCCCGGGTGCGGGACCTCCTCCGTGTCCTCGTCGATCGCCGAGTTGTCCTGGGCCCATGCGGGCCCGGCCGGCGACGCGGCGATCGCGAGCAGCGTGATCAGAAGTAGCGAAGCCCTACGCATGGGAAGGGATACGTTCCCGATCGCCGCAGGCAGTGAGAAGACCGTCAGCAATACGGCGCCCCGAGCGTATGTTGGGGCGGCATGCCTGCCGTCGTCGACACGCTCGCCGGGGAGAGCCGGTCGATCCGCCACCGATCGACGGTCGAAGCGGTGCGCTCGATTCGGGTCGAGCTGGGCCCGATCCTCGCCGGCTCGGTGCTTCCATTCGTGCTCGTCCTCTACCTGGCGCTTCAAGGCGGCGGCTACGACGCCGTCATCCGCAGCGAGGTCGGCGTCGCCGTCTGGTGGGTGCTGTTGCTCGGGGCCCTCGTCGGCATCCTCCCGGTCGGCCGCGTCACTGCGGCGGCTTGGGCGGCACTGGGGCTGCTCGCCGCGTTCGCTGCCTGGACAGCGCTCGGGATCTCCTGGTCGGAGTCGAGCGAGCGGAGCGTGGCCGAGCTCGCCCGCGTCGCGACATATCTCGGCGTGCTCGCCCTCGCGATCGCCGCCCAGGGCCGCGACGGGCTCCGGCGAACCGTCTACTCCGTGGGAACGGCGCTCGCCGTCATCGGGGCGCTGGCACTCCTCTCGCGCCTCCACCCGTCCTGGTTCCCGGCAAACGAGACCGGCGAGGCGCTCGAGTTCGGGCGCTCCCGGCTCAACTATCCGGTCGACTACTGGAACGGGCTCGCGACGCTGCTGGCGATCGGCCTCCCGCTGCTGCTCGCGATCGCGGTTGAGGGCCGGCGGATCGCGACCCAGGCTCTCGCCACGGCCGCGGTTCCGGTGATGGCGCTGGCTGCCTTCTACACGCTCTCCCGGGGCGGCGCCGCAGAGATGGTGCTCGTCTTGGTGGCCTTTCTCGTCCTTTATCCCCGCCGCCTGGTGGCACTGCCCTCGCTGCTGCTCGGCACCGGCGGCGGTGCGCTCCTGATCCTCGCGGCGACCCAGCGAGACGCGCTCGAGAACGGGCCGCTCTCGACCCAAGCGGCGCTCGACCAGGGCGACGAGATGCTTGCGATGACGATCGTCGTCTGCGCTGGCATCGCGCTGACCCGCGCAGCGCTCGGCCTCGCGGTCCGTCACGGAGTGGGCCCGCGGCTGCGGGTGAGCCGGCGGGCCACGACCGCCGCGCTGGCGGGCGTGGCCGTGGTCGCCGTGGTCGGCTTCCTCGCCGCGGGGGGGCCCGGCGAGCTCTCCGAGCGCTGGGAGGAGTTCAAGCGTCCGATTGGAGCCGAGGGCGGGGGCTCGGAGCGATTCGAGAGCGCAAGCGGCAACGGGCGCTACCAGTGGTGGCAGGCGGCGCTCGACGCCAACGCGGCGGATCCGCTGATCGGGATCGGGCCGGGAACCTTCGAGTACTTCTGGGCCGAAAACGGCTCGATCCCGGGCTTCATCCGCGATGCCCATTCGCTGTTCTTGGGGACCCTGGCGGAGCTGGGGGTGATCGGACTGATCCTGATCGCAGGGCTCGTATTCGGCGTGATCGGTTTCGGTGCCTGGCGCTCGTTCGCCGCCGAGCCGAGTGCGCGGCCCTGGTTCGCCGTCGCGACCGCGGCCTGTGTCGGCTTCGCGGCGGCAGCCGCGATCGACTCGGCCTGGGAGATGGGCGTGATCCCGATCATCTTCATGCTGCTCGCCGCGAGCCTGCTCTCGCACCGAGCGGACCGCGATCGTGAGGAGCGGGCGCGAGCTGCGGCGCCGCGGGTTGCGTTCTGCGCCGTGGCGCTCGCCGCACTGGTCGCGATCGCGATCCCGCTGGCGGGGACGAACTCGGTGCGGGCAAGCCAGGAGGCGGCCGGCGCGAGCAGGTTCGGCCCGGCTCTCGAGAGCGCTCGCGAGGCGAGCGAGATCCAGCCCTGGGCGGCAACTCCGCATCTCCAGCAGGCCCTGGTACTCGAGCTCGGGGGCGACCTCGACGCAGCGGCGTCGGCGGCCCGCGCCGCGACCACCGACGAGCCGACGAATTGGCGCACCTGGCTGGTCCTCTCCCGGATCGAGGCCTATCGCGGCAGGGCTGGCGCCGCCGTCGCCGCTTACCGGGAGGCGCGCTCGCTCAATCCCCGCTCGCCGCTGTTCGCCCGATGAGCGCGAGCGAAGGAAACGGGATCGACGCGAGCACGCTGGAGGTCGAGCGCCGGCTCGAAGCCTCCCGACCCCTTCCCGGTGCCGGCTTTCGCGGTGAGCTCCGTCGTCACCTCCTCGGTGGCCGGACATGCAGGCGCCACCGCGGCGCCTGCGGCTCCTGATCGCCGCCTACGCGGGCTCGGGCGTGCTCCTGCTCGCGATCGCGGCAATCGGCGTCGCCGGCGCCGGACCCTTCGCCGCCTAGACCCGCGCGCCTTCGCTTTCGGAGAGCTCCGCGCGCAGGCGCCTCAGCGCCCGCGAGAGGATCTGCTGCACGTTCGCGAGCGTCAGCCCGGTCATCTCCGCGATCTCGGGTCCGTTGAGCTCACCGCCGAAGCGGAGCGCGATCAACTCGCGCTCGCGCTCGCCGAGCGCGGCGAGCGCCGCCTCGAGATCCGGCGCCAACCCCAGCCTCTCGTCGGGCCCCGGCGCCAGGCCCAGCCGTTCGTCGTGCTCGAGTCCCTCCTCGAGCGGCTGGTGGGTAACCGCGCCGTCGCGCCGGTAGTGATCGATCACCAGGTTGCGCGCGATACTTAGCAGCCAGGTCCGAACGGTCGCCCGCTTCGGGTCGTACCTGCTCCAGGCCTTCAGCGCCCGCTCGAAGGTCACCTGCGTGAGGTCTTCGGCCTCCTCGTGGGAGTTGACTCGATAGCCGAGGAAGCCGTAGACGTCCCAGACATGGTCGTCGTAGACGCGTGCAAAGGAATCCGGGGCCGCCGGCACGGCTAGTACGCGCCCCGCCCCCGCACCACGGCGGCCACTGTCCTGAACAGCAGGCGCAGGTCCTCGCGCATCGACCAAGCCACCACGTAGGTGAAATCCAGCTTCACCATGTCATCGAACGGGATATCGCTGCGCCCATGCGTCTGCCACGGCCCGGTGACACCGGGGCGCATCCGCATCCGCTCGACATAGTGATCCTTGACCATCGATGCTTCGTCGAGCGGCAGTGGCCGCGGGCCGACCAGGCTCATGTCGCCGCGAACGACGTTCCAGAGTTGGGGCAGCTCGTCGAGCGACCAGCGGCGCAGCCGGGAGCCGAATGGCGTCACGCGCGGATCGTTGCGAAGCTTGAGCATGCTGCGGTTGCCGTTGCCGTGGTCCCTGGATCGCAGCGTATCTCGCATCCCGTCGGCGCCGTCGATCATCGTCCTGAACTTCAACATCTCGAACTGGTTCCCATGGCGCCCGACCCGCCGTTGGCGGAAGATCATCGGACCAGGGGAGCTGAGCCTGATGCCGATCGCCGCGTAGGCGAAGAGCGGCGACAGCAACAGCAGCCCAGCCGCGGACACAGCCACGTCAAAGATCCGCTTGGTCGTCGCCGCGGTCCGCGAGAGGCGCGTCGGGCGCACGGTGAGGACGGGCAGGCCCTCGAGATGGTGGAGGACCGCGCCCGAGTAGAGGGTTTCCGGCTCGCCCGAGACGTAGTCGACGCAAATCCCCTGCTGGATCAGGATCCGGATCAGGTTCGTGCGCTCAACCAGCGTGCGGGGCCCGCTGGTGACGATCGTGCGATCCGCGCCGAGCTCGTCCACGGCCCGGGCGAGGTCCATCGGGCCGACTCGGTCCGATCCGTTCGTGCTCTCGATCGCCTCGCTGTAGCGGACACGATCCCCCTCGAGCCGCTCGAGCACGAACCCCCCTTCCGCCGGCCGAACGGCGGCGACGGCGTCGAGCCTCCACTCCGGGTGACGCAGGATGCGCGTCAGGACCTGGTCGATTCCGGCGCGGTCTCCGATCAGCACCGCAGAGCGGCGAAACCAGGCGTGGCGGTGAGCGACGGCGCGCCCGGCCGCCCGCAACCCGAGGCTCGACGCGATCACCGCCAGCCAGAGCGCCGCGGCGCCGAGGATGTGAACCTGATCTTGGAAGGGCGCTATCTCGTCGACGACGACGATCAGCCAGATCCAGGCCGTGGTGCACATGGACACCGGCGCCAGCTCGTCCACGCACGAGTGCTCCACCCGGCGCTCCGCGACGTGGTACAGACCCATGCTCTGCGCGAACAGCACCCAGACCGGGAGGGCGAGGATCAGCCCGACGTGCAGGGAATCGAGCTGGGAGGAACCGATCAGTGGACCGGTCGCGCCGAGGAAGACGATCGAACCGGCAATCGCGAGCCCATCAGCGGCGAGCAGAAGCCGGCGGAAGCCATATCCGTAACGGCCCGCGCCCCGGTGCGGTTGATCGAGGCGGTGCGCCGCGGCCCCGACCAGCTCCCCGGGAGCGGGCTCCAACACCGAGTCTCTCGCAGCGAACGCTGCTCGTCCCCGCACCCCCCCCTGGTCCGCGCGACTACGCATCTCCTCCTTCGGAGGCCGGAATAAGCTCACCCCCTATCCCTTCCCTTCGATCTTGCGGCGAGATGCTATACACGATCGCCGGTTCCGTGCCTTCGGCATCGGGTCTCCTCGGCGGTGAGGACGTTGTATGAGGATTGCGATCATCGGCAGCCGGGGCTACCCAACCGTCTACGGGGGATACGAGACGTTCGTCCGCGAGTTCGTTCCTCACGCTTCGGCGGCGGGCCACGAGGTCGTCGTCTATTGCCGCGCCCCTCGCGGAGGGCTCCGCGCCTGGCAGAGCGGAGGGGCGGAGTGCCGAGCGACCCGCGGGATACCGATCCGGCAGCTCTCGACCCTTAGTTTCGGGCTGACGGCGTCACTCGACGCCCGCCGGCAATCGATCGACGTGGCGCTGGTGCTGAGCCCCAGCAACGGGTATTGGGTGCCCTTGATCCAGTTCGGCGGGATTCCCGCGGCGCTGAATGTGGACGGGATCGAATGGGAGCGCGCGCGGTGGAGC
>Ga0136632_10000445_pt1 | contig 12053 bp, 12 predicted proteins | sample AntDrymUQ6112106_2_FD_104670 | JGI IMG/M metagenome (GOLD analysis project Ga0136632, IMG submission 104670) | Polar desert sand microbial communities from Dry Valleys, Antarctica - metaG UQ611 (21.06) | ecosystem: Environmental > Terrestrial > Soil > Desert | place: Antarctica: Dry Valley...
GATCCGGCAGGCGCTCGAGGAGCCGCTGGCGCAGATCATCGACGCCGTCAAGGAGACGCTGGACCGCACGCCGCCCGAGCTGTCGTCGGACATCATGGACCGCGGCATCATGCTCGCGGGCGGAGGATCGCTGTTGCAGGGCCTCGACGAGCGCCTGCGCGAGGAGACCCAGATGCCCTGCCACCTGGCGGAGTCGCCGCTGACGTGCGTGGCTGTCGGCTCGGGGCGCTCGCTGGAGGAGTTCGAGGTCATCCACCGCACGAACAAGAACTCGAAGAATCGCCGCCGCCGCTACTAGATGGTCAGCGCGCCACCAACGACCGCCCTCACCGAAAGCTTGGAGCCATCGCCCACGTGTACGACAAGACGGTCCGGCGGCGCCGGGCAGTCCTCGGACTGCTCGTCGTCTGCTCCTTGATCCTGCTCACCGCGTATTTCGGCGAAGGAGCCAGTGGCGCCTTGCACGGCGTCCAGCGTGGCACGAGCGAGGTGCTCAACCCGGTGCAGGAGGGCGCCAGCCGCGCCCTCAAGCCGGTGCGCGACCTGTTCGGGTGGTTCGGCGACACGATCGAGGCCAAGGGCGAGGTCGACGACCTGCGCAGGGAGCGCGATCGCCTGCGCACGCAGATCGCCCGGGAGGAGGGCGCGACGGTGGAGAACGAGCAGCTGAGGAAGATGGTCGAGCTCAACGGCGCGCTCGGCTTGCGGGACTACGCGCCGAAGACCGGTCAGGTGATCTTCCAGTCGCCGACGGTCTGGTACGCCACGATCCGCGTCGACAAGGGCTCCGACGACGGCGTGCGCAAGGGCCACCCCGTCATCAACGAGGAGGCCCTGATCGGACGCGTCACCGAGGTCTTCGGCGGGGCGGCCCAGGTGACGCTGCTGACGGACACGACCTCGAAGGTGTCGGTGCGCGTCGGCAAGCGCGCCGCGTTCGGCCTGATCCAGCCGGCGAGCGCCGGCAACCCGACCGACCTCGTCGTGAAGTTCGTGCCCCCGGGCACGCCGCTGAACGTCGGCGACCTCGTCGTCACGCGCGGCACCGTGTCCGAGACCAGCCGCCTGCAGTCGCCCTATCCGCAGGGCTTGCCGATCGGGAAGGTCACGCGGATCGACAACGAGGGGACCGACACCCAGGAGATCCACGTCAAGCCCTACGCGGACATGCGCAGCTTGGACTTCGTCCAGATCCTTACACGTCCGCAGGGGCCCGACGGCTGATGATCGGACTGACCCCGCAGCTGCTCGCGCGGCTCATCGGCCTCGGCGTCGGCGGCGTCGTCGTCCAGACGGCGGCGGTCTCGCAGGTGCCGGTCGCCGGCGCCAACGCCGATCTCACGCCGCTGCTCGTGATGGCCGTCGGGCTGCTGTGCGGGTCGCTGGCCGGTGGCTGCTTCGGCTTCGGCGTCGGCCTGTTCGTCGACGACGTCTCGCTGCAGACGCTGGGCGTCTCCTCGCTCGTGCTGCTGGCCGTCGGCTACGCCGCCGGGCGCCTGCGCGAGGCGCGCGACCCCGAGGGGACCTTCGTGCCGCTGGCCGCCGGCGCCGGGGCGACGCTCATCTTTGCCCTCGGCTTCGCGCTCGTCCACTTCCTGCTCGGGGTCGACGCGCCGGTCAGCTGGGCGCTCGTGCGCCAGACGCTCGCGACGCTGATCCTCAACACGCTGCTCGCGCTGCCGGTCTACGCGCTCGTGCACCGCTGGCTGCAGCCGAGCCTGCCCGACGACCCGCGCCGGCGCCGGCGCCGGGCCTACACGACCGGCGGCCTGTCGCCGCTCTCACGCTCATGATGATGGAGCCCGGCCAGGACCGCAGGCCGCCGATCACGCCGCAGCTCGCGCTGCGGGTCGCCGTCCTCGGCGCGGTCGCGTTCGGCCTGTTCGCGATCATCTTCTTCCGTCTCTGGTACCTGCAGGTGCTGTCGGGCGACAGGTACGTCGCCGAGGCCAACTCCAACCGCGTCCGCGAGCTGCGAATCCAGGCGCCGCGGGGCAAGATCGTCGACCGCGGGGGCAAGGTGATCGTCCGCAATCGCGTCGCCGTCGTCGTCGAGATCGACCCGTCCAAGCTGCCCGAGCAGGAGCGCAAGCTGGCGCTGGACTGGGGCCGCCGGGCGGGCATGCGCGAGGCCAAGCCCAAGGGGGAGCGCGGGCCCCGGATCAAGATCCCGCCGATCCCCGACGCTGCGCTGCGGGCTCGCTACGAGCGCCTGGCAAGCGTCCTGAACACGTCGGCGAACGCGATCCATCGCCGGGTCGTGCGCTCGCTCGTGCTCGTCCCGTACTCCGCGATCCGCGTGAAGACCGACGTGCCGCACTCGGTGCTGTCCTACATCTCCGAGCGACCCGAGCAGTTCCCGGGCGTCAAGGTCGAGCAGACCTACCTGCGCGACTACCCGCAGGGTGAGCTCGCCGCGCAGATCCTCGGCACCGTCGGCGAGGTCAGCCCCAAGCAGCTCAGGCGCGCGCGCTTCCGCGGCGTCAAGCCCGGCACGATCGTCGGCCAGGGGGGCCTGGAGTTCGCCTACGATCGCTACCTCCGCGGCCGCGACGGCATCCAGCGCGTGCAGGTCGACGCGTTTGGGCGGCCGATCCCCAGCGATCGCCTGCGCGACGTCAAGGAGATCGCCGGGCAGCGTCTGCGGCTGTCGCTGGACCTCGACCTCGAGCGCGTCGGCCAGCGCGCGCTCGGCGGGCCGCTGAACCCCGGCAACAACCCGGGCGCCTTCGTGGCGCTCGACCCCCGCACGGGCGAGCTGCTCGCGCTGGGCTCCAACCCTACCTTCGACCCGGCGCTGCTGACCAAGCCGATCACGCAGAAGCAGTACGAGCTGCTGGTCGACGAGGCACAGGGAGCCCCGATCTTCAACCGCGCGATCTCGAGCGCGTATCCGACCGGCTCGACGTTCAAGGCGGTGACGGCGCTGGCGGGGTTGCACGCCGGCTTGATCACACCCGGCGCGACGATCCACGACCCCGGCTGCATCACGGTCGGGGAGGCCGAGCGCTGCAACGCCAAGGACCAGGCGTACGGCAGCGTCGACCTCACGCGGGCGCTGCAGGTGTCCTCCGACGTCTACTTCTACAAGCTCGGCATCAACACGTTCTACAGCCGCGGCCACGACTTCGCGATCCAGCAATGGGCGCGCAAGCTCGGCTTCGACCGCCCGACCGGCGTTGACCTGCCGGGCGAGTTCGGCGGGCTGATCCCCGACCCGAAATGGCGCGACGAGATCCGCAAGACCGAGCTTGACTGCCGCAAGAAGAAGAAGATCTCGTCGCAGGCCAACGTCTACGCGGCGGCGGCCGCCGGCTGCGGCATCTCCGACATGCGCGAGTACAACCTCGGCGACACGGTCAACCTGACCGTCGGCCAGGGCGACCTGCAGGCCACGCCGCTGCAGCTCGCCGTCGCCTACGGGGCGATCGCCAACGGAGGGAAGGTCGTCCGGCCGCATCTCGGCCTGGAGATCGAGAGCGACCGCGGCGAGCTCGTCCAGCGCATCGAGCGCGATCCCGCACGGCGGATCAAGATCGACCCCGCCCACCTGGCGGCGGTGACCAACGGGCTGCACCTCGCCGCCAGCGCGCCCGGCGGCACGTCGGCCGACGTCTTCGCGGGCTGGCCGCAGGATCTCTATCTGGTCTACGGGAAGACCGGCAACGCCGAGCGCGGGCTCAAGCGCGACCAATCCTGGTACGTCGCCTACGTGCCCGACAAGAAGCGCCCGATCGTGGTCGCTGTGACGGTCGAGGAGGGTGGCTTCGGCGCCGAGGTCGCGGCGCCGATCGCCCGCCTGCTGCTGTCGGAGTACTACGACCAGGCGAAGGTCGTCGTCCAGGGGAGCTCGCAGACGCGATGACTGCGCGCCGTTGCTCGACCGTCGTCGGCGTGTACTCGGGAGGCAGGTCCTCGCGATGACAGCGCGTCATTGCTCGACCGTCGTCGGCGTGTACTCGGGAGGCAGGTCCTCGCGATGAACGAGCGTTCGAGCGCGCGACTGCCCGCAGGACTGCGGCTGCCCTTCGATCCGCTGCTGGCGCTCGCCGCGATCGGGCTGATGGCCGCGTCACTCGTTACCCTTGATGCATCTACGAGCAACGACGTCCCAGGCGACCCGCACTACTACGTCACGCGCCAGGGCGTCTTCTTCGCGATCGGCGTGATCGCCGCGATCGTCCTGAGCCGGATCGACTACTCGCGATTGCGCGAGCTGAAGTACGGCGTCTACGGGCTCATGATCGCCGGGATCCTGCTGGTCGCGATCCTGGGAGGCGTCACGCGCGGATCGCGCCGCGCGATCCAGCTGCCGTTCTTCGAGGTCCAGGCCTCGGAGCTGGGCAAGGTGCTGCTCGTCGTCGCGCTGGCAGCCTTCGCGGTGGACCGTTCGCGGCGCCTTGCCGAGCGCGACACGACCGCCCGGCTCGTGCTCGTGGCGATGATCCCGGCGATCATGGTCATGTCCTCGGACCTCGGCTCGGGGCTCGTCTACGTCGCGATCCTCTTCGCGGTGATGTTCGTCGCCGGCGTGAGCTGGCGCCACTTCGCCGGCCTGCTGGGCCTGGGCACGATCTCGATCGTGCTCGTGCTCACGATCGCGCCGGCGATCGGCGTGACCGTGCTCGAGAAGTACCAGACCGACCGATTGACGTCGTTCCTGCACCCCTCGGACGATCCGAGCGACGCCGGCTATCACCAGCACCAGTCGCTGATCGCCATCGGCGCCGGCCAGAAGACCGGCCGCGGCGACCAGGCGACGCAGGCGCGGCTGGACTTCCTTCCAGAGGCGCGCACCGACTTCCCGTACGCCTCGGTCGGCGAGCGCTGGGGATTCGCCGGCGCGGGCCTCGTCCTCTCGCTGTACGCGCTGCTCGTCTGGCGCGGCTTACGGATTCTCACCCTGGCCAAGAACCTCTACGGCGCGCTGATCGCCGGGGGCATCGTGGCCATGCTCCTGTTTCAGGTCTTCATCAACGTCGGCATGAACGTCGGGATCATGCCCATCACCGGTATCCCGCTGCCGCTCCTCTCATACGGAGGCAGCTCCGTGATCACCACCCTCTTGGCCATCGGCCTGCTCCAGTCGATCTACGCGCAAGGGCGCGTCGCGGCTGCGACGAAGGGCCGTGGCCTCTCGTTCTAGACAAAGGAACCCTCCGTCATGAAGAAGCAAGTGCTGGTCAGCGTCGACCGCGGGGAAACCCGGGTCGCGCTGCTGGAGGCGACGGGCAAGCCGGAGGCCGCAAAGCGGCCCAGTCGCTCCAAGAAAGCTGATCCGGCCGCCGGCTATCGCGTCGCAGAGCTCTACTTCGAGCGCCGCGGACAGCGGTCGATCGTCGGCAACATCTACAAGGGCAAGGTCGACAACGTCCTGGCCGGCCTCGAGGCCGCGTTCGTGGACATCGGCCTGGACAAGAACGGCTTCCTGCACGTCGACGAGATCGTCGTGCCCGGCGTCGACGTCGGCCGCCGCGGACGCGGCAAGGAGGGTGCCTCGAAGATCACCGAGCTCATCAAGCCCGGCCAGGAGATCGTCGTGCAGGTCGTCAAGGACCCGCTGAAGAGCAAGGGCGCGCGGCTGAGCATGGAGCTGACCGTCGCCGGGCGCTACATGGTCTACGCGCCGACCGGCGAGGGGATCGGCGTCTCGCGGCGGCTGGATGACAAGGAGCGCGACCGCCTGCGCCGCGAGACCAAGGGCCTGGATCTGCAGGGCGGCGGCGCGATCGTCCGCACGGCGGCCAGCGGCGCCACGCGAGCCGATTTCGAGCGCGAGCTGCAGTACCTCTTCAAGCTCCACGAGGTGCTGCGCAAGCGCGTCGAGGAGACGACCGCGCCCGCGCTCGTCTTCCAGGAGGCGGACCTGTCGGTGCGCGTCGTGCGCGACATCTTCTCCGAGCACTTCGAGCGCGCGATCGTCGACGACCCCAAGCAGCACCACCGGCTCGTCTCGTTCTTCACGCGCACGGCGCCGGAGCTCGTCGATCGCGTCGAGCTGTACGAGGAGAAGCAGCCGCTGTTCGAGGCCTACGGCGTGGAGAAGGTCATCGACGGGCTGATGACCCGCCGCGTCGACCTGCCATCCGGCGGCTACCTCATCATCGACTACGCCGAGGCGCTGACGGTCATCGACGTCAACTCGGGATCGTTCATCGGCCGCGGCAAGGCCGCGCGCCTGGAGGACACGATCACGACGACGAACCTCGAGGCCGCCGAGGAGGTCGTCAACCAGCTGCGCCTGCGCGACATCGGCGGGATCATCGTCATCGACTTCATCGACATGGCCCGGGCGCGCAACCGCGAGGCCGTGCTCAAGACGCTGCGCAAGACCCTCGACGAGGACCGGACGAAGACCTTCACGGCCGAGATCTCGAAGCTCGGGCTCGTCGAGATGACACGCCAGAACGTCACCGAGGGCGTGCGCGAGATCATCTCCCGCCCCTGCCCGACGTGCGACGGCGACGGCGTGATCAAGTCCGAGGAGACGATCGCGATCGAGTTCGAGCGACGGTTGCGGGTCATCGCCAAGAAGGCCCTCAAGAAGCACGAGGCGTTCCTCGTACAGATGAACCCGCGCGTCAGCGCGCAGTTCACCGGCAACGGCAAGCGCGTCCTGCACGCGCTCGAGGAGACGACCGGGCGCAGGTTTCACTTCACCGGCTCCGAGGGCCTGCCGCTCGACCACTTCGACATCCTCATGGAGGGCTCGCGCGACGAGGTGCAGGAGCGCGCCGTACCGTTCCGCGAGGGCGACGAGGTGCTCGTCCACATCGTCGAACCGCACATGTACGACATCGACGACGCGGTCGCCAAGATCGACGGCTACATCATCAGCGTCAGCGGCGGCGGGCGCTTCGTCGGAGCCAGGCGCCTGGTGCGCATCGAGCACGCCGGCAGGACGTCGGCGACGGCCACCCTGCTGGACAACGGCGAGCCGCTGGAGGCGCCCACGCCGCCGCCCGTCGAGCCCTCGGCGGAGGATGACGTAGAATCGACGACCCGGCGCCGTGGCCGCAGAGGCGGACGGCGCCGTTCGCGCGCCCCGGCGGAGTCCGCGGCACCATCGTCTTCGGAGAGCTGAAATGGCCTACGCAATCGTCAAGACCGGCGGCAAGCAGTACCGCGTCGAGGAGGGGCAGACCCTGCTCGTCGAACGCCTGCCCGACGAGGAGGGCGCGACCGTCTCGCTGCAGCCGCTGCTGTTTCGCTCGGACGACACCGTCTTCGACGCCGACGGCCTGAAGGGCGTATCGGTACAGGCGACGGTCGTCGGCCACGAGCGCGGCGAGAAGCTGCGCGTCTTCAAGTTCAAGCCCAAGCGCGGGTACAAGCGGACAGCCGGCCACCGCCAAGAGCTGACCCGCCTGCAGATCACGTCGCTGACGGCCGCGAAGGAGAGCAGCAATGGCGCATAAGAAGGGCCTCGGGTCCTCCCGCAACGGCCGCGATTCCAACGCCCAGCGACTCGGCGTCAAGACGTTCGCCGGCCAGACCGTCACCGGCGGCGAGATCATCGTGCGCCAGCGCGGCACGCGCTTCAAGCCGGGCGAGGGCGTCGGCATCGGCAAGGACGACACGCTCTACGCCCGCGCCGCGGGCATCGTCGTGTTCGGTCAGCAGCGCGGCAAGCGCGTCGTCTCGGTCAAACCCGGCGACGACGGGTAGCGGTCCATGACGGGGCGCGACGTCGCCCGAATGATCAACGCCGGGCGGATCGGGCTCGGTGCGGCGTTCGTGTTCGCGCCGCGGCGAACCATCCGCTGCTGGATCGGTCCGGACGCCGATGCTCCGGGGGCGACGGCGCTCGCCCGTGCGCTGGGTGTCCGCGACGCCGTGCTCGGAGCGATCGGGCTGCACACGATCGACAACCCGCAGGTCGGCCCGCGGTGGCAGCGCACGCTGACGCTGTGCGACGGGGTGGACCTGGCGGCGACGCTTGTGGTGCGGCGAAGCCTGCCGCGCACGGGAGTGGCGCTCGTCGTCGTGATGGCGGGCGCGGCGATCGGCGCGCAGCTCTGGGCGGCGGGCCAGCTCGCGGAAGGCGGCGGCTGAGCCGGCTGCCCGGCGCGCTCACGAGCGCGCGATGCGGCGCTGGACGCTCAAGGGGGCGCGAGGCGGATGATGCGGCGCCGGACCCGCTTCACCGGCGCGCGAGGCGGATGATCCTGTCGTCGCCCTTCCGCGGCGAGCCGCGGCCGTCGCGGTTGGACGTGGCGACCCACAGCGCGCCGTCGGGCGCACGGACCACGGTGCGAATTCGCCCGCGCCCTCTCAGCACGGCGGGCAGCTTCCTCGCGGTCGTGCCACTCAGCCGCGCCCGCAGAACGGCCTCGCCGCGCAGCGCCGCGACGTACAGCGTCCTGCCGACGATCGCCGCGCCGCTCGGCGACGCCTCGGCGGTCGTCCACGTCAGGACGGGGTTGACGTACCGTCCGCCGCTCGTCGAGCCTCGGCCCTCGACATTCGGCCAGCCGTAGTTGCGCCCGGCTCGGATGAGGTTGATCTCGTCGACGCGGTTCTGGCCGAACTCGGGTGCCCACATGCGGCCCGCCGCATCCCAGGCGAGGCCTTGCACGTTGCGGTGACCGTAGGACCAGACGGCCCGGCCGGCGAACGGGTTGTCGGACGGCACGCTGCCGTCGGGGTTCAGCCGTAGGATCTTGCCGTTGAGCGAGCCACGGTCCTGCGCGAGCTGGGCGTCGCCCGTGTCGCCGACTCCCGCGTAGAGCTTGCCGTCGGGGCCAAAGGCGATGCGACCGCCGTTGTGGATCGACCCGCGGCGCAGGCCCGTGAGGATCGGGCGCAGCGCACCGCCAAGACGGAAGCGCGCGATGCGGTTGTCGCCGGCGGTCGTGAAGTAGGCGTACACCCAGCGGTCGCGCGCATAGTTGGGCGAGATCGCGAGGCCGAGCAGGCCGCCCTCGCCCGCCGACCTCGCCACCCCGGGAATGCGCATGACCTCCCGCTTGCGCCGCCCGGAGCGCGAGACGCGCAGGATGCGACCGCTGTCGCGCTCGGCGACGAGCGCGTCGCGACCGGGCAGGAACGCGACGCCCCACGGGACGTCGAGCCCCGTGGCGATGGTCGCGGGCGTCGCAGCGGCCTTGGCGGCTCCCGCCGTGTCAGCGGGCGTACCGCCGCCGCCGCAGGCACCCAACGCGCCACAGCCCAGGACGATCGCGCAGGTGGTCCAGCGCATGGTCACCAGCGTACCCGCCCGGCGACGGATGATCGCCGGGTTGAGCTCACGCTGGATCACACCGAATCTCAGCGCGACGGTCGAACCAGGCTCACGAGGCCCGCATCGGGTGACGCGAGAAGAACGCCCACATCAGGGGCGTGTACGCGGGGCCCTTGGGATCGGTGAACGAGCCGGCAGGGTCGCCGCCCAGATACACATGCCCCGCGCCGTGGACCTTCACGAAATGCACGAGCTCGTTACCGTTGCGATCGTGGTAGACCTGCGTCGTGGAGGCGTAGGAGCCGGCAGTGGCAGGGCGAGTGACCGTCGAAGCGGGCGCGCGGCTGACCGAGAAGTTCAACGTTCCGTCGTCGGCGTAGTCGCTGGTGCCAAGCCATTGCTGCACGCCCGCGGTGAGTGGGAGGAACGCCAGCGCGTCGAGCGTGCCAACGGCGGCCAGCAGCGGGACCGGGCGTACCCGAGGACCCATCGCGCGGTAGGCGAGCAGTCCCAAGACGTCAAGGCAGGTCGCAAAGCCGCATCCGGCGCCGTTGACGGCGGCCGCATAGAGGTCTGGGTAGGTGGCCGCCATGATCTGGGTCATCGCGCCGCCGGCCGACGAGCCGCCCACGAACACCCGCCGGCCGTCGATCCGGTAGCGGGCCATCACGTCGCGCGTTGCGTCGGCGATCATCTTGGCCTCGCCACGATCCCGAGACTGGCTCGCCGGGTCCTGCCAGTTCCAGCAGCGACGGTCGTTGCGTGCGGTGCTCTGCTCCGGGTAGAGCACCAGGAAGTTGTCAGCCTCCGCCTGCTCGTTCCACCGCGTGCCGACGGCCGCATCGGGAGCCGTCTGCTGGCATCCATGCAGGTAGACGACCAGCGGCAACGCCACCCGTGAGTTTTCAGCGGCCGACGGGACGAAGAGGTGGTAGTCCAGATCCCCGACGCGCCCGGGCGTGAAGCTGCTGGCCTGGGCGCCGGCGGCCGAGGCGCCCATCAGGCATACCGTCCCAAGGACGCAGACCAGCCCGCGAGCGAGCGACCTCCGACGCATGACGACCTTCAGGCGCAGCTGGGCGACGCCCTCCGCAGCGGGTAGGCACGTGTTCGGTGTACGCATCATGTCCTCTCGTGTGGTCGCGCCCGGCTGGCAGCACGCGCAGTCGGCGCGCGACGACATCGGCCGCGGTTGCGCGGCGGTCGTCGAGAACATGAGCACTGGCCGGCGAGCACCATCACGTCGTGCTCGTCCTCGCTGCGCTCGAGGCGTCGTCCTGGTCAGGGCGACGCTGCTCGCCTTCCTCCGTTGGTCTGTACGGGTATAGAGGCGGATCGAGTGCGTGGTGATACAGACAGTTGCGCTGGCGGACGATCGCGCTCGCCCCGAGGCGGCCGGGGAACCCCGAGCCGCCTCGACGAGCATCAGCTCAACTGCGCGTCGGCGTAGACCGCCATCGCATCGCGCAGGTACGCCACCAGGGCGTCATTGCCCTGGCCGATGGCGTCCGTGAAGCGCTTGTCGTCGACGTAGCCCTGCCCGAGCGCCCGGTAGGCCTCGGCGTCAGGCGTCCAGAACAGGCTGGTGACCTCGTAGTGCAGGTCGACCAGCGCCTGAACGCGGTCGTCGTCGCACGGCACGCCGGCGGCGAGTAACGGCGCCAGGCCTTCGTGCACGCGGCCATAGCCGGTGCTGGCCTTGTCCGCGTCGGCCGCCGACCAGCCCTTCATCCGCTCATACGACGCGTCGACCGCCTCGTCCCCCCACCGCTGGCGTGCCTCGGCTTCGTAGGGATTGTGCTCGAAGCCCTCGAACATGGTCTCTGTGGACATCTGCCTTCCTTCCTGAACGTCGTCGATCGTGCGGTCGACGGTGTGTACGAGGCGTTGCAGGCGCTCCTGCTCCTCGACGAGCCGGCGACGGTGGCGGCGCAGGACTGCGACCGTGCCGTCGCGGCTGTCGTGTTCCAGGATGTCGGCCACCGCGCGCAGCCCCAGTCCCAGGTTTCGCAGCAGCAGGATCTGCTGCAGGCGCAGTAGCTGCTCCTGCTCGTAGTGACGCCAGCCGTTGGCCGCCACCCACGCCGGCGCGAGGAGACCGATGGCGTCGTAGTGGCGCAGCGTTCGGGAGCTGACCCCCGAGATTCGCGCCAGTTCTGCGATCGACCAACTCATGCCCTACACGCCTCCGATGCCATCGTCGTGGGCCGGTCCATCCGACCCTGTCGACCACGGTAAGCGTTGACGTTGCGTCAACTTCAACCCCTGTTCGACGACCCGGCGGTCAGTTCGCAGCAACCTGCGAACTGATCGCGTCGTCGAAGCCGCCCGCGGCCAACTGCCCGCGGGCGGCATCGAGCTTCTGAGGGGCGCTACCTCGCCGACGTCATCACCGATGTCGCATCTGCGCAAAGCGGCGCCGACCCCGTTCCTGCTCGTCGTGCGCTTGCGCTAGCAGTGTGGAATGCCCGGCCAGGGGTCGATGTGGGTTCCCAGATCGACGGCCGCCATGAAACCCCAGCCGCGCCAGTGCCCCTGGCCGGGTGCCGGTACGTCGGCCTGCGTGTAGTACCAGACGTTGTTGCCACCGGCATGCCAGGCGCCCCGCCGGTAGCACACGAACCAACTCGGGTTGCTGTACATCGTGCCCACGCGGACGCCATAGTCCGCCCAGACGTAGACGCCGGCGCCGGAACGGTTCGGGCAGACCCAACCGTTGGGCCAAGGTGCTCGCGGAGGAGCGAGAGATCTTGAAAAAAGGGGTCTCCTGCTGTTCCCGTGGGTCGTGGGAGACGTCCAGCGGCCGGCATACGCGTCCCGGCGGACACCGCGCTCGACGGGGGCGCTTCTCGCCCGACGTGAGGTCATC
>Ga0136632_10000448_pt1 | contig 12034 bp, 9 predicted proteins | sample AntDrymUQ6112106_2_FD_104670 | JGI IMG/M metagenome (GOLD analysis project Ga0136632, IMG submission 104670) | Polar desert sand microbial communities from Dry Valleys, Antarctica - metaG UQ611 (21.06) | ecosystem: Environmental > Terrestrial > Soil > Desert | place: Antarctica: Dry Valley...
CAGGATCCCCACGGTGGAGGCCCAGCCCGAAACCGTCTCCCCTCGAAAGTACCGCGCCAGCACGTAAGCAATCTCGACAAAGGCCAGGAGACTGGTGGCGATCCCGAGCCAAATCCCGATGCGCAGCGGCTTGGTCGAAAACGATATGATGGCGTCGCCGGCGAAGCCGAGCATTTTTCGCAGCGTGTATTTGCTCGACCCGTGTAAACGCCGCTCGGGCTGGAAGGGCACCACCGTCGCAGGAAAACCCAGCCACTGGACCGCACCCCGCAAGAAAAGCTCCGCCGCTTTGAGATTCACCAAGGCATCGACCGCGGTGCGGTCGAGAAGCCGGAAGTCGGAGTTACCTTCGGCCATCGGGACCTCGGCGAGGACCGAGAACAATTTGTAGAAGTACCTTGAGGTGAATCGCTTGAAGGCACTGGCCACCTCTTCATCGCGCCGTTGGGTGTTCACCACCTTGTAACCCTGCCGCCAAGCTTCATAGAGCGAAGGGATAAGCTCTGGGGGATGTTGTAGATCGCCGTCCATGCTGACCACGGCCTGGCCGCGCGCAAGCTGGAGTCCCGCCAGGAGAGCGCGCTGGTGCCCGAAATTCCGCGATAGCGATACGCCGATGACGGCGGGCATAGCGGCTGCGAGCCGGGTGATTCGCTCCCAGGTAGCGTCACGGCTGCCATCATCGACGAGGACAATTTCATAGGTAACGCCGATCCCCTCCAGCACGGCAACGAGCTCCCGAACCAGAGGGTGGACGCTGCCTTCCTCGTTGCACACGGGGACCACGACCGAAAGCGCGGGCCGCGCCTGAGCACCGGCCCCAACCTCTACTGCCGGCGGCGTGTGGGTAACTTGTAACACACTACGTGACCGTAACAACCACCCGCAACGCGGTCGCGAGCTCAGAATCGGTGGCCGACAGCTCCAGTTCGTACCTGCCGGGCACGGTGAAGGTCGCCTTCGTCCGGGGCTGCGCGGGGGCTGAAAAGGTAACGCTCCCCGGCCCCTTGAGCATTTTCCATCCCACGACCAGGTTCCCGCCACGCGGCAGGCCTTCGTCGGCGGCGCTTCCAAACAAGTGCAGCTCTTCTGAAGTCTTCGCGTCGATTGATACTTCCCCGTTTCGTGCGGTTTTTCCGAGCAGCCTCACCCTTGGTGCGCGATTGAGGCAGACGTCTCGTTTCACCTTCGCGTAGTCGATTCGCGACAGTTTCGCCGCACCCTCGATCAGTTTCCAGTTCGACTGCAACATTCGTTCGCTGGTCCCGGTGGTGACCCCCGCGTAGGTGAGGTCCAATCGCAGCTTGCCGTCGAACTCGGGACCGACCACCATCACGCACTGGAAGCGCCAGTGACCAGGCTTGAAGACGGTTGGCTGCTGTCGATCGAGCGGATCGGGCGCGAACGAATTGCCGGTACCCGGTGGGATCGTGATGACCTCGGCGTTATGGCTGAAGTACCCAAAGGCAAGGGTGTAGCTGCCGTCAGGGTTCTTCATATAGCCGGCGTACGCCGGGTAGATGGGTTGGTTGCTCTGCGCGCTGACCGTGGGCGAACGAAGAACGAACCAAGAACTAAGAACTAGCACCACCGGAACGAAAAACGAAGACCGGGAACAAAGAATCCGAACGAAGAACCCTGTCCACGATCGATGCCTCGTTCTTGGTTCCGTTCCGTCGTTCCCGGTTCTTCGTTCTTCGTTCTTAGTTCTTCGTTGCCCCAGTTCCCCCATAACGGGTGTATAGTATGCCCGTACGTCTGCGAAGCGCAATACAAGGAGACCTCATGGTCCACGTCGCGAAGGCTGCTGGGTTTTCGAGGCTGGCGATCGCCGCGGGACTCCTGCTGTCGGCCGGTACGGTCACGCAGGCGCAGAGCGGCAATCCGGCGTCCACCGGTCAACCAACCCCCACCTTTACGAAAGACGTGCTCCCGATACTCCAGCGCTCCTGTCAGCAGTGCCACCGGCCAGGCACACACGCCCCCATGTCATTGATGACCTACCAGGAGGTCCGGCCGTGGGCACCCTCGATCAGACAGAAAGTGACGCGTCGCGAGATGCCACCCTGGCATATCGATCGAAGCATTGGGGAGTACGTCGGAGATCCCTCGCTGTCCGATCAGGAGATCGCCGCGATCGCCGCCTGGGTGGACGCGGGCGGACCCGAGGGGCACGCCGCCGATGCGCCGCCTCCCCGCATGTTCGCCTCCACCTCGAAATGGACGTATGGAGAGCCGGATCTCGTGGTGCGTATGCAGAAGGGTTTCACGATCCCGGCCGACGGTCCTGACTTCATCCCCGAGGAGATTGTCGATCCGAAGATCACCGAAGATCGCTACGTCAAGTGGGTCCAGATCATTCCTGACGCCACCCGGGCCGTTCATCATTCTCATGTGTATGTCGATCTGCCGGATGGCACCGACACGGAAGGGCTCGGCCTTGGCATGGGCTCGAACGTCGGCAACAGCATGGATCTGATCGAGTACGGCACCGGCAACGATGCGGACATCTTTCCCGACGGCACGACGAAGATCCTCAAGAAGGGAGCGCTGTTCCGGTTCGAGTCTCACTACCACCCGTACGGGGAGCAGACCTTCGATCGTCAAAGGGTGGGCATCAAGTTCTACCCCAAGGGCGTCGTCCCGAAATATGTTGTCACGTCGCATCAGATTCGCACCGGTATCGGGAACGACTGGGTGCTGAACCGCGAGCGCATCGAAGATCTCCTCCTGCGCGCGGGCTACAAACTCTCAATCGATGAACCCGCTATGCCGACGGGCGCGCTCATCGCAGAGCATCCGCTGCATCGCGCGGCGCTCTTGAGCATTCCCCCCGACACCGTCGCAAGACACGAACGCTTCTGGCCGCTGCCCAAGCCGGCGCTCATCATCAGTTTCCAACCGCACATGCACTTCCGCGGCTCACGGATGATGCTCGAAGCGATTCATCCCGACGGACGCCGCGAGGTGTTGACCAACGCGACGCACTACGATCAGAACTGGCAGATCACCTACAAGTACAAGACGCCGCATCTCTTCCCCGCCGGGACGATCCTCCACACGGTGTCGTTCCACGACAATACGGCCAACAACAAGCACAACCCTGACCCCACGGCGTGGATTGGCTGGGGACGCCGCACCATGGATGAAATGGGCCACGGCTGGACGGACATCGCGTTTCTGACGGACGAGCAGTATCGGCAAGAGTTGGCAAAGCGGAGGGCTCGGGCGAACACGACGGCGAGCCAGCAACGATAAGGTGATAGTAAATGCAAAGAAGTCACGGTGAAAGAATTTATGCCCATGAATATCGCCTCGCCGGTTCGATTATCGTTGAACCGATGCCAGCATGCGCGGGCGACTGCTCGCCGGCTCGCACGGGTCATGTTGTCGCTCACCGTTCTTTACCCGCGACCTGCGGTTCCCCAGCCGAGCGACCTTACGATCAAATCAGAGGAGGTAGCTTTTCGGGCTGAAGGAACTGAAAGAAGGCACACCGTACCATTCCAGTTATTGGGACAGAACGTCAAACCTGGCTCGATTGAACGGCTTTCCTGGGTGCCTTTCTCCGGCGTCGAGGCGACGCCCGTCGTGGTCGTAAGGGGCGTCAGGCACGGGCCGACGCTCTGTCTGACCGCTGCTGTCCACGGTAATGAGATCAACGGTATCCGGATCGTGCAGCGAATCATACACTCGCTCGAACCGGACAAACTGAGCGGCAATGTCATCGCGGTGCCGATCGTGAACCTGCAAGGGTTTCGCCGGAAATCCCGTTATCTGTCGAATAAGCGTGACCTAAACCGATACTTTCCGGGCCATCCGCAGGGCAACGCGGCCGCCAGGATAGCTTACTCGTTCTTCCACGGGATCCTGATGCAATGCGGCGCGCTAGTCGACATTCACACCGCATCGATTCAGCGCACGAATCTGACACAGTTGCGCGCCAACGCGCTTAAGCCCGCGGTTAAACGACTGACACAAGGCTTTGGGCCGATCGCCGTCTTACACAGCAAGGGGATCCGTGGGACATTGCGCTGCGCTGCTGATGCCGCAGGCGTGCCCGCCGTGACACTGGAGCTCGGCGAAGCGAACCGGATCCAGCCCGACAAAGTGGAGCAAGGGTACAGGGGGATTCAATCCCTGATGGCGGCGTTGGAGATGGTCGACGAGAAAAAGCCGACGGCCGAAGCCCCTTTATTCTTCCATCGTTCGAAATGGGTTCGCGCCAACGACGGCGGTTTGTTCTTGTCGCGCGTCAGCCTGGGGGGGGCCGTACGCGCCGGGCAGCTATTGGGCATCGTGACCGATCCCATCAGCGAGGAGCGTAACGAGATCTTGTCTTCCCATGATGGACGCGTGCTGGGCATGGCCATCAATCAGGTCGTCATTCCGGGCTATAGGTTGTTTCGGATCGGGATGCAAACGCACAAGTCGGTAAAAAATCCGCGGACTGTCGGTGGACGCAAGGAAAGGCAGCGCGCACGGTGATTACTAACCCGCGTATTCTCAGCTTGTGTTTCGCGCTTGAAATACGAACTGAGCGTTGAGCCAGTACGTCAGGAGCGATGAAGCCAGAGCCGCTGCAGCAAAGGCCAGAGCGGGGCTCCAGCGACCCAACCATAGGTCCAACGGCAGGCCGTACCGGAACACCAGCGCCAGCAAAGCCGTCGCGGCGGCACCGATCAAGGCCACGATGACAAAGAAGGCGAGCTGGCGTGTATCCGGGGACGCATGCCGGAACGTCAACGCACGTTGCAGGAGATAATTGAGCACGATGCCGAAGGCATACGCAAGACCTACGGAGACCAAATAGAACTGCGGGTTATCGGCAGGTAACAATCGTCCCGCGATCTCGCGTAATCCGATGGTGATGAATCCCACCACGGCGCCAATCACGGTGTACCGCCCATATTGCCGGATTGAGGCCGGTGCCTTCATTTGCGTCTTACCTGCAAAATGCTCAAAAAGAAACTCGCGAAAATCATTTGCACCCCCACGATGAGCGCGGTGACGGAGGGAATGACGATCCGCATCATCGCGCCCGCGACCAGAGGCCCAAACGATTCACTTCCCCAGGTAGTCACCGCATAGCCAGAGCCCGCCAGCCCAAGGAGCGTCAAGACCGCACCTAGCCCAAGGCCTCGCTCCAAGGTGAGCATCTGCTTGGCACGAGCTACTCGCGCATTCGCGGGCAACAGCCGAGCACTCACTGCGAACACTTGAGCTAGCAAGGCAAACACCACGGACTGAACGCCGAGCACAGTCGCCGCCGCGGCATACATCAAGGTATGAATATCGAAGGTCACGTCGCTGACGGTCTGTGGCCCGGGCACCAGCCATAGCATCACGCCTAAGCCAAGGGCCATCAGGGCAAAGCCGGGGTAAAGAAACAACCAGCGCGGGCTGTAAATCAGCAAGAATCGCAGATGCCGCCAGCCGTCGCGCCAACTGCGCAGATGTGGCGGACGGCGGCGACCATCCGGTGACAGGGTGGTCGGGACTTCGGCAATGCGCAGTCCATGCAAGGTGGCCTTAACGACCATCTCACTGGCGAACTCCATCCCGGTGGTTTGCAGATCCAGACGCGCGATCGCTGCCTTGTCGAAACCGCGTAGTCCGCAATGAAAGTCGCTCACGGGGCTGCCAAAGAACAAGCGGCCAACGCCCGTTAGCACCGGATTGCCGAGATAACGGTGCAAGGGCGGCATCGCCCCCTGCTTGATCCCGCCTTTGAAACGGTTACCCATGACCAGCTCGTAGCCCTCTCGCAACTTCGCGACAAACGCATCGAGGGCGGAGAAGTCGTAACTATCATCGCTGTCGCCCATGATGACATAGCGCCCTTGCGCCGCTTTGATTCCACCGCTCAGGGCGGCGCCATAGCCGCGCTCGCAAATCGCCACCACCCGCGCACCGTGGGAAAGGGCAATGTCCTGGCTCCCATCGATACTGCCATTATCGGCCACGACGATCTCCCCCGAGATGCCACTGTGCTTAAGATAACCTCGCGCCTTTGCTAGGCAAGTAGCGAGCGTTTCGGCCTCGTTCAGACAGGGCATGACAATGGAAAGCTCGCAATCGGATATGTCTGCAGGCATTGGCTATCGATGAAGCTGAGTCGCGCCGTTAGCTGGCTGGCTCGCGCGCAATATCAGGTTTTTTTCCGACTAACAACAGGTTTTTACCTACGGGTGGGGGTATGACCTTCTCAAGAGCCCGCATGGGCGGGACGACCAGTGTGTCGTACAACGAAACATTCTTTTCCGTTGTCGTTCTTTTTAGCAATACAAACGCAATATACCAAGGAATGATCCCGGCGATATCGAAATATCTTAATGTCTCGACCGAAAACCCCGCTCGTTCGACCGTTTCTTTCAGCTCTTGTTTGTGGTAGCGCCGAAAATGCCCCACTTTTCGATCGAGCTCACTGTACAACCATGACAAAGCCGGCACGAAAATAAGGATACGACCGTTGGGCTTGATGGTCTTATAGGCATACTGGAGCTCTCTTTCGTCATCCTCGATGTGCTCCAACACGTTTACATAAAGCACCGAATCGAAAAAGTTCTCGAACTCTATGGCTTTCTCTTCATAGAACGCATTGATGATTTCAACATTATCACGTGCCCTCAATTTATCTTTGAGCAAAGGATACATGTTCGTTGACGGTTCGAATGCGAATAACCGTTTTATTCCGGCAGCAACAAGTAAAGTCGAAAAGTTCCCGGTTCCGGCGCCAACTTCCGCAACCGTATCGCCAAGATAGCGCCTAAATTCATCTACGATCCATTGATGGTAATTGTTCGCAAAGGACATGGCTTCCAAGTCCTTGCCAAAGTACTGTAGTCCGGCGTTCATGGTCTCTGGCTCAACGGCTTCGAATCCTAACCTTTAAGACGGTAAACGCGCACAGGCCACGTCTTTTCATTCAAACCATCTCCCAGCCGCTGGGCGGCGGCATGATGAGGTAAAGCTTGCGCTAACGGTAGCTCCCGTTTGACGACTACGTATCCAGCCCCCGTTTTCAGCAGATCGGTAACACTGACATTGTTTTTCCCAAGCCGATTTCCGTAATACGGTTGTCCGGTGAGGAATGCAGTATAAAGCGCCACCCGGCCACTGTCGCCCACGGACACGATAGGCTCCGTAGAGGGAAGTAACGGGGCGAGCCGCTGGGCGAGAACATAAGATGGCGTAACATACCCGTGACTCAGGGCTTGCTGCAGCCGTGCGGGAAGGGCCGCGCCAAAGATCGCCGCCACCAACACTGTGGCAGCGGAGCGCATCGCCGCTGGCCTGGCAGCGTAAACGGTGATTAGAAACCGGGTTCCGGCGAGCTCCGCAAAAGCACCCACAACTCCAAACGCACTGGCCAATAATAACGGATAACAGCCTAAATAGTAGCGCTCCGCGTCCGCGTAGACCGGCAGATAGATGCCGGCCATCACAGCGATTGCAGGTGCCGCCAGCCGCCAGGGATGGGTCGCAAAACTTCGTCGCCAGGGCCTAAAACACATCAATCCCAGAATCGCTGAGGTTATCCCGAGCCCGAGCCCGTCAAATTTCACCAGCCGACGCAGCACCTCGCAGCCGTTGTCCACCATGAGCCTTATCTGATGCCTAAAATCGGCAATGCTGGCGAAGGGTGACCAGCTCTGATACAGCGCATGATCGCGCAACGCTGTGGGATCTTCCCACGAGGTGACCCGGCCTGCTTCGGGCACGTGATGAACAACGAAAGTCGGATGCTTGCGATCCGGATTCTGCGGACCGACGAAGGCATGACTGATCGACCCACTTGTCGAGAAGGTGGGTTTGCCGTAATGCCAGGAGAGCACCGTGATCCACGGCAGAGCGATTAAGACCAAGCCGACGGTGCTCCAGGTCACCGCGCACAGCGCGGCATGCCGCGTAGCCCCACCGGCATACACCCGGATGAGGGCGATAGCCGTCAATAGAACGAGCGCCATTGGCAAAGCAACAGCCTTAGCCAGGTAAGCCAACCCATAGAAAAGGCCGGCCACCAAGGGTCGCCTCCCGGCAGCTGGCGCGAGTGTGTACTGCAGCGCCAGCAATAATAGCCCGCTCATAAGCAGATCCGGCGAAATTGTCGCCACCGACATATTGATGGAAAACAGGGCAATCAGCACGGCGCCTATCCCCACCGTCATGCGATCAAAGCCTAGCGCCTGCAGTAGACAGGTCCCGCCGACCCAGTAGATCAGGGCACTGAGACCCATCACGATACGTGCCGCCACTGCCGGTTCATCGACCAGCGGCAGCAGCGGTGCTAGCAGCCAACTGAACAACGGTCCCCAGTAGCCGTTGACGCCCAGGTCAAAACGGCCCTCCAGGTAATAGCGTGCCACCCGCAGATAGGCCACCGCATCCGGATTCATCTGATTCAGATGACTGGACCCCGCCGCTATCAACAACGGTATCTGGATCACCAAGGCAAGGGAAAGAGATCGAGCAAACCACGCGGGCCTCGCTTTCGAACAGGCTCTGCTCTCCTCCACGGTCACGACTTTCTGTCCTGGTGGCATAGTTCGTCAATAATGGACAGTACTGACTGCCGCGATCGTAATAGGGGTCAGATCAGGTCGGACAAAAAATAAGAATTCGGTGCCCAGCTAACCCGTCCAGCCGAGCACCGAGGCGATGCAGTTGATGGAGAGGAGCAGCGGGACCAGATCACGCCGGCGCTCTTCTTCCGGTTTTGCAGCGCTGCGAAATTCTTTAATTAACCTCACCTGCTCGAATCCGACCTGATCGACGATCGCAAGGCGGCGCTGTAAACGCCGACGCAAGCGCGGAAAGCGGGCGCAAAGCTCTCGGGAACCGCTCACACACCGCCACCATCGTGACGGTATGCTCGTATTATTCGCTCACCATCGCTTGGGCACAAGCTCGGCGTAAGCGCGGGCGATGGTTAGAATGCTAAAGAGCCGCTTGCGCGAGCGCGATACTTTGGCGCGACTGGGAGGGGACGAGTTCGCCGTGCTTCTGGGCGAATGCTCGGTCGACCAAGCCCTGCGCATCGCCAACGAACTGCGCGAGGTGATATTGGCCATGTCATGGGGCTTGAGCTTGTCGCGGAATCCGTGGAATCACAGACTACCGCGGAGATGCTACGGAAGGTCGGCGTAAATTATGGGCAAGGATACGGGATTGCCCCGCCCATTCCCCTTCGGGATGCCATCAAGCATTTAATCCCAGCGGAAAGGCCCTGCCCTCAGGATACCCTGGATCGGCGCATGCGCGCGTGGCCTACGGAGGCCAGCACGCACAGCGTGTAATTTCGATCCTCGCCCGACGCCGCGATCCGATGCGCCAGCCCGGCCGGGCTTGCAGCGGCTAAGCGTTGGCGCGCGTGAAGCGTGAATAAGTCCGCAAACCAGGTGGTAATTTTTCGCAGAACTCTCCGTTTCTGGCGCCTATTCTAGCGGGCGTCATGACGTCCCGCCGCCTAATCTTCCCGCGTTTACCGTCGATAAGGGGACAGCGGCATGCGCAAAATCCATGGCCACACAATGCACGTAGGGATCGGTGAGGATCCGGAACACATGTTCACGATGCGAATCGAGGTCACAGGGAAACGACAGATGAATACCTTCGAGGCGATGGCGGCGAGCACCGGCGAGCTCGCGCGGCTGTTAAACCATCATTATGGAGACGGCACCGTCTATGTGCCGAGCGGAGGATCGCTCCAGCTCTACCACACCTGCGTCGACGTTGGGCTGATTACCGAGGACGGGTTCATTACCCGCCAAGGCCGGGAGCTCATCGCCCGTTCCCTGACTCAGCAGCGTTCTTAGTCCCCCCGATTACCGCTACGGTGCCCGGGGGCGGTATCATTCACTGCGGCGCTACGCTCGCGCCGGCCCCAGATCCTAAGGTACCCCCGCCGCGTGCGCATGGCATTGCGGGTTTTTTGTGTCTATCATGACGGCTTTTAGCAAGGGGAGAATGACATGAGCTTTGCGGAGCATTTTCAGAACGGCGAGACTTGGAAGCGAGGCGCTTACATGTTGCTGTTTGCGGTCCTCTATACCGTCGCCGAGCTCGTCGCTTGGGGAGTCGCGCTGTTTCAGTTCGGTTCAAAGCTCGTCACCGGGGACATCAATCCGCGCCTCGTGGATTTTGGCCAGCGGCTCAGTACCTATATCTATCAGCTATTGGTGTATGTGACCTTCAAGTCGGACGATAAGCCTTATCCCTTCAGCGATTGGCCCGCGGCGTAGTGACGGGTTTACTTTAAACCATCTGTCATGGAGTTTTCCGAACGCGTCCCGCCATACCCCGCGGCCGACGTCTTAGCATCCGCGCAAGTAAATCTAGCGCTCGGATTTACCGCGTTTGCGTATGCCGACTTATACGAGCCCCACCGGCTACGGGATCTGCTTGCTCTGTTCGATGATTACGTCGAGGATCGAAACCCCGCTCTGGCTACCGAGTTCGGGCAATACCGCGCCACATTGTGCGAAGGCCTGCCGCCGCAAACGATATCGGACTTGCTCGTGCGCATGGCGCCCTACGTCGGGGAATTTGTCGCCAAGCTCTTCGGCGTCGCGAGCGAGCGCGACCGCCAGCGTGCTGCCATACAAGAAGAACTGGATACGGTTTTTGTCTTCCGCAACGAAGTCCTGGCGCAAGCGCAAGAAAAGTTCAGGCCGGAGGATCTGATCACCTGGGACCTCCAGCAATTGCAGCGGCAAATCGAGATTCTAATACACATCATCGGCCCCGGCGTCCACGCGAGCGATCCTGAACGGGCTCTCGCCGGCGTCGCGAGCGAGCTTTGGCGTCTTCGGCAACGCTGCGCCGCACGGACCTCTAGTAAAGAACCGGCGGACAAGCGCTTAGAGCAAGACCTATGTGCCGTTCGTGCCCGTATCGAGGCCGACTCCGAAGCTCGGGCGACCTTTGCCGATTGCTTGACCGAAACGCGCGCCCAAGCGTTCGTGCTCGCGCTTTACGATCGCATCGAGCGCTGGAGCTTCGCCGCGCGCCACGATGCGGGAATAAACGCAACGGTGGTGAATTGGGTAAGCTTCAAGCAACCAAAGAAGACCGACTTCCAGCACCTGGTCCATGCCGAGCAGCTCCAACGCGACGGCTATCAGGTCCTCATCGGACCGCTGGCGCGACGCCGGCGGCGTGACGGATTTGCTCTGACCGATTCCCGCTACGACGAGCGCCACGTGTTATATGAAATAGATCACTGTATTTATTGTCACGAGCGCGATACCGATTCCTGTTCCAAGGGCATGCGCAACCGCAGAGACGGAAGCTACAAGGTCAACCCGCTCGGGGTGACGCTCACCGGCTGCCCGCTGGAGGAGAAGATCTCCGAAATGCACGTGCTCAAGCGCCAGGGGGACAATATCGGAGCGCTCGCGCTCATCATGATCGACAACCCGATGTGCCCGGGCACGGGTCACAGGATCTGCAATGACTGCATGAAGGGATGCATCTACCAGAAAACCGAGCCCGTCAATATTCCACAGATCGAAACCAACGTCCTGACCGAGGTTTTGTTCATGCCGTGGGGGTTCGAGATCTACGGGCTTTTCACGCGCTGGAATCCGCTCAATGTCAAACGCCCCGTGGCCCTTCCCTATAACGGTAAAAACGTGCTCATCGCCGGCCTCGGCCCCGCCGGCTACACTTTAGCCCATTACCTACTCAACGAGGGGTTCGGCGTGGTCGGCATCGATGGTTTGAAGATCGAGCCTTTGCCGCGAGACCTGAGCGGCGATTGGGATCAACCACCGCGGCCGGTCCGGGATTTTGGCGAGCTTTACGAGGCCTTGGATACCCGCGTGATGACGGGTTTCGGCGGGGTGGCGGAATACGGCATCACCGTGCGTTGGGACAAGAATTTTCTCAAGGTCATCTATCTCACGCTCGCCCGGCGGCGGACGTTCCGCTGCTACGGCGGCATCCGTTTCGGCGGTACGCTGACGATCAACGAGGCATGGGATCTCGGGTTTCACCACATCGCCGTCGCCAGCGGCGCCGGCAAACCCAC
>Ga0136632_10000449_pt1 | contig 12025 bp, 13 predicted proteins | sample AntDrymUQ6112106_2_FD_104670 | JGI IMG/M metagenome (GOLD analysis project Ga0136632, IMG submission 104670) | Polar desert sand microbial communities from Dry Valleys, Antarctica - metaG UQ611 (21.06) | ecosystem: Environmental > Terrestrial > Soil > Desert | place: Antarctica: Dry Valley...
CCGCACGCCGAAGGTGTTGAGCAACCCGTGGAGGAAGAGCACCACCCCGAAAATGATGATGACGTAACCGGGAGAGGCCGGGTAGCCGAAGAGCAGGTTCAGGAGGGCGGTGGTGAAAAAGGCGAGGCCGAAGTCGATGCCGGCGGTGACGCCGACCTGCCCCATGAGATTGAACCAACCCGTGAACCAGCTCCAGGCTGGGCCGTTGTTGCGCGCAAGCCTTGCCGACCAGTAGTAGAGACCGCCCGCAGTTGGGTAACTCGAGCACACTTCCGCCATCGCAAGGCCCACAATCGTGGTCATGACGCCAACGATGGGCCAGCCGACGTTCATTACGAGGGGGCCACCGGTGTTCATGCCGAACCCATAAAGCGTCAGACAGCCCGAGAGGATCGAGATGATCGTGAAGGAGACTGCGAAGTTCGAGAATCCGCCCATATTGCGCAAGAGCTCTTGCGCGTAGCCAAGCTCGTGCAGCCGATCGGCGTCCCGATTGGCGGCCCCACCCCCCTCAGACCGGCCTTCCTTCGAGGTTTCCGTAGCCATCTCTTTCCCTCCCCTTCAAATCCTCTGGCGCCCTGCTGCCGGGCAGCATCATAGCCGGGCCTCCAAGGGTCCGGGCAGACGTGTTACATAGGGACCACGCTGCCTATTGGCCGGGCATGTCGCGGCAAGCCGAGGGGGGAGGAGCAATGCCGGGAAACATCGACGTGAACGCTCTAGAGGGTATGATCCACTCGGGTGACATCGACACCGTCGTGTGCGTGTTCCCCGACCTGCAGGGCCGCTTCATGGGCAAGCGGGTGACCGGCCACTACTTTCTCGACGACGTGCTGGGAGCCGAAGGTATGCACGCCTGTCTTTACCTCGTCACCGTTGACATGGACATGGAGCCACTGCCCGGTTACAAGTACGCAAACTGGGAGACGGGGTACGGCGACTTCAAGATGGCGCCGGACCTCGGCACACTGCGGATCATCCCGTGGCTCGAAAAAACTGCTCTCGTGATCTGCGACGTGCTCGATGAGCACAGCGACGAGCCGGTGGAGGTGTCGCCGCGACAGATCTTGAAGCGGCAGATCGCCAAGGCCGAGGCCAAGGGCTACCGGCTCATGGCGGCCTCCGAGCTCGAGTTCTTCCTGTTCAAGGACTCCTTCGATGACCTGCGAGCGCGCAGCTATCGGGACATGAATCCACATTCCCTCTACATCGAGGACTACCACATTCTGCAGACGACCAAGGATGAGTGGATCATCCGTCAGCTAAGAAACGGCATGGATGGTGCCGGTGTGCCCGTGGAGTTCTCAAAAGGCGAGTTCGGTAAGGGCCAGAACGAGATCAACTTTCGCTACGGCGATGTGTTGGAGGTAGCCGACCGCCACACGATCTACAAGAACGGAGCAAAAGAGATCGCGGCCCTGAACGGTGTGTCGCTCACGTTCATGGCGAAGCACTCGATGGAGGAAGCAGGGTCGTCCTGCCACCTCCACTCGAGCCTGTGGAACGAAGAGGGCTCGGAATCGCTGATGTGGGACGACTCGGATCCGGATCACATGTCCGAGGCCTTCCGCCACTACCTCGGGGGCCTGATGTCGACCACCAGGGAGCTGGCGTGGATGTTCGCCCCTTCGGTCAACTCCTACAAGCGCTATCAGGCAGAGTCGTGGGCCCCCACTGCGATCGCCGTCGGGAAAGACAACCGCACCTGCGGCTACCGCTTGGTTGGAGAGCACAAGTCCTATCGCATCGAATCCAGGATCCCGGGGGCCGACGCAAACCCCTACCTCGCTTTCGCAGCCACACTGGCAGGGGGCCTGCACGGCCTCGAGAACAAAATCGAAGCGCCCGAGATCTTCAAGGGCAACGCCTACGAGGCCACCGATGTGGAGCGGGTGCCGACCTCCCTCCACGAAGCGATCGCCGCCTTCGAAAGCAGCGACATGGCGCGCGCGGCCTTCGGCGACCTCGTCTTCGAACATCTGTTGAACACCGCAAGGCAGGAGCAGTCGATCTTCGACAACAACGTCATCACCGACTGGGAGCTGATGCGCTACTTCGAACGCATCTGACGAGCTGCCCTGGACATCCGTTCTTCGGGCGGAAGGGATGGGTGTTATCGGGGTCGCATCTCATGGGGTACCAGATTCTCATCGGACCCCAGTGAGGTTTGGATCGAAAATAGCAGGCGATCAGAGCTGATTCGCTCTAGCAGTCGGTGGCTATTCGGAGAGCTTCGCAGACTTCTTGCATCCGTTCGTCGCCCAGCCGGGTAATACGATCCGTGCACAACGCCACTCTGACGAGCGTCACATTGTCGAGGGTCATCACGCAGTCCGTGGACATTCCGTCCGACGCACCAAGCGGAACCTCAGTGGGATTCCACGAACGGTCCGGGTGGCCGGGACCGCAAGGACTTGGTTGAGCACGGGAATCGCTTCCTCCCGGGTCAGGATCAGAAAGGGCCGTCTGCCTGCACGTGGGTCCTCGTACCACCCAGACCTCGCCTCTCGCTACCACTGCTCATGCCCTGCGGCGTTCTCCTCAACGTCCAAACGATGCAGCAAGTCGACCGACGCATTGTCGGTCAACCGCTCGAGATCACCCCATTCGTCGGGTCTGGCCGGCGGAAGTCGTTTGTAACCCTCGACGATCTGCTCCCCCACCATTGCCTCTTGATCCCTTCTCAGATAGTCCTCAAGGGCCGTCCGGATCAGGGCCGACCTGGATATCCCTCTGCGCGCTGCGTGGCGATCAAGCAGGTGAAGGAGCCGGTCGTTCAACTGGACCATAGTCCGGGTGCGAGCCATAGCCCTAAGATTAGTGCTATCCCATAGGCAGAGGACTCGGGGGCGTCCCTGCGCCACCAAAGGAGCGTTCGCTCGCCATCTGTCGACCACTTGCCCGATGGAAAGAGCTACGACAAGGTGCTGCGCGCCCTGGACGTTCGCGGCAGAAGGAAGTGGGCGCTCTGGTGCCGCCTTGTGGACCCGATCGGGATCGAACCGACTACCTCCGCCATGCCATGGCGGCGCTCTACCAAGTGAGCTACGGGCCCGGGCCCTCCCGAGCCTAGCAAACGGTCTGGTGCGACCGGCATTCTCGGCTCCAACGACCACGTCACAGGTGGTTGCCGGTCCTCAGAATGGGCGAGGCAGGGGATCACGGTAGCCTTGCGCCTCGAAGGGGCCGAACAAGCCTGAGACCCAGAGCGACCAGGAAGGATACGAGTGGCAGAGCCGCTTCGGTGGGGAGTCCTCGGCGCCACCTCTCGGATCGCTCAAAAGGCCGTGATGCCCGCGATAGTGGCCGACGGCTCCTCCGAGCTTGCAGCCGTAGCGAGCCGTTCGGGAGGCGACTACCCCACCCTTGGGGCCAAGAGCTCGTATGACGACTACCAGGCCCTCCTTGACGATGAGGGTGTCGACGCCGTCTACATCCCGCTGCCGAACAGCCTGCACTTGGAGTGGACCGTCAGGGCAGCCGAGGCCGGTAAGCACGTGCTGTGTGAGAAGCCGCTCGCCTCGAACGCCGCCGAGGCAACCGAGATGGCGCTGGCCTGCACCCGGGCGGGTGTGACGCTGATGGAGGCCTACATGACCCCCTTCCATCCCCGCTCGGAGGGCCTCCACAGCGTGCTCACCGCGGGACGCCTCGGCCGGCTCAGGTGGGCGTGCTCGACCTTCACCTTTCCACTGGCCGACGACCACCGTTGGAATCCCGACATGGGGGGCGGGGCGCTCCTCGACCTCGGCGTCTACTGTTTGAGCCCGCTGCTGGCCGCCGGCGAAGCCATGCCGGCTCGCAGCGATGCGTCGATGACCGTGGGGGGAGCGGGCGTCGATGGGACGTTCTCGGGCCGGCTCGACTTCGGTAACGGCCTCTCCGCTGCCTTCGTGTGCTCGTTCGAGGCACCGTTCATGCAGCGCTTCGAGGCCATCGGCACGGACGGAGCTATAACCATTGACGAACGCCCCTTCACGCCCACCGAGGAGGACCGTTTCATCCATCTCACGCACCGCAGCGGTCGAATGGAATCGATCGACTGCGGGGGCGGGAACACTTACGGCGGCATGGTCGAGCACTTCGCGGCAGTCGTGAGAGGCGAGGCGCGGCCTCGCAGGACCCCGGCAGAGGCCATTGAGCTGCTCACTCTTCAGGGCGGCCTGCGCCGGACCGCCAGGGTCACGGCGGAGGACTAGCTCTTCTTTCGGCCTCTGCGCCGCCGGCGCGAGCGCCTGCGGGACGTGGCCGGGGCTGCTTCGCCGCCGGCCCCTTCTTCGGTCGTCAGTCGAGGCGCCGCAGGAGCCTTCTCGCGCTTAGGGGCGCCATTGCCTCCCGGCCCTTCCGCTCTTTGGAGCGAGGCGGTCCGGGGCGCGACATCCTCCTTCTCCTTCAAGGCAGCTCTCGCCTCGCGCTTCCCCGGAGTACTGCGGTCAATGCGCGCCTCTTTGTCATCGGCGACCTTTAGCGTGATGCGGTATTCCTGAGGGTACTGGGGAACCCCGAAATCCGACTGGAGGTCCTTAATGATGTCTTCGAGCCTTTGCCCGTCGGGCGGCGCCGTTAGGTTCTGCGGTCGGGGCCTTGGGCCGGCCCTGACGAGGTCCTCAGAGGATTGCACAGAGGGCCGGGTGACCGCCGGGCCCCCCTCCTGAGCCCGCCCCTTCCTGCGGCTGCGTGACCTGCGGGAGCGCGCCCTCGGGGTCGGAGGTTTCGGTTCGGACGTCGGTTGTGAGGCCTGTGGCTGCGCGGCGCCAGAGCTAGGCGTGCCCCGTCCTTTGCGGCGTCCGCGCCGCCTCCTGCGAGGCTGGGTCATCTCCCCCCTTTGAATCCTCCGCTAACGAGACCACAGGGGCGTCCGACCAGAGCCGCTCGAGGTCGTAGTAGTCGCGCACTTCGGCCAAAAAAACGTGAACGACGAAGTCGACGTAGTCAAGCAGGACCCACCGGCCTTCTCGCTCACCTTCTCTTCGAAACGGCTTGAGATTGCGGCCCAGCGATAACGATCGCTCGACCTCTTCCGCGATCGTGCGAACCTGGCGCTCGTTGCCGGCGCTGCAGATGACGAAGTGGTCGGTTATTCGCAGCTGCTCGGAGACGTCCATAACGACAACACCAGCGGCCTTCTTCGAGGCGGCTGCCTCGGCGGCTTCGAGTGCGATCTCGGTCGATTTCAGCGCTCTCGCGGAAAGTCCCTTCCAACGACGATGGTCAAGTCAACGATACCCTGCTCCGCCGAGGACACACGTACCTCGCCGACGCCGAGGAGCTCCCTTGCCCGATCTGCAGATCGCTGAGCGCCCGGCGAGTCGCCGTGAGACACGATGAGGGTGCGCCGATAATCGAGGCGTGCAGCGTTGCCCGAGAGCACGACCGAAAAGCCCCCGTCGAGCAGGGCCTTAGCGATCTCCTCGCCGATGCCGGGCACACCGTTGCCGTTGAGCACCTGCACCCTCGTGACCCCCTGTCGCACCCCCTCGATCCCAAGCGCACGCTCCAGAAGAGCGTCGAGCTCTGCTCTCTGGGGGCTATAAAAGCCCCCGTGGCCGAGGCCGAGGTCGGAAACGGGGATGCTTGCGAGCGTGAGGCCCTCCAAAGGCACCTCGGCAAGGGCCTCGAGGAAGCGCCCCTGCGCCTCGGCGGACGTATCGGACCCACCAAAGGCTTCCGGGGCGCTGCGAACTGCCCGGCCGAGGGCCCCCGGATCCGCTCTGTAGCGCTCAAGCAGTGCGTCCCACTCGGCCAGGACGAGGGGCCCAAGGGTAACCTCGTCCGCCGCCGGCCCGCCTGCGTAGATGAGGCGAGCCTGCCACGCCGGGGTCAGGCGCTGGAGGCCCGCATGAAACAGAGTCCGTGACGTCGACTCGTCGGGGGGGGAGCGGACGTCGGTGGGAACGTTGACCGTAAGGGGGCCGGTGGCTTCGAGCAAAGCAAGGGTGCTCTCCTGCCGCAGCACGACATAGCTGTCGATATCGATGCCAAGGAGGTTCTCCATGGTGACAACCAGAAGGGGGGCGCCACCAGACCCCAAGGCGCTGCCGGCGGCGAGTAACCCGTGCCCCGGTATCTCAGCAGCAGTATGAGCGGGGATGTAAAGCACCGCTCCTCTGGCTGCGTTGTTGACGGCAAGCAAGGTCATCCACGCAGCCTTGCTTGGCCGCCCGGGGGCCGGCCGGCTCGTCCCGATCAGAAGCGTCGTCTCCACGTCCGCGGCTGGCCCCTCCATCTCCTCGATCGAGACGCCGGCCGGCTCTCCGGAATCGGACCACGGTGCCTCAGTCTCCGAAGAAGAAGAAAAGATGCGCTCGACGGGATCGAAGGAGATAGGCGGCAGTGCGACCTCGCCGACCGTCACCACTAGGAGCCCGGCTATGACTGCCAGGCTGATCACGGTCACGAGGACTACGGCCTTGATAAGGCGCCCCGCCATCAGGAGGCCCCGTTGCAATCGTCGTCCCAGCATCCGGAGGCCGCCCAGGAGCTAAACAGACTGATAGAGCCCGTGGTTCTGGATATAGCGCACGACCTCGGCGGGGAGAAGGTAGTCGATCGGTTTTCCGGCCCGCCGGCGCGCCCGGATCTCGCTGGCGGACACATCGATCCCGGGCATCTCCATTACACGGACCTTCGGCCAGTGCGGCTCGGGCTTTAGTGCGGCGAGGTCGAAGCCTGGGCGGGTGACGGCCACGACTTCGCACAGCGCGCCGAGACGTTCGATGCCGTGCCAGGTCCCGAGCTTGAGCACAGCATCGGCGCCGAGTATGAAGTACAGCTTCACCTCAGGCCCGTGAAATTGGCGCAGCTCCTGCAGGGTGTCGGCCGTGAAGGTGTCGCCGGTGCGGTCGAGCTCCATGCGTGACACGGCAAAGCGGGGATGCGCCACCGCAGCAAGCACGGTCATCACAAAACGATCTTCGGCATCCGAGTACCGCGACTTCTGCCACGGCCGGCCCGTCGGAACGAACAGGATCCGGTCGAGCGCAAGCTCATGAAGGGCCTCCGAGGCTGCGATGAGGTGCCCCACGTGGATGGGGTCGAACGTGCCTCCCATGACGCCGAGACGGGCCACCGGCCGATCAGACATGGCGGTGGGGGGTGGCCGAGCGACGTGGGGTCATGCTCACGCGCCGGCGACCGGGAGGTGTCTGGGGCGGGAACCGCCGACCGGGAGGTGTCCGGGCGAGGAGGGGGGCCACGGGTGGGCTTGCCCCCCTCCTCGACCTTGCCGGGGAGGGACATCGGGGGAGAGGAAACCCTCCCTCCGTCCTGAAAGGACGGGCTGGACAAGAGTCACCCTAGGGATCGAGAGTGACTTTTAGGTGACCAGGCGAGGACGTGGCGGTGAACTTCCGGGCGAGTGTTCACCGGCGCACCTGGCCGTCGCCCCATACGACGTGCTTCGTCGCCGTGAGCGCCCTCAGCCCCATCGGCCCCCGGGCGTGAAGCTTCTGAGTCGAAATTCCGATCTCGGCGCCGTAGCCGAGCTGCCCTCCATCCGAGAAGCGGGTCGATGCGTTGACGAACACCGATCCGGAGTCGACCTCAGTCGTGAAGCGCCGAGCTGCTGCGGTGTCGGCGGTCACGATGGCCTCGGCGCTCGAGGTCCCCCATCGGTTGATGTGGGCGATTGCTTCGTCGATCGAACCGACCACCTTGACGGCCAGAACGAGCCCGAGGTACTCCGTCGACCAATCCTCGTCGGTCGCAGGCAGCGCCTTTGCCCACAGCCGGCACACCGCCTCGTCGCCACGAATCTCAACGCCGGTGGCGTCGAGGGCATCGAGGGCATGAGGGAGCCAGGCGTCTGCGATGTCGCGGTGCACCACGAGGGTCTCGGCGGCGTTGCACACGCCGGGACGTTGCGTCTTAGCATTTACTACGATGCTCGTCGCTACCGCTTGGTCGGCGGAGCGGTCGACGTAGACGTGGCAGTTGCCGTCTCCATCGATGATGAAAGGCACGGTCGCGTGCTCCTCTATCGTCTGGATCAGGCCCCGGCCCCCGCGCGGCACGAGCAGGTCGACGAGGCCCTTGGCCCGCATGAGCTCGAGGGCCGCATCTCTGCCCGAGTCCTCAATGAGCTGGATTGCGGCCGGCGGGGCCCCGGCTCCTTGGGCCGCCTCGCTCAGGGCCTCGGCGAGGGCGACGTTCGAGCGAAGCGCGCTTGAAGAGCCGCGCAGAACGCACGCGTTCCCCGACTTTAGGCACAGCCCGGCGACGTCGGCCGTTACGTTCGGCCTCGCCTCGTAGATCACGGCCACGACACCGAGGGGGGCGCGCACCTCTTGGACCAGAAGCCCATTGGGCCTGCGCCACGACGACACGACCTCCCCGGCGGGGTCACCTTGGGCTACGAGGGCCAGCAGGCCTCCAGCCATCGCGTCGATGCGCTCCTTGGTGAGGGTAAGACGGTCGACGGTTGCGCCCGAGCTTCCAGCCGAACGAGCTGCGTCGACATCGGCGGCGTTGGCCTCGATGAGCTCGGCGGCGCGGTCGCAGAGAGCGGTCGACATTGCCCCCAGGCAAGCGTCCTTGGTCGCCGTGGACAGCCCCCCCATAACGGAGGCGACGTGCGCCGCCCGAATGCAAACCTCGCGGACGTCACCGGTGCGGGCTCTGCTCATGCCCCTTGCTCCTCCAGTACTACGAGCTGGTCTCGATGGATGACCTCGCCCTTGCCCTCGAGCCCGGCGGTCGAGCGCCCACGGACGGCATCGAGCTCCTCGGCCGCGTAGCGTACCAACCCCCTGGCAAACAGCTCCCTCGACCTCCCCTGGGACGGGACTTCGGCAACGTCCACCGTGTCGCCCGGCCCGAAGCCGCCCTCGACACCGACCACGCCGGCGGCCAGCAGGCTCCTTTTGCCTGCGACCACGGCGCGCCTTGCGCCGGAGTCAACGAGGACGGTCCCGCGCGGGGGCTGAGCGAACGCGATCCACAGCCGGCGGGCAGAGGCGCGCCGTGAGCTTGGATGAAAGTAGGTTCCGAGCGCCTCGCCCGCTGCAACGCGCGCCACCACGTTGTCCTCCGACGCGCGCGCCACAACGACTGCGGTGCCCGAGAACGTCGCCACCCACGCAGCGGCGACCTTGGATGCCATCCCGCCACTCCCAAGCCCGGATGCGGGACCGGCCACAGCCTGCTCGATCTCAGGCGTTATCCGCTCTATCTCGCCCCACACAGGCGCGCCGGGCATGAGCCGCGGGTCGGCCGCATGGACCCCCTCGGCGTCGGTGAGAAGCACGAGGAGCTTGGCCGCGGCGAGGTTGGCCACCAGAGCGGCGAGACGATCGTTGTCGCCGAAGCGGATCTCGTCGACTGCGACCGTGTCGTTCTCGTTGACGATGGGAATGGCGCCCAGGTTGAGCAAGCGGACGAGGGTGTTTCTGGCATTGAGATACTGGCCCCTGTTCATGAAGTCGTAACGGGTAAGAAGGAGCTGCGCGGCGACGAGCCCCCGGCCGGCGAGCGCGTGCGCATAGCGCTCGAGGAGGCGACCCTGGCCGACGGCGGCGGCAGCCTGCAGCGTCGGTATATCCGCCGGCCGCCGCGCGAGTCCGAGCGGCGCAAGCCCGGCCGCGATTGCGCCCGACGACACGAGCACGACCTCCATGCCTGAGGCGCGCACCGCCGCTATGTCGTCGCAGAGCGCGTCGAGGCGCTCGGCGGAGAGCTCACCAGAAGAGCCGACGAGGGAAGCGGTGCCGATCTTGACCACGATCCGGTCCCCGGCCCCGAGCTCAGCCCGCGCCACGTCCCCCCCTCGCCCGACGCTGCCGTCGGCGCTCCCCCGGCGCCGGGGCGTGGTCACCCTCCGGCTCGAGGGCCGGGTCACCCTCAGGCTCCGGTGCCGGGTCACCCTCCGGCTCGAAGGTGAACTCCAGCTCGCCGATGCGCACATCGTCACCTCGCACGGCGCCCGCCTCCTCGAGCGCCCGTTCTGCTCCCATCTTTATGAGGGCTCGCTGGAGGCGGACGACGGCCTCCGGCCTTGACATGTCCGTGGTCGCCACGGCGCGCTCCGGCCTGCGCCCGTTGACCCGCCATGCCGCCCCCTCGCGCGACGCGCTGATGTGGTCGGGGCGCACGACGTGGCGGACGTAGCCAACGGCCGGAGGCGCCTGGGCGCGGGCGGCGGCTACTCCGGCCTGAAGCCTGCGGACGAGCTCGTCGATATTGTGGCCCGAGACGGCGGAGACCTCGAGCACGCCAGGTGTGCGCGCCGCTACCTCGGCGAGCCTGCCGGCGCCTGCATCCACCTTCGACGCGACGACGATCGCCGGCCTGGCCGCAAGCTCGCTATCGAACGCCACGAGCTCGGCTCGAAGGGCGTCGACGTCGTCGGCCGGGTTGCGGTCCTGTGCTGTCAGATCGACGAGAAAGACAAGCAGGGCGGCGCGGCGGATGTGGCGAAGGAACCTGTGGCCGAGACCCCTGCCCTCGTGCGCGCCTGGGATGAGCCCAGGGATGTCGGCGACGACGAAAGAGTCGTCGGCCGTCTGCACTACGCCGAGGTTCGGCACCAGCGTCGTGAACGGGTAGTCGGCGATCTTGGGACGCGCCGCCGAGATCCTCGAGATCAGTGTCGACTTGCCGGCGTTAGGAAAGCCGACAAGGCCGACGTCTGCGAGAAGGCGCATCTCGAGCCGCAACCAACGCTCGTCGCCCGGCACTCCTTTCTCGGCAAAGCCTGGGGCGCGCCGCGTGGAGGTCGCGAAGCGGGTGTTGCCCCTGCCCCCCCGACCGCCCTCGGCGGCGACGAGCTCATCGCCGGGCGCCGCCAGATCGGCAACCAGCACGCCGTCTGCGTCATGAACGACGGTTCCGACGGGAACGCTCTCGATGCGCTCGCGCCCGCGTGCCCCGTGGCGCTTGTTGGGGCGGCCGTGACCCCCAGGCTCCGCCCTGACGTGGGGATGGTCCCTCAGCCTCGACAGGGTGCCGACTGAGGAATCGGCCCGCAGGATGACGTCGCCGCCGTTACCGCCGTCACCGCCGTCGGGCCCCCCCTTTGGCTTATAGGGCTCGTGATGAAAGGAGGCCGAGCCGTCACCGCCGGCGCCCGACATCACATTGATGCGGACCTCGTCTACGAACGCCACTAGTGTCCCGCCGCGTCATTTACTGAGGCATTCGCCTTACTTACGCGACGGAGCATTCGAAGCCGCCTCCGGGCGGCGAAGTGTCCCGCCCTGTGTGTAGGGCCGGGCGCGCCGGGATCGTTAGACGCCGGCGTCCTCGGGGAGGACGCTGACCACATTGCGCCCTCGCATGCGATGGAAGGTAACGAGGCCGGGGGCCTTGGCAAAGAGAGTGTCGTCGTTTCCCCTGCCGACGTTGAGGCCGGGGTGCACCTTGGTGCCGCGTTGCCTGACGATGATCATCCCGGCCTTGGCGTCCTGACCACCGTAGAGCTTGTAGCCAAGCCGCTTGGAGTGTGAGTCGCGCCCGTTTCTCGAGGAAGCGGCGCCCTTTTTATGTGCCATTTGCGGTCCCCTCTTGCTCTGCCTTGTCTTGCCGGCCGGCCCCGCCGCGCCGAGATGCTGCGGTCTTGCGGCCCGATCCCGCCGAGATGCCGGAGATCTCGAGGCTCGTGTAAACCTGACGGTGGCCGGCGCGCCGCCGGTAACCGGTCTTGTTGTGGAACTTACGGACCACGACCTTGGGCCCCTTGACCTCGCCCACCACCCTCGCGGTCACGACTGCGCCGCCGAGGTCGGCGGCCTTCGCCCTTGCGTTGCCGTCGTCGTCCATGACGAAGATGGGCTCGAAGGACACCTCGTCGGCGTCGCCGCCGACACGCTCGACCCGAATGACGTCACCCTGGGCCACGCGATGCTGTTTTCCACCTGCGCGAATGACTGCGTACAAAAGAGTCCCTCCGAGATCTGCTCGAATGAGCCAGGACATCATAGCAAATGGTGCGAGTCCGCCTCCCCCCGCCGCCTCGGCGGGGCGGGGAACGGGCGGGGGCCGACTCGCCGTGACCGGAGACGGGCAGGGGCCGCCTCGGCGGGACCGGAAG
>Ga0136632_10000450_pt1 | contig 12007 bp, 15 predicted proteins | sample AntDrymUQ6112106_2_FD_104670 | JGI IMG/M metagenome (GOLD analysis project Ga0136632, IMG submission 104670) | Polar desert sand microbial communities from Dry Valleys, Antarctica - metaG UQ611 (21.06) | ecosystem: Environmental > Terrestrial > Soil > Desert | place: Antarctica: Dry Valley...
ACTCGGGCCTCGACTACCGCACCCCGAAGGAGGTGAGGCAGACCTGGGAGGATGCCCAGGAAGAACGCGAGGCACTACAAAATCAAGCGGCCTGAGGTGTCAACACGGCTGGGGAGCAGGTCAACAGCGCTGCGCTTGTCGAGTCGTGCGTCCTGCGACATCGCCCACGCAGTATCGCGAGGAAGGGGTGCGCTTTCCATGCAAAGCGAATGTTCGCGGGCAGGCATTGGGCACTGAACCCTTTCTAGTGCCCAAATCCACCGACATCCGCATGCATCCACGAGCATCCGTCGCGGCTGGATGGGAAGCAGCACGGGCGGGACGCCGCATGGCAGAGCCGCAAACGCGACGTCGTGGCCTGTCGTAGCGCCCCGCTTCGCAATCAGGAGGTCGCCGGTTCGAGCCCGGCTAGCTCCATAGGGGAAGGTCCTGCAACTGCGGGGTTTTCTTTGGGCGTGGGCCTGGGCGCTTGGCGATTCGATTGCGGTCGTCGGTGCCCAAAAGGGGCCGCTGCACACGTGGGGTTCGGCTTCCGCTTTTCGCGCGGAGGAGGAGCGCGTAACGCTACGGCCGCTCAGGCCGTCGCCAGTGCTGGCGCCAACTCGTCAGCGCTCGCCTCGACCGTCTCAGGGACGGTCACGATCAGGCGCCCATCTCGATCGAGAACCGAGCGTGCGTTGATCACGGTGAGGCCGACGACCCGCTGGGTGCCGGGCGCGAAGCGCACCACATGGCCTTCGGGGGTTTCCTCTCCATCGGCCTCCACTGGATCCCCCACATGCAGGTAGAGGACATCGCCCTCGGCGTCATAGTCGGCATGGTCGAAGACCAGCGGTCCGATGTGGACGTTTACGGCTTCCATCGCTTTGGGTCCTTTCGAAGAGCCACCGCGGTAATGATCCGCCCCGGCTTCTGCTCGAAGCTTACGACCACCAGCAGCCACTTACTGGGACCGACCTTGCGGCGGTAGTAGCGGCGCCGATCGGGCTGAGGGTCGAGCTCGACATGATCCGGGGCGCCGACCGTGTCGAGCACCTGCTCGAGCTGCCCGTGAAGCTCAGGATGGTCGCGGGCGATCTTGCCGTCCCAGATCCGGGCCAGCAGCACGACAGGACGACCATCGGGGTCGCGCACCTCGCCGAGCAGCCGCTCTTGATCGCTCATCGCCCGAAGGCTGATCGGCGGCGCGGACGCCACCGGGTGACGCGTACCACCCCTACTTCGGTGCGTGCGGGAGGCTGGCCGCGAGGCGGGCCATCGCGACCGGAGGAGACCCAGATGTCCACGCTTCAAACACTCGATGCCGCAGGCCGCCCACGCTCACCGGCGACAATGCCCGGCTACCTCGCCGGCCGTTCGCCCCGCAACAAGGGGCTGCGCTATCCGGCCGACCCGCCGCGGGTGGAGGAGATCATCGCAGTCATGCGCAAGGCCGGGCCCGGAGTCCACGGCGCCCGCGTCCGGGGTCTTGTCGTCGTTCTGTGGCGTGCCGGGCTCCGGATCAGCGAGGCCCTGAGCCTGGCCGAGCGCGACCTCGATCCAGGCCGCGGCGCGATCCTCATCCGCGCAGGAAAAGGCGGGAAGAGACGAGAGGTGGGGATGGACGACTGGGGCTGGGAACAGCTTCGGCCTTGGCTTGAGCATCGCACTCGGATGCCGGTCGGGGCACTCTTCTGTGTCGTAAACGGACCGACCAGCGGAAGGCCGTGGTCGGCGCCGGCCGTCCGATCCCAGCTGCGGCGCCTCGCTGTTGAAGCCGGTGTGCGCAGGCGCTTTGCCCCGCACCAGCTTCGCCACGCGCATGCGGTCGAGATGGCCCGCGAGGGCGTGCCGCTGAACGTGATCCAGCGCCAGCTCGGCCACGCCGACCTTGGCGTGACGTCGGTCTATCTGCAGGGGATCGACAACACCGAGGTGATCAGTGCGGTTCACTCGCGCCTTGCACCGACGATGCCGGCGAGCGCGGGGCTGCTTCTGTAGCCAGCTTCTCGTGCTCGCGCAATGCGGCAGCGAGCGGAGCCGGTCCGGAGGGGGGCCCTCCGTGAATGGCTTGCGGTAGCCGAGCCGGCTACCGCTCGTCGTCCAGGCCTGTCGCTGCGCCCGTGAGCTGCGGAACGTAGCGCCGTCCGCCGCACTCGTCGCCGATCGGCGCGCCGAGGCCGTTCAACGCCCGCGCCACGGTCGGCTCGCCATGACTGGCGTGGAGCGCGACGAACCGTCCCAGTCTCGCTCGGGTGAGCTTGCGCCCAAGCCGCGGCACGAAACAGCGGGCGAAACCGGCTGGGTCGCCGGTCGCTTGCCGAAAATCCCGCCGCGCCCCTTCGATCACGTGGCGGCGCACGCGCCCGGCGATCGCAGCATCGAGGGGTTCGATGGTGCGAGTAGTTCTGCGGCGCTGATCCTGCAGCCCTCGAAGACACCCGTTGTATGCGGCGGTCTGAAGGCGGATCGGGTTGATGTCGATGTCCTCGACGTAGAGGAGCGCGACCGCGTTGTCGTCATAGCGCCGCGGCGCTCCGCGCACAACTCCCGAGGAGCGTCGAGCGAAGCCCATCGCCAAGACCTCGCGCGGGACGACGACGCAGGTTCTCCTTGCCTGCAGGCGGGTCTCAGAGAACGCGAACGCCTTCAGCTTCGCGGTTCCCTCGCGCTGTTCCGTGGTGACGGTCGTCGTCTTGGTCTCGTTCGAACAGGCAGCCGGCGCGACCGCCGCAAGCGCCGCGAGCGCTGCGGCCACCCGGGTCTTAGTGGCCGCGCCAGACATCGCCTTCGATACGGGGCTGATGCGCGTAGAGGTCCGTCCGAGGAGTCGGCGCCACGTCGAGCGGAGGGTGCTCCTTTCCCACCAAGGCGACCCCGCTTCTCGCGCGAAGCGGCAGCACGGCCTCTACGGCGATCACGCTCGTTCACGAGAAGGCGGAGCGCTACCGCACGCTCCTCCAGACCTGCGCCACCCCGCAATCGAGGCATCAGAGCGTGACCGACCGCGCATTGATCACACGCCGGATCACACGCGTCGGGCCGATGCTTGCGGTGCCTGCAAGAGACCCAAGGAGGAAGCCCGATGAAGCGCACATCCTCAATCCCGTCCCCGGCGACGCCAGATCCCGCCGAGACCCTCACCATGCGCATGGCGCTGTCCGCCGATGCGCCGGCGCTCAGGCGGCTGGCGCAGCTGGACTCGGCGCCGGCGGCCGAGCGCGCACCAATGCCAATGCTGGTGGCCGAGGTGGGCGGTGAGCTGCGCGCGGCGCTTCCGCTCGACGGCGGCCCCGCGATCGCGAACCCCTTCCGGCGGACGGCTGAGCTTGTGGCGCTACTGGCGGAACGGGTGCAGCAGCTCGAGGCGCCGACGCCCCGGGCGGCTACCCGGCGCTGGCGGATCCCCGTCCCGCAACCGGCGCCCGGTCCCCGCGCCTAGGCACCCAAACCCCACGGCGGAGCCGTCGCGGCTAGCATCGTCCCCGGCCGCATGTCCCTCGCCATCCATCTGCTCGGCAGGTCGTGGGTCGAGCGCGGCGGCGAGCCCGTGCCCCCGCCTCGGGGGCGCAAGGCCTGGGGGCTGCTCGCTTACTTGGTCCTGAGCCGCGTCCACAACCCCTCGCGCGAGCGCCTGGCCGAGCTGCTCTTCACGGGCGCCGATGATCCGCTCGGCTCGCTGCGCTGGAACCTGGCCCAGCTTCGCCGGCTCGTGGGCGCCTCGGCTCTGTCGCCGGGCGCGACGGAGCTTGTGCTTCCCCCGGGAACCTTCCTGGATGTCGACACTCTGGTGCGGGGAACCCCGCAGGAGGCGGTTGCGATCCCCGGCCTCGGCAGGGAGCTGCTGGAGGGAATGGGCTTCGCCACCTCGCCCGCTTTCGAGACCTGGCTCCTCAACGAGCGCCGCCGCCTGCTCGGCGCCGCCGAGGCCGCCCTCCACGACGCCGCGCTCGACCGGCTCGCGGCGGGGGAAGCGGCAGCGGCCGTCGCCCTGGCGGCGCGTCTCGTGGAGCTGAACCCCTACGAGGAGAACTTCCAGGAGCTTCTCGTCCGCAGCTACGCCGAGGCCGGGGACCGGGACGCGGCACGTCGGCAGCTCTCGGCATGCCTGGAGCTGTTTCGGGCGGAGCTCGGCCGGGACCCGGGCGCCGCCGTCTTTCGCGCCGCGGAGGCCCCGGCGCCCCCGCCCCTCCCGGCGACCGGCGCCGCCTCCGGGCAGGCCGCCCGTGCCCAGCTCGAGGCGGGCCGCTCGGCGGTCAACGCGGGTAGCTTCGACGCAGGGGCGCGCTCGCTCGCCCGCGCGGCGGCCCAGGCCGACGCGTGCGGCGACGGGGCGCTCGAGGCGGAGGCCCGGCTCGCCCTGGGGACGGCGCTCGTCCACTCGGCCCGCGGCCGCGACGAGGAGGGCGCGGACGCGCTGCTTCGCGCCGCCCGGCTAGCCGAGGAGCGCGGGCTGGGCGACCTCGCGGCGGCCGCCAACCGCGAGCTCGCCTACATCGACATCCTGCAGGCGCGTTACGCGCGCTGCCCCCGGCGCCTGGAGCGAGCGGCGGCGCTAGCCGACTCCGACGAGGAGCGGGCCGGGATCGAGGCGATGCTCGGCATAGCGGCCGCGGACACTGGCGGACACGAGCGGGCGCTCACTCACCTGCGGCGCTCGGTCCAGCTGGCTGAACGTGCCGGCAGCCGTCAGCAGGTCGCGTTCTCGCTCTCCTTCGTCGGTCGCTCCCACTTTCTGCGAGGGGAGCTCGAGGATGCTCGAGGGGCGCTCGAGCGCTCGCTCGCCCTGGCCCGCGAGACCAAGTGGCTCGCCTTCGAGCCCTGGCCCGAGTCCTGGCTCGCCGACGCCGAGCTGGCAAGCGGCGAGCTGGGCGCCGGGCGCGAGCGCTTCGAGCACGCTTGGGCCCTGGCATGCGAGCTGGGCGACCCCTGCTGGGAGGGAGCCGCCGGCCAAGGCCTTGGCCGAATTGCCTGCCTTGGGGGGGAGGTCCCCAGGGGCCTGCGGCTGCTCGAGGAGGCACGACGGCGCGCGGGGAGCCTCCCAGACGCCTACCTGTGGGTGCAGGCCTACGCCCTGGCGGAGCTCGCCTCGGCGGCGGTCGAGGGGGGGCATCGCCACGCGCGGCAGTGGGTCGAGGACCTGTCCTCCCTGACCGCCCGGACCGGGATGCGCGAGCTCGCGGTCAGGGCGTGCCTGCTTCGTGGCGCGCTCGGCGATGCACGCTCACTCGACTCGGCGCTCGTCCTCATCGCCGAGGTCGAGAACCCCGTGCTCCGTGAGCGTGTCGAGAAGTTGCGCGCCGCCGCTCCGGCCTGATTCTCAAGCCCCGGCCGCGCGAGAGCTTCGCAGAGCCCTCGGGAGGGTTCGTCCGACAAGCGGAAGCGGTCATGCGGAGCGCGTCATGCTCAGCGGCCGAGGCCGCGTACGCCGCGCTCATCCCAGCCCAGGTGGTGGGCGAGCTCGTGGCGCACGGTGCGCTCGACCTGCGCTCGCAGCAACTCGGGATCGTGGCCGAAGTCCCGTTCCAGCGTGTCCTGGTAGATGACGATGTGGTCCGGATAGATGTCTCAGGCGACCGTTCCGCCGATGTACTGGCCGTAGGCGCGGTGCTCGTGACCGCGGCTGGAGACGGTCACCGGGGTGCGCTCGAGCAGCTCGCGGAACCGCTCCGGCAGGTCGTCGAGCGCCTGCATCACCAGCTCGTCGAACTCGCTGGGCGGCTGGTCGGGGGGCGGTAGCGAGGCGAGAGCCTGGTCTGGTCCACGAGGCGGCCGGCGAGCGGGCGTCGGCGCTGGCGTGCCTGCGCGACGCGGCAGTCCGCGCGGTACGGGTGGCCGATCCCTACGTCTGGGTCCACGCCTACTGCCTGGAGGCGCTCGCTGGCGTCGAGATCGCTGACGCTGCGCCCGATGCCCCGAGCGCGTGGCCGAGCTCGAGAGGCTCGCCGCCCGCGGTGACATGCGCGAGCTCGTCGTGCGCGCCGCGCTGCATCGTGCGAGGCTCGGCGATCCTGGCGGCGTCGTGCCCGCCCGCCTGCTCGGCGAGGCTGTCGACAACCCGGCGCTGCACGCCGAGTTGGCCGCCGCCGTCTGATCACACGTGCCGTCACACGGCGGGGTGGTGGAGTCCGGACATTGTCCACCGAAACAAGGAGCGGCACATGCCCCTCATCAACGTCAAGGTCATCGAGGGCGTATTCACGTCCGAGCAGAAGACCCAGATCGCCGAACGGCTCACCGACGCGATGGTCAGCGTCGAGGGCGAGAACATGCGCGGCGTCACCTGGTGCGTCATCGACGAGGTCAACAGCGGCGACTGGGCGATCGGCGGGCAATGCCTGACCACCGAGGCCGTGCACGCGCTGGCCGCCGGCCAGCCCGCCTGATCGGGAACGGAGTGGCCGGCCGGCGCTGAGCGTCCGACCGGCCGCTCCGCCCGGCAGCACTTGCGGTACGAGCCCTCCGCGACTTTCGGAGCCCGGGCGTGTCGGACTCCGAGATCATCGAGACGGTCCACACGCGCCGCGCACCGATGATCCCGGTTAGCGGCTCGTTGCGCCTTTGAGCATTGACGACGAACCGGGCGCTCGCTCGTCGCGCAAACGGGGAGGGGCGAGACTAGCCCTCTGCCGGTCGCGCGCCACCCGCCGACTCGACCAGCGCCGTCATCACCGCGACGGCTTCGGCGTCCGTGAGGCCCTGCTGGCGGACGAGCGACTGCCAGGTGGGGAAGGAGACCGCGTGTCCGACCGTCGCTTGCACGCGCCGTCGCGCCTCGCCGCGCTCCGGCCGGCCAGCGGTGATCGCCTCCGCGGCTGCGTTCAGGTAGCGGCGAAAAGCCGCCACCGGCTTCGCCATCGCCTCGACCAGGGGCGCGTCGCGGCTCGTCTTCTCCAGCATCCCCTCCGTGCGGCGGAAGAACGCGTACATCTCGCCGAGCGCATGACTCACTCGCGCTTCGGAATCCGTAATCGGTGCCCAGGTCCCCGGATCCGGCATCGGGTTCTTAGCCCAGTAGTGGCCCGTGCATGCTGCGAACAACGACGCCTCATCCGGAAAGTGGCGATAGACGGTCCCCCGCTGGACGCCGGCCTCTCTTGCGACACCGCTGACGCTGGTCCGGGCGGGACCGACCGTGCCGTGGAGCTTCACCGCCGCCTCGGTGATCTGCTGACGGGTTCGCTGCTCCTGCTCGGCGCGACGACGCTTTCTGTATTTGCGAACTCCGGCGTTGGCTTGTTCATCAGACATAGCTGTTCATCCAATTTTGACAGACTGCGCGGTCCCTGCTAGGTTCGCCGCACACCACTGTTCAACTAATAAGGAGAATCATGGAAGCTGCCTCGCAGACGAGTGACCTGAAGCGATTCGATGCCTCGCACGGGCCGCGAATCATCGGTCCGGACGACGGCAAGGCGGTCGACCTGGGATCGATCGGTGCTCGCTTCATGGCCTGGACCGAGGAGACGGGTGGGGGCTTCTCGCTCGTCGAGCATCCGATGCCACCCCGGCACCTGGCGGCCCCGATTCACAAGCATTCTCGTGAGGACGAGTACAGCTTCGTGCTCGAGGGACGGATGGGAGCCCTGCTCGGTGACGACGTCGTCTACGCGGACGTCGGGGACCTGGCGTTCAAGCCGCGCGACCAGTGGCACACTTTCTGGAACGCCGGCGACGAGCCCTGCCGGATCCTGGAGATCATCTCGCCAGGAGGCTTCGAGCACTTCTTCGATGAGCTCGGGGCGATCATGGAGGCCCCGGAGTTTGACCCGGCGCAGCTCGGCGAGCTGGGAGCCCGCTACGGGCTCGAGTTCCAGCCCGACAGCGTGCCGCGGCTGTGCGAGGAGCACGGACTCGATCACCCGCTGTTGCACATGGGCGAGCCGGAGAGTTAAGTCCTACCCACTCGGGGCTGCGCTGGAGCACCGGATCCATTGGGCACCAAGCGCATTCTGGTGCCCAAATCCACGGACATCCGCAGACATCCACGGCTATCCGAACGCTTAGATTCGCGGCTCCACGGGCGAAGCACCGCTTGATAGAGCCAAGAACGCGGCGTCGTGTCGTGTCATGGCGCCCCGCTTCGCAATCAGGAGGTCGCCGGTTCGAGCCCGGCTAGCTCCATCTCGCAGAACGCCTGCAAATAAGTGAGTTCTTGGATCTCAGCGGTAGTCAGAGCCTTGACGCACCCGATCAGGAGCGCCCATCATGCGCGGGGAAGGGTGATTCGTAGGTAAGACCATGCGCACGGTCGTACCTCCTCGCTCGCCAGTCGCGATGGCCGCAGTGCCACCATGCGCAACTGCGATCGCCATGACGATCGAAAGGCCCAACCCTGCACCGGAGTCGCGGCGTGCTCCGCTGGCCTGGCTGAAGCGCTCAAACGCAACGTTCTCAAACTCGGGTGGGAAGCCTGGTCCCTCATCGCTGACCGAAAGAACCAATTCACCTTGCACTGTTCGCTCGGCGTGCAGCCCGACCTTGCCCGATCCGTGGCGGAGTGCGTTGTCAAGCAGATTGCCGAGCGCCTGCTCTACCCGCAGGGGATCGATTTCAAAGCTTCCGGCCGCGTCGGCTTCCACCGTTATCTCGGCCCTTGCGCCGCCGGCCGAGTCAAGGTAGCGAGAGCGGACCCGCGTGAGTAGGGATTCCATCTCGACCGCTTCGAGCCGGATCGGAAGTCTCCCTTGGTCGGCCCTCGCGATCACGAGAAGATCTTCAGCCAGGCTCACGAGCTGATCGACCTCCTCGGCAGCAGAGTCCAGTGCGGCCTCGAGCTGCTCCTTGGATCCGCCGGTACGCCGGACGAGTTCAATCTCGGACTTGAGGATCGCGAGCGGAGTCCGCAACTCGTGGCTCGCGTCCGAGACAAAGGCTCGTTCACGCTGCAGCACCGCCTCGATCCGCCCCAGCATGGCATTGAGAGTCTCGGCAAGGGTTCGGAGCTCGTCCCTCGCCGCCGGCGTCGGTAGTCGTTCCATCGCTCCCTCCAACGTGATCTCCTCGGCCCGGAGCCGCATGTCGTCCACGGGTGCCAGCGACCTCTTCGCGAGTAAGTACCCGAAACCTGACGCGAGCACGAGCGCGAACGGCGTGCCCGCCGCGAGGGCGTTCGCGATCCCTGAGAGTGCTTCCGCGCGGTCGCTGGTCGTTGCCCCGACGATCGCTACCAAAGTGCGGCCGTCACTCTCCAAGGGCAATCCGATCACTCGGCTCTCGCCCTCGATCCCACCAACCCGAATGCCCTCAATCCGGACCTCACTGACACCCGCAGCGCGAAGCTGTTCACGGGTCAAGACGTTGCTAGAGACCGGCAATGTCGACTCGATCACACGTCCTGTCGGTGTCAGGAGCTGGGTGAATGTTGACTCCCCTTCTCCCTCCCTGACACCACCGAGGTTGATCTGCCCTGGCCCGGCACTCTCGACGAGGGTCGAAACGTCGTCGACCCGGGCCGCGAGGCTCGCATCCAACGCACGGTCCAACTCGTCTCCCACCCGGAGGTAGACAAAGGTCCCGACCAGCGCGAGGACCACGAGCAAGCCCGCCGAGAAGGACGCCGCAAGCCGGACACGGATCGGGAGCCTGTCCAATGTCAGCCTCCGTCGCGAAGGCGGTAACCGACGCCTCGAACAGTCTCAATGGAGTCGGTGCCGAACGGGACATCGATCTTTCCGCGCAGGTAGTTGATGTAGACGTTGACGACGTTGGAGCGATTCTCGTAGCCGTAATCCCAGACGTGCTCGAGTAACTGCAGACGGCTGAGCACGTCACCCGGCCGGCGCATGAATGTCTCGAGCATCGCGAACTCCTTGGCCGAAAGAGAGATGTCGGCCTCGCCGCGCCAGACCCGCCGCCGGGCGGGATCCATTCGAAGATCCCCCACCTCAAGCACCGCCGGACGCTCGGCCGGTCCGCGGCGGACGAGGGCGCGGACGCGCGCGAAGAGCTCGGAGTAGGAAAACGGCTTTGTCAGGTAGTCGTCAGCCCCGCCATCGAGTCCCGCTACCCGATCCTCGACGGAGTCGCGGGCGGTCAGCATCAGTACCGGCGCCCAGACGTCGTCCTTGCGCAGCCGGCTGCAGGTTTCGAAGCCGTCGATGCCCGGCAGCATCACATCGAGCACGATTGCGTCGTAGTCGGTGGCCCCCGCCATCCAGAGCGCGTCCTCACCACGCTCGGCAACGTCGACCGCAAACGCCTCGGACTCGAGTCCGCGCCGCAGCAGCCGGGCCATCTTCACCTGATCCTCGACTACCAGCACTCTCATAGCAACGATTATCCGGATAGAGATTAAAGTTCGGTTAGAAGCGGCCCGACCGTCGCCTGGGCGTCCTTCGCCGCGCCCAACCGGAGACGCGCAGAAGTGCGCCCCCGATCTCCCTCCAACCCAGGGCTAACCGTCATCCAATCAGCGCCTCCTAGCGTGGTCGTTGTAATCCACCGCTCTACGGAAGGAGCAACACGATGATCGACAAATTGAAGAAGGTCCTAGCCGGTTTCGCCGCCCTGGCGGTGCTGGCCCTGGGTGGCTCGGCAATCGCCGGTGCGACGGGCGAGGGCTCGGGCTCAGGCTCCGACGCCGCAACTGAGCAGGTCGCGGAAGAGGAGAACGGAGGACGCGAGGGAGAGAACGACGCGGAGGCTCAGGCAGCGGCCTGTGAGGCGGCTGGCGTCAACCCGAGCGCCGAGAACATCGAGTTCGACGGCGAGAAGAAGTGCGAGCTCGAGTCGGGCGACGAGAACGAAGACGAGGGCAACGAGTAGCCCCAGAAAAACTGACGTTGGGGCGGCCCTGTCCTCGGGCGGGGCCGCTCCGTTTCATCGGCTGATTCTTTCGTCGCGCGTCGATTGAGGTCGCCATTGGGCACCAGCCGCGTTCTGGTGCCCAAATCGGACGACATCCCCGAGCATCTCCGGGTATCCGCCCCCGAACGAACTATGACCAAGTCAGCCGGACTTTCCTTCCTAGAGCCAAAAACGCCACCCGACGGCCCCGAACGCCACCCCGCTTCGCAATCAGGAGGTCGCCGGTTCGAGCCCGGCTAGCTCCATTTCCGGAAAGCCCTGCTGGGCGCTTAGTTTCTCATGCGAAGAGTCCTCACCGCCAAGTAGGACGGTTCGCGGTTAGTGCCCAATCGGTGGTCCAAACGCCACCGATTCCTCGGGCCCCGCTCCCTCGAACGGCTCGTTGTCGCTACCTGCCAGCCCTCGCGAAAAGTTCCGCTTTGATGGAGGCTATTGCACAAACCTCCGGCGAGGCGATGTGCACCGATCTCCGGCCTCTTTAGAGATCGAGCCTCGGCTGGGGTCGTCCGACCGCCGGTTCGCCAGTCGAGCGCCGCGCCCGCGGGCCCGCGATTCAGCAGTTGCGGCGCGACGTTCTCGCGAAGGGTTTGCGCAACACGCTCCATGCGCAGGGATAGCGGGGGGCAACGTCTGACAACGCGGCTCCTCTTCGCGCAGAGGAGGAGCGATCCGAAACACTGAGTCCCGGGATCACCGCGTGGAGGTGAACCCAGGGGCGCTCAGGACTGCTCCGGCGAGTGGGCGCGGCAGAACCCGCGCACGGCGTCGTTGAACTGATCCGGCCGCTCGAGCACGCCAGGCCCAGGGCACCAGCTACTAGTAGGGTGGTCACAGCAGTTCGCTGCGACCAACCGGTCGCCGCGATCAACCGGTTGCTGCGATCAACCAACTGAGAGGCGGTCCCCGTGGATCCTGTCGGCTACGAGCTGTGCAGAACCACGGGCGCCAAGGGCGATGATGTGCGCGCCACCCGATGCTTCGACATCGGCGAGACGGTGATGGTCGGAGTGATCGAGCGTCGAGTCGCCGAAAACGACTCCCATGCAACCCAGGTGAGCCGCACCAAGTGGGTGCTGCACGGCGGCCTCGGGCCGACGGTCAATCACTCGTGCAGCCCGAACTGCGGCGTGCGGCTGAACGACTCAGGAGCCTGCGACTTCGTGGCCCGCGAGCCGATCGCGGCGGGCGAAGAGATCACCTTCGACTATGCCATGCGGAA
>Ga0136632_10000451_pt1 | contig 11990 bp, 12 predicted proteins | sample AntDrymUQ6112106_2_FD_104670 | JGI IMG/M metagenome (GOLD analysis project Ga0136632, IMG submission 104670) | Polar desert sand microbial communities from Dry Valleys, Antarctica - metaG UQ611 (21.06) | ecosystem: Environmental > Terrestrial > Soil > Desert | place: Antarctica: Dry Valley...
AGCAGCGCGGCCATCGCCGAGAAGGCCGTGCCGACGACGACCGTGCACCCGTCTTGGCGGCGCACGCCGACGATTGTGAGTGCGAGCGAGGCCGCGGTCGCAGCGAGAGCGCTCCCGCCAACGGCGGTGAAATGAAGGTTGCTCGTCAGATGTACCTGGGCGCCGCCGACTGCGAAGAGAAGGGCGGCGGGCACGGCGGAGCCGATGGCAGCGAGAGCCAGCGGAGGTGCCAGCCGGGGCCGCGTCAGCGTCGGCACGTCTCGGATCATGGCCCGGCGCACCGCCGCCGTCTCACTCGAACGGGTGTAGTGCGGCGCGTTGCTTAGCCGGTCGATATCTGGGCGAAGCGGGCCTTGGAGAAAGGCGCGCTCCGCCTCGCCGGGCGCGAGAGCGGCAGCGCGGCGGTTACGCGTCGGCGGCTTCACTCGGCCGGTCGAGCCGCCTCAGGAGATCGGCAGGCGTCGCATGGAAGAGGTGGTCGGCGTCGAGGTCGGCCGCAAGCGTGTCGGCGAGCTCGAGACCGCGCGCCGGTCCGTCCGCCATCGCCACGGCAACCGCGCGGTTCAGCTCGACGACCGCCGAGGGAGTGAGCGCCACGAGCCGGCCGTAGAGCGCAGCGATCTCACCCCAGTCAGTCGTCTCCTCCGCGTGTTCGACTCTACGACGAACGGAAGCGCAGAAAATCGACATCCAAGACGGACGGGTACCGAGGTGGGGTGCCGGGCCTGGCGAGCGGGCCCGCGGCTAGGCGGCAGAGAGCATGCGGCGCAGGAGCGTCAGCGCGCCGGTCTTGTCCAGCATCTCGTTGAGGTTCCCGCACTTGGGCGACTGGACGCAGGACGGACAGCCCCGCTCACAGGGGCAGCCAGCGATCATCCGGGCCGTGTCCTCCGCCCAGCCCTCGAATGCGTCGTAGCCGCGGCGGGCGATGCCCACGCCGCCAGGGTGGCTGTCGTATACGAAGACCGTCGGGCGGCCGGTCTGGAAGTGGACGTTGGTCGAGAGCCCCCCGATGTCCCAGCGGTCGCACATCGCCCAGAGGGGGAGCAGGGCGATCATCGCGTGCTCGGCTGCGTGCAGGCTCGAGAGGAGCCGCGGCATCTCGGTAATCCCGTCCAGCATCCACTCCTCGGGCAGATACCAGACGGCCTCCGTTTCGAAGGCGGTCTGTGGCAGGTCGAGAGAAACGAGCTCGAGCGTCTCCTGGTCTCGGATCGACTTCTTCTGGTACGCCACGACCTGCTCGGTCACCACCACGCGGCCGAAGAAGGCTTCGAGACCGAGCTGCCGGTCAGCGAGCTCGGTCTCCGCGATTGCGGTCATCGTTTCCTTCTTGGCCTGCGTGTAGTAGTCGCTTCGAAACGGCTCGACGAGCGCGGCGCGCGCTTCGAGGTCGAGGGCGAGCACGCGGTAGGACTCGCCGAGGTGGAGGTAGATAGCGCCCTCGTGCACGGTCGAGTAGGCCCGCTCCCGCTCGACGGTTCCGAGGATGGAGCCGGTCTCGCGCTCGATCACGGCGAAGGAGTCCGGGCTCGTGGAGCGGAGCGGGACCTGTGCCGCGGGGTACTCGCGCCCGGCCCACACGTAGCCCGCTTTCGTCCGCCGTAGGTCGCCCGCCTCCGCGAGCACGGCGGCGCGCTCGAGCGCCTCGGGGCCGAGCGAATCGGAGTCGCGCTCGTCGAGCGGCGCTTCGAAGGCCGCTGCGCGGACATGCCCGTCCAGGATGCGCGCGTTCGCGTGGTCGAGGATCGCCGCTTCGACACGCCGGCCCATCAAGGCCTCCGGCTCGCGCATGAAGAACTGGTCGAGCGCGTCCTCGCTCGCAACGAGCACCGCGAGGCCATGGCTCCGCCGCCCCGCCCGGCCCCACTGCTGGCGCAGGCTTGCGACGGTGCCGGGGAACCCGACCGAGATGGCCGCGTCTAGGAGGCCGATGTCGATCCCGAGCTCGAGTGCGTCGGTGGCCGTGACCCCGAGGAGCTCGCCCTCGACCAGGCGCCGCTCGATCTCGCGGCGCTGCGAGGGTGTGTAGCCGGCCCGGTAGGGGGAAAGCCGTGCGGCCTTATCCGCATCGAGCCGCTCGACGGCGAAGCGATGCACGAGCTCGGCTGCGCGCCGGCTCTTGGCGAAGCAGATGGTGCGCTGCCCCTGGGCTACGAGTCCGGCGAGGATGCGCGCGGCCTCGCCGAGTGGGCTCGCTCGGATGCCGAGCTCCTCGTCGAGGAGCGGCGGGTTCCAGAATGCGACCGTCCGCTCTGCGCGCGGGGCGCCGTCGTCGTCCACCACGGTCACGTCGAGCCCGAGGAGCGCCCGCGCCTGCTCGCCCGGGTTCGCAATCGTCGCCGATGCGAGGAGGAATTGCGGCTCGGCGCCGTAGATCCGCGCAACGCGCCGCAACCGCCGCAGGACGTTCCCGACATGGGAGCCGAAGACACCTCGGTAGACGTGCGCCTCGTCTACGACGACGTGGTGAAGGTTTTGCAGGACGTCGCCCCACCGGTCGTGGTGCGGCAGCACGCCGACGTGGAGCATGTCCGGGTTCGTCAGGATCAGGTTTGCCCACTTGCGCACCTGCCAGCGCTGCTCAGAGGGCGTGTCGCCGTCGTAGATGGCCGCACGCAGGCGCGGCAGGCGAAACTCGGCGAGCGAGCGCGCCTGGTCCTGGGCGAGTGCCTTCGTCGGGTACAGGTACAAGGCGCGACCCTTCGGGTCGGCGGCCAGCGAGTTCAGGACTGGGAGGTTGAAGGCGAGGGTCTTACCGCTCGCGGTACCGGTGGAGGTCATCACGTGCTCGCCTCGCTCCGCCGCCTCGAAGGCATGTGCCTGGTGGGCGTAGAGGGTCGAGAGCTCCCGCCGCTCGAGGGCCTCGACCAGCCGCGGGTGGAGGCCCTCCGGCCGCGGGGCGACGCGGGGCTCCCGCGCCGGGATCTCAGTGTGGAACACGACCTCCTCTGCCTCGAGGAGAACGCTCCAGCGACCGGCTTCGACTGCCACGTCAGTCCCAGTCGTCGTCGACGACCGGCGGCACGTCCGGCCAGGGTGTCCGCATCGCGCGTCGGTAGGCAACGATGCCGACGACGAGCTGCGCGACGAGCGCGCCCGCGACTCCGCCGATCATCAGGATTGCGCCTGGCTGCCAGTCCGCAGTGACCCCGACCACGGCTCCGACGACGGCTATGAGGACGAAGGCAGGCCGTGTCGCGCTCGCCAAGCGGATGGCCGGAGTCGAATAGAGCTCCTCCTTCGTCGCCATCCCTGAAGTGAACACGAAGCGCCGCTGGTGACTAGCCTGACGTGCGGTGACGGTGCATCGCTGTCTCACGATCGCGACCTCGGACTCCGGCGGCGGGGCGGGGATCCAGGCCGACCTGAAGGCCTTCGCCGCGCTCGGCTGCCACGGGATGTCGGCGCTCGTCGCGCTGACGGCGCAGAGCACGACCGCGGTCACGGCCATCCACGAGCTCCCTCCTGCGTTCATCCGCGCCCAGCTCGACGCCGTCTTCGACGACATCGGCGTGGACGCCGCGAAGACGGGGATGCTCTTCAGCGCTACCACGATCGAGACGGTGGCCGGCTACCTGGCGGAGCGTCCGGTTCCGCTCGTCGTCGACCCGGTCATGGTCGCCGCGTCCGGCGCGAAGCTCCTCGAGGACGACGCCGTGGGCGCGCTCGTCGAGCGCCTCCTCCCGCTTGCGACCGTCGTCACGCCCAACCTGCATGAGGCGTGCGTCCTCGCCGGCGTGCCGTATTCGGACGAGGCGAGCCGGGAGGAGCTGGCAGAGCGCATCCATGCTCTCGGGGCGGCCGCGGTGATCGTCACGGGCGGGCACGGCACCGAGGCGGTCGACTGGCTCTTCGACGGCCGGCGGCACGTCCCGATTCCGGTGGAGCGCTACGGCGAGGAGACGACGCACGGGGCAGGGTGCACGCACTCGGCCAGCCTCGCGGCTTTCCTGGCGCGGGGCGAGTCGCTCGAGGATGCGGCCCGGGAGGCCGCCGATGTCGCGGCCGAGGCAGTCCGATCCGGCTATCGGGTCGGTGCAGGCTCGGGGCCTGTGGACGTCCTGAACCTTGCGTCTCTCAGAGCTCGGTGAGTTCGGGCTCCTGCGGGAGCTCGAGCGGCGCGGACTCGCGCATGGGATCGGGGACGACGCCGCCGTCTTCGGCGACGGGTTCGTCGTTACGCAGGATGCGCTTGCCGAGGGTGTGCATTTCCGCCTCGAGACGACTTCCTGGCGCGACCTCGGCTACAAGGCCGCTGCCGTCAACCTGAGCGACCTGGCCGCGATGGGCGCCGAGCCGGCCGGCCTGCTCGTCTCCCTGACGGTGCCCGATGTTCGGGTCGAGGACGTCCTTGATCTCTACCGCGGGCTGACCGAGCCGGGGTTCGCCGTCGTCGGCGGCGACACGACGCAGGCCGAGCGGGTGACCGTCGCCGTCACGGCGGTCGGGGAGAGCGCGCGCGTCCCCGGCCGGGCCGGCGCGAAGCCGGGCGACGTCCTCGTCGTCACCGGCCCGCTCGGCGGCTCGGCGGCCGGCCTGCGAGCGCTCGAGCAGGGGCTCGACGGCTTCGACGACTTGGTCGAGCGGCACCGGCGGCCGCCGTACCGGCTCGATGCAGCCCGCCGCCTCGCGCCGACGGCCCACGCGCTGCTCGACCTCTCCGACGGGATCGCATCGGATGCCGAGCGAATCGCCGAGCGCTCCTCGTGCAGGCTCGTGATCGACGTCGACGCCGTGCCGCGTGCGCCGCGCATCGAGGAGGTCGGCGACGACCCCTTCTGGACGCTGGGCGAGGACTACGAGCTGCTCGCTGCGCTTGCCCCAGACGACCCTGTTCAGGAGGACTTCACAGTCGTCGGGCGCTGCGAGGCGGGCGAGGGCGTGGAGTTGCGACGTGACGGCGAGCTGCTCGAGCTCGCGGGCTGGGATCACTTCCGCGTTTAGTTGCTACTTGCAACCAACTGGTTGTAAGCTGCAACCGTGTCTACGGTCTCCGCTCCGTTCGGGTTGCAGGAGGGCGTTGTGGACTTCGTCCGTGCGTTTGGTCTGCACCGCCCCGACCGGACGCCCTGCGGCAAGCCGCTGTCGGTCTCGGAGGCGCACGCGCTCATGGAGCTGGACGGTCGCGAATCCGTCTCCCAGAGCGAGCTGGCGTCGGCACTTCGGCTCGAGAAGAGCACCGTCAGCCGGCTCGTCTCTCAGCTCATCGCCCGCGGCTGGGTCGAGCGCGGGCGCGACGACGACGACGGGCGCGTACGCCGTCTCCGCCTGAGCGACCGCGGGGCGCGAGTTGCGGCCGAGGTGGCTGGGGCCCGGCGGGAGAAGTTCGAAAGCCTCCTCGCGCGCATCCCGGACACCGAGCGGACTTCGGTCCAGCGCGCGCTTCGCGTGCTTGTCGATGCCCTCGATGCGACGCCGTAGCCGACTAGTCCCTGTTGCCGCCGCGCTCGCGATGGGGATTCTCGTCTTCGCCGGCTACCTATGGGGCTCCTCTCGGGGCGAGTCACGGGTCGAGCAGGTGGCGGCTCGTGGGGAGGGGGTCATGCCCTTCGACCTGGAGCGGACGACGCATCGGTTCGCGAAGCAGTCCAACGGCGGCATTCAGTCGGTGGTCGCCGACGATCCCGCGGACGCCGAGCAGGTGGCGCTGATTCGCGATCATCTGACTCGGGAGGCGGAGGAGTTTCGAGCGGGCCGGTTCGACGACCCCGCCGCAATCCACGGCATGGAGATGCCGGGCCTCGCGGCTCTGCGCGCGGGCGCCGACCGGCTGACGGTCCGCTACGCCGACGTGCCGGCGGGCGGCCGGATTACGTTCGCAACCGAGGCTGTGGGGCTCGTGGCCGCGCTTCATGCCTGGTTCGAGGCCCAGGTAGTGGATCACGGCGCGCACGCCGAGGCGGGAGCGGGCTAGGCGGCGGCTTGGGCCTGCTCGGCGCGGCGCGCGGCCCAGCGGGTTGCGACGCTCGCCCGGGCGAAGCTCCGCGTCGCGCGGTCGTCGACCGCCAGGGTCACCGGCCCGTGGACGATCAGCCCCGGAGCGGCCTTCTCCTTCAGGAGGTCGGGGACGAAGCCTTCGGCGAGCCACTCGCGGCCGGGTGCGATCGAGAGGCGCACGCGGATGCGGACCAGGGCGTCCGAGAGCTCTTCGACGTGCTCGATCCAGGGCTGCTTGACGAACGTGGTCGGTCCCTCGGGGACGAGACCGCGGACGGACTCCACGAGCTCTACGCCGGCCGATGGGTCGTTCACGAAGAGCTCGAGCGCGAGCTCCTTGACCCCGGAGGGGAGAACACGGACGGCCGTGATCTGCGAGTTGTGCACGTTGATGACCTCGCCGTTCACCGCGCGCAGGCGGGTCCGGCGGAGGGACATGTCCTCGACGACGCCCTGCAGCTCGTGGTTGGCGAGGACGACGATCGTGTCGCCGACCGAGAACCAGCGCTCGACGAACATGGCGAAGCCGGCGATCAGGTCGACCAGCACGCGCTGGGCAATGTAGACGCCGACGAGGACGGCGAAGACGCCTCCCGCGATCGCGGCCAGGCGGTCGACACCACCGATCAGCTGGCCGAGCGAGACGACGAGCGCGGCGGAGAAGGCCGCGTAGCCGATCGTTGTGCGAACGATCCCGACAGACGTCTCGCGGCGCTTGACGCGCGCGACGCGGGTCGAGAGCTCGGCCTCGCCGTCGGCATGGCGGCGCTCGTGCCACGCGAGCAGGTGTCGGGCGAAGACGGCCGCTAGGCGCGAGACGAGCCAAGCGGCGGCGAAGAGGCCGACGATCACGACGATTCGCCCCCAGGGAGCGAAGAGGGGCGTCCGGTCGTTGACGAGATCAATGATGGGATCGAGCATCAGCATCGAAGCTAGCGATCGCTTCGACGGGCGCAAGGGGATTCACAACCCCGTAGCCGCGGGTTAGCGCAGGCTTAACGTTCGCGCCGCGCTACGCGGCCTGGAGCCAGCGCTGCCAGGCGCCTTCGTAATGGCTCTTGGGCCGCGCGCCGACGACCGTGTCGCGTGGCTCGCCGCCCTCGAAGAGGACGACCATCGGGATCGAGAGGACGTTGAAGCGGCCGGCCGTTTGGGGGTTCTCGTCCACGTTCATCTTCACGAACTTGACCCGCTCGCCATGCTGGCCGGCCAGTTCGTCGAGAATCGGCGCGATCATGCGGCACGGGCCGCACCAGGGGGCCCAGAAGTCGACCACGACAGGCTGGTCTGAGCCGATGACTTCCTGCTCGAAGCTCTGGTCGGTGACCTCGGAAACCTGTCCCACCGGCTCGACTATACCCACGCTCACAGTCGACCAAGCGCAGCCGCCAGGCGCAGCGCCGGCACGCGCAGAACGGCCTCTCCGACGATCGCGCGGCTCATCTTCGAGCGGCCTGCCTCGCGGTCGGCGAACGTGATAGGAACCTCCGCGATCCGGAAGCCGGCCCGGTGCGCGCGGTAGGTCGTCTCGATCTGGAAGGCGTAGCCACGCGTCTCGATCGCGTCGAGATCGATCCTCTCGAGCACCGCCCGGCGGAAGACCTTGAAGCCCGACGTCGAGTCCCGGACCGGAAGGGCGAGCCAGGCCTGAGCGTAGAGGCAGCCCACCCGGCTGACGGCTCGGCGCACCGGCCCCCAATTCGTGACGCCTCCGCCTGCCACGTAGCGCGATCCGATCACGAGGTCGGCCTCCTCCGCCGCGGCCACGAGCCGCGGAACGTCTCGCGGGTCGTGCGAACGGTCGGCGTCCATCTCGAGCACGAGGTCGGCGCCTTCGTCGAGGACGCGGCGGAATGCCGCCAGGTAGGCGGGTCCGAGGCCCTCCTTTCGTTTGCGGTGGAGCACGTCGACCCAGGAAAGCTCCGCCGCCAGGCGGTCGGCCAGAGCTCCGGTCCCGTCGGGCGAGTCATCGTCGACGACGAGCACGCGGCCGTCGAGATCGCGCGACTCGAAGACGGATCCCAGGGTTCGAACCACCCCCTCGAGGTTGTCCCGCTCGTTGTAGGTCGGCAGGCAGATCGCGAAGCGCACCGTGCGTATGATCGCCGTCGGGATGGCCGGCGACTCCCTGCCGCGAAACCAGGAGCTCGCCGAGCAGTTCGAGCTCCTCGCCGACCTCCTCGAGTTGGACGGCGCAGATGCCTTTCGCCTCTCCGCCTACCGGCGTGCGGCAGACCGGATCCGCGAGTCCTCCGCATCGGTCGCGCGGCTCGCCGTCGAGGGAAAGGCGACGCAGATCCCTGGGATCGGGGGGACGATCCAGGACAAGATCGCCGAGTACGCCGAGACTCGCGACCTCCGGGCAGTCGCCAAGCTCCGCGGCCGCGTCCCGGTGGGCCTTGTTCAGATGATGAAGGTGCCCGGCCTCGGCCCGAAGACGGCGCGCCGGCTCTGGCAGGAGCTCGGAATCGAGACGATCGACGCGCTACGCGGGGCCGCAGAGGCCAAGCAGCTTCGCGAGCTCTCGGGTCTCGGTCCGAAGACCGAGGAGCGCGTCCTTGCGGCGCTCAACCGCCCCGCCCGGGACGGCTCCGCTAACACGGGGCGAGTCCTTCTCGGGCGCGTCCTCCCGGTTCTGCGCGAGACGGTGGCCGAGCTCGCCGAGCATCCCGCCTGCGAACGGGTGTCCGAGGCGGGCAGCGCGCGGAGGCGGATCGAGACCGTGAAGGACGTCGACCTGATCGCGACCGCGCCCGACCCCCCCGCGCTCACCCAGCACTTCGTCTCGCACCCGCGCGTCGCGGAGGTCGTTGCCCACGGTCGGACCAAGGCAACCGTCGTCTCGTACGACGGCTTCCGGTTCGACCTCCGCGTCGTCCCGCCCGAGTCCTATGGGAACCTCCTCCAGCACTTCACCGGCTCGAAGGATCACAACGTCGCCCTCCGCGAGAGCGCGGTGCGCCGCGGGCTCTCGGTCTCGGAGTACGGCGTTCAGCCGGAAGAAGGCGAGCTCTTCCAGACGACCGACGAGGAGGAGCTCTACGGTCACCTGGGCTACGCCTGGATTCCTCCCGAGCTGCGTGAGAACCGCGGCGAGCTCGAGGCCGCGCGTAAGAGCGAGCTCCCGAAGCTCGTCGCGCTCGAGGACATCGCCGGCGACCTTCACATGCACACGACGTGGTCGGACGGCCGCGGGACGCTCGAGGAGATGGTCGGCGCGGCGCGGGAGCTCGGGCGCGGGTACGTCGCGATCTGCGACCACGCGAAGCGCTTGCGAGGTGACCTGCTCGAGCGTCAGGCGGCGGAGATCCAGACCGTGAACGAGCGCCACGGGGACATCGAGGTCCTCGCCGGCGTGGAGGTCGACATCCGTCGCGACGGCTCCCTCGATCTGGAGGACGAGACGCTGGCCGCGCGCGATTGGGTGATGGCCTCGATTCACTCCGGCTTCACCGAGGGGAGGGCTGAGCTGACCCGGCGCCTTCTTGCCGCCTGCGAGAACCCGCACGTCGATTGCGTCGGTCATCCGAGCGGCCGCAAGCTGAATCGCCGCGCGCCGTACGACGCGGACTGGGACGCAGTCTTCGCGCGGGCGGCCGAGACCGGGACGTTCCTCGAGATCAACGCCCAGCCAGACCGGCTCGACCTGAAGGACGCGATGGCCCGCGCGGCCGTCGGGGCGGGCGTGAAGGTCGTCATCTCGACCGACGCCCACCGCGTGCACGAGCTCGGCAACCTCGAGCTAGGCGTCTTTCAGGCCAGGCGCGGGTGGCTGACGAAGGACGACGTCGTGAACACGCGCCCGTGGGCGAAGGTCCGCCGGATGCTGAAGGCGTGAGCGACTTCCGCCAGGACGGGGCGGCGGCGCTCGAATGGGTCGCCGGCTACCTCGAGGGGATGCGCGAGCGGCCGGTTCTCTCCCGGGCCGCCCCCGGCAACGTGCGGCGCGCCCTTCCGGCCGAGCCACCCGAGCGGGGCGAGCCCTTCGAGGCGATCCTGCGGGACCTGGACGAGGTGATCGTCCCGGCGACGACGCACTGGAACCACCCGCGCTTCTTCGCCTACTTCGCGATCACCGGCTCGAAGCCGGGAATCCTGGCCGAGCTCATGAGCGCCGCCTTCAACGTCAACGCCATGCTCTGGCGGACCGGCCCGGCGGCCACCGAGCTCGAGGAGCTCGCCCTCGACTGGCTGCGACAGCTCCTCGGCCTTCCCGAAGGCTTCCACGGGCATATCGAGGACACGGCCTCGACATCGACGCTCGCGGCGCTGGCCGTCGCTCGCGAGCTGCGTCCGGACGGGGTGATCGCCTGCTCGGAGCATGCCCACTCTTCGGTCGACAAGGCGGCGAAGCTCCTCGGTCTCACGGTCTGCAAGCTTGCGGTCGACGATGAGTTTCGCCTGCTTCCCGAGGCGCTCGAGAAGCTCCTTGCGAGAGAGCGGATCGCCGCGGTGGTCGCCACGGTCGGCACGACCTCGACCACCTCGGTCGACCCGGTGGCCGCGATCGCGGGCCTCTGCGAACGCGCCGGTGCCTGGCTGCACGTGGATGCGGCGTACGCGGGCTCTGCTGCCGTCTGCCCCGAGCTCCGCTGGGCGCTGGAGGGCGTCGAGCGCGCCGACTCGCTCGTCGTCAACCCGCACAAATGGCTCTTCACGCCGGTCGACTGCTCGGCCCTCTTCACGCGCCGTCCTGAGGACTTTCGCAGGACGTTCAGCCTCGTCCCCGAGTACCTGCGGACAAGCGAGGAGGAGGTCACGAACCTGATGGACTACGGACCCGCGCTCGGCCGGCGTTTCCGCGCGCTCAAGCTCTGGACAGTCATTCGCTCCTACGGCCGTGAGGGGCTACAGGAGCTGATCCGCGAGCACGTTCGCCTTGCTCAGCTCTTCGCCACCTGGGTCGAGGCGGAGGCAGGCTGGGAGGTCGAGGCGCCTCATCCCTTCTCGGTCGTCTGCTTCCGGCGGGACGCGTCGGATGAGGAGAACGAAAGCCTCCTGGAGCGCGTCAACGCGACGGGCGAGGTTTACCTGTCTCACACGCGGCTGCGCGAACGCTTCGTCCTCCGCCTCGCGATCGGCCACGCGGCGACGACCGAGGAGGACGTGGCCCGTGCGTGGGACGTCCTGCGCGCGGCGTGATCGTCAACGCAACCGACTACCACACTGCCGGCGAGCCCTTCCGGATCGTGACCGGCGGCGTCGACTCGCTCCCGGGCCGGACGATTCTCGACAAGCGCCGTTATGCCGCCGAGCGACTCGACCGCGTGCGGGAGTTGCTCGTCCACGAACCGCGCGGCCACGCCGACATGTACGGCTGCTTCGTGACGGATCCGGAGGACGAGGGCGGCGACCTCGGCGTCGTCTTCTTCCACAACGCGGGCTACTCGACTGCCTGCGGCCACGGGACGATCGCGCTCGCGACCTGGGCGCTCGAGAGTGGGAGGGTCGATGCGACCGAGCCCGAGACGAAGCTGGCGATCGACGCGCCCTCCGGCCGGCTCCCCGTCACCGTCTCGGTCGAGGGCGGACGTGTGCGCGGCGTGCGCTTCAGGAACGTGCCCGCGTTCGTTGCCGCCGAGGGACTGTGCGTCGGCGAGTGGAGAGCGGCCGTCGCCTTCGGCGGCGCCTTCTACGCCTCCGTCGAGCTCCCCGGCGGGATCGTCCCGGCCGAGCTACCGCGCTTGATCGAGGCAGGGCGCGAGATCAAGCGGGGCCTCGAGGCTGGGCGGGACTGGGTTCATCCGCTGGAACCCGAGCTTCGCGACATCTACGGCGTAATCTTCTGGCAGGAGGAGGGCGGCGCGGACGAAGCGCTCGTGCAGCGAAACGTCACGGTCTTTGCCGACGGGGAGGTCGATCGCTCTCCCTGCGGGAGTGGCACGTCAGCGCGCCTCGCGCTCCTCGACCGCTCCGGCGCTCTCGCGCGGGGCCAGACGCTTCGCCACCTGAGCATCGTCGGGACGGAGTTCAAGGCCCGCGTGGTCGGCGACGCGGATGTCGCTGGGGGCCCGGCCGTGGTGACCGAGGTCGCCGGCAGCGCCCATCTG
>Ga0136632_10000452_pt1 | contig 11988 bp, 13 predicted proteins | sample AntDrymUQ6112106_2_FD_104670 | JGI IMG/M metagenome (GOLD analysis project Ga0136632, IMG submission 104670) | Polar desert sand microbial communities from Dry Valleys, Antarctica - metaG UQ611 (21.06) | ecosystem: Environmental > Terrestrial > Soil > Desert | place: Antarctica: Dry Valley...
AAGTCGTCCGGGGTGTCGACGTCGAGCGCGAGCGAGTCGACGTGCTCGACGGCGTAAGCGAGCCCAGCCGCCCGTGCGGCGGCGGTGTGCCGTGCGAGGCTGCCCGGGCCGAAGCTCGGCTCGAACACGTCCGGCGGGCACAGCAGCAGCGCGTTCGTCCCCTCGCCGTGACGGTCGGGCACGATCACCGTCTGCAGGGCGCTCTCCTCGCCGCGGCGCAGCAACTCGTCGACTTCGAGCGGGTCCAGCAGCGGCGTGTCGCCCGGCACGAGTAGAACGCGGTCGAAGCCCGCCGTGAGCGCGTGGCGGACGCCGATCTGGGCCGCCGCCGACTGCCCGGCTTCGGCGCTGTCGTCGAGAATGAAGATCCGCTCCCCGATCGCGACGGACTGCACGCTCGGGTCGCGGCTGACGACCGCGATCGCGTCGATCCGCTCGACGCGCCGCAGCGATGTGAGGACATCCGAGCACATCGCCTGCGCGAGTGCCCGGCGAGAGCCGTTTCCGAGCAGATCGCCGAGCCGCTGCTTGGCGGCGGTGAGACTCTTGATCGGAAGGACGGCGAGGGTGCGCATCTTGCGAGGTTCGACGGTCGTCCGACTGTAGCGCGTGCCCGCCGGCGCCCGCGTCCGGGCGACGCTCAGGATCCCAGCGAGCCCGCAAAGTCCAGCGTTCGCGCGGCGAGCTCGCGGCGGGACCCAGCGCCGTCCATCAGCGTCGGCAGCTCGAGCGCCGGCAGGCCGGCGACCGGCTCGTCGGCCACGACGCCGTCGAGGATGTCGTCGTAGGCGGCGGCGATGCCGGCGGCGGATCGTTCGAGCCCGGCCTGGGCGCAGAACGCCTCGGTCGGGCCTTTGATCGCGCGGCCGCCGACGAACGGGCTGACCGCGACCACCGGCGCCGGCGAGTCGGCGATCGCGGCGCGCATGCCGGGCAGCGCGAGGATCGGGCCGATCGAGACGACGGGATTCGAGGGCCCGACCACGATCGCCTCGGCCCCGGCGAGCGCCGCGAGCACCTCGCTCGTCGGCCGAGCGGCTTCGATGCCATGAAACTCGACCGCCTCGATCTCACCGCTCGCGCGGTCGAGGATCATGAACTCCTGGAACGTGCGCCACTCGCCCTCGCGCTTGACGCGCGTCGCGACCGGCTCGTCGCACATCGGCAGCACGGCGGCGTCCACGCCGAGCCCGCGCACCGCCTCGCGGTGGGCGTCCGTCAGGCGCTCGCCCGCCGCGAGCAACTGTGTCCGGACCAGGCAGGTCGCGAGATCGCGGTCGCCGAGTCGGAACCACGTATCGCGCCCGGCCGCCTCGAGCGCCTCCATCACGCTCCAGCTGTCGCCGCGGATGCCGTAGCCGCGCTCGTCGATCAGGTCGGCGAGCCAGTAGCTGACGAGGTCCGGGTCGGGCGAGACGTGCACGCCGTAGACGAACGCGTCGTCGGCCGTGTTCGCGATCACGGTCAGGCGCTCGGGGCCGGTGACGTCGAGCATGCCGCGCGCGAGCTTGGCGCCGCCGGTCCCACCGGCGAGCACGACGACAGGGCTGGGCGCCATCTAGTAGGTGGTCTCGCCGAGCCCGGTGAGCTTGATCCCGGCGTGCGTCTTGTGGCGCACGTTGACCGAGATCAGCAGCGGGGTGAGCCCCTCGATCAGCCGGGCGAGCTCGAGCTTGCCGCAGTCGACGGGGCGCAGGCCGGGGATGCGGTCGATCAGCTCGCAGACGGTCCGCTTGGCGTCCTTGGAGTCGCCCGCGATCAGCACGTCCTCGTCGAGCTCCTGGTCGAGGTCCCCGAGCGCCGCCGCGCTGACGCTGTGCAGCCCGCTGACCACCTCGACCCCGTCGGGGACCATCTCGTGCGCTTGTTGCGCGGCCGATCCCTGCGGCACGCCGAGCAACCGGGTGGCCTTGCCGGAGACCGCGGCCGCGAGCGGCACGGTCGCGTCGACGAGGATCTGCCCGGGTTCAAAAGCCTGCTTCAGGTTCGTCAAGTTCTCCGACTGCGCCCGGAACGGCACCGACAGCACGACGACGGGCCCGCGGGTCACGGCTTCCTGGTTCTCGGCTCCCTCGACCTCGGCGTCGGGTACGCGCTCGCGCAACTTGTCCGCGGCCTCGGCGGCGGCGTCAGGACGGCGCGAGCCGATCACGACCGGCGTGCCCGCACGCGCGAGGCGCAGCGCGAGCCCGAAGCCGAGCGCACCTGTGGCGCCGACGATCGGGACCGGCTGGGCAGAGGGATCGGCCATCGAGGGCGCCGAGCCTATAGACCGGCGGTCGGGCCTGACCCGAGTGGAGCCGGGTAGGGTGGAGACGTGATGCGCTTCGAGGGCAGAACGGCGCTGGTGACCGGCGGCGCCAGCGGCATCGGGGCGGCGACCTGCCGCCGGCTGGCCGCCGAGGGCGCGCGGGTCGCGGTCACCGATCTCAACGTCGAGCCGGCGCGCGAGCTCGCCGCCGAGATCGACGGCCTCGGCCTCGAGCTCGACGTGCGCTCGACCGCGGCGATCGGTACGGCGGTCGCGGCGGCCGAGTCTGAGCTCGGCCCGATCGACGTGCTCGTCAACAACGCCGGCTATGACGAGTTCAGCTTTTTTGTCAATACCGACGAGGAGCTCTGGGACCGGGTGCTCGCGGTCAACCTGCGCGGGGTCATCGCCGTCACGCACGCGGTTCTCGGCGGTATGCAGGAGCGCGGCCGCGGGCGGATCGTCAACGTCGCCTCCGAGGCGGGGCGGGTCGGCTCGCACGGGTCCGCGGCGTACTCGGCTGCCAAGGGTGGCGTGATCGGCTTCACCAAGGCGATCGCGCGCGAGGGCGCGCGCTACGACGTGACCGCCAACGCGATCGCCCCCGGCCCGATCGAAACGCCGCTGCTGATGAGCGCCAAGGACTACGGCGAGATCGGCGACCGCGTCATCAAGACGATGGTCGGCTCGACCGCGCTCCGCCGCCTCGGGCAGCCGGACGAGGTCGCGGCGACGATCGCGTTTCTCGCCTCGGATGACGCCTCGTACGTCACCGGCCAGGCGCTCGGGGTCAGCGGCGGCCTTGCGATGGTCTAGGAGTCATCCCAGACTTCGTCCACATACGCGAAGTGGGGCCGCGCGACGGCTTCCAGAACGAGCCCGAGGTGATCGCCACGGCCGACAAGGTGCGGTTGGTGGAGATGCTCGCGCGCACGGGTCTCAGCCGGCTCGAGGTGACGAGCTTCGTGCGCGCCGACGTGATCCCCCAGCTCGCTGACGGCGCCGAGGTGCTCGCCGCGGCGGAGGTCCCCGACGACGTCGCGGTGAGCGTCCTGATCCCGAACGAGAAGGGGCTCGAGAACGCGCTCGCCCAGCGTGAGCGCTTTCAGGAGGTGAACCTGTTCCTGTCGGCGTCGGAGACGCACAACCGCAAGAACGTCAACCGCTCGATCGAAGAGTCGCTGAGCGGCGCCGAGCGCACGATCGCGCGCGCGTGTGAGGAAGGGCTGCGCTGCGAGGGCGTGATCTCGGTGGCGTTCGGCTGCCCCTACGAGGGCGAGGTCCCGCCCGACCGGGTCTTCGCGATCGGGGAGCGGCTCGCGGCGGCCGGCTGCCAGGAGGTCGCCTTCGGCGACACCACCGGGATGGCGAACCCGCTCCAGGTGCGGGAGTTCTTCACGGCCGCGAGCGCGCGCCTGGCTGGCTCGGAGTTGACCGCGCACTTCCACAACACCCGCGGCCAGGGGCTCGCCAACGTGCTCGCGGCGCTGGAGGTGGGCGTGCGCTCGTTCGAGTCCTCGTTCGCCGAGCTCGGCGGCTGCCCGGTGCCCGCGGGTGCGACCGGCAACATCGCCACCGAGGACCTCGTCTCGATGCTGCACGAGATGGGCTACGAGACCGGCATCGATCTCGATGCGCTGCTCGCCGCCGCGCGCGCCGCGCAGGAAGTGCTCGGGCGACCGTTGAGCGGCCACCTGCTGAGGGCCGGCCCGGTCGACTGGTCGCCGAACTAGGCGGAGTTACGCGCGCGCCGGCTCGTGCTCGGCGATGAAGTCGAGCACGGCGCGGTTGAACTCGTCCGCGCGCTCGAGCTGGACCGCGTGAGGCGCTCCGTCGAAGATCGTCAGCTTTGCGCTCGGGATCAGCTCCGCCAACTGTTTCGACTTCCAGACCGGCACCATCAGGTCCTGCTCGGCGCCGATCACGTGCACGGGCAGCGCTAGCGAGCCGAGCCGGTCGCGCGTCTCGTGACGCCCTGACGCATCGGCCTGGCGCTTGAAGGCCTCCGGCGGCTGGCGATGCGGGTTGTTGTGCATCGCCTGGCGGACGAGGTCGACCAGGCGCGGGTTGTCCTCGAACAGGGACTCCGAGAGGTTCAGCACGAGCAGCTCCTCGACGAAGTGCTCGAATTCCGTCTTCTCGGCCAGCGCCAGCCGTGACGCGGCTCGCCGCCGTCCCCACTCGCCGAAGCCGGCGTAGGTCACGGCGAGCGTCAGTGTTCGCACCCGCTCCGGCGCGGCGAGCGTCAGCTCCTGTGAGATCGCGCCGCCCATCGAGACGCCGACCAGGTGGAAGCTCTCCAGCTCGAGCTCGTCTACGAGCGCGAGCGTGTCGGCGGCCATGTCCGAGATCTCGTAGTCCGAGTCGGCGTCGGACGACTGGCCGACGTCGCGGTTGTCGAACACGAGCGTGCGGTGGGCGGCGCCGAAGGCCTGCATCTGCGGCAGCCAGCCGAGGTGGTCGGTGGCGAGCCCCATCACGCAGACGAGCGGCTCTCCCTCGCCGGAGAGCTCGTAGTAGAGGCGCTGGCCGTTGGCGTCGGCGAATGGCATCGGGGAGATAGGCTGCTGCGCTCGCAAGCGACTGAACAGGAGAGCTCAGGCTACATGGCGATATCGAAGGTTGGCGTGCTCGGCTGTGGCCTGATGGGCCACGGCATCACCCAGGTCACAGCCCAGGCGGGCTACGACGTCGTCGTGCGCGAGGTCGACCAGGACAAGCTTGACAAGGGGCTCGGCAAGATCGAGAAGCAGCTCGCGCGCGCGGTCGAGAAGGGCAAGGCCGAGCAGTCCGACGCCGACGCCGTGCGTGGCCGTATCCAGGGCACGACCGACTACAAGGACCTAGCCGACTGCGACCTCGTGATAGAGGCGATCACCGAGGACCTCGACCTCAAGCTCGAGATGTGGCGCGAGCTCGACGGCATCGTCAAGGGCGAGGCGTTCTTCGCGACCAACACCTCGTCGCTGCCCGTGATCGCGCAGGCCGCTGCGACCGAGCGTCCGGACCAGTTCTTCGGCCTGCACTTCTTCAACCCCGCGCAGGTGATGAAGCTCGTCGAGGTGATCCGCGGGGTCACCACCTCCGACGACGCCTTCCAGACCGGCGTCCACTTCGCCGAGAAGATCGGCAAGCTCGGCGTCCAGACCAAGGACAAGGCGGGCTTCATCGTCAACCGCCTGCTCGTGCCCTACCTGCTCGACGGGATGCGCGGCTACGAAGAGGGGATCGGGACGATCGCCGAGATCGATGCGGCGATGAAGGCCGGCGCGGGCCATCCGATGGGGCCGCTGACGCTGTCCGACTTCGTCGGCCTCGACACGCTCGGCTCGATCTGCGACGTGATGTTCGACGAGTTCCGCGAGCGCCGCTTCGCCCAGCCCCCGATCCTGCGCAAGATGCTCGCGGCCGGCTGGTACGGGCGCAAGTCGGGGATGGGCTTCTACGACTACTCGGGCGACGATCCGGTCCCGAACCCCGGCCTCTGACGAGCGAGCTAGCGCCGCGTTAGAGCCGAGAAGTCGCCGCTGTCGCGCATCGCCTCGGCGGCGGCCACCATCGCGCTCGTGGCAACGTGCCCGAGCCAGCTGCCGACGCTGACCCGCTGCGCGCCTGCCGCCGCGATGCGATCGAGCGTGAGATCGGGGAAGGCGAGCACGTTCACGGGCTTGGAGACGGCGCCACAGATCGCGCGGATGTCCTCCTCGGTGCGTATCCCCGGCGCGAACAGCACGTCCGCGCCGGCCGCTTCGTAGGCCTGGAGCCGCCTGATCGTGTCGTCCAGGTCGCCGGTCTTGCGAAAGTGGTTCTCGGCCCGCGCGGTGAGCACGAACGGAAAGTCCAGCGCGCGGGCCGCCTCGACGGCGGCGGCCACGCGCTCGACGGCAAGGTCGACCTCGTAGATGAACCCGCTCGGGTCCCAATCCTCGATCGAGCCGCCGACAGCGCCGGCGCCGGCCACGCGGGTGATCGCAGCCGCCGCGTCGGCGGGCTCGGGCCCGTATCCGTTCTCGAGGTCCATCGAGACCGGAAGGTCGCTGGCGCCGTCGAGCATCCGGGCGTGCTCGACCACCTCGTCCAGGCTGACCTCGCCGTCCGAGCGGCCGAGCGTCTGCGCGAACCCGCCGCTGGTACTCGCGAGTGCCTTGAAGCCCACCTTCGCGAGCGCCTGGGCCGAGCCCGCGTCCCACGGGTTGGGGATCACGAACGGCTCGCCTTCGTGCAAGGCGCGGAAGGCCTGCCCCTTCTCGAGTTGCGAGGTTGTCATCGGCGCTTTGTAGCGCAAGACTATGAGCGATGCCCGACCGACCTGAGCGGGAGCCGTTCGAAGCAACGGTCGCACGACTACGTTCGGGCTACGAAGCCTTCAACCGCCGCGACATCGAGGCGGTGATGCGCTTCCTGAACTCGGACATCGTCTGGCGCCAGCGCCGCCAACATCCCGTCGGCGGCACCTACGAGGGTCGTGACGTCGTCGAGCGTGACGTGCTCGAGGCAATCCACGAGCAGTTCGTCGACTACCGCATCGAGCCGGTCGAGTTCGTCGAGCGCGGCGATCATGTCGTCGTCGTCCTGCATCAAAGCGGGGAGGGGCGCCGCAGCGGCGTTCCGGTCGAAGGGACGATCGTGCATGTCTTGCGCCACGAGGCGGGGCGCGCCGCCGAGCTGCGCGCTTTCGAGGACAAGCCCGAGGCGTTCGCATATCTCGACTCACTCGGGCCCGCCGATCCGGGAGACTGATGGCGATGTCCGACCTCAAGCAGGCCCTCGAGCACGCGCGCGCGGGCGGCCCGGAGCGCCACCACCAGAAGTCCGCCGACCAGGGCAAGCTGCCGGTGCGCGAGCGCGTCGATCGCCTGATCGATCCCGGCTCGCTGGTGGAAGACGCTCTGCTGGCGAACTGGGAGCAGGAGGGCTTCGGGGCCGACGGGGTTGTCACCGGGATGGCGACGGTCGCCGGACGGCCGATCTGCCTGATGGCCAACGACCCGACCGTAAAGGCGGGCTCGTGGGGCCCGAAGACGGTCGAGAAGATCATCCGGATCCAGGAGCGCGCGCTGCGGCAGGAGGTGCCGATGGTCTACATGGTCGACTCGGCCGGCGCCCGGATCACGCACCAGGTCGCGATGTTCCCGGGCCGTCGCCACGCCGGGCGCATCTTCTCGACCGAGGTCAGGCTCTCCGGCGTCGTGCCCCAGCTCTGCCTGCTGTTCGGGCCCAGTGCCGCGGGAGGCGCCTACATCCCCGCGTTCTGCGACGCGGTGATCATGCGCGACGGCAACGCTGCGATGTTCCTCGGCTCGCCGCGCATGGCCGAGATGGTGATCGGCGAGAAGGTGTCGCTCGACGAGATGGGCGGCGCGCGCATGCACACCTCGGTGTCGGGCTGCGGGCACTTCCTCGTCAAGAGCGACGAGGAGGGCCTCGACCTCGCCAAGCGCTACCTGTCGTTCTTTCCGACCAACTGGCACTCGGAGCCGCCCTCCGCGCCGCCGGCGGCGCCGGCGGCGGACGCGCAGTCGATCCGCGAGCTCGTCCCCAATGACGAGAACAAGCCCTTCGACGTCCACGAGCTGATCCGCTCGCTCGTCGACGAGGACTCGTTCCTCGAGGTCCAGAAGCGCTGGGCGAAGGAGTTGGTGGTCGGCTACGCGCGGCTCGAGGGGCGCGTGGTGGGCATCGTCGCCAACCAGCCCAAGCAGCGCGGCGGCGTGCTCTTCGTCGACTCCGCCGACAAGGCGGCGCGCTTCATCTGGACCTGCAACGCGTTCAACGTGCCGCTGCTGTTCCTCGCCGACGTGCCGGGATTCATGATCGGCGCACAGGTCGAGCGCGACGGCATCATCCGCGCCGGCGCCAAGATGATCTCGGCGGTGACCGAGGCGACGGTGCCGAAGCTGTCGGTGATCGTTCGCAAGGCCTACGGCGCCGGCCTGTACGCGATGGCGGGGCCGGCGTTCGATCCCGACGCCTGCATCGCCTTGCCGGGCGCCAACATCGCGGTGATGGGCCCTCAGGCGGCGATCAACGCCGTCTTCTACAACCAGGTGCAGGCGATCGAGGACGAGACCGAGCGCGGCGAGTTCGTCGAGAAGCTGCGGCGCGAGTTCGCGGAGGAGATCGACGTCCTGCACCTCGCCTCAGAGCTGGTCGTCGACGCGGTGATCCAGCCGGAGGACCTGCGCGACGAGCTGATCCGGCGCTACGCGCTGGCCGCCACCAAGTCGCGCGCTTGGCCGGCGAAGCACAACGCCGTCACGCCGGTCTGATCGCCCGCGCGCCTACTGCTCGTCGGAGCCGCAGACCTTGAACCCGTACGCCTGGGCGAGCTTGTCCGACTCCTCGTCGACGTCCTGCTCGCCGCTGAACACCTCCTCGGCCCCCTCTGGAGTCTTCGCAGCAGCCTTGAAGCGCTCGATCAACTCGAAGCCGCTGTCGATGAAGCGCTGGATTTCCTGCTCGTCCCCCTTGGGCCGCGGCAACTCGTCGAGCTGCTCGCCGGTGGCGCGCGCGATCGGGAGGCTCGCCTCCAAGATCTTCTGGTACTGCTCGGCCGTCGGGGGCTTGCCGCCCGGGTTTCCCACCAAACGGTTGGCGAGCTGCTGCGTCTCCCTGCGGGAGATCGCGCAGATCCGGTCCGCCCTGGCGATGAACTCGGTCTTCGTCGGCGCCTCGTCGCTCGACGGGGTGGGGGGCTCTGCCGAAGTCGTGGCGCCGGTGCTCTGGGTCGCCGTCGTGCCCTTGTCCTTTTCGTCCTCGTCGTCGCCGCCGCACGCGACGAGCGTGCCGGCCGAGAGGGCGAGGGCGAGGGCGAAGCTGAGCGGCCTGGTCATCGATTGGCCTCCTGGTGGCGGGTGGGCGAGCGGGGCCCGAGACCCTAGTCGAGCCGCGAGCCCACGCGCGCGTCGATCAGCTCGACGACGTCGCTGGCGAACTCAAGCGCGCGCTCGAGCGCGGCGTCGTCGATCCGATCAGGGGTGTCGTCGACCTGGTGGCGCCCGCGCGCGAGTCCGAGGTCGTCGGCGCACGAGACCGAGATCGCCGGGAACCCGCGCGTCCGCGCGACATGGGCGTCGGAGGGAGTGCGCGTCGCGATCGCCGACGCTCCGTGCTCCGGCGCGAGTTGCTCGCAGCACTCGAGCAGGGCGGGGTGGTAGCGATAGCCGAGCAGCTCGCCCTCCTTGGTGGAGTAGCGGACGGAGCCCGACCCGACCGCTTCGATGCAGACGAACGCAGTGCTGACCGGGTCGAGCTCGCCGCGGTGGGCGCGCAGGAACTCGCGCGCCCCCGAGAGCATTCCCTCGCCCGCACCCGTCAGCAGCACCCAGACGTCGAGGTGCTCGAGCCGGCCGCCGTAGCGCCCGGCCAGCGCGAGCACGGCCGCCACGCCGGACGCGTTGTCGTTCGCGCCGGGGACGACCGGCGCGAGCATGGCGTCGACGAGCAGCGGCACGCTCACGATCAGCACGACCGTCGGGATGAACTGCACGATCGTCAGCGCGGTCCCCTCGATTCCCCCGAGGCGAAGCGCCGCGCACGCGAGGACTACGACTATCGACCAGAAGAATGGCTCGAAGGCGCCGATCGGTCGCCGGAGCAGGCGCCCGGCGCGCGCCCGGCGCCGCGCCGCCCGCCCGCCGAGCATCGAGGCGGCGCGCGCGCTGTCGTAGTGGGCGACGAGCACCAGCGTGCCCGGTTTGCCGCCGTGCTCGCGCGAGACGACGTTCTGCGAGGCGCGCATCCCCGTCAGGCGCCGCGCGAGCGGGAACCTGCCGAGGAGCTCCGCCGCGGCCGAGGCGGTGACCACGGCCAGCGCCACCGTCCCGATCAGGGGATCCGAGACCGCGATGACGCTGCCGGCGATCGCCACCAGGGCGTGCAGCAGGAACGTGAGCGGGTAGTTCGGGAAGGTCGAGATCGGCTCGAGCGACGCTTCGCGCCCGAGCTCCTCGAGGCGCCGGCGCAGGAACTCGGCGGCACGGCGCTCGGCGTTCGTGCCCGGCGCGCGGCGCTCGAATGAGCACAGCCGCTCGATCTCCTGCCTGGTGTCGACCGCCGGCCGAACGCTCATCGAGAGGTCAGTATCAATCATCTAGAGTGCGCCCCGTGGCAACGGCCAACCTGAGCAAGGGCGAGATCCTCGCGGCACTCAGCGGGGTGCTCCTGTTCTTGTTCATGTTCCTCCCCTGGTACGGAAACGCGGGCGAGGCGTTCTCGGGCTCGGGGTCGTTCAACGCCTGGCAGTCGCTGTCGTTCATCGATCTGCTGCTGTTCGTCGTCTGCGTGATCGCGGTGGCGTTCACGCTGCTGCGCCCCTCGGGAGTGTTCTCGGGGCTGCCCTGGTCGCCCGCGGCGGTCGTTGCCGTCGCCGGCTCGGTGGCCGTCGTCCTGATCGTCTTCCGGATTGTCGCCGCCCCCGTCGACGAGGTCGTCGGCTTCGAGATCAACGTCGGCCGCCGGATCGGGATCTTCCTCGCGCTGCTTGCCGCCGGTGGAATTGCGTTCGGCGGCTATACGGCGATGTCCGAGACCGCGACGCCGGCACGGCGGTCGCGTCCGAGGACGCCGGGAACATAGGTCGAAAGCGGGTGGGCGCAGCGCGTTCGCCCCGGAAAGAAAGGGCAAATGGACAATTCACGTGTCGGCGTTGGGGAGCTGGTCGCGGGGGTCGGCGGACTGGTGCTGCTGCTCTCGCTTCTCTTCTTCAACTGGTACGTCGCGAAGGCGGAGCAGGCAGGGGTCAAGCTGGAGGTCGGCATCTCGGCCTCGGATGCGTTCGGACTGATCTACTGGATCCTGTTCATCGTCGCGATCGTGGCGATCATCGCGGCGATCGCAAGCGCGCTCGGAGCGGCGGCGAACGTCCCGCTCGGGCGGATCGTGGCCGTGCTCGGGATCATCGCCACGGTCCTGGTGCTATTCCGGATCGTCGCGCTGCCGAACGAGGTGACGCTCGATCCTTCGAATACGGAGGTTGATGCCCCGTCGCAGCTCAAGGATCAGATCGAGTCGACGCTCGACGACGAGGACTCCGAGGAGCAGAAGGTCGACGACATCAAGGACGACGGCGACTTCAATCGCGGCTTCGGCCTCTGGATCGGCCTGCTGGCCTCGGCCGGCATCGCGTTCGGCGGTTTCGCCTCACGTGGCCCTGGCGGCACCGGAGCGCCACGCCCGCCGGCCGCTCCAGCAGCACCAGCCGCGCCGCCTCCCGGCGGGGCGCCACCGGCCTAGCGCCGGTCAGCCAGTCGGCAACGAGACGCGGCGGGCTTCGGCCCGCCGCGTTGTCGTTGCATGCCCGGGGTGGGAGTCGAACCCACACGCCCCGAAGGGCAATGGCTTTTGAGGCCATAGCGTCTGCCGTTCCGCCACCCGGGCGGGCCACGCGCTAATGCTAGGCCGCCGGGAGGCGGCCCGGCTGATCGCTATCGAGCGGGCGGAGGACCCGGCGGAGGTTCGTCCGGCGCTTGAGGCGGTGGGTCGTACAGCTCATCCGCCGGCGAGATGTCCTCGCGTGGCTCGTCGAGGTCAGCGGCGCGGGGATCGTCCGCGTAGCGCTCGGCATCGGGATCGTCCACCGGCTCATCCTCATACGGCGGCGGATCGCCCGGGACGCGCCCCTCGTACTCATCGCGAGCGACCTCGACCTCGACGTTCCACTCCTGCTGGAAGCCGCGCATCGAGAACGCCATCAGCAGCACCTGAACCGGGATGAGGATGACGGTCAGCAGGCCGAG
>Ga0136632_10000453_pt1 | contig 11951 bp, 13 predicted proteins | sample AntDrymUQ6112106_2_FD_104670 | JGI IMG/M metagenome (GOLD analysis project Ga0136632, IMG submission 104670) | Polar desert sand microbial communities from Dry Valleys, Antarctica - metaG UQ611 (21.06) | ecosystem: Environmental > Terrestrial > Soil > Desert | place: Antarctica: Dry Valley...
AGCGGGGTCGGGATGTAACGGGTGAGACGGAAGGAACGGCACGAGGTGCTCGGCCACTGCGACCGGTCCGACGCCCGGACCGCCGCCACCGTGCGGGATACAGAAGGTCTTGTGCAGGTTCAGGTGGGAGACGTCGCCGCCGAACTCCCCCGGTCGGGCATGACCGAGAAGGGCATTGAGGTTGGCGCCGTCCACATAGACCTGGCCGCCGTGCTCGTGCACCGTCTCGCACAGTTTGGTGATGGTGTCCTCGTACGCACCGTGAGTGGACGGATAGGTGACCATGATGGCGGCGAGGGTGTCGGAGTGCTCCGCGCACTTTCTTTCGAGGTCGGCGAGGTCGACTGACCCGTCATCGGCTGCGGCCACGACGACGACCCGCATGCCCGCCATGACCGCCGACGCAGCGTTGGTGCCGTGAGCCGAAGACGGGATGAGGCACACGGTGCGCTCGGAGTTGCCGTTGGACCGGTGGTAGGCGCGGACGGCAAGGAGGCCGGCCAGCTCGCCCTGTGATCCGGCGTTCGGCTGGATCGAGACGGCCGCGTAACCGGTGATTTCTGCGAGCCACACCTCGAGCTGCTCGACGACCTCGATCAGCCCGGCGGCGTCCTGGGCGGGAACGAAGGGGTGGAGGTCGGCAAAGGCCGGCCAACTGACCGGCTCCATCTCCGCGACGGCGTTGAGCTTCATCGTGCACGAGCCGAGAGGAATCATCCCACGGTCGAGCGCGTAGTCGCGATCGGAGAGCCGCCGCAGGTAGCGCAGCAGGGCGGTCTCGGACCGGTAGGAGTTGAACACCGGATGGGTGAGGTAGTCGCTGGTGCGCACCAATGCCTCGGGCAGGGCATCGCCGGTCGCGACGTCGAGTGCGTCGAGGTCGACATCGTCGACTCCGAAGGCCGACCACACGACGCGCAGGTGCTCGGCCGTCGTCAACTCCGACGTCGTCACTCCGACGCGGTCGTCACCGACCCGACGCAGGTGCACGCCACGCTCTCGTGCTGCGGTCACGAACTCGGCTGCCCGAGCGGGCACGACGGCCACGACGGTGTCGAAGAAGTGCTCTGTCTCGATATCGATTCCGGCACTGCGCAAACCGGCCGCCAGCACGGCGGCATAGCGATGTGTCCGGGAGGCGATCGTTCGTAGCCCGTCTGGACCGTGGTAGACGGCGTACATTCCGGCCGTGACAGCGAGCAACACCTGTGCGGTGCAGATGTTGGACGTCGCCTTGTCGCGCCGGATGTGCTGCTCGCGTGTCTGCAACGCCAGTCGGTACGCAGGACGACCCTCGGCGTCGACGGAAACACCCACCAGCCGGCCGGGGAGATGACGCTCGAGACCGGCCCGGACCGCCAGGTAGCCGGCGTGCGGCCCGCCGTAGAACATCGGGACTCCGAAGCGCTGCGTCGAGCCCACGACGACATCGGCACCGAGCTGACCGGGGGCTTCCAGCAGACACAGGGCCAGCGGGTCCGCGGCCACGACCGCGAGGCCGCCGTGCTCGTGGCACTGCTCGATAAGCGGCCGGGGGTCGCGGATCTCACCGCTGGCACCGGGGTAGGCGAGGAGGAGTCCCCCGAGAGGGCCGTCGGGGAGCCCGTCGTCGAGGTCGCGAACCACCACCTCCACCCCCAGCGCCGCCGCCCTTGTCGCGATCACCGCGAGGGTCTGCGGCAACGTGTCGGCGTCCACCACGAACGGTGCGTCCGGGCTGCGCAACGCTCGCCGCACCAGGGATATCGCCTCGGCGGCGGCGGTGCCTTCATCGAGCAGCGAGGCATTCGCGGTCGGGAGCCCGGTCAGATCGGCGACCGCTGTCTGGAAGTTGAGCAATGCCTCGAGGCGGCCTTGCGAAATCTCTGGTTGGTACGGCGTGTAGGCGGTGTACCAACCGGGGTTCTCCACCACGTTGCGGCGGATCACCGCCGGGGTGATGGTCGGGTGATAGCCCAAACCGATCATCGCGATACCGGGATTGGTGCGCTCAGACAAGGCTCGCAACGAAGTCAACGCGGCTGCCTCGCTGAGAGCGACCGGCAATCGCAACGGCTTCGCTGTCGAGATGGCGGGCGGCACCGCAGCTGCCATGAACGAGTCGAGACTGTCGTAACCCAAGGCCGTCAGCATGTGCTCCTGCTCGGCCGCATCCGGGCCGATGTGACGCCGCCTGAAGGGCGCGGCAGAGTCAAGCTCAGGCAAGGCAGGACGGTCGCTCATATACCAGACAGTAAAGCCTGCAGGCTCGCTCAGCCGGTGTTGCGGGCGCGCCGGCGGGCTGCCAGCTCGTCGGTGAGGTGTTCCTCGGACGGAGCGGCCGCCCGCTCACTCGGCAGATTGGCCAGTGAGCCCTCGATCTCCCGCCAGACGCCGCCGATGGCAATGCCGAAGACGCCTTGGCCGCCTTGCAACAGGTCGATGACCTCGTCGGCCGAGCGGCACTCGTACACGCTGGCGCCGTCGCTCATCAGCGTGACGCGGGTGAGATCGTCGGTGCCGCGCGCGCGCAGGTGTTGGACGGCGGTCCGTATCTGCTGCAACGAGACTCCAGCATCCAGCAGGCGTTTGATGATCTTGAGCAGCAGGATGTCGCGGAACGAGTAGAGCCGCTGAGTGCCCGACCCGGTGGCCGCGCGGACGCTGGGGTCGACCAGGCGGGTTCGCGCCCAGTAGTCGAGCTGGCGATACGTGACGCCGGCAGCGGTGCAGGCGGTCGGCCCGCGGAAACCGACGTCCTCAGGCATCGCCGCAAGGTCGTCGTCGAAGAGCAGCCCCTGCTCGCCGGCCGCTCGAGCCGCCTCGCTCGGCTCGGCGGTGGTGTCACGAGTGCCGGTCACGGCGACCTCCGTCGGTTCGCGTTGGCTCGCCGGGCTTGCCCCTGTCGCACGCGACATCGGTGAAGTTACAGCGGCGATGTTCTCGATCACGCTACGGCGGCAGCCCGGTCAGGTCAACGACCGGCACCTTCGAGGTGCCCGTGTTCCTAACCCTACAGTTGAGATTTAGGCTTCCTCGTCACGAGTTTCGTGCTCGAAGTCCTCGGGATTGATCTGGTCGAGGAACTCTCGAAACTTCTCGACCTCGTCCTCGTCCTCGTCGGCGACGTGAACCCCAGATTCGGTCAGGACGTCATCGCTGCACACGATCCGGCTGCCGGTGCGTAAGGCGAGCGCGATGGAATCCGACGGTCGGGCGGCCACCTCCACGCCGCTCTCGAAGACGAGGGTGGCGTAGAAGACCCCGTCCTTGACGTCGGTGATCTGCACCTCATGCAGCTCTTGGCCCAGGGCCGAGACCACATCACGCAGCAGGTCATGTGTCAACGGCCGTGGCGGGACGACCCCTTGCTGCGCGAACGCAATGGCCGTCGCCTCGACTGCCCCGATCCAGATGGGCAGGTAGCGCGCACCTTCGACCTCCCGCAACAGCACAAGCGGCTGCTGGGTGGGCATCTCCACCCGCACCCCGACCACATCGAGCTCGCGCACATGCCCACCGTACCCTTGTCCGAGAATCCACCCGGGCTCGCGGTTACGGCCGTTGCCGAAGGCCGTTCTTGACCAACATCGTGTGCAGCCGCACCGACAACGCAGCGAGCTGCTGCTCGATGTCCTCGGCGCGGGCGGTCGCTCCCGGGTCACGCTGCCGGTGCAACGGGGAGACGATCTGCTCGACCAGGCCGACCTCTCGGTCCGCTGCCGTCTTGAACGCTCGGAGATGCCGGGGCTCGAGTCCGTAGGCCGCCAACTCCCCCACCGTGGTGACGATCTCGAGGGCTGTGGCGTCGTAGTGGCGGCCGCTGCCGCGCGCACGGACCAGCCCGAACTGCTCGATCTGGGCCAACAGCTCCTCGCTGATCCCGGCGTCTTCGACGAGCTGTGACCGGGACAGCCGTACCTCGTGCGTGTCGCCGGAGAGCGCCACAGGTGGCGTGTGCGGAAGACCGCCGGCGTCCAGGTCTTCGCGGATCTTGCGTAACGGCCAGAAGCTGTCCCGCTGCTTGGTCAAGATGTAACGCAGCCGTTCGACGTCACCGGAGGAGAACTTCCGGTAGCCGGAGGGAGTGCGCTCCGGCTCGAGCAGACCTTCGGACTCCAGATAACGAATCTTGGAGATCGTCACGTCCGGAAACTCCTGCCGGAGCTGGGACAGCACCTCGCCGATGCTGATCCGGGTCCGCGAGGGCATCGGGGAGGTCACCGGGCGGCCCCGGCTTGACTGGGGAAGTAGACCAGTCGGTACTTTCCGATCTGCACTTCGTCTCCCCCGGTCAGCAGCACTTCGTCCACGCGGTCGCGGTTGACGTACGTACCGTTGAGGCTGCCGACGTCGCTGACGACGAAGCCCTCTGCGGTGCGTCGGAACGCCGCATGGCGGCGGGATACCGTGACGTCGTCGAGGAAGATGTCACTGTCGGGGTGACGCCCTGCCGAGATGTCGTCGGTGTCGAGCAGGAACCGTGAACCGGCGCTCGGACCGCGTTGGACTACCAAGAGCGCGCTGCCGCCTGGCAAGGCGTCGAGCGCGGCGGCGTCGGCCGGGCTCAGCTCACTCATCTCGCCGTCGCCGTCGCCGGGTCCGGATGTCGGCGCGAGCGTGGTCGTCGTCTCCGACGATGGCTCAGAGCTCAGCAACCGATGACCGCACTGAGAGCAGAACCGGGCCGAGCTGGGGTTCTCGTGCCCGCACTCTGTGCAGAATGGCATCTGCGGCCTCCTCTGACAGCGCCCGCCAGAGTCTCAGGCGGCACTCAAGGTTGACGGTTGTGGTTGCAACCTATACGTGCCACCCCTGACACGGTCAAACAGCTCAGCGGGCCACTCACTCAGCCACCTGGGCGCGGTAGGCATCGGCGTTGAGAAGAGATGCCACGGCCGCCGGATCGTCGATCCTGACCTTGATGAGCCAACCCTCCCCGTACGGGTCAGAATTCACCAGCTCGGGGGTCGAGTCCAGCTGCTCGTTGCGCTCGGTCACCACCCCGGACACCGGCGCGAACAGATCGCTGACCGACTTGGTCGACTCGAGCTCCCCGATGCTGACCCCCGGCTCGATGGTGTCGCCGGACTCGGGCAACGACACGTACACGATGTCACCGAGTTGCGACTGCGCATAGTCGGTGATCCCCACCACGACACTGTCACCGTCGACCCGGACCCACTCGTGCTCGGCGGTGTACTTCAGCTCATCGGGGTACACGCGGACTCCTCGTCATGCGGTGCACGGTCATGGCGCCGGCTGAGCGTACTCGGGCGCACGCTGCTGCGACAACGCGGTGATGTCGATGGCGTCCGCTTCCGCCACGAAGACGCTGCCACCCAGTGCCTCCACCTCGTCGGCGAGCCCGCCGGGGAAGCTGACCGCCACGCTGAGGGTCTGCGGCGAACCGATCGCCTCGATGAGGTACGGCGGCCGCACCGGAGCACCGTCAATGGTGATGGAACCGTCACCGTCGGCGAAGTACGTCTGCGCCACGATGCGGGCGGTGTCGTTGACCTCGATGGCCTCGGCGCCGGCGTCGCGGAGCTCCTCGACCGCATTGAGCATCGTTGCCGCGCTGATCGAGCCCTTCTGGTCCTGGATCTCGATGGCGACGCCAGGCCCGGTCGCTGCCACCGTTCCGGCGAGGATCGCCAGGGTGGTGGCTTCCTCGCGGGCCTCCTGCTGCGCTGTCTGGGTCGCGTTCGTGCTGGTCTGCAGCTCCCGCTTGGTTGCTTCGAGCTCGGCGATCTGCCTGTCGGCACGGAGGTTGGCGGCGTCGAGGGAGTCCAGTAACTGCACCAGCTCGCTTCGACGAGCACCGGGGTAGATGCCCTCACGGTCCTGCGCGCGAACCTGAACAGCGACGGCGAATCCGAGCACCGCCAGCAGTAGCGCGACGATGACCTGCCCCCGGACCTTGCGCTCAGGCATGGAAGATGTGCCTTCGGATGGCCGCGACGTTGGAGAAGATGCGGATCCCGAGAACCACGATGACGCCGGTGGACAGCTGTCCTCCGACCCCGAGTTGGTCGCCGAGATAGACGATGAGAGCCGCTATCACGACGTTGGAGACAAAGGAGATCACGAAGACCTTGTCGTCGAAGATCCCGTCCAGGTACGCCCGCAGGGCGCCGAAGACCGCATCGAGCGCGGCCACCACGGCGATGGGCAGGTACGGCTGCAGCGCAACCGGCACCGACGGGTCGAGGAACAGCCCGGCGGCGATGCCGACCAACAGGCCGATCACCGGTATCACGGGAGCTCCCCTTGGCGTTGTGCGTACTGGATGAGCAACCGAGGCGCTGGTGCCGCCGCCAGTGTCAGCGAGTCACCGCTGTCCAACTCGAAGCGCAGACCAAAGTTCGTCTGCAGATCCAACCATGCTTGACCCCCAGGTGTTTCGATGAAGCGCGCTTGGAGCGTCTGCGGGTCGCCGATCGCTTCGAAGACGTAGGGCGGCGACAGGGAACGATAGTTGACCGTGATGGCCCGTCCGGCGGTCCGGATCGCCGAGAGCGGACTGAGTCGGTTGCCGTTGATCGCCACCGCCTCGGCCCCCGCCTGCCACAGCCCGTTGACGAGGACTTGGAGGTCCACGTCGAGAACCTTGCCTTCCGGACCCGATTGACCGCCGGGAGCGTCGTCAGCCGTGATCTGCACGCCAGGGCCGATCACCGGCGCGGCACCGGTGAGCGCCCTTGCCGTGGTCAGGCCAGCGAGAAGGTCTCGAGCGCGCTCGTTGCCTTCCGTTGCAGTCCCCTGCAGATCGAGGATCTGCTGGCGCAACTGCTCGAGTCGGTCCGTGAGAGCCGCAATGGTGACCTGGCGGTTTTCGATGCGATCGAACAGCGCCGACCGTTCCCGCGCCTCCTGGGGAGCGCCGGAGCGGGCTTGACCGGCGGCGATCCCTACCAACAGCCCGAACGCGACCACGACCACGATGGCGGCTGCCGCCGGACGCTGCAGCGTGGGGTTGCCGGGCTGCCGGTCACTCACGGCGGCGCCGTAGTCGTCGTCCACCGCATCGTCGAGGAGCCGGCGCAGCACGTCGCTGGGTGGTGTGGTGGCCCGTGGCATCTGGATGTCTATGACGGGCCGTCCTTCGTCTCGCTGCGATTCGGATCAGGTGGGGGCGACGCGCGGCGTGTCTGTCAGGAGCTTGCGCACCTGCCACCCATAGAGCAGCCCCGCCCACCAATACAACCCTGTTCCCCAGATCGTAAACGCCCACCCCAAGACGTTGGCGAAGTCGGCGAGGGTCCCGTCGTCATCGCCGATCAACAAGAAGGGAAAGGCGTACAGCAGGTTCGCGGTCGCAGCCTTGCCGAGGAAATGAACCGGCAGCGCTCGGATGCCTCGCGTTCGCATGAAGGGCACCAGAGCAAACAGGAACACGTCCCGCAACGGCAGGATGACTGCCAGCCAAACGGGGATGATGTCCCGGATCGCTAGCGCGACAACGACGGAGAGGATGTAGAGGCGGTCGGCGACCGGATCCAGGATCTGACCCAGTCTGGAGGCCTGGTTGAGCGTCCGAGCGAGATAGCCGTCGAGGTAGTCGGTGATCCCGGAGACCATCAACACGATGAGCGCGAGTACATCGTACTCGGGGCCGAGGACGAGGTAGAGAAACAGCGGGACACCGAGCAGGCGAAGCACGCTCAGCAAATTCGGAATCGTCAGAACACGGTCGGTCGGCGCCGCGACATGCTCCTCGGCCACCGACGTCCCCTCCTGATTTTGTCGCGTACCGCTGCGCTGTTGGACCGGAACGGACGCGTAATCAGGCTACCCGCTCGAGTCGTAACACCTGGCCGGCCGCTAGGACAAGGCCACTCTCAGGTCTACACCGGTTGTCGTTCGCGACGGTGCTTGCGGCGGTCACCACGGCGTAGTTGGCGGCGGCGTTCGGGAGGCCCCGGATGGCTCGCTGCTCGACAGTTCTCGCTGTCTCTTGACGGCCGTGCCACTCACTTGACACTGCGACGCCATGTGATGGCCTGATCTAACAGTGACAACTCACCGACTCGGGGGCATGAGGTGGGGCGGTTGATTTCGACCGGGTCCGCGACGTTTGCGACCACGCCAACTGCGCCTGTCAAGGCTTAGGCACGGCCGCCGAACAACTCAAGCCGTCGTTTGATCGAAATATTGCAGCAGGTCATGTGCCGCCAACTCGATATCCTTGTGCCGCCACTCAGCCGCCCGGTACACGCAGGCGATCAGTCCAGTCCGATGAACGCGGCGGAAGTCACCGTAGCCGAATGCGTAGCGGGCCTTCGTCTCGTCACTCGCCCCTTCCGTCAAGCCGAGGTGCCACTCCGCGTACGCATCCCACGAATGCGATTCGAGGAAGGCGTTCTCGTCCGCAGCCTTGTGTTGTGACTCTCCCCAGTCGCTGTCGCGGACGTACTGCCGGGCACGGATCAGGGTGCGTGCGTGCTCCACCGCCGCGGGGTTGACCGAATACGATGCCATCAAGCCATTCTGGACGAGTGAAGGGCGGATGTCAGGCGGGATCGCGCCGCCCGCGGTCGACGTACAGCCCGTCTCGGGTCGCGTCACAGTGCAGCTCTCGGGGGCGTACCTCCTGCCGCGCTGAATCGGGCAGTTGACGGGGATGAGGAAGTCGCAGTCGCTGACGATGTCAGCGTCGCCCACCGCGAACGACCCCTGAAGGTACGCCCCTATGAAGTTGTCTCCCAAGCAATCTTGATGTGTCAGCGCCTGATCCGCGACAGCGCTCCCTCACCGAAGATCGGTCCGATCGCGTAGATCTTGCCGTCGGCGCCGACCTCCACACCGCCGGGCAGGATGAACTCCCCAGGTCCCAGCTCCTTGACGTTCCGGCCGTTGGCCGACATCTCGAAGATGCCACCGATCGGTGGGGCGATCTCGAGCTCCCATTGCAGCCAGCTCTTCTTGACCAGCTCCGCGACAAAGATGTGGCCGGCGGGACCTACCGCGAGATCCACGATGGACGTGAAGCCGTCGGCGACCCGGCGGCAGGCGCCTCGGTAGGGGTGCTCCGGGTCACAGACTGCGTTCTTCGTGCCTGCCTTGACCCGCCACACCTGGGACTTCCCCGGGGTAGCCGGGAAGCCGCGCAGCTCACCGAAGTACCAGTAGCCGTCTCCGACTGCGACCGACGTGATGACGGACTCGGACGGAATCCTGGTTCCGGCCGGAGGGAACCCCTCGTCCGGCAGCGCATTCGGGACTCGCACAATCCGTGGCTTGACAATCGCCACACTACGGATGTGGCCTTTCCTGAAGACCTGTAACACCTCATTCCCCGCCGCATCGGCGACGAGCGCACTGCCACCTTTCACCGCCTGGACACCAAACGGGTTGGAGTCCCCCGGGAAGTCCTCCAGGTCGTACGGGTCGGGGTGCCGCTGCTGGTACGCCGCGATGTCCGCCATCGGCTTGAGCCCACTGCCTCGGTACCACCGGTACAGCGTGGCTACACCGGGACCGGGCTCACCACCGCCGGTCAGGATAAAGACCCGCCCGCGCGAGTTCATGTCCACGGCGGGCGCAAGGCCTGGCGCTACTGACGTCAGCTGCCTTACATCTCCCGCGTCCGGGCCTCTGGTGATCAGCTTGCTGACGCTTCCGTCGCTCTCGCTGAACACCACTGCCCCATGGCGACCGACACCAAGGCCACGAGGGCCGTCCAGGTCGGAGAGCACAGGTTGCACGCTGCTGGCTGCCCATGCGGCGGGCACTGTCAGAGCCACCAAAGCCGCCGCCGCCGATGTAGCTGTCGCTTTCTTCGTCCATCGCATGATTTGGCCCGCCCATGGCCGCGACATCCCCCGACCGCAGGGCCATCCCGCGTGTCACCTGGTATGTAGACCACCGCCACGGCGCCGTCAAGGGCTGGGCTTTCGACCCACCGCGCGGCACCAGGCGAAGGCGGCGTACGACGTTGGCGAATCCGACCAGTCGAGCCAGGCGCGCTGCATCTCTGCCAACTCTTCAGTGGATGCCAATCCATGGTCCTCCGCCGAGGTGACGAACCAGTCGTCCGTGCAGTCTTCGGCCCTCCCGAACCCGAACTCCTTCACCGTGTCGGGCTTCCCGTACGAGATGCACTTCGTGGTGGCGACCACGTCGACGAATCCGGCACCGAGCAGCAAGCCACGGAGCTCTCGACCGCGGTACGGGTCGGCCCCGTCGAGCTGCCAGAGTCGCTCGCGGATCTCGTAAAATCGACGCCCCAGCTCGGGATGCGGACCGGCGAGGATCAGCCCGGCGTATTCGACGCTGGCCACAGCCACCATGCCACCCGGCTTGAGAACCCGCTTCATCTCGGCCACCGCGTCCTGGGGTCGGTCCAAGGCTTCCAGAGTGGAGTGTGCGAAGACGGCATCGACATGGTCGCTCGGCAACCTCAAGGAGTACGCATCGCCGACGTGGAAGTCGGCGTTCGTGACCTCGAGCCGACTCGCCCGTCGCCGCGCGTCGGCGATCTCCACCTCATCGATGTCGACCCCCATCACCCGCCCGACGAATCCCGCCAGCTCGAGCGTCAGCTCACCTGACCCACAACCCACATCAACGAGATGGTCCTGAGCTGTCAGAAAGGGCAGGAGGAAGTCGGCGTACACCTGGGCACTGCGTACCATCGCCATGGTTCAGACTCCCATCGGCCGACTGTCGCCTGGCAGTCAGCGGAGTATCTTCAGCGCATGGTGGCCCTGAGCCGAACCCGCACCATTGATCAGCGGTGCCCGCGATGCGGAGCACAGTTGGAGCTGATCGAGCAGGGCTGCACGACTGCCCACCCATCGCTGCCCTTGATGTGGGTCCCGGTACGACGGCACTGCTCGCAGGGGTGCCCGCTGACCGCCGATGACCCCGCGAAAGGTGACGAGGAGCGGTGACGGCATCACCCGAACGCAACAAGGCGACCGCGATGGCCATCTACGACCTGATGTTCAACCAGAACCGCCCCGACGAAGCAATCCAGCGGTCCGTCGGCCGAGGCACGCGGCACTAGGAGAGCGAAGATCCTGCTCGACATCGCAGAATGCCGGATTCCGTCGGGACCGGCTCAGCGGCGCCGCTCGGGAATGGAAGGAGCCCCGCCCGGACGGCGGCGACGGAAACCACTCCTCGGGTTCGCGCCAGCCGAAGCCTCGATGAGGTTGCCCAGAAAGCTTCGGAAGGGCTAGCGCCACGCCGGTGGAGTGCGCGAGGCTAGGCGGCTTCGGCGGACCCGGCAAGGCCACCCCCCAGACCCTGGGGAAGGCACCGGGTCCGCCCTACGCTGACGCTCTGGCGGTGAGCTGCAACGGCACCGATTGGGTCTGGCTGCTCGCCGATGGCCGGCTGAGTGCTTGTGTTGTGGGAGCGTCACACCTGGCGTAGCCCGGCGAGGGGCGCCGAGTCACGCGCAGAGTACGCAGAGCAAGCCGCTCCAGTCATTGTCGGCTCAACACGCGATACTTCTGCTATGGCATACGACGACGATCTCGCGAATCGGATTCGCACGGTCGTTCAAGGTGAAGGCGGCCTGACCGAGAAGCGCATGTTCGGCGGCCTGGCGTTCTTGATCAATGGCAACATGGCCGTTAGCGCCAGCAGTAGGGGCGGACTGCTGCTGCGCGTCGATCCCGCTCAGACCGAGTCTCTTGTCAGTGAGCCACATGTGTGGCGCTTCGAGATGCGCGGCCGGGAGATGGACGGTTGGCTCCGGGTCGACGCGGAGGTGCTCGAGACCGACGACGCACTCCGGCGCTGGGTGAGCCGCGGTGTCGCCCGCGCTCGATCACTCGCATCCAAGTAGGGTCACCGGGAACGGCAGGGGCTGAGGCGCCATCGCCCCCACCCAGCTGCCCGTGTCGACGGCTACGACCTCGATCCCTCGTCGGTGATCGCGGCTCACGATCACCCCGCCGAGGCCGGGTCCGTCTAGCCGATCGGAGAGGAATGATGACGTCGGCCGAGCAAATACC
>Ga0136632_10000454_pt1 | contig 11934 bp, 11 predicted proteins | sample AntDrymUQ6112106_2_FD_104670 | JGI IMG/M metagenome (GOLD analysis project Ga0136632, IMG submission 104670) | Polar desert sand microbial communities from Dry Valleys, Antarctica - metaG UQ611 (21.06) | ecosystem: Environmental > Terrestrial > Soil > Desert | place: Antarctica: Dry Valley...
GGTGCGCAGCTGGCGCAGCGCCTCCAGGTCCCGCTCATCGGCGAGATTCCGCTGAACCCGCGGATGCGTGAGCTGGCCGATGTCGGGGCGCCCATCGTGCTTCAAGATCCCGATTCCGACGCCGCCCAAGCCCTCGAGAGAACCGCCAAGGAGCTGGTCAACCTCCTCCCGGCAAAGCCCAAGCCGGCGAAGCGAATCTCGCTTCCCCTTCTTTCCATGGGCGCGGAAGCGGGGCACGCGCACGCCCACGGGCACTAACTCATGACGCGGGCGGTGTCCGAGGGTCCGGGAATCGTGGAGCGGATCGGGGGTTCGGTCGACGCCGTGGGCGTCGAACAGCGCGCCGCAGCCCTTGGAACCCGCTCCATCAAGAAAGAGGCGAAGCTGTTCGGGCTCGACCTCGCGATTCGCTGCTGCGACCTCACGACCTTGGAGGGGGCCGACTCGCCCAGCAAGATCGCCCAGCTCGCCTCTAAGGCGATGCGTCCGGCCCCCACCGATCCCTCTATCCCCCATGTCGCGGCCCTTTGTATCTACCCTCGCCTCGTCGCGCCCGCGGTCGCGGCCCTCGGCGACTCGGGCGTTGCCGTGGCATCGGTCGCAGGTGGATTCCCGTCCGGACAGGCCCCGCTCGATCACCGTCTGGCCGAGATAGAGACCGCGGTCTCGGACGGAGCCGACGAGATCGACATCGTCATCAGCCGAGGCGCCCTTCTCGCCGGCGACCAAGACGCGGTCTATGAAGAGGTGAGCCGCGCGCGCGAAGCGTGTGGTTCCGCCCATCTCAAGGTGATACTCGAGACCGGCGAGCTCGCGAGCTACGATCGCATTCGGTGCGCGTCTTTGGTAGCCATGGCGGCGGGAGCCGATTTCATAAAGACTTCGACCGGCAAGATCTCTCTTGCGTCGACCCATCCCACAGCGGTAGTGATGGCCGAGGCGATCCGCGACTTCGCCGAAGCCACGGGCCGGGCGGTGGGCCTCAAGGTTGCGGGCGGCATCAAGACGGCCAAAGAGGCGCTTCGTTACCTAGTAATCGTGAACGAGACTCTTGGAGAGGAGTGGCTCGATCCCGATCGTTTCCGCATCGGGGCATCGTCGGTGTTGAATGACATCCTGATGCAGATCGATAAGCAGCGATCCGGCGTCTACTCGGATCCCGATCGTTACACGAAGGACTGACAATGCCGAGGTGGGACTACGCTCCGGCCCCCGAAGCGACCGACATCGTTACCGTCAAGGACACCTACGGGTTGTTCATAGGTGGCGAGGAAGTCGAACCGCTTTCGGGCGATTACTTCAAGACGATCAACCCCGCCACTGAAGAGGTGCTGGCCGCGATTCCAGAGGCAGGCCTCGAGGACATCGAGGCCGCGGTGGCCGCGGCGCGCAAAGCCGCGGGAACGTGGGCCGCGATCGCGCCGGCGGACAGAGCGAAGTATCTGTTCCGCATCGCGCGCGCCATGCAGGAGCGACAGCGGGAGCTCGCCGTGCTCGAGACTATGAACGGCGGCAAGCCCATCAAAGAGAGCCGCGATATCGACGTGCCCTTGGCCGCAGCGCACTTCTTCTACTACGCGGGATGGGCGGACAAGCTCGAGTTTGCTTTCCCGGGCCGGAACGCGGAGCCTCTGGGAGTATGCGCGCAGGTGATTCCATGGAACTTCCCATTGCTCATGCTCGCGTGGAAGATCGCACCGGCGCTCGCCACGGGCAACACCGTGGTGCTGAAGCCCGCTGAGACGACTCCGCTGACCGCGCTGTTGTTCGCACAGATATGCCACCAGGCCGGTTTGCCGGCCGGAGTCGTGAACATCGTCACCGGCGCCGGAGAGACGGGGGCCGCGCTCGTGAATCACCCCGGTGTCGACAAGGTCGCCTTCACGGGCTCGACCGAAGTCGGTAAGCAGATACAGCGCTCGCTCGCCGGAAGCGGCAAGCACCTTTCTTTGGAGCTGGGGGGCAAGGCCGCAAACATAGTGTTCGCCGACGCGCCCTTGGACCAGGCCGTCGAAGGAATCGTCAACGGCATCTTCTTCAATCAGGGACACGTGTGCTGCGCGGGCTCGCGCCTGCTGCTGCAGGAGTCGATCGCTACGCGCGTCGTGAGCAAGCTCAAGCGTCGTCTTTCCACTTTGCGCTTGGGCGATCCACTCGACAAGAACACCGACATCGGCGCGATCAACTCGCGCGCCCAGCTCGATAAGATCAAGGAACTGGTGGGAGTCGGCGTCGATGAGGGGGCCGAGCTCTATCAGGCCCCTTGCGAGCTTCCCGAGCACGGCTTCTGGTTCCCTCCCACCGTCTTCACCGGAGTGTCACAATCTCACCGCATCGCGCAGGAGGAGATCTTCGGCCCGGTACTTTCCGTGCTTACCTTTCGCACCGAAGACGAGGCAGTTGAGAAAGCCAACAACACGCCTTACGGCTTGTCCGCGGGAGTGTGGACCGACAAGGGCTCTCGCATCCTGTGGATGGCGGACCGGCTGAAGGCGGGCGTCGTATGGGCCAACACATTCAATCGCTTCGATCCCGCGAGCCCGTTCGGGGGCTTCAAAGAATCGGGATTCGGACGCGAAGGCGGGCGCCATGGCCTGGAGCCGTATGTGAGGCTGACCTGATGGCCGCCGAGCGCCTTGCGGTGAACAAGACCTACAAGCTCTATCTAAACGGTGGCTTCCCCCGCTCCGAGTCGGGACGCTCCTATGAGATCACCGGGCCCGACGGTTTTCTCGCCAACGCGGTGCGCGCGTCGCGCAAGGACGTGCGAGATGCCGTGACCGCAGCGCGCGCCGCGAGCTCGAAATGGGCCGGGCTCACGGCTTACAACCGCGGGCAGATCCTTTATCGCGTGGCCGAGATGATGGAAGCTCGCAGCGCCGAGCTGGTCGACGAGGTGTCGCGCGCCGAAGGTATCGAGGAGGCGGGACGGCAAGTCGATGAAGCCATCGACTCGTGGGTCTGGTACGCGGGTTGGACCGACAAGATCGCGCAGGTGATGGGGAGCCTCAACCCGGTGGCCGGCCCTTATTTCAATCTGACGGCTCCCGAGCCAATCGGCGTGGCCGGCATCATCGCTCCAGGCGAGAGCTCGCTTGCAGGCGTCGTCGCGCGTCTCGCCCCAGCACTGTGCGCGGGCAACGCGGTCGTGGTGCTCGCATCGGAGTCCCATCCGCTGCCCGCCATCGCGTTGAGTGAGTGCTTTGCAACAGCAGACGTCCCGCCGGGCGTCGTCAACGTCCTCACCGGCCACCGCGACGAGCTGGCCCCCGTGCTTGCGGCGCATCTCGACGTCGACGCGCTGGACGTGACGGGGGTCGGGGAAGAAAAGCTAGGAGAGATCGAGGAAGCCGCCGCCGGCAACGTCAAGCGCGTGATCCGGGCCGGCCCCGGGCGCAGCCCGTACGAAGTCACCGCCTTCATGGAGATGAAAACCGTCTGGCACCCCAAGGGGGCCTGACTACGAGAGAGTTCGAGCTCTCGAAGACGGCCTCGAGGAGCTAGCCTCCTCCTGAGTGAGTGTCGGCGGCCCGTAGGGTAGCTCGGCCCTCTACTCTCAATGCGGTCACCCCAGGCCCTCGACGACTCCTCTCAGGATCGCCTCGAGGCGGGTCCCCGCCTCCCGCCCTGCCCGGGCCACCTCTTCGTGGCTGAGGGGCGCCGTCGAGATGCCCGCTGCTGGATTGGTCGGCACCGAGATGCCCAGCACCCGGGCCCCCAGATAGCGGGCGACGATCGCCTCGTGCACGGTGGACATCCCGACCAGGTCGGCGCCAAGAGTCCGCAGCATGCGAACCTCGGCGGGAGTCTCATAGGTGGGCCCGGAAAGGCCCGCATAAACGCCTTCTGAGAGGTCGGGATCGACGGAGCGAGCGGCGGTTCGAAGACCTGAGTCGTACACCTCGGTGAGATCGAGGAAGCGAGGGCCGGCGCCATCGTGAGGCCCGCTCAAGGGATTCGATCCGGTGAGGTTGATGTGATCCGAGATCAAGCACGGCGCGCCGACCGTCAGACCTTCGTTGATGGCCCCGGCCGCGTTCGTGAGTATCACGGTCTCGCATCCCGCCTCGACTGCCGAACGAACGGCGTAGGTGACCGCTGCCGGGGGGTGGCCTTCGTAGAGGTGCACCCGGCCGGCAAAGATCAACGCGGGCACGTCCGCCAAGTCCCCCGCGTAGAGGGCGCCTTCGTGGCCCTCGACACCCGAGGTCGGCATGTCCTCGATATCGCTAAACGAGATTGGCTCGGCCGGGAGGAGAGAACGCGCAACATCGTTCAAACCGGAACCGAGAACTATGGCGATGCGCCAGCCGATTCGTCCCGTCGCCTTTTCGATCGCCGCGTTCATGCGGTGATTCTCTCGATTATCAAAGGAGGAGCTTCGGCTCGGTTGGGCCCGATGTGCACGGCATCACCCAGCGCCGCGAGGGCCGCATCAAACACACGCTCGTGATCCGCATGCAACTCGAGCACGGGCTCTCCCTGGGCGACTTGTTCGCCCGGCTTCTTGAGACACACGACTCCCGCTCCGGCACTTACGGGATCTTCCTTTCGAGCTCGCCCGGCCCCCAGTCTCCACGCGGCGATTCCAACTGCGCGCGCGTCGAGCCCGTTGAGCCAGCCGTCTTGGGACGCTTCGAAGGTGCGCCGTTCGGATGCCTCGGGCAAAGGCGCATCGGGATCACCTCCTTGCGCGCGCACCATCTCTTGGAACTTGACGAGTGCAGCGCCCGACTCGACGGATGCGCGCGGATCGGCGTCCACTCCGGCGAGGTTCAGCATCTCTTCGGCCAGCGCGTAGGTGACCTCCATCACGTCGTCGGGGCCGTGGCCGCGCAGACAATCGAGGGATTCACTCACCTCGAGCGCGTTGCCGGCGGTGCGTCCGAGAGGCATATCCATGTTCGTGAGCAGGGCCGCCGTCTTGACGCCATGTGCCTCGCCGAGGCGAACCATCGTCTCGGCCAGCTCGCGCGCGCTGTCCACATCGCGCATAAAAGCTCCGCTTCCGACTTTTACGTCCAGCACGAGAGCCTCGGTTCCCTCTGCGATTTTTTTGGACATGATGGAGGACGCGATGAGCGGTATGGATTCGACCGTGCCCGTCACGTCGCGCAGCGCGTAAAGCTTCTTGTCGGCGGGGGCAAGGTCGGGCCCCGCCGCGCAGATGACACAGCCAACCTTCGCGAGCACGTCGATCATCTCAGCAGCGTCGAGCGCGACCCGGTAGCCGGAGATCGACTCGAGCTTGTCCAAGGTGCCTCCGGTGTGACCTAGACCTCGACCCGAGAGCATCGGGTCGCAGAGGCCGCAAGCGGCCACGATGGGGGCAAGTGGAAGCGACACTTTGTCGCCCACCCCTCCGGTCGAGTGCTTGTCGGCGGTCGGACGACCCAGCGACGAGAGGTCGAGGCGCCCACCGGACGCCAGCATCGTCGCGGTCCAGGTCGTCAGCTCCCGGGCGGTCATGCCGCGCCAGAAAATCGCCATCAGCAAAGCCGATGCCTGCTCGTCTGCCATGTCGCCCGCCGTATAGGTGTCGATGAACCAGCGGATCTGCTCGTCGCTTAGCGCGTCGCCGTCGCGTTTGGTGCGGATCACGTCGACGGCGTGATGATCGGGCATCAGCGAGCTAAATCGGCGCGCGAGAACGCATTTGGCAAGAGCTCATCCAGCGACTGCGGTCCGTTTTCCGAGTCGATCAGCAGTTCCTTTCCGCCGAGCTCGAGCAGGACCTGGCGGCAGCGACCGCAAGGCATGAGCGGCTTGCCTGCCTCATCTACGCACGCGACCGCTATCAGTCGCCCTCCGCCGCTTGCGACCAGGCTGGAAGCGAGGCCACACTCAGCGCAGAGGCCGAGGCCGTAGGACGCGTTCTCGACGTTGCAGCCGACCACGACGCGGCCATCGTCGGCGAGCCCCGCCGCGCCCACAGGAAAATGCGAGTAGGGGGCGTACGCGTTATGCGAGGCTTCGACCGCTCGCGAACGAAGGTGATCCCAGTCGACCTCCAAATCAGGTGGTCGAACCCTCGTAGGCTCGCCCGGCCGCAGCGGGAGGAGTGACGCGCCCGACGAAGCCCGCGATGGCGATGATCGTTACGACGTAAGGGATCATGCGAATGAACTCTTCGGGGAGCAGCGAGATGACCGGCGCATCGTTGAGCCGCAACGGAATCGCTTGTGCGATGCCAAAGAGCAGAGAGCCGATCATCAGGCGCAGAGGCGACCAGTTGCCGAGGATCAACGCCGCGAGAGCGATGAAGCCGAGCCCTTGAGTCTGACCCTCACGAAACAGCCCATTGATCTCGATGGCGAGAAAGGCGCCGGCGAATCCAGAAAGCCCTCCGGAGATCGCAACGCCGGCATAGCGAAGTGGAGCGACCCGAACTCCGAGGGATCGAGCCGCTTCGGGATTTTCGCCGGCGGATTTCAGGCGAAGGCCGAAACGCGTGCGGTTCAGCACGAACAGCACGGGGATCGTCAACAGGAAGGCCACCGGAACGACCGGGGACATCCCCTTGAAGGCTTGGCCAAGTCCCAGCGGCAAAGACGACAACAGTGGAATGCTGATCGTGGCTAGATCCGGGACCCCCGGATCCGATTGCGTCGCCTGATCAAAGAAGAGCTGCGAGAGAAACCGGGCCAGGCCGATGGCGACGAGGTTGATGACGACGCCCGACACGATGTGATCGACGCGAAAAGTCACGGTAGCCACGGCGTGTACCAAGGAGAAGAGCATCCCGGCGCCCAAACCGATCAACAGACCGGGGATGGGACCGAACTCGAATGCTCCCCAGGCCCCCATGACCGTGCCCACGATCATCATGCCTTCGAGCCCGATATTGACGATGCCGGAGCGCTCGCTGAAGAGGCCGCCGAGACCTGTGAGGTAGATGATCGTGAAGTATCGGAAGCCGAGGGCGATGGCGGCCCCGAGGTCGAGGAGAGGCATCAGGCCTCCGCCTTGCGAGGAGTCTCGATTAAGCCGACGGCGCGCTGCTGGCGACGAGCCAAGGCTCGGTTGACGAGCTCGTATGCCACGACTACCGACAGGATCAAGACTCCCTGGAGGATGATGAGGATCTCTGTGGGCAGATCGGTCACGATCGCCAGCCCATCCTGTCCGCGCAGCAGGATGCCGAGCAGGATGGCGGCAAGCGGGATGCCGGCGGGATGGTTTCGTCCCAAGAATGCGACTGCGATTCCGGCGAAGCCGAGGCCCGCTTCGTAGTTGCTTCCCAGATAGCCGGTGTCACCCAGGATGTGGTTCAGACCGACGAGACCGGCGAGCGCTCCGGAGATGAGAAATATCTTTATCTGGGTTGCCCCGATCGAGATGCCGCCGGCCTCCGCCGAGCCGCTCGATGAGCCCAGCGCTCGCACCTCGTAACCGAGGCGGGTCTTGAACATCAAGAACCAGATGCCTGCGCAGACGATCAGCGAGAGCGGGAAGAGCCACGTGAGGTGAACGACGGAGTCGGGTATTCGATCCTCGAGGCCGAGGCTTTGAGCCAGGTTGGGCGCCAGCGCGCCTTTGGGAAAGGTGTCGGTCCGCAGGTCGGCCGCTTGACTACCCGTGCTATGCAGCGGGTTGAGGATCAGCCACGCAACGAAGCTGATAGCGATTCCATTCATCATGATCGTTGTCACGACTTCGTGCGCGCCGGTCTTCACCTTGAGCACGGCGGGGACGGCCGCCCATGCCATCCCCGCCAGCACCGCCGCAAGGATGACCGCGGGCAAGAGCACTATCGCCGGCAAGCTATCGAGATTGACCGCGGCGGCGGCGGCTGCGGACATCGCCACGATGTACTGGCCCTCGACTCCGATGTTGAACATGCCGGCCTTGAAGGCGACCGCTACCGCGAGTCCCGAAAAGATCAAGGGAGTTGCGTTCTCGAGAACGAGGGCGAAGTCCTGAGGCCGCGATGTCCCGAACGCCCAGACGGTGCTGTAGATGAAGAGAGGATCTTGTCCGTAGGCGATGATGATGATGCTTCCGATCGCGCCCGCGAACGCGAATGCCCCGGCAAGGGCGAGCAATTGCCCGGCCAGGAGGTCGACCCACGGGGGCCGGGTCTTCACGGCCGGGGCGCCCTCGGCCCGAGCCGCCATTAGCTCGGGCTCTCCGGCGCGCGCGGCGAAGCTTCGACAGGCGGCTTTTGTTCAGCGTTCGCGCGCGCGCCGGTCATGCCAATGCCGATCTTCTCTGGAGGATCATCAGGCGAGTACTCGCCGGTGATCCGGCCCTCGTAGAGCGTGACGATACGATCGGATAGCTCGTAGATCTCGTCCAGCTCGGCCGAGATGAGCAAGACCGCGCGGCCCGCGTGCTTCTGCTCCAGTATCTGCTTCCAGACAAACTCGATGGCTCCCACGTCGAGACCGCGCGTCGGCTGTTGCGCGATCAGAAGGAGGGGATCGTTCTCGAGCTCGCGGGCCAGGATCAACTTCTGTTGGTTGCCCCCGGACAGCGTCGACACCTCGGTGGTGATCCCTCTGCACCGCACGTCGAATTCCTTGACCATGCCGGTACAGAGATTCTTGATGGCGCGTATGGCGAGGACTCCCCAGCTCCCGGAGTATTCCTTGCGTCCATGCTGGCCAAGCACCGAGTTCTCCCACAAGGACATGTTGAGAACGAGACCGCGCCCGTGCCGGTCTTCCGGTACGAAGGCAACGCCATGCGCGCGAACCTGTGCAACCGATCGTCCCGTGATGTCATCATCTCCCAGAGTGACCCGGCCGGAGGTGGGGGTGGTCAGTCCGATGATGGTCTCGGCAAGCTCGCGTTGTCCGTTTCCTTCTACTCCGGCGACGCCAAGGATCTCGCCCGCATGGACTTCCAGGTCGATGTCGTGCAGATGGCCTTCGAGCGACAGGCCCTCGACTTTCAGGACGCCTTTGCCCGCTTCCACATCGTCGCCCTTGTCGAGCTGGAACAGAACCTCGCGGCCCACCATCATCTCTGCGAGCTTGGTTTTCGTGGTGTCCGCCGGGCGCGTCTCTCCAACGACCTTGCCGCGCCTAAGCACGGTGATGCGGTCGGCGATATCCAAGACCTCATCGAGCTTGTGGCTTATGAAGACGACGGTCTTTCCGTCTTTCTTTAGCTTGCGCAGGTTCTGGAACAGATCCTGCGTTTCAGAAGGAGTAAGCACGGCCGTCGGCTCGTCGAGGATGAGCACGTCGACTCCCCGAAAAAGCGCTTTTAGGATCTCGACGCGCTGCTGCTCGCCGACCGACAGAGCACCGACCTTTGTCTTGGGGTCGACGTTGAACCCATAGCTCTTGCCCAGCTCGTCGATGGAGCGTTCGGCCTTGCCGAAGTCGACGAGCGCGCCGCCCTCGGCCCCCAAGATGATGTTTTCGGTCACCGTGAAGCGATCCACGAGCGCGAAGTGCTGGTGCACCATTCCAATCCCCAAGCCGATGGCCGCGCGCGGCGTGGGTATGCGAGTCTCCTTGTCGCGCACCAAGATCCGGCCACCGTCGGGCGGGTAGAGCCCGTAGAGCACGCGCATCAACGTCGATTTACCGGCGCCGTTCTCGCCGACGAGCGCATGAATCTCGCCCGCACGTAATGTGAGGTCGACCGAGTCGTTGGCGACGACCCCCGGGAAGCGCTTAGTCACGCCTTCCAAGGCAACCAGCGCCGCGCCCTGCTCCGCCGGGCGAGCTCCGGTCTCTTGGGTCGTAGTCATGGGGAAGCCTTATCCCTAGGGTTCGCTGGGGACCTTGATCTCTCCGTCGATGATCTGCTGTTTGAAGTCGTCGAGCTGGGACTGGATGTCTTGCGTCAGCAGCTCGTCGTTGTCGTTGAACTCGTTGACCGCGTAACCCACACCGTCCTCCGCGAGACCGAACACCTGCGTCCCCGACTTGAATGCATCGTCGGCGACCTGTTGGATGACGTCGTGAACAGCGGTGTCGACGCGTTTTAGCATCGACGTGAGGATGACTTTCTGTTGCTCGGGGCTGGCCGTGAGCGACTGGTCGGAGTCGACCCCGATGGCGAGCTTGTTCGCCGCTACGGCGGCCTTGAAGAGCCCCGCCCCCGAAGCGCCTGCTGCGTGGTAGACGACGTCGGCTCCATCGTCGTACAACTTGGCCGACAGAGCTTCGCCCTTAGTGGGGTCGTTGAAGGCCGTGGTCGAGTCGCCGATGTACTCGACGAGCACCTCGATGTTGGGATCGACCTCTTGAGCCCCGGCTGTGAAGCCGGCTTCGAAGCGCTCGATCAGCCCGGTGCCCTGCTGCCCGCCGAGGAAGCCGACGGTCCCGGTCTCTGATTTGAGGGCGGCGGCAGCGCCGACCAGGAAGGATCCTTCCTGCTCTTTGAAGGTCAGGTTCGAAACGTTCTCGCACGGTTTCTCCAGGCATGCGAATCCATCGACGACCGCGAAATTCACGTTGGGGTAGTCGGGCGCGATCTTGTCGATGCCGGGAGAGAACGCAAAGCCCACGGGGACGACGAGGTCATAGCTTTGCTCGGCGAAGTTGACGACATTGTCGTCGCGGTTGGAGCCCGTCGCGTTCGGCTCGATAAAGTCGGTGTTCTCTTGGGTGACGAGACCCTCGTCGATGGCGGCCTGCAGGCCGCGGAGGGCCGCGTCGTTGAACGACTGGTCACCGCGCCCGCCGACGTCGAAAGCGAGTGAAACCCCGATGTCACTGCCGCTTCCTCCACCTCCGCCGGCATCGTTGGTGTCGGCCGGGTTTCCTCCGCCGCAAGCTGCTGCAACCAGCGACAGCGCGACAAGCGAGAGCAACCAGTTGACTCGTATTGTGCGCACCTTGAACAGCCTCCTTGTCTCGCCCTGCACAACACCGGGAGCCCGAGCCGTTGGTGGTGTGCCCTGCCCAGAGCATATAGATACTGGAGGTGCGCGCGGATTAGGGTTCTGGAACGTGAAGATCTACACGAAGAAAGGCGACGACGGAACGACCGGGCTGCTCTACGGGGGCCGGGTTTCCAAGGACGACCTCCGGACCGAGGCTTACGGCACCCTTGACGAAGCCGTGTCGGCCATGGGAATTGCGCGCGCCGCCGGATTGAGCGGGCGCGTGGAAGGCATCGTCATTCGCTTGCAACGTGAGATGTTCGTCGCCGGAGCGGAGCTGGCAACCGCCCCGGAAAACCGGACAAAGCTCGCCGACGGGGTCTCCAAGGTGACCGCGTCGATGACCGAGCGGGCCGAGGCCGATATCGATGAGCTGCTGGAAGTGCATCCCCTGCCCCAGGAGTTCGTGCTTCCGGGCGAGACGCTGGGCTCGGCGGGCCTCGATCTCGCACGTTCGACCGTCCGGCGAGCCGAGCGCCACGCGGTTCGCATGCACAACCAGGAGAAGGTGGCCGGATCCGAGGTCTTGAGGTATCTCAATCGCGTATCCGACCTCTTGTTCGCGCTCGCTCGTTTCAACGAGGCCGAGGAAGGAAAGGCGGCGCCTCCCTCGCGCGAGCGATGAAGCCCTTTCGCTTTTGTCCCGCCTGTGGGAGCTCGTTGCTCGAGCCGGACGGCGAAGGCGGAGCGCACTGCGAGTCGTGTGACCGCAAGTGGTATCGGAACATGGCGCCGACCGTCGGCTGCGCCATCGTCCGGGGTGGCCGGGCCCTCATTGCCGTGCGCGCCTTCGAGCCCGAAAAGGGTCGAATCGACGTCCCGGGAGGCTTTCTTCGTCTGGGGGAAGATCCCATCGAGGGTCTGAAGCGTGAGGTGTCCGAAGAGATCGGTCTCGAGGTCGAGGTCTCGATCGAGGACTGCGTCCAGATGGTCCCCCACACCTACGGATCAGAGGACGAGTGGGTCCTGGCCCTCGGCTTCGCGGGCCGAGCTCCCGAGGGCGAGCCGGTTCCGGCCGATGATGTCGCAGAGGTCCGGTGGGTTGGGCCCGAGGACCTGGACGGCCTCGACTGGGCCTGGGGGCACGA
>Ga0136632_10000456_pt1 | contig 11920 bp, 11 predicted proteins | sample AntDrymUQ6112106_2_FD_104670 | JGI IMG/M metagenome (GOLD analysis project Ga0136632, IMG submission 104670) | Polar desert sand microbial communities from Dry Valleys, Antarctica - metaG UQ611 (21.06) | ecosystem: Environmental > Terrestrial > Soil > Desert | place: Antarctica: Dry Valley...
GTCTACGACCAGATGCTCGAGCCGAAGTGGGTGATCGCGATGGGCGCGTGCGCGAGCTCCGGAGGGATGTTCGCGAACTACACGATCCTGCAGGGCGTCGACAAGATCGTCCCCGTCGACGTGCACGTTCCCGGGTGCCCGCCTCGTCCTGAGGCGCTGATCGAGGGCGTCGTGAGACTGCACGAGAAGATCCGCGCAGGCGTGCCTCCCGCATACGAGATCCGCGGAGTTGCGGAATGAGCAGCTACGCCGGCGTTCCGGGCGTGATCGAAACCCGCGAGTCGTACGAAGAGACGACGCTCGTCGTCGATCCCTCTCGGCTCGTGGAGGCCTGTCTCGTCCTACGCGACGAGCACGGCTTCAACTTCTTGAGCGACATCACCCCCACCGACTATCTCGGCTGGGGGGAGGTCGGCGTTGCCGGCCACATCGGCACCGCGGCTGGACGCGACCTGAACGCCCCCGGCTCGCAGGGGCTCGCGCGCCTGCCCGAGCCGAAGCCGAAGCGCTTCTCGGTCTCGTACCACCTCCTCCGGGTCAGCGACGAGCCCGCGCGGGTTCGCGTCCAGGTCTGGCTCGACGACGGCGAGCAAGTGGCGACCGTCCTTCCTGTTTGGCCGGCGGCCGACTGGTTCGAGCGCGAAGCCTGGGACATGATGGGGATCCCCTTCGAGGGCCACCCCAATCTCGTCCGCATCCTGATGGACGACGACTGGGAGGGCCATCCGCACCGTAAGGACTACCCCTTGGGCGGCGAGCCGGTTCGCTTCTCGGACGAGGAATAGCTAAGTGGCCGTTCTTCCTTCGACCCGCATCTACGAGGGCACACGAATTCCGAGCCCGGTCCCGACCATCCTCGAGGTCGACCCCGACAAGTATCCGCTCGAGGACATCCTCACCATCAACTTCGGGCCGAACCACCCTTCCACTCACGGTGTCCTCAGGCTGATCGTCGATCTCAACGGCGAGACGGTCGCCGGCATCCGCGCGGTCATCGGCTACCTGCACACCGGCTTCGAGAAGAACATGGAGTCGAAGACCTGGTGGAAGTCGGTCACGTACGCGCCGCGGGTCGACTACGTCGCCTTCCAGTCGAACGAGCTCGTCTACGTCCTCGCGATCGAGAAGCTGCTCGGAATCGAGATCCCGCGTCGCGCGACCTGGGCGCGGATGGCGCTCACGGAGCTCAACCGCATCCACTCGCACTTGATCTGGCTCGGCACCTCCGCGCTCGAGCTGGGAGCGATCTCGCTCCTCTGGTACACGTTCGACGACCGCGACGAGATCCTCGACCTATTCGAGATGGCCGCCGGGGCGCGGATGCACACGCGCTACTTTCAGGTGGGTGGCCTGGCCGAGGACCTTCCGCCCGCCTTCGCCGCCGAGACACGGAAGTTCCTGCCCAGGATGCTGAGGTCGATCGACGACTACGAGTCGCTTCTCGACCGCAACAAGATCTGGCTGGAGCGCACGAAGGGAATCGGGCTCCTCTCCGCCGACGACGCGCTCGCCCTCGCCCAGTCCGGGCCGATGCTGCGCTCCTCGGGGGTGAACTGGGATCTCCGCAAGACGATGCCGTACCTCGCCTACGACGAGGTCGAGTTCGACGTTCCGGTCTACCCGAACGGAGACGTTTACGACCGCTACAAGGTGCACCTCGACGAGATGCGCGAATCGGTGCGCATCGTCGAGCAGTGCCTCGTCCGGATCGACGAGATGCAAGGAGAGCCGTGGATCGCAGACGACCGCAAGGTCGTCCTCCCGCCGCGGCACGAGCTGCACACCTCCATGGAGTCGCTCATCCACCACTTCAAGATCGTCACCGAGGGGTACGTCGTCCCCGAGGGTGAGGTCTACGTCGTGATCGAGTCTCCGCGCGGCGAGTCCGGCTGCTACCTCGTCTCCGACGGCGGCCCTCGCCCGTGGCGCGTGAAGTTCCGCGCACCGAGCTTCGCGGCGCTGCAGGCGACGGCGACAACGGTGCAGGGCTGTCTCGTCGCCGATCTCGTCGCCATCGCGGGCTCGCTCGATCCCGTCATGGGAGACGCCGACCGGTGACGCAAATCTACGAGCGAATCCGGGAGCTGCGCCGGAAGTACCCGCAGAGCCGCTCGGCGGTTATGGACGCGCTTCGACTCGCCCAGACCGAGCACGGCGGCTGGCTCCCGCCCGAGGCGCTGCGCGAAGTCGCGGACGCGCTCGACGTGACGCCCGCGTACTGCCACTCGATCGCTTCCTTCTACGACATGTACCACCTCGAGCCCGTGGGGAAGCACATGGTCGAGGTATGCACGAACCTCTCCTGCGCGCTCGCGGGCGCTCAGGCCGTGCTCGACGCGTTCGCGCACGAGCTCGGCGTTCGGCCGGGTGAGACCACCGACGACGGCGAGATGACCCTACGCGCGATCGAGTGCGCGGGAGGCTGCGGCCGCGCGCCCGTCGTCGTGGTCGATCACGTCTACCACGAGCCGCTACGCCCTGAGGACGTGCCCGGTCTCCTCCAGGAGCTTCGTGGACGCGAATAACCCGATCCTGCTCATGGCGGGGACACAGGAGCACGATCTCACACGGCTCGACGAGTATCGCGCGGTCAGCGGCTACAAGGCGCTCGAGCGGGCGCGGGCGCTCGAGCCGCAGGCCGTCATGGACGAGATCAGTGCCGCAACGCTGAGAGGGCGCGGCGGCGCGGGCTTCCCGATGGGCCGTAAGGCGTCGCTCTTGGCGAAGGGCACCGGCAAGCCCACCTACCTCGTCATCAACGCCGATGAGTCGGAGCCCGGCGCGTTCAAGGACCGCGACGTGCTGCGCATGACTCCGCACCGGCTGATCGAGGGCTGCCTGATCACGGCGCACGGGATCGGATCGAAGAGCGTCTTCATCTACATCCGGGGGGAGTACGCGCACGAGTTCGACGTCATGCGCGATGCGTTGGAGGACGCGCGCACGGCGGGTCTGCTCGGCGGAGTGACCATCGTCCTGCATCGCGGAGCCGGCGCCTACATCTGTGGCGAGGAGACGGCGCTCCTCGAGTCGCTCGAGGGCCAGCGCGGGCAGCCGCGCCCGAGGCCGCCTTTCCCGCCGGTGAACGGGCTGTACGGCGCGCCCACCCAGATCAACAACGTCTCGACGATCGCGCTCGTCCCGAAGATCATCGAGCTTGGCGCGGCCGAGTTCTCCAAGATCGGGGTTCCCTCCGCCCCTGGAACCGCGGTCTTCTCGCTCTCGGGTAACGTCGCCGAGCCCGGGAACTACGAGCGCCCGCTCGGGACGACGTTGCGCGAGCTGATCTACGACGTGGCCGGTGGCATCGCCGGCGGACGCGAGCTCAAGGCGGTCATCCCTGGAGGGTCCTCGGTCCCCGTCCTGACGCCCGCCGAGATCGACACGCCGATGGACTACGACTCGATCCAGGCGGCGGGATCCTTCTTCGGTTCGGCGGCGATCATCGTCGTCGACGACCGCTGCTGCATGGTGCAGCTCGCGCTCAGGGCAGAGCAGTTCTACACGCACGAGTCGTGCGGAAAGTGCACCCCTTGCCGCGTCGGCACCCGTTGGCTCGTCCAGCTTCTGACGAAGATCGAGGAGGGGCGCGGCGACCGGTCCGACCTCGATCTCCTGGAAGGGGTCTGCGACCGTATGCTCGGGAAGTCACTGTGCGCTCTCGGCGACTTCGCCGTCTACCCGGTGGCGAGCTACCTCGAGAAGTACCGCGGGGAGTTCGAGGCGCATGTCGACGGGCACGGCTGCCCGTTCGGCGGGGCGAGCTCCATCGAGGGAACTTTCGCTCCCATCGACCAGCACGCCCCCAACCTCGCGGAGACCGTGCATGCCTGACCTCGTCTCCCTGACCGTTGACGACCGCGTCGTCCAGGTCCCCTCGAATACCGGGCTCGTCGAGGCCGCGCTCGCAGCCGGTGTCGAAATCCCGGTGTTCTGTTACGAGCCTCGGCTTGGCGCGCCGATTGGCGCCTGTCGCATGTGTCTCGTCGAGATCGAGGGGATCCCGAAGCTTCAGGCCGGCTGCACGTTGACCGCCATCGAGGGGATGGTGGTGCGAACGGCCGCGACCTCCGCGAAGGCCGCCGACGGCCAGGAGTCCACGCTCGAGTTCATCCTCGCCAACCACCCGCTCGACTGTCCGGTTTGCGACAAGGGCGGGGAGTGCCCGCTCCAGGACCTCACGTTCAGGTACGGGCCTGGCCGGACGCGCATGACCTTCCCCAAGGTCACGTTCGACAAGCCGATCCCCGTCTCGCCGCTGATCGCGCTCGATCGCGAGCGCTGCATCCTCTGCTACCGCTGCACGCGCTTCTCCGAGGAGGTGGCTGAGGACGGACTCTTGATCGCGCGGAACCGCGGCGCCCGGAGCGAGATCGCCACCTTCGAGGATGAGCCTTACCGCTCGGTCTTCTCTGGGAACGTGATCGAGCTCTGCCCCGTGGGCGCGCTCACCTCCAGCATGTACCGCTTCGACGCGCGGCCGTGGGAGATCCAGAACGTGCCCACCGTGTGCACCGGATGCGCGACCGGCTGCAATGTCACAGCGACGATTCGCGAGGGCAAGGTCAAGAGAATCCTGTCCCGCAACCATGCCGAGATCGACCGCGGCTGGCTCTGCGACAAGGGACGCTTCACATACCCGCATCTGCTGGCTCGGGATCGCATCACCGCGCCGCTCCAGCGGGGGCCGAAAGGGCTGAAAGAGGTGTCCTGGGACGAGGCACTCGACGCTGCCGAAGAGATGCTGCGCGAAGCCGAAGGCGCGATCGTGACCGCGCTCTCAGGCTCGGAGACGACCGAGATCGCCTATGCGCTTGGACGGTTGCTACGAGGCGGGGTCGGGGCGCACTCGGCCGTCCTTCCCGAAGCGACCTCGGATGCGCTCGAGGCGTTCCGCCTGCCGCTGTCCGCGATCGCGGAGGCGGAGCTCGTCGTGGTTGTGGGAGACGATCCCGTGGTCGAGCGGGCGCCGATCGTGGATCTCTGGCTCAAGGAAGCCAGACGTCGCGGAGCCGAGGTCGTCGCTTGCTCACCGACCGGAACGGTGCAGGTCGCGCCAGGTGGCTCGGCGGCGCTCTGTCAGGGGATCTCGGCAGCCGGCAACGAGCTCGGGCAGCGCTTGCGGAACGCGGATCGGGCCGTACTCGTCTGGTCCGGGCCGGGTGGTGGAGGCGGTGCTCGGATCGCCGAGCTCGCGCACGAGCTCGGCTTCGAGGAAAAGCCCGGCTGCGGAGCTTTCCATCTTCCGGTGACACCCAACGGGCGGGCAGTCGCCGCCGCCTGGTCGGCGTCCGCAGATGCCGACGAGACGCGGCCGGAGACGATCAGCGTGCTCGTGGTCTCGGGCGAGGACGCCGCGGCGGACCCGGGTGTGCGCGCGTTGGCCGAGCAAGCGGAGCGGGTGATCGTCGTGACGATGTTCCACGAGCTGGTCGGAGGCTGGGCAGATCTGATCCTGCCCGCGACCGGCGCGTTGGAGCGGGACGGCACGACGATGAACCTCGAAGGGCGTCTGCAGCGGCTTCGCAGAGCCGTTGCCCCACCGTGTCCGGACGAGCTCGCGTGGATCTCGAAGCTGGCCGCTCGCTTCGACGTCGAAATCTCACCGCATGCGTCAGCAGTTTTCGCTGAGCTTTCCGAGCATCTCTTCCAGGACTTGTCGATGGACGAGATCGGTCTTCGAGCGGCGCTGCCCTCCAGGACAGCGTACGAAGCGCCCGCGCCGGCAGCGCAGCCTGCATCCGTACCCGAGCACGGCGCCACCGAGCTACGGCTCCAGCGTTACCGTGCGCTCATCTCGGGACCCGCGGTCGAACGGGTGCGCGAGCTCGAGTTCCAGCGCCCCGAGCGCGAGGTCGAGATCTCCGCTGTGGACGCCCGGCAGCGCGGGATCTCGTCCGGGGACCCGGTTCTCGTGCGCTCTAACGGGACGTCCATCGAGCTTCGAGCGCGCGTGAACCGGCGTCTGGTCGAAGGAATCGCAAGGGTGGCCGAGGAGCACGCCGCCGACCTGCACGCAGTGGTCGAGGTGGTGAAGGCATGAAGGTCGAGTGGTACGTGAGCTTGATCCAAGCAGCCATCGTGATCAACCTCGTCATGGCGACGTTCGCCTACCTGACCCTCGCCGAGCGCAAGGTGATGGGGCGGATGCAACTCCGCTACGGTCCCAACCGCGCCGGCCCGAAGGGCCTCCTACAGCCGATCGCTGACCTCGTGAAGCTCCTGCACAAGGAGAGCTTCTATCCGACCGCGGCGATCGATCGCCTGTACCTGTTCGCACCGTTCCTCGCAGCATTCACCGCCCTGACGACCTTCTCCGTCATCCCGTTCGGGCCGGGCTGGGAGATTGCGGGCATCTACATCCCGGGCCAAGTCGCCGATGTCGACATCGCGCTGATCCTGGTCTTCGCGATCGGCTCGGTCGGCGTGTACGGCTTCATCATCGGCGGCTGGGCCTCCGACTCGAAGTACGCGCTTCTCGGCTCGATGCGCACGTGCGCGCAGCTCGTCTCCTACGAGGTCTCACTCGCGCTCTCCGTCCTCGGCGTGGTGCTCATGGCCGGGTCGCTCTCACTGACCGAGATCGTCGCCGCCCAGGAGGGGCCGGTCTGGTACGCGGTGCCCCAGTTCGTAGGGCTCGTCATCTTCCTCTTTGCAGGCACCGCCGAGACCGCCCGGGCCCCGTTCGACCTCCCCGAGGCCGAGCAGGAGCTCGTCGCGGGCTACCACACGGAGTACGGCGGCATGCGCTTCGGCCTCTTCACGATGAGCGAGTACATCAACCTGATCACGCTTTCCGGCCTCTGCGTGACGCTCTTCTTCGGCGGCTGGCACGGGCCCGGCTGGGATGGGCCAAGCTGGCTGGGGCCGCTCTGGTTCCTCCTCAAGCTCCTGATCCTGCTGTACGTCTTCATCTGGATGCGGACGACGCTGCCGCGGCTTCGCTACGACCAGCTGATGCGCTTCGGCTGGAAGGTGCTCTTGCCCATCGCGACGCTGAACGCGATCGTGACCGCCGTATTGGTGGTGTGGCTGTGAGTCCTCAACCGCTGGACTCGCTGAAGGGCTTCGGGGTCACCTTCCGGCAGATCTTCCGTCGGCCGATCACGCAGCAGTACCCGGAGTACAAGCGCCCCGTGTACCCGCGCTTCCGCGGTCGGCACCGGCTCTGGAAGCACGAGAACGGGCTCGAGAAGTGCGTCGGCTGCTCGCTCTGCGCGGCCGCCTGCCCCGCCGACTGCATCCGGGTCGTGGCCGAGGAGAACACGCCCGGCAACCGCGTTTCCGCCGGCGAACGCTACGCACGGATCTACGAGATCAATATGAGCCGCTGCATTTTCTGCGGCTACTGCGAGCTCGCGTGCCCGTTCGATGCGATCACGCTCGGAAACGAGTTCGAGATCGCCGAATACTCGCGCGACGACCTCATCTACACGAAGGACATGCTCCTGGCAGAGCCGATCAAGCGCGTGCCAGTCGCTGATACCGCGCGCTACGACACGCCTGAGCCTTCCTACAAAACAAGGTCCTGAGGTTGGTTCAGATCACCACCCACACAGCGGCCGCGAAGCGGACGCCTTTAGGGATTTTGAGCGAGCGGAATTCGCGCGAGCGGATTCCGCTCTGCGGGGGAAGGTAGTTGGGCAACGTCCTCGTGTGGATCGTGTGGTTCCTGGCAGCCGGCGCTTGCCTGGGGAGTGGAATCGCAGTCGTCAGCCTCACGAACCCGTTCTACTCCGCTCTCGCGCTGATCGGGAACCTCGCGTCGCTCGCCGTCTTGTATCTCCTCCTCGCCGCGGAGTTCCTGGCCGCCGCACAGGTGCTGGTCTATGCCGGCGCGGTGATGGTCATGTTCGTCTTCGTCATCGCCTATCTCGGCGGTCGCGCCGACGCTCCCTGGGCAGGCGGTTCGCCGGTCATGCAGACCGCCGCGGTAGTCGCAGCTGTCGCGCTGCTCGTCGAGGTGGTCGTCGTGCTCGGGCTCGCCTGGGGAGACGACCTGAAGGACTCGGCGGAGGTCTCCGACTCGTTCGGAAGCCCGGCCGCGATCGGCGAGCTCTTCCTGACCGACCACCTGCTCGCGTTCGAGATCACCTCGATCGTGTTGCTCGTCGCGGCGATCGGTGGGGTCGTGCTAGGGACGACCCACGAGAAGGGACGGCCGTAATGAGCGGGCCGGGCGTCGGCTGGTATCTGATCGTCTCCGCGGCGCTCTTCGGTATCGGGTCGCTCGGCGTGATGCTGCGGCGGAGCCCGCTGATCGTGCTCCTCTCGCTCGAGATCATGCTGAACGGGGCGAACCTGGCCCTGATCGCGTTCGCGCGGCAGCTCGGAAACCTCGACGGCCAGATCTTCGCGCTCGCCGTGATGGCGGTCGCGGCCGCGGAGGTCGCGATCGGCCTCGGGCTGATCGTGGCCATGGCCCGGCGGGACATGGCACTGGACGTCGACCAGGCAAGCGTGCTCCGGGGTTAGCGAGTGGTCGCCGGCGCCTGGATCTGCCTGCTCGCGCCGCTCGGCGGCGCTTTGGCCATCACGCTCTTCGGGCCGATCTCGCGTCGCGTCGCTGGCTATATCTCGACGCTAACGACGTTCCTCGCCTTCGCGGGCGCGCTGATCGCCTTTTTCGGCCTCTGGTCGAGAGATGCAGAAGAACGCGAGCACCTCTCGACCGCGTACACGTGGCTCGCGGCAGGCGACTTCCAGATCGGCTTCGAGATCCTCGTCGATCCGCTCTCCGCGATGATGATGCTCGTCGTCTCGGGAGTCGGCGGACTGATCGTCTGGTACTCGATGGGCTACATGGCCGGCGACGAGGAGGAGCGCCGGTACTTCGCGTACATGTCGCTCTTCGTCTTCTCGATGCTCCTGCTTGTGCAGGCGGGCAACTTCCTGCTCCTGCTCGTCGGCTGGGGGCTCGTCGGGCTCGCGTCGTACCTGCTGATCGGGTTCTGGCACAAGCGGCCGGAGGCGGTCGCGGCGGCGAAGAAGGCGTTCGTGATGAACGCGATCGGCGACGCGACCTTCGCGCTCGCGGCGGTTCTTCTGATCTGGAACACAGGAGCGCTCGAGTTCTCCGGCGTCTTCGAGGGAGTGGGCGGACTCTCGAGCACGACAGTGAACCTCGTCGCGCTCGGCCTGCTCGGCGGCGCGGTCGCGAAGTCCGCCCAGATCCCGCTACACACCTGGCTGCCGGACGCGATGGAGGGCCCGACTCCGGTCTCGGCCTTGATCCACGCGGCGACAATGGTGACGGCCGGGGTCTATCTCCTGGTGCGGGCGCATCCGATCTTCGAGGCGGCGCCCGACATCCAGAGCCTCGCGGCGATTCTCGGCGCAGTGACGCTCCTGGCCGCGGGCCTCATCGCGCTCGTGCAGTGGGACATCAAGCGCGTCATCGCCTATTCGACTATGTCCCAGATCGGCTACATGTTCCTCGGCGCGGGGATCGGGGCTTACGGCTTCGCGATCTTCCACCTGATGACGCACGCGTTCTTCAAGGCGCTGCTCTTCCTCGCGGCCGGCGTCGTCATCCACCACCTGAGCGACGAGCAGGACATCCGCAGGATGGGCGGCCTGAAGTCTGCGCTCCCGCGGACGCACCTCGCGTTCCTGATCGGGACGGTCGCGCTCGTCGGCCTCCCGCCCCTGGCGGGGTTCTGGTCGAAGGATGCGATCGTCGCGTCGGCGTTGGCCCGCGGAGATGCGCTCGGCTGGACGCTCTTCGTCGCCGGCCTCGTGGGCGTGCTGCTCACGGGCGCGTACTCGTTCCGGCTCTACTTCGCCGTTTTTCAAGGCAAGCCGCAGGAGGCCGAGACCGAGCGCTCCCACGCGCACGAAACGCATGGGGAGGGACCGCCATCGATGCTCGCTCCGGTGGGCATCCTCGCGGTGCTCTCGGCGATCGGCGGACTGCTCTCGATCCCCGGCGTATGGCATCCGTTCACGGACTGGATCGAGGAGACCGGTGAGCCACTCGTCGAGGCGACGACCGGGCAGGACTACCTGACGAGCGCCATCTCGGTTGCCCTGGGCATCCTGGGAATTGTCCTTGCGCGCGGCGCCTTCCTGCGAGACCGCCAGCTCGTGACCGCTCCGAGCGCCTGGCGCATCTTCGAGCACAAGCTCTACTTCGACGAGCTCTACGACGCGCTCTTCTACCGGCCGGGAGCGGCGCTCTCGAACGCGCTCCGTCGCAGAGTGGAAGAGCCCGTCATCGAGCGCTCGCTGGACGAGATCGGCTCCGGGACGATCCTGGCGAGCGGCGGTCTCGCGCGTGTCCAGAGCGGGCTCCTACGGACGTATGCGCTCGCCATCGCCTTCTCGGTCTGTGTCCTCATTGTCGTGTTCGTGGCGGTGCGGTAGGTGCTCGTCACCGCACTCATCCTCCTCCCCGTGGTCGCCGCGCTCATCATCGCGCTGCTACCGCTGCCGCGCGAGATGTCCGCCGGCCTGGCGTTCCTCGCCGCACTGATGGAGGTGGGGCTCTGGATCGTCACCGCCACCCGCTTCGACTTCGACGAGAGCGGCCTTCAGCTCGGGACGACGGAGGAGTGGGTCGAGAGCCTGGGGATCTCCTACTCGGTCGGGTTCTACGGCTTCTCGCTCTGGCTCGCCGGAGTGACGGTCATCGTGTCCGCGGCCGCAATCGGGTACGCGCTCTGGGTCGGGCGCGACCGTCCGCGCGCCTATCACGCGCTGATGCTCTTCCTCACTGGCGCCGTGGTCGCGACCTTCGCCGCGCAGGACCTGCTCCTCTTCTACGTCTCCTTCGAGGCGATGCTCATCCCGCTGTACGTGCTGGTCGGCGTCTGGGGCGGTGCGCGACGCATCGCGGCGACCCTGACCTTCGTCGTCTACACGATGGCGGGCTCGCTGCTGATGCTCGCGTCCGTCGTCGCGTTCGGCGTGACACAGGGCACGTTCAGTCTGCTCGAGTCAGGGACGAGTGACAACGTCTGGATCTTCCTCGGATTCGCGGTTGCCTTCGCCGTGAAGGCACCGCTCTTCCCGTTCCACGGCTGGCTCCCGCTTGCGTATCGCGAGGCGCCGCCCGAAGTCGCCGCGGTTCTCTCGGCCATCGTGTCGAAGACCGCCGTGTACGGATTCCTGGTCATCGTGCTTCCGAAGTTCCCCGAGCCCGTGGATGACTTCACCGGCGTCACTCTCGTCCTCGCGGGCGCGGGGCTCGTGTACGGCTCGCTGCTCGCGTTCCGCGCTCCCGACCTGCGTGGGATCGTCGCCTACTCGTCGCTCGCGCAGATGGGACTCATCACACTCGGGCTTTTCGCGCTGAACGACCTCGGGCTCGACGGCGCCGTGCTCCTGTCGGTGGCCCATGCGCTCATCTCCGCCTCGATGTTCCTGCTCGTGGGGATGCTCGAACGTCGCTGCGGCAGCGGCGATCTCGAGGTCCTCGGCGGCATGGCCCGCGGACGGCCCGTGCTCGCGACCGTGCTCCTCGTCGCCGGGATGGTCGCGCTCGCGGTCCCTGGCTCGGTCACGTTCGCAGGGGAGTTTCTAATCATGGCCGGCGTGTACGAGGAGGGCTGGGGCTACGCGGCGATCGTCGCGCTCGGGATCGTGCTTGCAGCGATGTATGTGCTCCGGCTGATCTCGGCTGTCCTGCACGTTCGTCCCGGGACCGCAGTGCGCGACGAGGCACTCGACCTCAGGCTGGGAGAGCTGGCGCTCGTGCTCCCCCTCGTCGCCTGCCTGATCGCGCTCTCGGCGTGGCCTGCGCTTGTCAGCCAGAGCTCGTTCCCCGGCGATCGGCCCGCCCGCGTGATCTCGGAGGGTTTCAAGTGATCGACACCCCGAAAGTCGACTGGCTGGCGCTCTCCCCGGTTCTGGCGCTGCTCGGGGCCTCGGGCATCGCGCTTTTGGCGGCTGTCCTCGTGCCGACGTGGTTACGCAAGAC
>Ga0136632_10000457_pt1 | contig 11920 bp, 15 predicted proteins | sample AntDrymUQ6112106_2_FD_104670 | JGI IMG/M metagenome (GOLD analysis project Ga0136632, IMG submission 104670) | Polar desert sand microbial communities from Dry Valleys, Antarctica - metaG UQ611 (21.06) | ecosystem: Environmental > Terrestrial > Soil > Desert | place: Antarctica: Dry Valley...
TGTCCGAAATATCCGAGGGAGGCCAGGCGTACACCTCGATTCCTCATCGTCAGGGACGCCTGCCGCGGATCGAAGGTTGCACGGGGGAACGGGAACGGGCCCTCTGGCACAAGGAGCGACAGTCCCCCGCCGATCGCCGTGAGGATGGAGGTGACGTAGACCACAGTGGCCCAGTCAAGCGCCCCCAGTCCGTTCACGAGATGGGGGCCGGCGGACCCCACCGTCAGAGCGCCAACCAGAACTCCCAGAGCAACGCCCCGGCCCTTTCGGAACCAGGTCGCGCTTAGCTTGAGAGCGGGTGGATACACCGCTGCGAGGAAGAACCCCGTCGCAAGCCGCAACGGGATCGCCATCGGCGGACCTTGGGCGAGAAGAAGAGCGAGGTTCATCACAGAGGCTCCGAGGGCTCCGCCAAAGATCAGGAACCGGGCGGGGATGAGATCCGAAAGGTTGAACACGCTCGAGAACAACGCGCCACCGACAAAGCCCAGCTGCACCGCGATCGTCAGCCACGCGGCCGATCCATCGGACAGCGCCCACTGGCTACGCAACTGCGGGATGACCGCGGACGCCGAGAACCACGTCGTCATTCCCAGGACTAGGGAGGCTCCCAGCAGGGCCAACGCAACACGTCGTCCGCGCCGCCCATCCGGACCAGACGCGTGCGGTTCCGAGGCGGTCGATGCATGGGCATCGTCGGGGAGATGTGAACTGATGCGGGACACGTCCTCCAGTATCCGTGCGGCCGTCCAAGCGCGCCAGAAGCGGGGAGGCTAGCCTCTCGGGTGATGGCCTCGACCGACGGCACGATCCTCTATCAGGCGGGAGGAGACAGATGATTCCAGAGAGCGCGCGCGGCGTGATCGAGTCGGGCAAGCTTGCACATCTTGTGACGGTCGAAGACGACGCCACACCTCAGGTCACATGCGCGTGGGTGGGCCTCGAGAACGATGACATCGTTATCGGCACGCTCGTGGACCAGCGCAAGCTGCGGAACATGCGGCGGAACCCGAGGGTGTCGCTCTCGATCGAGACGGGGGGCATCAATCCCTACGGGCTGAACGAGTACTTGGTGGTGAACGGGCGTGCTCGAGTCACCGAAGGCGGGGCGCCGGAACTGTTGCAACAGCTTGCACACGTTTACATCGGGCCGGATGCGAAGTTCCCGCCGATGGACAACCCTCCGCCCGGCTTCGTCACGCGCATCAGAGCCGAGAGCATCGGCGGCGTCGGGCCCTGGGCCTAGCCCGCGTACGGAGTCAAGGCATCGTTGCCGCTCTTACTGCATAGAGTCTTTCTTTCCCCAGACCCTTGAGCCGCACAGGTCTGCGCAGCGCGCGGAACTCGAAATCGCCCGATCGATCCACTGCCTCCTTGAGGCTTTTCGAAGCAACGACGGTGGCCGGCCGGGCAAAGCTGGTCACCCGGCTGGCGAGGTTCACAGTGCTCCCGAAGACGTCTCCCTGCAGGTCGAGCACGGGTCCGAACGCGATGCCGACCCGCACGCTTGGCAAGACATCGTCCGACTCGCAGCGGTCCACGAGATTCACGCCGATGGATGCAGCCGATCCGGCGCCCGGGGCGACGAACATCACTTCGTCACCGATCAGCTTCACGACCCGTCCACCGAACTCCGACACCGTGTCGAAGGACAGGGTCTCGAACGCCGTTACCATCTCGGCCAGCTCGAACTCGTCCAGTTCCTCGGTCAACCTCGAGAAGGCGGCGAGGTCGGCGAAGCCCACCGCTCGGCTGACGTTGGAATCTCCCGCCGACGCGAACACGGCTCGCTTCACGGCTGCCGACAAGTGCCTACGCCACATGTAGAGGAGGGACTCCCTCAGGAACGGGATCGCATCCTGCGCCATGCCGGCCGTCTCCTCCATAGCTTGCCGATCCAGCTGCTGGACCGAGGCCGGGGAGGCAGCGGTCCTGCGCCATAGCACCCCCATGTATGTCTCGGCAAGCCTCGCCGCACATTGTCCGGTTACGCGAGTGATCTGGAGAGCCGTCTCCATGTCCGCCGTGTCCCGCCGGATCAAGTCGTGGACGCCTCGCAGCATCTCGACGTCCTGATCGGTGAAGACCCGCTCGTCGTCCGGGACCTCCGGGAAACCCATCGCCCGCCAGAAACGGCGGCCGTCCTCCAGCGAAACCCCCGCTTCGGAGACCGCCTCGTTGCGGGTGTAGCGACCGTTCTCGACGCCGACGAGCCCGTCCATGAATGCAGCCAAGTCCTCACGGGAGGGGTCCGGGGACGCCGGCGCGCCGCTTGGGATGTCGTCCATATCGCCCACCATACGAGGCCGGGTGATGCGACCATCGGAGTGTTCCTCGACCGCGGGGTTGACCTTACGGACCCCTTCATGTTGACTAAAGGTTCGGCGCGGCGATGCCGCGCCTATCTACGGAGAGGAGGCGATGACGGATGACTAATCCCGAATGCCCCTGCCGTGGATCGGCCGCCTCCTAGCCCCACTCTGCGCGGCCCTTCCTATCCGTTACCTATCTCATCCCCGCGCGCCTCGTGCGCGCCCGAACGCAGGAGAGAGATGAATTGATAGAAACAGACCGACTCGAGCGGATCGGTTGGTCCGCTCGAGTCGAGCAACACATGCAAGACAACCAGGGATACATGCCCGCGCGCGTCCTCGTGCAACACAAAGGCTCGTACGTGGTGACATCAGGTCTAGGCGAGCTCAAGGCCGAGGTGGCCGGAAAGCTGCGGCACGAGGCACGCGGTGTCAATGATCTTCCGGTGGTCGGAGACTGGGTGGCGGTAGCCGCGCGCCCCGAAGAAGGAAGCGCGACGATCCATCGAGTCCTCCCGAGGTCAACGAAGTTCTCGCGTAAGAGCGCGGGCGACGAAACCGAGGAGCAGGTTCTTGCCGCCAACATCGATTCGATCTTCATCGTCACCTCTCTGAACTCGGAGATGAACCTTCGACGGCTCGAGCGCTACCTCACGCTCGCCTGGGAAAGCGGCGCTGCGCCAATCGTGGTGTTGACGAAGAAGGACCTGGCCCCCGAGGACGTAGAAGAGGTACACGAGAAGGTTGGCGGCACGGCCGTGGGTGTTCCCGTCCATGCCGTCAGCGGGGTTACCGGCGAGGGCATCGACCGATTGAGGTCTTACTTCACAGATGGAGCCACCGTCGCCCTCCTCGGATCATCCGGAGTCGGGAAGTCAACCCTAGCGAACGCGTTACTTGGCTCCGAGGTTCAGAAGGTTAGAGACATCCGGAAGGACGACAAGGGACGACATACGACCACGCATCGAGAGCTTGTCGAGCTTCCAGATGGGGGCGCCTTGATCGACACGCCCGGGATGCGAGAGCTCCAACTGTGGGATGCATCCGGAGGGGTCAGTAACAGCTTCGAGGATATCGAGTCCCTCGCGATCGGCTGCCGTTTCCGCGACTGCCGCCACGACGAGGAACCCGGCTGTGCTGTGACAGGAGCGTTGCTCGATGGACGGCTGGACCGGAGCCGCTTGGAAAGCTACGAGAAGCTTCAGCGCGAGCTTCGATACCTCGAGCGCAAGAAGGACGCTAGAGCCCGTTCCGAAGAGCAGCGGAAGTGGAAGGTCCTCAGCAAGGATCTGCGAAGGAACTACAAGCCTCGATCGGATCGCGGTTGACCGAGGCTCACTGGAACTAAGAGTTGCAATCGCAGCCATTAGGGGGGGTTTCGAGCCGCCCTCTGCGGGTAGCTGTTACCGTTGGTAACAGGAGGTCGAGGCGTGGCACAGCAAGCCCCCCAGACGGATATCGAAAGCGCGCGGCGCGCCCTGGACGAAACGCTCATGGAGCGTCTCCGTCGGGGCCTGCCGGCCACGTCGCATCTGAAGGCGGCCATCGCTCTCGATCTCGACGGTGGGCAGGGGTGGACGGTGTCGATCGACGGGCGCCGCATGTCGCTGGCGGCCGGCGTCGACCCTGGAGCGGACACCACCGTGATCGCCGATCCGACGACCATCCTCGAGGTCTTCTCGGGAACGTCATCCGGCGTCGAGGCTTTCCTCGATGGGCGCCTGAGGGTCCGGGGGAACCTCGCGCTGTCTCTCCGACTGGGTGGCCTCTTCGGCAACGACGACGCTCCCCCGCGGTTCGAACGAGCGCTCGAGGTACGCGCCGCCGGGTTGAACACCTTCTACCTGGAGGCGGGAACCGGTCCCCCTGTCGTGCTCCTACATGGATTGGGTGCAACCAACGCGTCGATGCTCCCAACGCTGTGGGATCTCTCCCGAGATCACCGCGTGATAGCGCCCGACCTTCCGGGGTTCGGAGAGTCCAGCAAGCCGATCCGCTCGTATGACGCTGCGTTCTACGCGCAATGGCTCGACGCGTTCCTCGACGAGGTGGGCGTCGAGCGCGCCTCTTTGATAGGGAACTCGATGGGGGGCCGCGTGATCCATCAAGCGACTATTCGCACAGCCAGGACGGCTGGCCGATCCCTGGTACGACGCTGCGGCCGACGAGTTCATCCGGATCTTTTCAACCCCGCGGGGACGCATCGCCTTCTTCTCCGCCGCCCGCCAGATCTACCTCGAGGAGCCACATGGTGAAACCGGCTTCTGGGACCGGTTGAGGGGGCTCACGACGCCATCCCTATTCATATGGGGGCAACGCGACAAGCTCGTGCCTGCGGGCTTCGCCCGCCACGTCGAAAGAGCCCTTCCAGACGCCACGTCGATCGTCCTCGAGGATTGCGGACACGTGCCTCAGTACGAGCTCCCGGACAAAGCCCACGAGCTCGCGCGAGGGTTCCTTGCGGATTAGGCCGGCGCGGCGACGACATGACTGACCCAGCCCCGCCCGAGAAGCCGAAGAAACGGGATAAGAAGAAGGCGCGCGTTATCGAAGCAGCCGTGGAGCTAGAAGGCCGTGACCCCGATTTCATCCGCTATCAGCTTCCCGGGATGTGGCTGCTCACGACGGCGCACTTTCGGGCCCAGGTCGAGGGTTTGAACAACATCCCGGAAGCAGGTCCGGTGCTCATCGTCGGCAACCATTCGGGCGGCAACATGACTCCCGACAGGGTTCCTCAAACTGGCGAAGGCCACCGACACGCCCATCGTGCCCGTGGTGTCCGTGGGGGGGCAGGACACCTATCTCCCGCTCTCAGACGGCAGGGGCATCGCCAAGGCGTTGGGCCTTGACCGCCTCGCGCGCCTCAAGGTGCTCCCTATCTCGCTCGCGCTGCCGTGGGGCTTGAACGTCGGGGACTTCCTCGGTCACATCCCACTCCCCGCGAAGATCCGGATGGAGGTCCTCGAGCCCATCGACGTCAACAAGCGTTTCGGCACGGACGCCGACTCGGACGAGGCATACGACTACGTGACCACGAGGATGCAGGAAGCGCTTACCGCGCTCGCCGCAGAACGCATCCTTCCCCCGCTGTTGTGATCCGGCTCACGCAGAGGATCTTGATCGACGACAAGCCGAAAAAGGTCTTCGCGTTGATCTCCGATCCCGCCAGATATCCCGACTTCTTCGTGGGGATCACCCGATGGAAGCCGATGACGAAGAAGAAGAGGGGACAGGGTGCGCGCTATCGAGTCCTGATGGCGGTTGGCTCGATCGAGGCCGGTGGGACGGTCAAGGTCGAACGCTGGGACGAGAACGTATTGATCACGTGGGGGTCCGAGGCGGGCGTGGAGCAGAGGGGCCGGTGGGAACTGCATCCGACCGACGAGGGAACGGAGCTCCTCCTCCAGATCGAGTTCGCGCTCAGCGGTGGACCTGTGGGCTGGGCGGTCGAGCGTCTAGCCGGAAGGACAGTGGTGAGAAACATGTGGGCCACGCTCCTCGCCGTGCGACGTCTGATCGAAATGGAGCGACCTTAGGTTTCGGACCTCGTGGGCGAGCCGGCCGAAGCGTCGATGCTCGTTCGCCCCTTCTTCCACCTGTCACTGTGCTGCCAGTAGGCGTAGGTGATCGCACCGAATGGGATCTGGACGAGATAGGTCAACGCCCGGAACACGAGAACCGCTGCGACTACCTCAGCTCTCGGACCTCCGGCATAGACGAGAGCCGCGGAAAGACCCAACTCGACAACGCCCAGGCCGCCCGGAGTGATCGGGACGGCCGACAGGAACCGGATGAAGGCGAACGCGCCGAGGGCCTCGGCCCATCCAACCTCGGCTTCCGGCACGCCGATGTGTCGCAGGGCGAGGAGAAGCACCAGGAACAACGAGATGTGGCTCATCAGGGCGGACGCCAGAAGCCACCATCCCCGCGTGGTGATGAGCGACAGCGCCTCGGTGCGGAACGCAGCGAAGGCGTCGCCGAGGCGTGCGGGGGCCCGCCCCAGCCGTCTCATGACGGGAGACGCTGCCCGGCCGCACAGCTCTCCGGCTCGTCGGGCGCTCTTCTCGCTCTTCAGCGTCATCACTGCGATCGCGATGAGTCCCGTGAGGAACAGCCCTCCCACCACGGCCGCGAGGAGCAGGCCCGGCGAATCGTCTCCGTATGCGAAGAGGAATACGAGGGCCGCGGCGGGCATGGCGAGCTTGGCGAAGAGGTCCGCGAATCCACTCACGGTTACGGCAAGCGCCACCGATGGCCGCGAGAAGCCCCAGGATGAATACATGGAGTAGGTCACTCCCATCCCGAACGCCGGCCCCCCGGGCACGGAGTTCGCCAGGGCGGTCGAGGATTCCGTTGCGATCATCGCCTGCGCCACGGTCAGGCCGGGTAACGAGAGAGCCGCCAGGATCCAGTACGTGATGAGATTCCAGGCGGCGGCAAGCCCCAAGGTGATGGCCTCGAGCCACGTCATCTGCGTGAGGACTCGCCACACCTCGCCGAAGTCCGCGACCCGCGGCAAGACGACCACGAAGATCACGATCACTACGGCCAGGGACACGGCTCCTCGCACGGCGGTCCCCAGCTTCACGACTCTCTCTCGAGATGCGTCATCGCTCCTTCGCCGGGTCGTTCGAGGACTGGGCGTAGTGGGCCTGCCCGGTCGGTTGCCGAAACTATGGCACGGACTCGGGCATCCGACCTCAGCGCGGCGCAGATCCCGAGTGCGTCCCAGGCGCAGTTCCCGTACCACCACCTGGCCCCGACCCGCACCCGATGTGGGGTCGGCACGGCAGAGAATGGATTCGCCATAAGTAGTTCCGTGCCGCTCCTGGTCAGCACGAGGGCGTGAGCGCCGTGCAGACGCTTCCAGGAGGCCAGAACCTCCTTCTGGTGGAATCCCTGGATGATGAATTTGACCCAGCCAACTGTCCAGTAGAGCGGGTCAACTTCGCCTGTCCGTCCTCCTGTCCTAGGGCCTCCCAAATCATTCATCGACTAGGACCGATATAATCGGCCAAGACCGATTGGAGGAGGGCCGGATGTCTACTACAACTGGTGCAAAGGCCGAGATAGCGGCTGCCCTCTTTCATGGCTTTTCCGAGAGAACGAGGATCTCGATCCTTCTAGCTCTCCTTGAGAAGGAGAAGCGGGTCGTGGATCTCATCGAGGACATCGGCGGGTCCCAAAGCAACATCTCCGGCCATCTCGCCTGCTTGAAGGACTGCGGCTTGGTGACGGATCGGCCCCAAGGTCGCCAGACCTTCTATGGGATCGCGAGCAAGGAAGTCGTCGGGGTACTCCGGGCAGCCGAGAAGCTCCTTGCGGTCAACGGGCACGCGATCGAGATGTGCCCGCGCTATGGGACAAAGCGCAGACCGGCTGGCGCTGGATTTGGGAGGGCCCCGTGACCGACGATTGCTGTGACGTTTGCGCGACGACGGATGAGGCAAGGTCCGGAGCTGAATCGACCATGGCGGCATGGCGGGTGCCAGAGATTCGCGCCGCGGGAGCATCCGGCCTCTTCCTGATCGCCGGGTTCATCGCGCTCCAGCAAGGAGCCTCCGCTGTCGGTACGGCGTTCTACATAGCCGCGCTCGCTATCGGAGGGTGGACGTTCATGCCCGAAACCCTCAAGGGCCTCCTGCGAGGGCAGTTGGACGTGGGCACGTTGATGACCATCGCTGCGGCAGGTGCGGTTGCCCTCGGCGAGCTCGGCGAGGCGGCAACCCTTGCTTTCCTGTTTTCCATCTCGGAGGGATTGGAAGGCTACGCGCTGACGCGGACCAGACAAGGCCTGCGTGCGCTCCTGTCGCTCGCGCCGCCCGAGGCGACTCTGTTGCGCGATGGCGTTCAGGTCGTGGTTGATGCAGTCGAGCTCCAACCTGGGGATCTCCTTCTCGTTCGCCCGGGCGAGCGAATCGCGACCGATGGGGTCGTCCGGTCCGGGCGGAGCTCGCTCGACAACTCCGCCATCACCGGCGAATCCGTACCTGTTGAGGTCGTTCCTGGCACAGAGGTGTTCGCGGCAGCGATCAATGGCACCGGCGTGCTCGAGGTCGAGGTCAGCGCCCGCACGCAGGACAACTCGCTGGCGCGCGTCGTTCGGATTGTTGAAGAGGCACAAGAGCGTAAAGGTGTGAACCAGCGGATCGCCCAGCGCGTCGCTCGTCCGCTGGTACCGGGGGTCATGGTGGTGGCCACGGGGATCGCGGTCGCTGGGTCGTTACTCGGAGACCCGTCCGTATGGATACACCGTGCTCTTGTCGTGCTCGTCGCGGCCGCACCCTGCGCGTTTGCCATCTCTGTCCCGGTCACTGTGGTCGCAGCGATCGGGGCCGCGAGTCGCTTCGGCGTATTGATCAAAGGTGGCGCGGCCTTGGAAGCACTGGCCGGGGCCGACATCGTTGCTCTCGACAAGACCGGGACGTTGACGCGCAACGAGCCGAAGGTGATCGATGTGCTCCCGGCACCTCAGGTCGATGAGGACGACCTCCTCGATGTCTCTGCAGCGCTTGAAGCCTCGAGTGAGCATCCTCTGGCTGCGGCGATCATCGCTCACCGTCCCGCTCGCCTGATCGCGACGGATGTCGAAGCTGTCACGGGCAGCGGTCTTATCGGCAACGTCGAAGGTTCACGGTGCCGGCTCGGCAAGCCCAGTTTCATCGAACCGGGACCGTTGGGTGATGACGTCACGAGGTTGCAGGAAGACGGAGCCACCGTCGTCATGGTCGAGCGCGAAGGCTCCCTGCTCGGTGCCATCGCCGTGCGGGACGAGTTGCGGGACGAGGTACCTGACGTGGTGAGCACGCTCCGAAGCGCCCCGCCCAAGGTTGGTCGAGTGGTGATGCTTACGGGCGATAACGAGCGCACGGCCACAGCGCTCGGCCGCGCCGCCGGCGTGGATGAAGTCAAAGCGGAGTTACTTCCCGAAGACAAGGCAACGGTGATTGAAGCGCTGCAGCGCGGGGGCCGGGTCGCGATGGTCGGGGATGGAGTGAACGACGCCCCCGCTCTCGCCACCGCCGATGTCGGCATCGCCATGGGCGCGATGGGCAGTGATGTTGCGATCGAAACCGCCGATGTGGCTCTGATGGGACAGGACCTTCGACATCTTCCCGAGGCGATGATCCACGCTCAGCGCGCGCTCCGCGTCATGCGACAGAACCTGGCGCTGTCTGGTGCGATCCTGCTCGTTCTGATCCCTCTCGCCGCCGCGGGAACTCTCGGATTGGCAACCGTCGTCGCCTCCCACGAGATCGCGGAGCTCTTTGTGATAGTCAACGGAGTACGTGCCGGCCGCAGATGTCCCTAGGTTCGCACGGTTGCCGATCGGTAGGTACGCCGAGGAGGAGAGGTCGTGAGAAAGCTCTTGTTGTTCGCCGGCTTGCTGTTTGGACTAGCGGCGGTCAACGCCAAGATCGACTCGGCGAGGCAGTGCTCCTGTCAGCCTGAGTGCTGGTGTCAGAAGCCGGGCCTTCGTCACTTCCGTTGGGTGGTGCCGATCGGGCACAAGGATGTCCGCTGACCAACATGGGGCAGAGGTCGACGTTGCAGCTGCTCTTCGGCGCCTTTGCGGTCCGGGTCAGGGCCGTGATGGCGACGAATGGGGTCTCCTCGACAAGTGGGCCCGCGAAGGAGAGTGGCGAGCACTTGATCCCGTTCGCCGACGCCGCCCGCTACTGGCTAAAGCTCGGGTTCATCAACTTCGGTGGACCTGCCGGCCAAATCGCGATCATGCATGACGAGCTGGTCGACAAGAAGCGATGGATCAGCAACGACCGCTTCCTGCACGCACTGAACTACTGCATGTTGCTGCCAGGCCCTGAAGCCCAGCAACTCGCGATCTATATCGGCTGGCTGCTCAACGGCACCTGGGGAGGCATCGTCGCAGGTGTCCTCTTCCTCCTGCCAGCCTTCTTCCTCATCATGGGTCTCACTTGGACCTACGCCGTGCATGGAGATATCGGGTGGGTTGCCGCGATCTTCTACGGTCTGCGAGCCGCGGTCATAGCGCTCGTGCTAGCCGCTGTCATAGCGCTCGTGCTAGCCGCTGTCATCCGGATCGGCTCCAAGGCCCTGAAGAACCCCATCTTGGTAGGACCACAGACCTCGTCCTGTGGTTACCGACATCCAGCTGCACGCATGTTGTGACGCAGTTCTGTCCCGAAGTGAACTTCTTCTGCAGCCGTGAGCACCTCGACGCGTGGCGCGCCGGAGTTGGCCAGCCAGTCGGCGAGGTTCTTTCTGCCGAAGAAGCCCAGCTTGGCCGGGCATGGTGGGCATACCTCCGCCCTCAAGCGGGGCAGGTCGAAGCAGGATGACCACCATCACGTTGCGCTACTTCGACGGCTGTCCCAACTGGGAGGTTGCGCGCAGGAGGCTGCAGGAGGCCATCGGCCTCGTCGATTTCGCCACCGATGTTCAGCTCGAACGAATCCAGACCGCGGAGGACGCAGACCGAGTCTCATTCCGCGGCTCACCCACAATCCTGATCGACGGAAGAGACGTCTTTGCCGACCCGAGTGCGCCTACGGGACTGTCATGCCGGGTCTATCGAACTGAGATCGGCATGGAAGGCTCGCCCTCAGTCAGTCAACTGGTGAGTGCCCTGAAGGAGAGTTCATGAAGAAATTGCTCCTGCTCGCAGCCGTGGCAGGCGGACTGGCGGTCGTTAATGCCAGGATCGACGTGACGAGGCAGTGCTCGTGTCAGCCGGAGTGCTGGTGCCAGAGGCCGGGACTCCGCCACTTCCGTTGGGTGTTTCCGATCGGACACAAGGACGTGTCCTCCGACTGGAAGCAGGAGACGGAGTCCGCCTAAGGACGCCCTTTGCCATTCTCTTGCCATTCATTTCTGGGATCTGAAGGGATTGCAGGGATCGATCGGGAGGGACGTTCATTTCCTGGCGCCTGCTTGAGGCGTTAGACGGGCCTCCGCCTGACGCGGGAGTAACGAACCCTAAGTCCTTGTTGATGGAAACCCTGGATGACGGCTCGGTCGACAGCAGGTTCGATGGTGCAAGGGTCCGGCGAACAGGGGCCTCATAATCCGTTGGTCGCAGGTTCAAGCCCTGCCGGCCCCACCAGATTGCGTTAGGAAGTGCGCATGGGTGATTACGTCGAGTTGGAGGGCGTCCGCACTTGGTACGACGACCAGGGCGTGGGTTCTCCTCTCGTCCTGCTACATGGCGGACTCATGACTAATGAATCTTGGTTCGCCCAGATGCCCGTCCTTTCGAGTGAGTGGCATGTCTACGCACCTGAGAGGCGTGCCCATGGCCGAACGCCGGACGTCGACGGCCCTATCTCCTTCGATGACATGGCGACCGACACCATTCGTTTCCTCGAGTCGGTCGTTGGAGAGCCTGCGGCCCTCGTCGGATGGAGCCATGGGGGGATCGTTGGTCTCCTGGTCGCGATCGCCAGACCGGATCTCGTTTCGAAGCTCGTGGTCATCGGCACCAGTTTCGACACCAAAGGGATGGCCTTCGACGTTGACGACATGGTTGCTGGGATGTCTCACGATTCTTTCGAGATGACGATGATGCGTGAGACGTACTCGGCGGTCTCGCCGGATGGAGCGGATCACTGGCCCACCGTCTTCCAGAA
>Ga0136632_10000458_pt1 | contig 11918 bp, 10 predicted proteins | sample AntDrymUQ6112106_2_FD_104670 | JGI IMG/M metagenome (GOLD analysis project Ga0136632, IMG submission 104670) | Polar desert sand microbial communities from Dry Valleys, Antarctica - metaG UQ611 (21.06) | ecosystem: Environmental > Terrestrial > Soil > Desert | place: Antarctica: Dry Valley...
CGCCCAGCGCGAGCGAGTCCGCGAGGAGACCGAGGCCGACCGCCACCGGCGCCTGGAGGAGACGAAGCGCCAGATCGAAGCCGAGACTCACCGGGCGCTCGGGCAGATCCGGATGGAGGTCGCCAGCCTGAGCCTCGTCGCCGCCGAGAAGGTCACGGGCAAGGTGCTCACGGACACCGATCAGCGCCGCCTGATCGACGAGGCGATCGCCGAGCTCGACTTCTCCGTCCTCGAGCGCGAGCGTACGTCGTAGTGCCCCGTACAGCAACGCTGCAGGAGGCGCTCGGATGAGCGTCGCCCACCGCACGTACGCGCGGGCGCTCTACCAGGCCGCTGCCGGGGCCGGCCGCCTGCCGGCGGTCCGGGAGGAGCTAGCCGACTTCGCGCAGTCCGTCCGCGACGTGCCGGAGCTCCGCTCGCTCCTGCGAAACCCCCAGCTCGACCCGCGGGTGAAGGCACGCGCGCTCGAGGACCTGCTCGGCGGCTCGGACGACACCCTCCGCAACTTCCTCCTCCTCCTGGCCCAGAAGGGCCGCATCGCGCAGCTCGAGGAGATCGCGCGCGAGTTCGAGCGGCTGGCCGCCGCCGAGGAGGGCCAACTCGAGGTCGAGCTGACGACCGCGTACGAGCTGAGCGAGGAGGAAGCGGGCGAGATCCTGGGCCGGATCGAGCAGGCGTCCGGGCGCCGCATCGAGGCGACGCGCCGGGTCGACCGGAGCCTGATCGGCGGGATGGTGTTGCAGGCGGGGTCGCTCCGCCTCGACGCGAGCGTGCGGGGCCGGCTGAACCGTCTCCGCCGCGCGCTCGTGACGGGGGCCTAGGCGATGTCGACGCCGGGCGGCGCGCTACAGCCGCGTGAACGTGACGGTGCCCTGCCAGCCACGCGGCCGGCCGCCCCGGAGGACCGTGCTGCCCGCCCCGCAATCCCGCGGGCAAGGGCCTGCAGCGAGACGGAGTCCCACGTAAGCAGTCTCATCGCAGCATTTCAGTGTCGTCAGACGTCTGAAAAGGAGCCAAGTTGAAGCTACGTCCCGAAGAGATCACGTCGATCCTCCGCCAGAGGATCGAGGAGTACCAGGTCGAGACCGACCTGGCCGAGGTCGGCACGGTCCTGCAGCTCGGCGACGGGATCGCGCGCGTCTACGGCCTCGAGAACGCGGTCGCCCTCGAGATGCTCGAGCTCGAGCACGGCGTCACCGGCATCGCCTTCAACTTGGAGGAGGACAACGTCGGCGTCGCCCTCTTCGGCGACTGGCAGCAGGTGAAGGAGGGCGAGCCCGTGCGCCGCACGGGTCGCGTCGCCAGCGTGCCTGTGGGAGACGCCCTGATCGGACGCGTCGTCGACCCGCTCGGCAACCCGCTCGACGGCGCCGGTCCGATCGAGTCGAGCGACTCGCGTCCGCTCGAGTTCAAGGCGCCGGGCGTGATCGAGCGCCAGCCGGTCAAGGAGCCGCTCCAGACCGGGCTGAAGGCGATCGACTCGATGATCCCGATCGGGCGCGGCCAGCGCGAGCTGATCATCGGCGACCGCTCGACCGGCAAGACCGCGATCCTCGTCGACACGATCCTGAACCAGCGCGGCCAGGACGTGATCTGCATCTACGTCGCGATCGGCCAGAAGGGCTCGACGGTCGCGCAGATCCACGAGCGCCTGAAGGACGCGGGCGCGATGGAGTACACGATCATCGTCAGCGCCGCCGCGCACGAGGCGGCGCCCATCAAGTGGATGGCACCCTTCGCGGGCTGCGCGATGGGCGAGCACTTCCTCTTCGGCGGCAAGCACGCCCTGTGCGCGTACGACGATCTCTCCAAGCACGCCGACGCCTACCGGCAGATGTCGCTCCTGCTCCGCCGACCTCCGGGTCGCGAGGCGTTCCCGGGCGACGTCTTCTACCTGCACTCGCGGCTGCTCGAGCGCGCCTGCAAGCTCTCGGACGACCTCGGAGGCGGCTCGCTGACGGCGCTGCCGGTGATCGAGACCCAGGCCGGAGACGTTTCGGCCTACATCCCCACGAACGTGATCTCGATCACCGACGGGCAGATCTTCCTCGAGTCGGACCTGTTCTTCTCGGGCGTCCGGCCGGCGATCAACGTGGGCATCTCGGTGTCCCGCGTCGGCGGCAGCGCCCAGACCAAGGCGATGCGGAGCGTGGCCGGGCGGCTGCGGCTCGACCTGGCCCAGTACCGCGAGCTGGAGGCGTTCGCCCAGTTCGGCTCGGAGCTCGACGCCGGCACCCAGCACGCCCTTGCTCGCGGGGAGCGGATGGTCGCGACCCTGAACCAGCCGCAGTACCAGCCGTGGCCTTTCGAGGAGCAGGTGGTGGCGATCTTCGCGGGCAACAACGGCTACCTCGACGAGATCCCGGCGCCCCAGGTCCCGCGCTTCCAGGAGGAGCTGCGCGAGCACCTGCGGACAGAGGGCTCGATCTACGCTGCGCTCCGCGAGGCGGAGAGCCTCACGGACGAGACGACGGAGAAGCTGCACGCCGAGCTGAAGCGCCTCGCTGGCATGTTCAACGTCACCGAGGAAGCCGGGTTGGTCGCCTAGCGTGGCGTCGGTCCAGGACCTGAAGCGGCGCGTCCGCTCCGTCCGCAACACGCGGAAGATCACGAAGGCGATGGAGCTCGTCGCGAGTGCGCGCCTCCGCCGTGCGCAGGCGCGCATCGAGGCGATGCGACCCTATGCCGATCGCATGCAAGAGCTGATGGTCGGGGTCGCGAGGGCGAGCACCTCGCTGCGGGGGCTGCCGCTCCTCCAGCGGCGCGACGTCGCCACCGCGGCGGTCGTCCCGCTGACCGGCGACCGCGGCCTCGCGGGGCCCTTCAACGCCCAGATCCTCCGCCACACGTTCGCGCTCGAGCGGCGGCTCCGCGGCGAGGGAACCGAGATCCGCTGGCTCGTCGCCGGTAAGAAGGGCCGCTCGACGCTCGCCTTCCGCCGCTACACGGTCGCGCATGCGTGGATCGGCTTCAGCGACCGGCCCGCATACGCCGACGCTCAGGCGATGGCCCACCACCTGGCCGAGCTCTACGCCTCCGCCGAGGTCGACCAGGTGATCGTGGTCTACAACCACTTCGTCTCGCCGCTCGTGCAGCGCGTCGTCGAGCAGGAGCTGCTCCCGATCCCGGAGCGCGTGCTCGGGGCCGGCGAGGACCGGGCGGACGCCAAGCCGGCGCTCGTCGGGGACTTCATCTACGAGCCGGAGCCCGAGCAGATCCTGGAGCGCCTGCTCCCGGTGTATCTCGAGACCGAGCTCTACCGGGCCCTGCTCGAGTCGGCGGCCTCGGAACAGGGCGCGCGGATGACGGCGATGCGGAACGCCTCCAAGAACGCCGCCGAGCTGATCGACACGCTGACCCTGGCGATGAACCGCGCCCGCCAGGCGGAGATCACCCAGGAGATCCTCGAGGTCGTCGCAGGGGCGGACGCACTTTCTGGCTGACCAGCGGAATCTTCTCGACGACCGAGCTGTCCTCGAGCTGCGGAACGACGCAGCCGCCCATCGCGTACAGGACGTTGCGAATCGCAAAGACGCCGAGTGCGTGGCGCGGCACCTTCAGGCCCGGCCCCTTCCGCCAGCGCGAGGTGCGCCCGTCGTAGATGAAGTAGCTCGACTCGAGCACCACGTCGATCCGGTCGCCTGTGACCGCGGCTCCGAGTGTCTCCAGCGGCACCGGCAGCGGGGGCCCGGGGCGCCAGTGGTTGCGCTGTGCGTTGTAGATCCAGACGCGTCGCACCACAGTCCCCGAGCGCACTCGGCCGCCGAGTGCCCAGATCTCGCCGCGGAAGACGACCGCCGCGAGCGCGTGCAGGGCCATCGGCAGCGGTGCCGCCCGCGACCACCCCTTGCTGCGCGGGTCGTAGACGAACACGGTATGCGTCGGGTGATCGGGGTCGAGGCCGCCCAGTGCGTACACCTTTCCACCGAGGGCGACGGCCGCGAGATTCGTGCGCGGGGCGGGGAGCGGCGGTTCCCGGCTCCAGCGATCCCTGCGCACGTCGTACGAGTACACCTGGCGTCCGTCGGCCTCGGGGGAGTTCCCGCCGACCACGTAGAGCTGCCCGTCGAGGCTTGCCCCTGCGGCGGCGCTGAAAACGAGCGGAGCGGGCCGGAGCGAGGTCCACTCGTTGCGGCTCGGATCGAAGCGCTCGAAGAGGTCGAGTGGGCGTCCGGTGTTCCCGACCATTCCGGTCGCCACGTAGACCTTCCCGCCGAGCTCTGCGGCGGCGGTGTAGCTGCGCCGGTGTGGCATCCGCGATGCAAACGTCCACGCCGCACGCGTCGGCGTCGGCGCGGCGCGGCGCTCGTCGGTGCCCCGGCCCTTGGCGACCACCGCGACGAGGCCCAGGCCGAGCGCCGCCGCCGCCGCTGAGCTGGCGACGATCTTCGCGTTCCGCTTGCGCCGCCCCTCAGAGCGGCTCGGCGAGGGCATCCCGGTGCTTGCGCCGTTCCTCTCGGCGCGTGCGCATCTTGCGCGGGTCGGGGAGCGGAACTGCTGCGAGCAGGGCCTGCGAGTACGGATCCTTCGGGTTGGTGTAGACCTCCTCGGCTAGGCCTTCCTCGACGATCCGGCCGCGGTTCATGACGGCGATGCGATCACTCATCGTCCTCACGACGGCGAGGTCGTGCGCGATGAACAGATAGGCGAGGCCGAATTCCTTCTGGAGATCCTTGAGCAGGTTGAGGATCTGGGCCTGGATGGAGATGTCGAGCGCCGAGACGGGCTCGTCGCAGATGATTAGCGTCGGGTTGAGCGCCAGCGCGCGAGCGATGCCGATCCGCTGGCGCTGGCCGCCCGAGAACTCGTGCGGGTAGCGGTTGATGAAGTCTGGGTTGAAGCCGACCACCTCGAGAAGTCGCTCCGTCCCCCGGCGCCGGGAGCGCCGGTCGCCGATGTCGTGGATGACGAGCGGCTCCGAGACGATGTCCCCGATGGTCATGCGCGGATTGAGGGAAGCGTAGGGGTCCTGGAATACGACCTGCATCTCACGGCGCATCCGGCGCAGCTCCTTCCGCTTCATCGTCGTCACCTCTTGACCGAGGAAGCGGATCGAGCCCGAGGTCGGCTTCAGCAGCTGAAGGACGCAGTACCCCGTGGTCGTCTTCCCGGATCCCGATTCACCGACGAGCCCCAGCGTCTCTCCCGGTCGGATCTCGAACGAGACATCGTCGACCGCCTTGACGTGATCCACCGTCCGGTTGATCAGGACACCCCTCTTGACCGGGAAGTACTTCTTCAGGTTCTTGACCACGAGCAGCGCCTCGCCCTCGGGGACCGGGGTTTGAAGCGCGCTCTGACCCAGCGACTCTGTCATCTGGCCCCCACGGTCTCGGCGGCGCGCTCGCAGGCCGGGTGGGCGGAGCGGACCCAGTGTCCCGGGCGGATCTCCCGCAGCTGCGGCGGCACGACTGCGCAGTCGTCTTCCCCGGCGTAGCGGCAGCGCGGCGCGAAGCGGCATGCCGGCGGCGGCGCGATCAGGTCCGGCGGGCGGCCGGGGATGGAGACAAGGCGGCCGTGCCGGATACCCTCACCTTCGATCTGGGGAAGCGCGGCGAGGAGCGCCTCCGTGTAGGGATGCTCGGGGCGGTCGAAGAGGTCATAGGCCGTCGCCTGCTCGACGATCTGTCCGGCGTACATGACGACGATGTCGTCGGCCGTCTCGGCGACCACGCCCATGTCGTGGGTGATGATGATCATCGACATTCCGTGCAGGTCGCGGAGCTCGTGCAGGAGATCGAGCACGCCTGCCTGCACCGTCACGTCCAGTGCTGTGGTCGGCTCGTCCGCGATCAGCAGCTTCGGGTTGCAGGAGATCGCGATCGCGATCATCACCCGCTGGCGCATGCCGCCCGAGTAGCGGTGCGGGTAGTCGTCGAGCCGCTTTGCAGCGTTCGGGATGCGCGCCTCCTGGAGCAGCTCGATCGCCCGCTTCCTCGCTTGCTCGCGTGTCATTCCCAGGTGCCGGCGGAGGGCCTCGGTGATTTGGGTCCCGATCGTCAGCGTCGGGTTCAGCGAGGTCATCGGATCCTGGAAGATCATGCCGATGTCGCGCCCGCGGACGTCCTCGAGCTGACGTCCTTTCAGGGTGAGAAGGTCACGTCCCTGGAAGTGGGCCGAACCCGAGACCACGCGTCCCGGCGGAAGCACCAGACCCATGATCGAGAGCACGGTCACCGACTTGCCGCAGCCCGACTCGCCCACGATTCCGAGCGTCTTTCCCTCATCGAGCGCGAACGAGACCCCGTCGACCGCGCGCACCTCGCCCTCGCGGGTCTTGAAGTACGTCCGAAGATCGTTGACTTCGAGCGTTCTCACCGGGCCCTCCAGGAGCCGCTCTCACGCGCGAGCCGCACCTACGTCTCCTTCGTCCGCGGATCGAGGGCGTCGCGCAGACCGTCGGCGACGAAGAACGCGCTGAGGATGAGCCAGGCGATGGCGAGGCTGGGAATGATGATGATGTACGGGTGCGCCTGGTAGGAGGTGTAGCCGTCCTGCGCCAGCGTGCCCCACGACGCCTTCGGGGGGTTGACCCCGAGTCCGATGAACGAGAGGAAGGCCTCGCCGAGAACGACGCCCGGCAACTCCAGGAAGACGAAGATGATGATCACCCCGAGCGTGTTCGGCAGCAGGTGCCGGAACAGGATTCGGTGCCAGCGGGCGCCCAGGGCGCGCGCGGCGCGCACGTAGTCGTTCTCCTTCAACGAGATGATCTGGCCTCGCATGACACGGGCGGTCGTAAACCACGAGGCGACCGTCAGAGCCACGACCATCGCCCAGAAGCTGACGGTGCCGAAGATGGCGAGGACGATGATCGCGAAAGGCAGGTACGGCAGGCCGTACAGCGCGTCCAGGAAGCGCATGGAGCCGTTGTCGATCCAACCCCCCGCAAAGCCCGCGATTGCGCCGTAGAGGATTCCGATGATCATGATCGCGATCGTCCCGGCGAAGCCGATCGCGATCGAGAGCCGGCCGCCGAGCGCCGTGCGGACGAACAGGTCGCGGCCGAACTCGTCGGTACCGAACGGGTGGTCCCAGCTCGGCGAGAGGTATGCCTTCGAGAAGTCGATCGCATACGGGTCGGCCGGGCTGACCCACGGCGCGACGATCACGTAGCCGAGCAGCACGACGAAGGCGACTGCGGCGAAGACGGCACCGCGGTTCTTGATGAAGCGATAGAAGGCATCGCGCCGCAGTGACGCGCGCTGGAGTGCCGCGCCGGCCTCTCGCTCGCGGCCTTCGGCCGTGCGGTCGAGGGTCGCCTCGAACTCGTCTCGCGGATCGGCCGCCATCAGACGCGCTCGTCCCGTGTCCGCGGGTCGAGGTACCCGTAGAGGATGTCGACCACCATGTTGGCGACGATGATGATGACTGCGAGCAGGACGGTGATCCCCATCGTCACGGAGTAGTCACGCCCGCTGATTGAGGTCACGAAGTAGCGGCCGATGCCAGGGATGCCGAAGACCGTCTCGACGATGAAGGACCCGGCGATGAGGTAGCCGAGCGTGGGCGCGGCTGCCGTGACCGTGGGGATCAGCGAGTTGCGCAGGACGTGCAGCCCCACGACCCGCCGCCAGCGCAGGCCCTTGGCCCTCGCCGTCCGGATGTAGTCCTGCTGGAGTGTCTCCAGCATCGAGCCCCGGACGATCCGCGCGAAGTACGTCATCGGTGCATGCCCGAGCGCGATCGAGGGCAGGATCCAGGACTGCCAGCCGCCCCAGCCGTTCGTGGGAAAGCCGGTGTGGTCTCTCAACTTGAGCGCGAAGAAGTAGATGAGCAGGGTGGAGACCAGGAAGTTCGGCAGCGCGTAGCCGGCGTTGACGACGGCCATCGAGGCATAGTCCAGGATCGAGTTCTGTTTCAGCGCGGCGAGGATCCCGAGCGGGATCCCGAACAGGAGCGCGAAGATCATGGCGAACCCTCCGAGCTGGAGCGACACGGGGAAGCTCTGCCTGATGATGTCGTTCACGTCCTGATTGCGCTGCACGAGCGACGGGCCGAGGTCGAACAGCGCGACACCCTTGATGTAGTAGGCGTACTGGACGTACCAGGGTTGGTCGAGATGGTAGGCCCGCTCGAGGTTTCGCTGAATCGACTCGGGAACGGGGCGTTCGGTGACCTGGAAGGGGTTGCCCTTGATCTGCCGCATCATCACGAAGGTCATGAGGATGACGAGGAGGATCACCGGGATCGTCCACGCGACCCGCCTGACGATGAACTTGAGCATTCGAGAGCTGGAGAGCGTCTAGCCGGAGCGGGGATGGGCAGGGCGCACGAGGCGCCCTGCCCATCCGCTGCGACCGACTGTTTACGTGATTGACACTTTCGTCAGGTCGATATCGCTCGTCGGCCCTTCGTAGTAGCCCTTGACGTTCTGCTTCACCAGCGCCGTGAACGTGTACCAGTAGATCGGCATGATCGGCAGGTCGCCCTTGGGACCGGTGAGAATGTCCTCTGCCTGCTGGTACAGCACCGCTCGTGCGTCGGCGTCTGGCGTCTTCGCCGCCTGGTCGACCAGCGAGTCGAACTTCTTGTTGCAGAAGTTGGTGTGGTTGTTCCCCGCGTCACACTTCCAGAGTACGAGGCCGTTGTAGGCGTCCGGGAAGTCGTAGATCCAACCCAGCCGGAACACGTCGACCGACGCGTTCGGGGGCGGGCCAAGGAACTCGAGGTACTGCTTCCACTCCATGACCTTGATCTCAGTGTTCAGGCCGAGCTGCTTCCAGTAGGCCTGGATGGCCGTCGCGATCTTGATGTGCCCAGGCGAGTTGTTGATGAAGAGGTTGATGTCCTTCTTCGGGTTCTTGACCTTGGCCATGAGCGCCTTGGCTTCGGTCAGCTTGGCCGTCGTCGGCATGGTGCTGTTCTTGTCGATGGTGATTCCGCCGGCGATCCCGATCGGCGTGAAGCCCTTGGCGGGCTGCTGACCTGCCTGCGTGATGTACCTAATGATCGCCTTGCGGTCGATTGAGATCGCCATCGCGCGGCGCTGGTTCACGTCGGTGATGCTCTTGACGTTGAACCCGTAGTAGTACGTGCCGAGCGCCGGCCACACCTTCCAGAACGGCGTCTTCTTGTACTTGGGGATGTCCACCGGATTGACACCGGTGTCGTTGATGTCGATGTTTCCGGCGTCGAACGCGTTCTGAGCCGTCGTGGCCTCGGTGATGATCGGGAGGAAGACCTTGGACAGCTTCACGCTGGACGCGTTGCGCCACTTCGTGCTCTTGACCAGCGTGAGGGAAGCGTTGTGCTTCCAGGAGCTCAGCTTGAACGGGCCGTTGGTGACGAGGTTGCCCGCCTCGGTGTACTTCTTCCCGAACTTCTCGACCGTGGCCCTGTGCACCGGCAGGAACGAGGTGTGCGACAGCTGCTGGATGAACCACGGCTGCGGCGAGGTCAGCGTGACCTTGAGGGTGTAGTTCCCTGCGGCCTTGACCCCGACCTTCGCACGGAGAGCATTGCAGTCCGCCTTGCCAGGGTCGCAGCCGTTGTACGCCTCGGCGCCCTTGATGCCGAAGAACTGGTACGCGTAGTCTGCGCCGAGCTCGGGCGAGATCGTCCGGAGCCACGACCAGACGTAGTCCTGCGCTGTCGTGGGCTTACCGTTCGTCCACCGCACGTTCTTGCTGAGGTTCAACGTGACGTTCGCCCCCTTGACGGTCCAGCTCGACGCGGCTCCCGGCAGCGCTTTCAGAGCCGGGCCGGGACCCAGCACGATGAGCGGGTCCATGACGTTGCGCAGGATGAACGACGAGGTCGTATCGGACGCGAGGCCCGGATCGAGCGACGGCGGCTCTGCGCCGACGGACATCCGCAGCACCTGGGCCTTGGCGTCACCCTTGCCGAGCTTGCCGGTCATCGCGGCGGAAGAGCCTGCAACCACCACCGCGAGGATTCCGACGAGCCCGGCCCACATAATCGAGCGTTTTCGCACTTCTTCTCCTCCTTGAGAATTTCCGTTTCCCTCTGCGACACGTCGCTCAAGAGTCCCGAGCTGCGCGAGAGGGCCAATGCTAACCGATCCGGTGGATTTGCGGCGGCGCCGGATCCGGCTCCGGCAAAGCCCACCAAGGCGATTCAGTTCCTCAGCGCTCCCTCCCTCCCTCGTGGCTGCTACGACTGTCGGGAAAGCTGCTTGTCGCGTCGGCGGCTGTGTCCGCTGCGCGATTCACGTGCGCGGGACTTCCCGCCGTCGTCTGCTCTGCCGCGGCGAGGCCCGGGGGCACCTTCCGGCTCCGGCTCCGGTCGTACCCGTCGAGCTGCCGGAGCTGACGCTCCTTGAAGTCCATCAGCTCGCTGGCCGCGCGCGCGTCCTTACCCGTCGCGTGGTTGAGCGAGAGACGGAGGCCGACCAGACCGCTGAGGGCGAAGACGGCGACGGACGCGACCGCCAACACCTCCCGAAGCGCGAAGGCGCGACTCCGGCGGCCTGGCAGCTGGAACACGAAGCCCGGCTCCTCGAGCCGAGCCGCCCGCACCATCGCCGTCAGGCCGACCAAGTCGTCCTCGAACGCGCGGCATCGGGCGCAGCGCTCGAGATGCGCCGCCAGGAGCACCTCCTCGAACTCCGACAGCTCGGAGTCCAGTCGCAGGGAGACCCGCTGGCAGGCCTGCTCGCACTCGTTCGTCGCCATCGGGCGTATCCGCATCTGCACGCTTAGACGCTCGGGATGCACTGCAGTTAGTGACTTCCCCCCCGGATTTCCGTTGCGCGTCCACTCAGGCGTTGAGGCCGTAGGTCTCGACGTTGTGGGTGAAGACCGCCCAGCCTGACCAGGTGCGCTCGCCCTCGCCCCCTTCAGACGGCTGCGGCGCAGACCGCAGCGGCGTTTCAGGTGCGAGATCCGCCCCTCGGCCCCTGTCAGCTAGACTCGCTGCGCTTCGCGAACCCGGATGCGGGCCCCGCTTCTACGCTCCGTCTCTCCAGGAGACCAATGCCTGAACAGAACATCGGCAAGCTGCTGGAGATCAAGGGCGTCGTCGTCGACGCGGTCTTCACGGGCAGCCTGCCGCAGATCAACCACGCCGTTCGAATCGAGGCTCCGGAGCGTGGGGAAGGCCAGCCGCTCAGCCTGATCGCCGAGGTGCAGCAGCACCTGGGCGACGACCGCGTCCGCGCGGTCGCGATGGACTCGACCGACGGCCTCTCGCGAGGCCTCGACGTCGTCGACACGGGCGCGCCGATCTCCGTCCCCGTGGGCGACCAGACGCTCGGCCGGCTCTGGAACGTGCTCGGCGATCCGATCGACCACAAACCCGCCGCCGAGGGAGAGCGCTGGCCGATCCACCGGGACCCGCCGGCCTTCCGCGAGCTTCAGCCGAAGACGGAGATGTTCGAGACCGGCATCAAGGTGATCGATCTGATCGCCCCTTACGTGAAGGGCGGCAAGGTCGGACTCTTCGGCGGCGCGGGCGTCGGCAAGACCGTCCTGATCCAGGAGTTGATCCACAACGTCGCGATGCAGCACGGCGGCGTCTCGGTGTTCGCCGGCGTGGGCGAGCGCACGCGCGAGGGGAACGACCTCTGGCTGGAGATGCAGGAGTCCGGCGTGATCGACAAGGTGGCGCTCGTCTACGGGCAGATGAACGAGCCGCCGGGCGCGCGCCTGCGCGTCGGCCTCTCGGGGCTCACCATGGCGGAGTACTTCCGCGACGAGGGCCAGGACGTCCTCCTCTTCATCGACAACATCTTCCGCTTCGTGCAGGCGGGCTCGGAGGTCTCGGCGCTCCTCGGCCGCATGCCGAGCGCCGTCGGTTACCAGCCCACGCTTGCCACCGAGATGGGCCAGCTGCAGGAGCGGATCACCTCGACCCGCACGGGCTCGGTCACCTCGGTCCAGGCGATCTACGTGCCGGCCGACGACCTCACCGACCCCGCGCCCGCCAACACGTTCGCCCACCTCGACGCGACGACC